>Ga0335085_10013426_pt1 | contig 12011 bp, 14 predicted proteins | sample Lox_Sample_45_FD_206712 | JGI IMG/M metagenome (GOLD analysis project Ga0335085, IMG submission 206712) | Soil microbial communities from Loxahatchee National Wildlife Refuge, Florida, United States - Lox_Sample_4.5 | ecosystem: Environmental > Terrestrial > Soil > Wetlands | place: USA...
TGCGTGATTCCGCCTCCCGGAACGAAAGGGATTTGCGGAAACGGCCGCCGCAAGGCGCGCAGATATTGATCGCCGCCCACCATCGCGGAGGGGAAGATCTTCACGAAGTCCGCGCCCGCTTTCCAGGCCATGTGGATCTCCGTGGGCGTCAACGCGCCCGCCATCATGATGATGTGCTGCCGTTTGGCAACGAATTCGGTGGTCGCCTGGTCGAACGCGGGGCTGCTGATGAATTGTGCCCCGGCGTCGATGCACGCCCGCGCGGTCTCCGGGTCCAGCACGGTGCCCGCCCCCAGAACCACTTCGGGCACAGATTTCGCCAGATCCTCGATGACCCGCAGCGCCCCGGGAACGGTCATGGTGACCTCGACAATCGGCACACCGGCGTGCGCCACTTCCTCCACGGCAAAACGCGCGTCGTCCGCCGAGGAGGTGCGAATCACAGGCACCAGACCCATTTCCTCGACACGAGCTCGCAATTCCTGCTTGTTCATCCCGAGGCACCTTTCCTGGCCCATTTCAACGGATGCCACTTCGACCTGCTCTGTCACGTGATTATAGTGATGGGCCATGGAAAATCCAGTGCGCGTCCCGCTGGCTGAACCACGTGCGGCGGAATGGTACACTCCCGAAGGAGGTGGAGTCTCATGGCCCGGAAGAAAACGAAGCTGCGCAAGCCGAAAGCACGCAAGTCCACCCCGGCGAAAGCGAAGCGCAAAGCCAAGGCTCGCAAGCCTGTTGCGAAAAAGTCTGTCGCGCGGCGCAAGCACCGTGTGCGTGGCAGAGCGGAAGCCGGCGAACTGGTCTCCTACGAAAGCCGCGGCAGAGGCGGGCGTTCCGGCGGACAAGCGGGTGACACGCAGGGAATCTCCGCGCGTCCCGACGCGGATTCAGAGAGTGTGGAAGAACTGTTGGAAGAGGGGCAGTCCTTCGAGGCCGAACTCTTGAATGGCGTCGAGCGGGCTGCCGATCCCGACGAGTCCGAGGTGCAAGTCCACGAAGTGCCCGAAGACGACGTGCCTGAGGAATATCGCAAGAACCGCGAAAACGAAGACTGAAGCGCACGAAGTGCGACTGAGCCGATGCGCGTTGGAATCATTTCAGATACCCATGGACTGCTCCGGCCGGAGGCGGAAAGGGCGCTACAAGGAGTGCAGCTGATCGTGCACGCCGGAGACGTGGGCGCGCCGGACATTCTCACGAGGCTGAAGGCCATTGCGCCTGTCTTTGCCGTGCGCGGAAACGTCGACACGGAACCTTGGGCCAACAAATTGCCGCTGACTACCGTGGTCGAAACCGGTGGCGCGAGTTTCTACGTTTTGCACAATCTTCGGGAACTCGACCTGAAGCCGCAGGCCGCCCCGTTCGATTTCGTTGTCAGCGGGCATACCCATCAACCTGAAACCACGACGCGTAATGGAGTGACTTACCTCAATCCGGGCAGCGCTGGCCCGCGCCGATTCCACCTTCCTGTCACCCTCGCGCTCTTGGACCTCGGCGTAAAACCCTGGATTCCGCAGCTCATTCAACTGCTCCCATAAGCCGCTAGACTGCGTGGAATCAGCCAATCACAGTGGAATTTGACGCCTTGCTCTTCTCCACGGTCCGCCCGTCTCCCGCGATGTTCCGCTTTTTCAATCATCGGGCCGCTTACTCGCGTGGTCCACATCGTGCACCATGACGTAATGGTGCGCGGGAATCCTATCGAATTGTGACGTGATCAGTGTCCTGTCCCGAAGCCCGCGTACGGTCCAAGGGGGATGCGATGCGGCCTTATCGTGAAATCGCGGCCCTGGCTGGGCTGCAGATTCTCTGCTTCTTGTTGTTGAGCCATCTCGATCCAAGTTTCTTTCTACTTCACTTCTACCAGACCATCGTGTACCTGGCGATTCTCATCATGCTCTTCTATATGGAGGACCGCTGGGCCTATATGATTGGCATTGTGGCGCCAGCGCTGTGGCTGGTCATGATCTTCGGTACCGGACTCCTGCAAGGCGCGCTCCGCCAGGTATGGCAGCTCGGGGCAGGAAAAGGCCTCTCGAACGTCGTCAGTTTTCTGGCGGCCATCTCCGCGCTCCTGAGCATCCTGATGATCTGGGCGTGCGCGCGGCGCTGGATCCGGGAATATGCCGGGCTGGGCAAAACCGTTGTGACCTTTGGAGTTAGCTCCGCCATCGTGGTGGCCTATTACGCCATCATGGTGGCCTGGTTCTGGCACATGGTTCCGTTCACCAATGCCAAGAGCTGAGTATGTAACAATCTTTACAAATAGAAGTACTAGCGTACTCGCCCGAGTTGGCTGTAGATTAGTACCTCCCAGCTATTGTTCGTCAGGCGGATGACGAACACAATGGTCCGCAGAGTAGCCGCGAAGAAGGCGAGCCAGGAAATTCCGAACCGACGGCCAGGCGCGCAAATATTTCTGTTCACGGCGTATACGAAGCGGGCCCAAGAGTGCGTTAGGAGTCAGGTCTTCCATGGGCGTTTTACATTTTCGCTATCGGGAACGCCGCCGGACATTGCGCGTAGCTCTCGCGCTGCCCGTCATTGTCCACGGCCAGAATGAAATGGGCGAAAAATTCTGCGTGCGCGCCATGACCTACTCCGTCAATCAACAAGGCTTGCTGCTCTCTCTCGAGGAAACCGTGGTTCCCGGGCAATCGCTGCTCATCGTGAATGAAAATACCAGCCGTTCGGCGGAAACCCGCGTGGCGCACGTGCGCCGCGATCGGGAAGGCAAGCGCATGGTGGGACTGGAATTTGTGAATCCCGACACGAATTTCTGGAAGATGACCTTTCCCGTTCCTGGTGCCCGTCCGCTCCGTCGCGCCGCCGGCTACAAAGCCCAGTAACACCCGGCTCTCCATCACAATCCGCGTATTGGCAGCGGCGGCTCAGCGGCGCTTCTTTCTCCGCGCAGGTTTCGAACGGCGTCTCTTGCGCGCGCGTGGCTTGCTTTTCTTTGCGGGAGAAGTGATCGCTCGCTTCGCCGCCTCCGGTAATTTGGCAAACACCAGTTCGTAAGACTTGCGGAGCAGCGCGCTGACCTCGCTCTGCGTCAGCGTGTCTCGCGTTTCGATGGAAATCCACTTCGCCCGGGCCAGGTACGGTGCGGGGATGATCCCGGGCCGCTCCGTAAGCTCCGCGAATTCCTCCGGGTCGGCCTTGAGCGTCAACCAGACGCGCGCCGGCTCCAGCGGAATCACCACAAACATCTTGCCGCCCACTTTGAACAACAGGTTGTCACCCCACTGGATCTGCTCCGTGGTGCCGGGGAGGGAAAGGCAGAACTGGCGAAGCTGGTCGATGTTCATGGCCGAGGCCGAGTGTAGCGCCGAACTGTGATTCGCGGAAGAAAAATGCGGCTAGGATAGAGGCAGGTTCATGCGTACGACGGAGGGAAGATGAGAAATTTGTTCTCCTGCATTGCGGTGGCGTTGCTTTTTGCCTGTGCGGTCCTCGCGCAACAGACCGCGAAAAGGGAACCCCTGACATTTCCGCTCGGCTGTGCCGGCGGCGATTGTGTTTTGCTGAAGGGCGCGCCACAGACTACCGCCATGCGCGGCGGTTCAGTAAGCCTGAAGCCGGGGGAAAGCGTGGGCTGGCACTCGACCGGCGAAAACGAAGAAGCCTTGACGATCCTGCACGGGAATGGGGTTGCCAGGATCGACGGCCACGCCGACGTGCCGCTCCACGAAAAAATGCTCGCCTACATTCCGCCGGGCACTCGGCACAACGTTACCAGCACCGGCGCTGAGCCACTGGAATATGTCTGGATCGTAGCTCCGGCCGCGAAATAGCAACCCACAGAATCGCCGGCTGCTATTGCCCGTAGCGGCGGAAAAACGAATCCGCATTCCACTGCGGGCGCGCTTCCTGGTTCGCCGTTTCGATCAGCAGACGCCGAACGATCTCCTCGTAAAGCGCGGCGGCTTTCAGATCCACCGGCTGATTCACGTCGTCGGACGGCGCGTGGTAGCGGTTCGTCAGCCACTCCTTGAAGATTTTCTGTTCCGGCGTGCCCAGTTCGAAGCCGATGTCCATTTTCACCGAGGGAACCCCTTTTTTGATGAAGCTGTACTGATCGCTGCGGATAAACGCGTTGCGCAGCGGCTCGGGGTCCGCAATGGGTTTCACACCCAGCGATTTCGCAATCGTGGCGGCCTGCGTCCCGAGACTGGATTCCTCCAGACCTTCAATCTTCAGCACTTTCAGTGGAACGATCGGCAGGAACATGTCCACGTTGATATCCGCCACCATCGACTTGATCGGTACCGTCGGATGCGCCGCGAAATACTTTGACCCCAGCAGACCTTTCTCCTCCGCGGTCACCAGCAGAAACAACACCGAGCGTTTCAGGGTTTCCGGATGCGCTTTCAGGTTTGCCGCCATGTCGAGCACCAGCGCTGTCCCCGAGCCGTCATCCATCGCGCCGTTGTAGATGTCGTCGCCGTTGATCGGCGCGCCGATGCCCACGTGATCGATGTGTGCGGAGAGCACCACGTACTCATCCTTGAGCTTCGGGTCCGTGCCGGGCAGTTTCGCCACCAGGTTTGCCGAAGTCACAGGTTTCGACACGATCGCCGCGGCCACGTGAATGGAAGTGGCGAGAGGGAAGGCCGGCAGAGGTTTGCGGTCTCTGCCGAGTTGGGCGATCTCCGTAAAACTGTGAGCGGCGCCGGCAAACAGCTTCTCTGCGGACGCGGGATTCATCACCATGCCCACATCCAGCCCCGGCGTCTCGCGGAATTCCGCGTCCGCCAGGTCCATCGACGGCTGGTTATGATTTAGCGCAATCCGCGACCACGGCACGTCCATCGACGCGGGATTGGGAATGCTGATAAATCCGATGGCGCCCGCCTCGTGCAACGCTTTCCAGCGTTCCGCCAGCGTCTGGTAGTGGGAAGCGAGGGTCGTTGGAATATTGGAAGGCGAACCGTTGAGGTAAACCACGATCTTGCCGTTCAGGTCGAGCCCGCCCAGTTCGTCCAAGTGCTTCTCCGGAATCTGCAACCCGTAGCCGACGAACACCAGAGGCGCCGTGACACCCGCGGAGGCGTGCGTGGCCCGCGTGCTGATGTACGCATCGTCGGTAAAGGAGAGTCGCCGCGATTCGCCCTTGGTGATCAGCGCAATGAACGATTTCTTTTCGTCCACTTGATATTGCCGGAGTTTCACCGGCTGATAAAAACCGTCGGTACTCGCCGGCGCCAACCCGGCCTTCTGGAACTGCTCGACGGCGTAGGTTTCAGCCTTCTTCAAACCGTCGCTGCCGGTATCGCGGCCCTCCAGCGAGTCGTCGGCGACAAATTTCACGTGCGCCCACCACGATTCGCCGTCAAAATGCAACGCCGGCTGCTGCGCCGAAAGGGCCACCGCCAGGCCGGCTGACAACCATACGGAGACAAACTTGCTCATACGGGTTCAGATCCCCCTCGAAGCGGATTGGAAGGGGAGAGAATAGCAGATATGGAGAAGCGAAGGGTCTACTTGACAATCGGAGTGGCGGAGCTGGCTACGCACTGCCAGTTGCCGTTGATCTTTGCCCACGTGTCCGTGAAGCGCCCACGAATCACCGTGGTTTTTCCGTTCTTCGTGGATTTGCCGCGGTAAATGCCCGTCACCACGATGCTGTCGCCAAACGACCGCGTGATCACATCTTCGGTCACAAGCTGCTCGAGCGGCGACGAGTCGTTCTTGACGGAGTTAAAGAACTGGTCGCGGGTCTGCAGCGTGCCTTCATGGTCCACATAAATCATGTTCGGCGCGAACAGCTTGGAGAGCGCGCCGATGTCCTTGGCCTGCTCGGCGCGATTCCAGACCGCCTCGAGGGCGAGAATCTTACCTTCCTCTTCGGACGCCGCGGGTTTTTCCTGTGCAAAAAGAACGACCGTTGCGGCGATTGCCAACACACATAGGGTGACCGACTTTACCATCGAAAACCTCCCGGGAGTTTGGCTCGATGGTAGCGCGGCAACGAAGCAGGGATGTGCGTCTCTGTGTGTAGAGTTGATGAAAGAGTGACCACGCCCGACGCGGCTCAGCTCACCCTCGATGAGAATTACTGCCCCTTGTCGTACGGAAGTCCTTTTTCCGCCCAATCCTTCGCAAAGTCATAGGGCAGTATCAGCACGCGCAGTTTCGTGAAGCCCATGGCGTGAAGCGCGCTGAAAGCAGGACGAAGGTTCGGGCACCGTTCCATCGGGCAGCAGCCGCAATAGATGACAAGGTTCATCGATTTCGGCTGTGCTGCGGCCCACGCTTTAATCTGCTCAAGGCCCTCAGGACTTCCGCCGCTGCCGTGAAACTGCGCACCCTTGATATGTCCCGCCCCGTACAACCGCCCGAAGCCCACAAACAGCACCGTTGGCGCCATTTTCGGATTTGCCAACTCTTTGTTCAAGTCAGCGGGCTGAACGGTTTGCGCATCGGTCCAGGGATTGGACTGCGCCAATGCGGCGAGCGAAGCCATCCCAATGCAAGCGAGAAGCAACAAACGAACCCAATAACGGTTTGACATGCAGAGCCTCCGGGGAGCGAAGATCCAGTGTAACCTCATGGTCGCGACTAGTGCGCGCCGGCGGAAGCTCGCGTGAAACGCAATGGCTTGTCGTAACCCGTAGCGTAGATCAGCAAATCCGGATCCCGGTATTCGTAGCGAATTGCCGCGCCCAACGCCTTCAGGTACGCATCTTCCTGCGCCGATACGCCTCCATCCATGCACGCCATTCGCGTGCTCGCCAGCGCGCCGAACTTCAAGCTGTCTCCGCTGATGGTGACCGAGCCCGTGAATCGATTGCACGAGCCGTTCCCCGCCACGCGCCCCGCCTCCGGAAACGCCAGGCTCGCCTTTGAATTCGCAATCACCGGCGTTCCGGCCAGGTCTGCCAGCATCCACTCCGTTTCCACCAGCGAGAACGGCGCCGCTGGCACTGCTGCTTTCGTTGGCTTCTTGTCTCCTGAAGGGCAGCCAGCCGTGCAAAGAACAACCACAACCAACAATGCGCAGAGCGATTTCACTGGAACCTCCCGGCGCGTTTCGAGAAACTACGCCGTCTTCTTCCTGGTCAGCAACCGGTACACGAACAGCAGCAGAATCGCGCCCACGACCGACATGATGAATCCGGCGGACTGTCCTTCCTGATACCAGCCCAACATCCGGCCCAGATACGACGCCACGAACGAGCCGGCCACGCCGAGCAACATGGTCACGATCCATCCGCCCGGGTCCTTCCCCGGCATCAGCAGCTTGGCGACCGCCCCGATGATTAATCCGATGAACAGCGTCCACAGCAGACTGAACATGGTGAAACTCCTTTCGAATGTCACGATGTGCGACCGGGCGAGGTCAGCGGCGGGGGCGGATTCGGCGGAACAGCTCCGATGAGCGGAAGTCTATAACGAATAGGAGAATTTCGGGTAGCGCGGGAATTCTCCGTCGGCGCCCGACTTACTTGTTCTGCTCCGCCCGCGTGCGCACCAGTTTGTTGGCCGAGGTGCGCAGCGTTTCCGGCACGTTCTTGTTCATGCCCAGTCGCTTCAAATCGAGCGCGTTCAGCATGGGCAGCATGTGCAGCGTGACGTCCAGCGGCGTCTTCGGATTGTTCATCAGATTGCGGACTACGACGTAGTTCTTACGGAAGGCGCGATTGTTGGCGATGAGCCTCAGAATTTCGTCGGTCAAGTTCGCCATGGAGGCGAACGCCTCCACTTCCTGATCGGTCAGCCGCGGCGATTGCAGCACCGCGCGCTGCACCACTTTGTTCGAATCGCGGATCAACGTGCGTCGCGCGTCCGACGCGCCCTTCATCGCGAACTGCACGCGCTGCGCCACGGTCATCTTGGCGATCTGTTGCAATAACGTCTGCCTTCTCGAGGTATCAGGCTCGGCTTCCGCGGCCGCTTCGTTCAGACTCTCCGAGTCGCCGGCCACGGCGGTACTCCGCAGTTCATGGAGTGTGTTCTTTTGTTCGGCGCTCAAATGCGGGGATTTTTCCAACGCTGCCAGAAGGTGCGGTGAACCTGAGATCCGGTCGAGTTCGCTGACGAGCGTGGTGACCTGGTTGGCCGTCAAGTGCGGCACCAGCGGCACCAGATATTCCCCCGGACAATTCCGGTTCGAGATCATCGCGTTGGCAACCGCGGCATTTGTCGCGAAGTTCTTCCCCGCGTAACTGAACAGCGCCTGCAACGGATTCTCCCGCAGAATTGCTTGCACGAACATTTCCGGCTGATCCAGAAACAACGCTTCCTGCGCGCGGCTGGCGATCAATTCGTCCGGGTCGTGGCTCAGAACCGCCAGAATCTCCAGGCGGTCGATGGGGTCGAGGTGCGCGCCGACCGAACATACAGCGAGTTTGCGCTCTCGTGTGGCGCGCCCGTGTCTCAGATCCTCGATAACTTCAGGGCTTAGAGTTTCCACTGTCTGCCTGCCTCAAATCCTTGGCACTCAACTTGATTGTACCGGAGGCGCCCGGCAGTCCAAGCGGCGGAACCGTTTGCCCGTTCAATTCCAGCAACACCGCCCCGGAGTCGGAAGCAGACACTTCAAATCCACTCGTTGCCGTGAAGTGCCGGTTTTCGCCGGCTTTCAGATCGGTGTCGAAAACCAGGTTGCCATCCGCCGATACTCGCAAATGGGCTGGAGCACTCGCAGCGACGGTGAGGTCCAGAGCTGTCGTTCTGGCCGCATCCGTGTCTGGGGGAATCGTTGCCGCCACGGCATTGGCCGGTGGCGCTACCGGCTGAGGCTGCGGAATCGTCAACCCGGTTGTGGTCACTGTGGCCTTCGCGCGCCGCGACTGGTAATACCGCCACGCAAACCGGCCGCCGAAGAACAAACCCGCCAGCAGCGCCACGATTCCCAGGACCAGCGCGGCGGGAATCCATTTGGGCGGGGAAGGAATCGGGTTGTTCTTCTGCTCCGAAACTGCGGCAGCCTGCGTGCCGTGTGCCAGGTCGTATTCAGCGAGCAACGCTTCTTCATCCAGGCCCAGATACCGGGCAACCGAACGAACGAACCCGCGGTTGAAGACCCCGCCGGGGAGTTTCTCCCAATCTTCGTTTTCCATCGCTTCCAGAAAACGGGCTGCAATCCGGGTAGCGGAAGTGATTTCCTCCAGCGTGACCTCACGCAGTTCGCGTTCCCGCTTGAGCCGTTCCCCGAAGTTTCCCCTGGCCATGCCCTCTGCTCGCAAGCTTGAGTGTATCAGCGGCAAGGAGGAAGACAAACTGTCCCGGCATGGAGGCGCTTCCGAGAGGCAGGTTCGACGAAAACCCGGAAGCTCGCCGATGGCGAAATGAGAACGCCTGTACCACGAGCAGGTTGCACTTCATTTTCCCCGGCGCCTATACTGACCGAGATTGGCAAGAGCGTTGGTAAACCACCCCACCAGCGGAGTGGGGCGGTGTGGTCCCATCCAACCCGGAGCGCGCGCGTGAGCATTGAGGAAGTCAAACAGTTCCCAACCGTCGAACGCCGACGCAATCCCGGCGTGCCCACCGAGCGCCGCGAGGCGGGCGAAGTCGCCGTCTTCCAGGAGTTGGGCAAGGCGCTCACTTCTTCCTTGCAGCTCGACCAGGTCCTGCGAACGATCATGGAAAAGATCGACGAGTTCTTGCGCCCGGACAACTGGTCGCTGTTGCTTCTCGACGAAGCCAAGCAGGAACTCTATTTCGAATTAGCCGTGGGCAAGGCCTCACAGGCGCTCAAGGATGTGCGCATCAAGCTGGGCCAGGGCATCGCGGGCTGGGTGGCGCAACACGGCGAAATCGTGATTGTCCCCGACACTTCGAAAGACACGCGCTTCTTCGGCAAAGTTGATGAAAAAACGAAGATGGAGACGCGCTCCATTGTTGCTGTACCGGTGCGTTTCCGCGACAACTGCCTCGGCGTGATTGAACTCATCAACTGCGTCGGCCCCGACGGATTCGATCCCCGCGACCTGAAGCTCCTGGAAGCCCTCTCGGACTTTGCCGCCATTGCGTTGGAGAACGCGCGCCACGTCAAACGCATTCACGAATTGACCATCAAAGACGATTGCACGTCGCTCTACAACGCCCGGCACATGGGCTTCATTCTCGACACGGAAATCTACCGTTCGCAGCGCTATAACTACGAATTTTCGATTGTTTTCATCGACCTCGACCACTTCAAGCAGGTCAACGACACACACGGCCACCTCGTTGGCTCGCGCCTGCTGGCGGAGATGGGCGACGCGCTCAAGGGCAATTGCCGCCTGATCGATTTCGCTTTCCGCTACGGCGGCGACGAGTTTGTGATTCTCTTGCCGCAAACCTCCAAGGAAAATGCCATCAACGTCGCCCGCCGCTTGCACCGACTCATTCGCGAAACCAAGTGGCTCACCAAGGAAGGGCTTGATATTCACATCACACCCAGCGTCGGCTTGGCCGCTTATCCCATCGATTCCAAGACCAAAGAAGGACTGTTGCATCTCGCTGACGAGGCCATGTACCTCGTCAAGAACACCAACCGCGATAGCGTGGCTGTCGCCAATATCGGCATTCTCCCTGCCGCTTCCAGCGAAGCCGCCGGATAGAGGAACAGTTTCCAGCTGTAAGTTTTAGGTGGCAATTGAAACTCGGGCGCTCGCGCCTGAACTTCACCCCTCCCACGGTGTACACGCTTTGAAAATTTTGATTAACTGAAATCATGAAGCGGAGTGAGGCGGCCCAATACGCGCGCTGGTCGGCGTTCGCGGCGCTGGTGTTGGCGCTTATCACCGGCGGATTCTATGTCCGGCGCCAGTGGGTAGCCTTCAAAGAGAAGAGGCAGGCGCCGCCGCCCCTGACCGAAGACAAAGAGCGGCAATCCATTGGCTTGACCCTCTCGAAAGGCGAGGGTGACCGCACCGTCTTCACCCTGCAAGCTTCCAAGTCCACCGACTTTAAGGGGCAAGACATCAGCCTCCTCGAAGATGTGAAGGTCACCGTCTTCGGCAAGACTGGCGAGCGGCACGACATCATCCACACGCAGAGTTGCCGCTATTCCAAGGCCGACGGGGCTATCCAATGCGCCGGCAACGTGCAGATGGACTTGCAGAGCGCGGCCGACTTCGCGCGGTCGAACCAGCAACGCCAAGGACAAGCCAATGTCATTCACGTGGAAACCAGCGCCGTCACCTTCGAAAGAGGCACCGGCCGCGCGCAAACTGTGCAACCCGTTCACTTCACCTTCACGAATGGCGAGGGCGAAGCCCTCGGCGCTGTGTATTTCTCGGAAGAGGGTGCGCTGCGCCTGGTGAAAGACGTGCGGATCACTGTGCGTCCCAACGCTTCGCCGGCGCCGGGCAAGCTCAGCGAGCCGTCCGTGAAGGAAGTCCTTTTGACGGGCACCAGCCTCGACTTGGGGAGGCTATCGCGCAAGGCGGTTTTGTCCGGCCCCGCCACGGCGACCACCCATGCGCAGCAACTCACCTCGGGACAATTCACGCTGTTGCTCGATGAACAGTTCCGCGCGCAGACCATCATCGCCGACCCGGGAAGTCGCGGCGAAATACCAAAACTGGTTTCTACCGGCGGCAAGGAGCCCGAAACCCTCACGGCAAACGAAATCAAGGCGGATTTGGCGCCCGAGGGCTGGGTGCGCACCGTCGATGCCGATGGTCAGGTACGCGGCAACGCCACGAACGATCAGATGGAAGCCGATCATGCCACTGTCGAGATGTGGCCGAAGGTGAATCAGGCCAAGCTGGTGACGCTACGCGGAAATGTTTTGTTGCTGGAGCGCGACCCGAAGGCCTCGACCGCTCGCAAAGTCACAACCAGCGCGCTCCAGCTGACGATGAGTGCCGTTGCCGCGAATCAAAAGAGCAAGATCGAGCACGCCGAGACGCTCGAGCATGGTGTCATGGAGTGGACCGACACGGCGGGTGCGCTCTCCAAACTCGGTGCCAACAAGCTCACCGTGGACTTCGGCGCTTCCGGCAAAGCGCAGCGCCTCAACGCCCTCGGGAATGTCGAAACACAGCGCGACCTGAAGGGAAAGCCGG
>Ga0335085_10013427_pt1 | contig 12011 bp, 11 predicted proteins | sample Lox_Sample_45_FD_206712 | JGI IMG/M metagenome (GOLD analysis project Ga0335085, IMG submission 206712) | Soil microbial communities from Loxahatchee National Wildlife Refuge, Florida, United States - Lox_Sample_4.5 | ecosystem: Environmental > Terrestrial > Soil > Wetlands | place: USA...
TGCCCTCGCCACCGCCGAGCGGGTGGTCGACCGGGTTCATGGCGACGCCGCGCACCGAGGGGCGGTGCCCCTTCCACCGGTTGCGGCCCGCCTTGCCGAGCTTGATGTTGCCCTGCTCGGAGTTGCCAACCTCACCGACGGTGGCCCGGCAGGTCGCGTCCACCCGGCGGATCTCCCCGGAGGGCATCCGCAGCTGGGCGAACCCGCCGTCCTTGGCCAGCAGCTGGACGCCGGAGCCCGCCGACCGGGCGATCTTGGCCCCGCCGCCCGGGCGCAGCTCGATGGCGTGCACCACGGTGCCGGTCGGGATGTTCCGCAGCGGCAGGCAGTTGCCCGGACGGATGTCCGAGCCGGGGCCGTTCTCCACCACGTCGCCCTGGGACAGCCCTTCCGGCGCCAGGATGTACCGCTTCTCGCCGTCGGCGTAGTGCAGCAGCGCGATCCGGGAGGTCCGGTTGGGGTCGTACTCGATGTGCGCGACCTTGGCCGGGACGCCGTCCTTGTCGTTGCGCCGGAAGTCGATCAGCCGGTAGGCGCGCTTGTGCCCGCCGCCCTGGTGCCGGGCGGTGATCCGGCCGTGCACGTTCCGGCCGCCCTTCGAGGACAGCGGGCGGACCAGCGACTTCTCCGGCTCACTGCGGGTGAGCTCGGAGAAGTCCGCGCCGCTCGCGCCCCGCCGTCCCGGGGTCGTCGGCTTGTACTTGCGGATAGCCATGTGTGCTCAAGCTCCTCTATCTGGCCGCGCTAGCTGACCGGTCCGCCGAAGACGTCGATCCGCTCACCCTCGGCCAGGCTGACGATGGCCCGCTTGGTGGACGGCCGCTGGCCCCAGCCATACCGGGTGCGGCGCCGCTTGCCCTGCCGGTTGAGCGTGTTCACGCTGGTGACCTTGACGCCGAAGATGGCCTCGACCGCCTGCCGGACCTCGGTCCGGTTGGCCTCCTGCGGCACCAGGAAGGTGTACTTGCCCTCGTCGGCCAGCCGGTAGGTCTTCTCCGAGATGACCGGCCGCAGCAGGATGTCGCGGGGGTTGTAGACCCGGGTCGAGCTCACTGGTCATCCTCTTTCTTGGCCGTTTTCCTGGCCGGCGCCTTCTTGGCCGGTGCGTCCGCGTCGGCCTTGGCGTCCGCGTCGGCGTCGGCCTTGGCCGGCTTGGCCTTGGCCTTGGCCGGTGCGTCCGCCTTCTTGGCCGGTGCGTCGGTCTTGGCCGGTGCGACCACCGCGTCGTTGCCGGTGAAGTCGGCCAGCGCCGCCTGGGTGAACACCACGTGCTCACTGACCAGGACGTCGTAGGTGTTCAGCTGGCCCACGGTCAGCAGCCGGACGCCCCGCACGTTGCGCAGGCTCTTCCAGGTCAGCTCGTCGTCGGGCTGCGTCACCACCAGCACGGTGCCGCGCAGCTTCTCGGCCAGCAGCCCGATCGCGGCCCGCAGCACGTCAAGCGCGCCGCTGGTGCTGGGCACCTCGCCGTCCACGAACTGGCTGACCACCGCGACCCGGCCGTTGCTGGCCCGGTCGGACAGCGCACCGCGGAGCGCGGCGGCCTTCATCTTCTTCGGGGTCCGCTGCACGTAGGACCGGGGCTGCGGGCCGTGCACGGTGCCGCCGCCGGCGTACTGCGGCGCCCGGACGCTGCCCTGGCGGGCCCGGCCGGTGCCCTTCTGCCGGTAAGGCTTCTTGCCGCCGCCGCGGACCAGCCCGCGGGTCTTGGTGGCGTGCGTGCCCTGCCGGGCCGCCGCCTCCTGGGCCACGACGACCTGGTGCATCAGCGGCACGTTGACCTTCGCGCTGAAGATCTCGTCGGGCAGCTCCACGTCCGCGCCCTTGGCACCGGACGGGGACACGACGCTGACGGTAGCCATCAGGCCTCCTTCGTGGCGGACTGGGCGGCCCGGACGGCGCTGCGGACCAGGATCAGCCCGCCCTTGGGACCAGGCACGGCCCCGCGGATCAGCAGCAGGCCGCGCTCGGCATCCACCGCGTGCACGGTCAGGTTCGGGGTGGTGGTCCGGGCGTTGCCCATCCGGCCCGCCATCCGCACGCCCTTGAACACCCGGCCCGGGGTGGCGCAGCCGCCGATCGAGCCGGGCGAGCGGTGCTTGCGCTGGGTGCCGTGCGAGGCGCTCAGGCCCTTGAACCCGTGCCGCTTCATCACGCCCGCGGTGCCCTTGCCCTTGCTCCGCCCGGTCACGTCGACCAGGTCGCCCGCGGCGAACGTCTCCGCGGTCACCTCCTGGCCGAGGGTGTAGTCGGTGGCGTCATCGGTCCGCAGCTCGGCCAGGTACCGGCGCGGCGTCACCGCGGCCTTGGCGAAGTGACCGGCCGCAGGCCGGTTGACCCGGCGCGGGTCGATCTCGCCGTAGCCGAGCTGCACCGCGGAGTACCCGTTGGCGTCGGGAGTGCGCACCGCGGTCACCACGCAGGGACCCGCCTCGATAACCGTGACGGGAACCATGCGTCCCTCGGCGTCGAAGACCTGGCTCATGCCGAGCTTCGTGCCGAGCACGCCCTTGATGTGCTTGGTCATGTCGGTGCGTTCCTCAGAGCTTGATCTCGATGTCGACGCCCGCGGGCAGGTCCAGCCGCATCAGCGAGTCGACGGTCTTCGGCGTGGGGTCGATGATGTCGATCAGCCGCTTGTGGGTGCGCATCTCGAAGTGCTCCCGCGAGTCCTTGTACTTGTGCGGGGAGCGGATGACGCAGTAGATGTTCTTCTCCGTGGGCAGCGGGACAGGCCCGGCAACCCGCGCGCCGGTGCGCGTCACCGTGTCGACGATCTTCCGCGCCGAGCTGTCGATGACCTCGTGGTCATAAGCCTTGAGCCGGATGCGGATCTTTTGTCCCGCCATGAGCCTTCCGTGTCCTTACGTTCTGTGGGCCGGTACTGCGTACTGCGCGCAGTGATCGCCGCCCCCGGCCGGTGGCCGGGGGCGGCGGTCCTGCTACTTGATGATCTTCGTGACCCGTCCAGCGCCAACGGTGCGGCCGCCTTCGCGGATAGCGAACTTGAGCCCCTCCTCCATGGCGATGGGCTGGATCAGCTCGATGCGCATCTCGGTGTTGTCGCCCGGCATGACCATCTCGGTGCCCTCGGGCAGGTGGACGACGCCCGTCACGTCCGTGGTCCGGAAGTAGAACTGCGGACGGTAGTTGTTGAAGAACGGGGTGTGCCGTCCGCCCTCGTCCTTGGACAGGATGTAGACCTGGCCCTCGAACTCGGTGTGCGGGGTGTTGGTGCCCGGCTTGATGACGACCTGGCCGCGCTCCACTTCCTCGCGCTTGATGCCGCGGAGCAGCAGGCCCGCGTTGTCACCAGCCTGGCCCTCGTCCAGGATCTTGTGGAACATCTCCACGCCGGTGACCGTGGTCTTCATCGACTTCTCCTTGATGCCGATGATCTCGACCTCTTCGGAGGTGTGCACCTTGCCGCGCTCGATCCGGCCGGTCACCACGGTGCCGCGGCCGGTGATCGAGAACACATCCTCGACCGGCATCAGGAACGGCTTGTCGGTGTCACGGACCGGCTCGGGGATGCTGTCGTCGCACGCCTCCATGAGCTCGACGACCTTGGCCGCCCACTCGGAGTCACCCTCGAGCGCCTTGAGCGCCGAGACCCGGATCACCGGGACGTCGTCGCCGGGGAACTCATAGGTGGTGAGCAGCTCCCGCACCTCGAGCTCGACCAGCTCCAGGATCTCCTCGTCGTCCACCATGTCGGCCTTGTTCAGCGCGACCACGATGTACGGCACGCCGACCTGGCGGGCCAGCAGCACGTGCTCACGGGTCTGCGGCATCGGGCCGTCGGTGGCCGCGACCACCAGGATGGCCCCGTCCATCTGCGCGGCACCAGTGATCATGTTCTTGATGTAGTCCGCGTGACCGGGGCAATCCACGTGCGCGTAGTGCCGCTTGTCGGTCTGGTACTCGACGTGCGAGATCGAGATGGTGATCCCGCGCTCCTTCTCTTCCTTCGCGTTGTCGATCTGGTCGAAGGGAGTGAAGGGGTTCACGTCGGGATATTTATCGTGCAGCACCTTGGTGATCGCCGCGGTCAGCGTGGTCTTGCCGTGGTCGATGTGCCCGATGGTGCCGATGTTCACGTGCGGCTTGGTCCGCTCGAACTTGGCCTTGCCCACTGGTTTCTCCTCGTTGCGATCGTCCCCACCGGCGGTGGGGCCAAGGCGCTTCCTCGTTGCGCCGTTCTTCTGATTGACGTTTGTGTTACCTGTGGTTACTCACCACGGGCCTTGGCGATGATCTCCTTGGCGATGCTCGGCGGGACCTCGGCATACGAGTCGAACTGCATGCTGTAGTCCGCCCGGCCCTGAGTCCGGCTGCGCAGGTCACCCACGTAGCCGAACATCTCGGACAGCGGCACGTTGGCCTTGACCACGCGGATGCCGGAGCGCTCCTCCATGGCCTGGATCTGGCCACGCCGGGCGTTCAGGTCGCCGATCACGTCGCCCATGTACTCGTCCGGGGTCCTGACCTCAACGGCCATGACCGGCTCGAGCAGCACGGGGTCCGCGTGACCGGCCGCCTTCTTGAACGCCATGGAACCGGCGATCTTGAAGGCCAGCTCGGACGAGTCCACCTCGTGGTACGCACCGTCGGTGAGGGTGACCCGCACATCCACCATCGGGTAGCCGGCCAGGACGCCGAACTCGGCGGCCTCCTGGCAGCCCGCGTCCACCGACGGAATGTACTCCCGCGGGATGCGGCCTCCGGTGATCTTGTTCTCGAACTCGTAGCCACCGCCGTCGCCGCCGGTCGGCTCCAGGTTGATGACCACCCGCGCGTACTGGCCGGCGCCGCCGGTCTGCTTCTTGTGCGTGTAGTCGACCTTCTCGACCTTCTTGCGGATGGTCTCCCGGTAAGCGACCTGCGGGCGGCCGATGTTGGCCTCGACGCGGAACTCGCGCCGCATCCGGTCCACCAGGACCTCGAGGTGCAGCTCGCCCATCCCGGAGATGATCGTCTGCCCGGTCTCGTCGTCCGTGCGGACCTGGAAGGTCGGGTCCTCTTCGGCCAGCCGCTGGATGGCGGTGCCCAGCTTGTCCTGGTCACCCTTGGTCTTCGGCTCGATGGCCACGTTGATGACCGGGGCCGGGAACGTCATCGACTCCAGGATCACCTGGTGGTGCGAGTCCGCCAGGGTGTCCCCGGTGCTGGTGTCCTTGAGCCCCATCACCGCCACGATCTGCCCAGCCACCGCGGACGGGCGCTCCTCGCGCTTGTTCGCGTGCATCTGGTAGATCTTGCCGATCCGCTCCCGGCGGCCCTTGGTGGAGTTGAGCACTTGCGAGCCCGACTCCAGGGTGCCGGAGTAGACCCGGATGTACGTCAGCTTGCCCAGGTGCTGGTCGGACATGATCTTGAACGCCAGCGCGGCGAACGGCTCGGACGGGTCGGCCTTGCGCAGCACGACCTGCTCCTCGTCGCCCACCTCGTGCCCCTTGACCGGGGGGATGTCCACCGGGCTGGGCAGGTAGTCCACGATCGCGTCCAGCATCGGCTGCACGCCCTTGTTCTTGAACGCGCTGCCGCACAGCACCGGGGTGATCCCGCCGGCGACGGTGGCCCGCCGGATGGCCGCGTTGAGCTGGTCCACGTCGGGCTCGGTGCCCTCGAGGTACAGCTCCATCATCTCTTCGTCGTTCTCGGCGATGGCCTCGAGCAGCTTGTCGCGCCACTCCCGGGCCGCCTCGACGTGGTCGTCAGGAATGCCGACCACGTCGTACTTGTCGCCCTTGCCCTCGGTCTGCCAGAGCAGCGCCCGCATCCGGACCAGGTCGATGACGCCACGGAAGTCGGACTCGACACCCCACGGCAGCTGGATGACCAGCGGCGTGGCACCGAGCCGGTCGGTGATCATCTCGACACAGCGGTGGAACTCCGCGCCCACCCGGTCCATCTTGTTGACGAAGCAGATGCGCGGGACTCCGTACCGGTCCGCCTGCCGCCAGACCGTCTCCGACTGGGGCTCGACACCGGCCACGCCGTCGAACACGGCGACAGCGCCGTCCAGCACCCGCAGCGAGCGCTCGACTTCGACAGTGAAGTCGACGTGCCCGGGGGTGTCGATGATGTTGATGGTGTGGTCACGCCAGTGAGTCGTGGTCGCTGCCGACGTGATGGTAATCCCGCGCTCCTGCTCCTGCTCCATCCAGTCCATGGTGGCCGCGCCCTCATGGACCTCACCGATCTTGTAGTTGATGCCGGTGTAGAACAGGATCCGCTCGGTGGTCGTGGTTTTACCCGCGTCGATGTGCGCCATGATCCCGATGTTGCGGACCTTGGCAAGCTCTACGGCGGTCTGGGTCGCCACTTCTTTGCTTCCTCGCTGCTTCGTCAGTCGTCGGCCGAGTAGGGTCGCGCGTTACCAGCGGTAATGCGCGAACGCCTTGTTGGATTCGGCCATCTTGTGGGTGTCCTCACGGCGCTTCACACTCGCCCCGAGGCCGTTGCTCGCGTCGAGCAGCTCGTTCATCAGCCGCTCGGTCATGGTCTTCTCACGCCGCGCCCGGGAGTAGGAGACCAGCCAGCGCAGCGCCAGCGTGGTGCTGCGCGATGCCCGGACCTCCACCGGCACCTGGTAGGTGGCGCCGCCAACCCGGCGGCTGCGAACCTCCAGGGTCGGCTTCACGTTGTCCAGCGCGCGCTTGAGCGTGACCACTGGGTCGTTGCCGGTCCGCTCCTTGGCCCCCTCGAGCGCGCCGTACACGATCCGCTCGGCCAGTGAACGCTTGCCGTTGCGCAGCACCTTGTTCACCAGCGCGGTCACCAGCGGCGACCCGTACACCGGATCGGTGACGAGCTGCCGTTTGGTCGCAGGCCCCTTACGCGGCATGTCAGCTCTTCTCCTTCTTCGCGCCGTAACGGCTCCGTGCCTGCTTACGGTTGCGCACACCCTGGGTGTCGAGGGCGCCCCGGATGATCTTGTAGCGCACACCCGGCAGGTCGCGCACCCGGCCACCGCGCACCAGCACGATGGAGTGCTCCTGCAGGTTGTGGCCGACGCCCGGGATGTAGGCGGTGACCTCGATCTGGCTGGTCAGCCTGACTCTGGCCACCTTGCGCAGCGCAGAGTTGGGCTTCTTCGGCGTCGTGGTGTAAACGCGCGTGCAGACGCCGCGGCGCTGAGGGCTGCCCTTCAGGGCCGGGGTGGTGGTCTTGGCCACCTTGTCCTGGCGGCCCTTGCGGACCAGCTGCTGGATCGTGGGCACCGCGTCTCCGTCTATCCTGGCGCGCCTGGTGGCGCGACGTCTTCTCTTGCTCGTTCCTGCACCCCCGGGGGCGCAGGCTATCTGGGCACCTTAGGTGCCTCTGACCTGCCGTTTTCCTTGCCTCTCCGACCCCCGTGGTCGGGCGTGTCGCGATGTCCACGGGACACAGGCTCCCGCAGGAGCCTTGAGTCGAGAGAGGAAAAGGCCCGCACGCCTGGCCACTCGGCACACCGTGCCGTCCGGCGAAAGGCCGTAACCCCTGCCGTCCGGCGCTGGCGTCACGGTCCGCTAGCGCACGCGCGCCCGCTTAGCACGGGCACGATGCCTTAGCGTACCCAACCTTTTGCCAACAGGCAAAGTGAACGGAGATCACGGCCGTGGCGGCCGGACCCGGTGCCCTTTTTCCTGCCAGCAACGGTGAAACCACGCCTGCGGGGTAGCGGGAACTGGTCACCAGTCCCTGCTCCCACGAGGATGCAACACCGGTGACCCAGTCGGTATTCCAGAGTGGACGGGACATCTCATGACACAGACGGTTGTCATCACCGGGGCCAGCGCCGGCATCGCCCGCGCCACCGCGCGGCTGTATGGAGTCCGGGGCGCCAACGTCGGGCTGATCGCCCGCGGTCAGGCCGGCCTGGACGGCGCCGCCGAGGACGTGGTCGCGGCGGGCGGGCGGGCCCTGGCCGTGCCCGCGGATGTGGCCGACCATGCCCAGGTGGAGTCGGCCGCGACCAAGATCGAGGCCGAGTTCGGCCCCATCGACGTGTGGATCAATGTGGCATTCACCTCAGTTTTCGCACCGTTCACGGAGATCACTCCGGATGAATTCCGGCGCGTGACTGAAGTCAGTTATCTGGGCTTCGTGCACGGCACCATGGTCGCGCTGAGCCGGATGCGGCCGCGCGGCGCCGGCACCATCGTGCAGGTCGGCTCGGCCCTCAGCGAGCGCGCCATCCCGCTGCAGTCGGCCTACTGCGGGGCCAAGCACGCGATCAACGGGTTCACCGAGTCGCTGCGCTGCGAGCTGCTGCACGAGGGGTCCAACGTGCACGTGACCGTGGTGCAGATGCCCGCGGTGAACACGCCGCAGTTCTCCTGGGTGCTGTCCCGGCTGCCCCGGCACCCGCAGCCGGTGCCGCCGATCTACCAGCCCGAGGTGGCCGCGCGCGGCGTGGTATACGCGGCGGACCATCCGCGGCGCAAGCAGTACTGGGTCGGCGGCAGCACGGCCGCGACCCTGCTGGCGCAGAAGGTCGCCCCGGCGCTGCTCGACCGGTACCTGGCCAAGACCGGGTTCGATGCCCAGCAGACCAGCGAGGACGTGCGGGCCGGTTCGCGGCCGGACAACCTGTTCGACCCGGTGGACCGGCCGGCCGGCAGCGATCATGGAGCGCATGGCATCTTCGACGACCGGTCTCATCAGCGGAGCGCGCAGCTATGGATGTCACACCACCCGGCGCTGACGGGCGGAATCGCGGCGGTCGCCGGCGGCCTGATCATCCGGGCACTTGCCAAATGAGTAGTGCGGACGCCCGGCCGGGTGGGCTGGCCCGCCGGGCTGAACGCCTGGCGGGCCACCCACGCCGGCCGACCCCGGGCCGTCACCGGTGCGGGACGAAGACCACGGTGGCCTGGCTGGTCACGCTGGCAAGAGCCGGGTACGGCGTAACGCTGGTGGCGGTGCCCGGTCTGCTGATTGGGCTGACCGGGCAGCGGCCAGGAGGCCGCGCTTGCGGGGTGGCACGGGTGCTGGGAGCTCGGCACTTGGTGCAGGCTGGGATCACCGTGGCCAGCCAGGTCAGGGATCCGGGTAGCCCAGTCGTGCTAGGTGGCGGAGTTGCGGTGGACCTGGTGCATGCCAGCACGATGGTGGCGCTGGGCGTGCTGGAGCCCCGTGCGCGGCGCGCCGCGCTCATCGACGCCGGCGTGGAGACGGCACTGGCCGCGGCCGGCACCGCCGCCGCCACCACCACCTCAGCCCACTGACTCAGCCGACTGACCCACCGGGCCACTCAGTTCCGCGGTGACTTCTGTCAGTGCGGTTCAAAAGCGCACGCGGGGGTGCCAAAACGAACCGCGCAGACAAAACGCACCGCGCTCTTCGAGATCAGTGCTGACGGCGGCGCCGGCCTGGACGGCGCGGGGCGGGTGCTGGGCGTTAGGGATGAAGAAACCCGGGGGCTGGCGGCTCCCGGGCTTCCTGGGTCAGTTACTTCTTGAAGGCGTCTTTGACCTTTTCGCCGGCCTGCTTGAGGTTGCCCTTGGCCTGGTCGGCCTTACCCTCGGCTTCCATCTGCTCGTTGCCGGTGGCCTTGCCGAGCGCCTCCTTGGCCTTGCCCTTCGTCTCGGTGACCTTGTTGGCTGCCTTGTCTTCGGTCGCCATGAGCTGCCTCCTCCCGTGGATGAAGCTTTCTCTTCCGCTGCCCACGAGGGCGGAGCTAAACAAAAAGGTGAGGCGCCCGGCGGCGGGTGCCGCCGGGCGCCTCGACCTGCGCCAGTCCGCTTACCGGTTGTACGAACCGAAGTCGTACTCCTCGAGCGGGATCGCCTCGCCGGAGCCCTGGCCGAACGCGTAGCTCGGCGCCTCCTCGTAGGCGGTGGCCGGGTAGACCGATGAGCGCGCGTCGTCAGTCGGCTCGACCCGGATGCTCCGGTACCGCGGCATGCCGGTACCGGCCGGGATGAGCTTGCCGATGATCACGTTCTCCTTGAGGCCGAGCAGCGGGTCGGACTTGGCGTGGATGGCCGCGTCGGTGAGCACCCGGGTCGTCTCCTGGAACGAGGCCGCGGACAGCCACGACTCCGTCGCCAGCGACGCCTTGGTGATGCCCATCAGCACCGGCCGGCCAGAGGCCGGGGTGCCGCTCTGCTCCACCACGGACCGGTTGACTTCCTCGAACCGCGGCCGCTCCACCAGCTCGCCGGGCAGGAGGTCGGTGTCACCGGACTCGAGCACGTTCACCCGCTTGAGCATCTGCCGGATGATGATCTCGATGTGCTTGTCGTGGATGGACACACCCTGCGACCGGTACACCTCCTGGACCTCGTGCACCAGGTGCAGCTGCACCTCGCGCGAGCCCAGGATGCGCAGCACCTCGTGCGGGTTGACCGCACCCTGGATCAGCTGCTGGCCGACGCCCACGTGGTCCCCGTCCGCGACGATGAGCCGCGACCGCATCGGCACCTGGTAGGAGATCTCCTCGCCACCGTCGTCCGGGACCACGAGGATCTTCCGGGTCTTCTCGGTTTCCTCGATTTTGATCCGGCCGTCGACCTCGCTGATCGGCGCCATGCCCTTGGGGATCCGGGCCTCGAACAGCTCCTGAATCCGGGGCAGGCCGTGGGTGATGTCCAGCCCCGCCACACCACCGGTGTGGAAGGTACGCATGGTCAGCTGGGTGCCCGGCTCACCAATCGACTGGGCGGCCACGATGCCGACCGCCTCGCCGACATCGACCCGCTTGCCGGTGGCCAGCGACCGCCCGTAGCACTTGGCGCAGACACCGATCTTGGCCTCGCAGACCAGCACGCTGAACGTCCTGATCGCGTCCACCTTGGCGTCGACCAGGGTGTCGATCAGCGTCTCCGTGGTGTCCTGGTCCACGACGGCCAGCACCTCGCCGCCGACCTCGATCTCTTCGGCGACGGTCCGGCCGGTGCCGGTGTTCTCGATGTTCGGCAGCTTCTGCAGCGTCCCATCGGCGCCCCGCTCGGCGATCTTCATCACGATCGACCGGTCGGTGCCACAGTCCTCTTCCCGGACGATGACGTCCTGAGCCACGTCCACCAGGCGCCGGGTCAGGTACCCGGAGTCGGCGGTGCGCAGCGCGGTGTCGGCCAGGCCCTTGCGGGCGCCGTGCGTCGAGATGAAGTACTCGACCACGGACAGCCCCTCGCGGAAGCTGGACTTGATCGGCCGCGGGATGGTCTCGCCCTTGGGGTTGGAGACCAGGCCACGCATGCCGGCGATCTGCCGGACCTGCATCGGGTTACCGCGGGCGCCGGACTGCACCATCATCCACACCGAGTTGGTCTCGGGGAACGCGCCCTCCATGTCCTTGGCCACGTCGTTGGTCGCGTGCGTCCAGATCTCGATGAGCTCCTGACGGCGCTCGTCGTCGGTGATCAGGCCGCGCTCGTACTCCCGCTGCACCTTGTCCGCGCGCTTCTCGTAGGCCTCGAGGATCTCGGCCTTGTTCGGCGGCGCCACCACGTCCTCGATCGCGATCGTCACGCCGGCCCGGGTCGCCCAGTGGAACCCGGCGTCCTTCAGGTTGTCGAGCGCGGCGGCCACCTCGACCTTGGGGTAGTTCTCGGCCAGCTCGTTGACGATGGTGGACAGCTGCTTCTTGCCCACCTCGTAGTTGACGAACGGGAAGCTGCCCGGCAGCGTCTCGTTGAAGTAGCACCGGCCCAGCGTGGTCTCCAGCCGGAACGGGTCGCCTTCCGTCCAGCCCTCCGGCGGGGTGAACCCGGGCGGCGGGGTGGAGTCGGTCAGCCGGACCCGAATCGTCGCCTGCAGGTCCAGTTCACCCTGGTCGTAAGCCATGGTGGCCTCGGCCACCGAGGCGAACGCCCGGCCGTGACCCGGCGCCTCGCCGGCCTCGCGGGTCAGGCAGTAGATCCCGATCACCATGTCCTGGGTGGGCATGGTCACCGGCTTGCCGTCGGCCGGCTTGAGGATGTTGTTGGTGGACAGCATCAGGATCCGCGCCTCGGCCTGCGCCTCGGCGGACAGCGGCAGGTGCACCGCCATCTGGTCGCCGTCGAAGTCCGCGTTGA
>Ga0335085_10013429_pt1 | contig 12010 bp, 11 predicted proteins | sample Lox_Sample_45_FD_206712 | JGI IMG/M metagenome (GOLD analysis project Ga0335085, IMG submission 206712) | Soil microbial communities from Loxahatchee National Wildlife Refuge, Florida, United States - Lox_Sample_4.5 | ecosystem: Environmental > Terrestrial > Soil > Wetlands | place: USA...
CAGACCGACTACGTGGACCTCTACCAGATTCATCGCTGGGACTACGAGACGCCCATCGAAGAGACCCTCGAAGCTTTGCACGACGTCGTCAAGGCCGGCAAAGTGCGCTACATCGGAGCCTCGTCGATGTACGCCTGGCAGTTTGCCAAAGCCCTGTTCCTTACGGACCGCCACGGCTGGACGCGCTTCGTCTCCATGCAGAACCACTACAACCTGCTCTATCGCGAAGAAGAGCGCGAGATGATCGGACTCTGCAAAGAAGAAGGCATTGGCGTCATTCCCTGGAGCCCGCTGGCGCGCGGCCGGCTCACGCGGCCATGGCAGAGCGAATCCACAAAGCGCCTGGAGACCGACAGGTTCGGCGCATCGATGTACCGACAGACTGAAGCCGCTGACCATGCCGTGATCGATCGCCTGGGCGCAATCGCAGAGAAGCGCGATGTGTCCTACGCGCAGATTGCGCTGGCGTGGCTGCTGCAAAAACCGGGAGTTACTTCGCCCATCGTCGGCGCGACCAAGCCGCACCACCTGAAGGATGCGGCTGCGGCTCTTTCGCTACGGTTGACAGAGGAGGAGGTCAAAGCTCTCGAAGAGCCCTACACGCCCCACCCCGTTCTCGGCTTCAGCTGAGCCGCGGAGACCGTATCCGCGAGAACCTCACTGCACGCCGAGAACCAGCTTGCCGAAGTGGCTCGCGGACTGCATGCGCTTGAAAACCTCGCGGGCCTCGGTCCACGAGTGCGTTTCGAAGACTGGCCGCAGTTGCCACAACGCAACAGCCCGGTTCATCTCTTCAAAATCCTGGCGCGAGCCTACGTAGATGCCGTGGATATGCACCTGCTTGTGAAGAATGAGCGGCAGCGGTAGCGGCTCGTCTGCGCCGGCGAGCACTCCAATGTAGGCGATCGCTCCACCCGGTCTTACGGCGCGCAGCGAGCGCGGCAGCGTGCCGACGCCGCCGACTTCGACCACCAGATCCACGCCGACCATGTTGGTCTGTTCAAAGGCCCAGCGGTCCCAATCGGGTGTCTCGCGGTAGTTGAGGCCGGCACTGAGGCCAAGAGCCTGCGCGCGCTCAAGCTTTTCGTTGCTCGAGGAGACGCCGAGCACGCGGTGCCCCATGGCACGCGCAAACTGCAACGCAAAGATCGAGACTCCTCCCGTTCCCTGGATCAGAACCGTGGAGCCCGGCTTCAGTTGCGCGCTGACCAGTGCGTTCCAGGCGGTGACCGCGGCGCAGGGCAGCGCCGCGGCTTCTTCATAGCTGAGATGACCGGGCAGGCGCACGAGGCCCGCTTCGTTCAGGACAATGTACTCGGCAAGCATGCCATCGAGATCGCCGCCGAGTGCGCCTTTAGTCTTGGCCGCTGTCGGTGAGCCTTCGATCCAGTTCTGCATGAAGATACCCGCCACGCGGTCGCCCGCCTGCCATCCGGCGACACCGGGGCCAACCGACACCACCTCGCCGGCGCCGTCAGAGCAGGGAATGCGCGGCAGCTTCATCTTTGGGTTGTAGAGGCCTTTCACAACCAGCAGGTCGCGGAAATTCAGAGAGACTGCATGAACTTTAACTAAAACTTCCCCAGGCCGTGGAGCCGGTACCGGTCGCTCTGCAAGTTCCAAGGAATCAATGCCAAAAGCGGGAATTTGCCAGACACGCATCAATGTCTCCTGTCTCACCTTCCCTTGGTGCCGCCAGCTTGCGAGACGCCGCACTGGCGTAACCACGTAAGATGAAGATATGGCTCGTGGTTGGGAAAGTAAATCCGTGGAGGAGCAGATGGCGAGTGCCGCGGAGCAACCGGCAGCACAATCGGGGAGCGGATTCATGAATGAGGAACAGCGTCGAGCGGCCGAGCTCGAACGGACGCAAAAGGCACGGCGCCGGCAAGATCTGAATCTGCAGCGCGAGAACATCCTTTCGCAGAGAACGTCGAACCCCGCGCGCAGGGCCGCGCTGGAAGCGGCGCTCAAGCTGATCGAACAGCAGATCGAGGCACTCGGTTAGCACTTTGTGCGCTGATGGCGCCGCCACCGCTCAGGATTCGCGGTGGAAGAGCAATGAATTGGCCTGGTGAATCGTTGTCATCGAGATCCGGGCGATGTTCACGTGGGCAGGACGGCTCGCCGCCCAAACGATGGCGTCGGCCACGTCTTCAGCTGTCAGGGGCGTCACGCCTTTGTAGACCTTGGCTGCCCTTTCCTTATCCCCGTGGAAGCGCACAAGGCTGAAATCCGTTTCAACCATTCCAGGATCCACGCTCGTCACGCGCACCGGAGTTCCCAGCACATCCTGCCGCAACCCATCGTTGATGGCCTTTTCTGCAGCCTTGGTGGCGCAGTACACAGCTCCACTGGGATAGGTGATCTCGCTTGCCGTCGACCCTAGATTGATCACGTGGCCGCGTCCCCGGACCACCATGCCGGGCACCACGGCGCGCGTGACATAGAGAAGACCCTTCACGTTGGTGTCGATCATCTCTTCCCAGTCCTGGATCTTGCCCATGTAGACCTTGTCGAGCCCGCGGCTGAGCCCCGCATTGTTGACCAGGATGTCGATCTCGGCCCACTCCTGCGGCAGGTCGTCAATCGTCTGCTGCACAGCACGATGCTCGCGCACGTCCAGGTCAATGGAGTGCACTGCGGCTGCGCCACGAGCCAGTGCCTGCGAGGCCACCTCGGCGAGTTTCCCTGCTCTGCGCGCGGCCAGCAGGAGGCGGGCGCCTTCAGCCGCAAAGGCCAGGGCTGTTGCAGCCCCGATGCCCGCACTGGCGCCGGTGATGAAAACGATCTTTCCGTTGAACCCCATGTTCCTATCCTAATCACCCATTGCGCGATCTCCTGTGACCGGAGCCACGGATCACAGATCAAATCGCGGCCCGGCAAGTTACCACGCACGAACGTCTTCAGGCGTTTCTTGCGCCGGCGCCGCGCATCTGCGCAACCCTGTACTGCCCGACAGCCCAATCTTCGTTGGCCAGCCCCACCTTCAGAGCCTCCTCGAAGACCTGCCGGAGACCCTCTGCCAGGCTCAGATTCACTCCCCGGCCGGCAGCCGCGTCCCGAAGAAGCTGCAGGTCCTTCAGTCCGAGTGAAATCGATGCGCCCGCATGCTCCGGTGGATTCAGCATCACCTTGGCATAAGCCGCGTAAAACGGAGACTGAAACAGCGCGCTGTTGACCGCCTCAAGAAACGCAGCCGGATCCAGCCCTTGCGACTTCGCATAAACAAAGGCTTCGCTCAGCGACTGAATCATTGTGCTGATGAGGAAGTTGCCTCCTAGCTTCAACGCGTGGGCCTGAGACGGCCTGCTGCCGACCACCGAGATCCCCCGCGACATCGGTTCAAGCAGCGGCCGGGCCGCGGCAACAGCCGCATCCTCTCCGGCCATCACGATCCAGAGCCTGCCTGCCTCAGCGACATTCGGCCGGCCAAAAACCGGCGCAGCCACGTATCTGTGTCCGCGGCGGGCATGCTCTGCGGCAAGCCTTTCGCTCAGAGCCACGCTGATGGTGCTGCACGCGATGTGCAGCCCGCCCGGCGAAAGCGCATCCATCAGCCCGTTGGCGCCAAAGAGCACATCTTCGTGGGCCGCATCGTCAAAGAGCATGGTGATCACGGCGTCCGCGCCCAACTCGGCCTCAGCCGGCGTGCCCGCGGCAATCGCGCCTTCGCGGATCAGAGGATCCGTGCGCCCCTCGGTCCGGTTCCACACCGCCAGCTCGTGGCCGGCCGCAAGCAGGCGCAGCGCCATCGGCGTGCCCATGCTGCCCAATCCCAGAAATCCGATTCTCATTCTTCGCTACTCCCATCTCCATCTTGGCATTGAAGTGCGCTGGAAGGGCAAGCGGCACATCGACCGCACGATAGACTGAATCATCGATGCCGCGCACAGCCCATGCCACCCGGTACGTCCTGCCCCTGCGCGAGGGCGGCTCCCTGCCCGCCATCGTAGAAGCAGACGACCTCGGCCTTTACGTGGTCAAGTTCCGCGGCGCGGGCCAGGGGCCGCTCGCCTTGATCGCAGAACTGATTGCCGGTGAGATCGGCCGGGCCCTCGGCCTTCGCGTGCCGGAAATCATCTTCATCGAGGTCGATCCAATCCTCAGCCGCAATGAGCCCGACTACGAGATACGTCAGCTTTTAAAGGCCAGCGCAGGCCTCAACCTGGCTCTCGACTATCTTCCCGGCTCCATCACCTTCGATCCCGCCGCGCGCGACGTGGTGCCACCGGCAGAGGCCTCGCTGGCCGTCTGGTTCGATGCGTTTACCCAGAATGTCGACCGGACGGCAAAGAACACGAATCTGCTGGTGTGGCATCGCAAGCTTTACCTGATCGATCACGGATCAGCGCTGTTTTTTCACCACGACTGGGACACGATGGCCGGCAAAATCGAGTCGCCCTTCAGCCAAATCAGCAAGCACGTTCTTTTGCCCTGGGCATCAGAGATTGGCGATGCGGGCAAGGCTGCCCGTGAAAAGATCACGGCGTCCGTTCTGCGCGAAATCATCGCGGCCATCCCCGACACATGGTTAAGCGAAGTCCCGGGAAACGTCAGCCCGCAGAGCCGTCGCGCCGCCTATCTCGATTTCTTCGCGCGGCGGCTTGCCGCTGCCCAAATCTTTGAACAGGAGGCGATCTATGCCCGCTCCCGCCTCGTTTGATTACGCGACGCTGCGCGTGGTGCCGCGCGTGGAGCGGCAGGAGTTCATTAACGCCGGCGTGGTGGTCCTGTGCCTCGAGAAGCGCTACCTTGCGGCGCGCATTCGCCTCGACCGCGAGCGTCTGAAGGCGCTGTGGCCTGAGGTGGATGTGGACCTCGTCGCCCAGCACCTCGAAGCCATCGTGCGCATCTGTAACGGCGATCCAGCAGCAGGGCCGGTGGCGCTTCTCTCAGAACGCGAGCGGTTCCACTGGATCGTTGCGCCGCGCAGCACCATTCTGCAGCCGTCGCCGGTGCATACAGGCGTATGCGATCAGCCGGAAGGACTGCTGGATCGTTTGGAGAAGCAGTTTCTTTCCTGAGGCCGGCCGCACCCGGCAAGCGCGGGCAATCGCCGCTCTACTGCTGCGGGGTTACCAGATGATGCGCAATGGCAAACAGCGCCAGTTCCAGCCGCGTGGAGACGCCGGTCTTATCAAAGATATTCGACAGGTGGCGCTTCACGGTTTCCTCGCTAAGCGTGAATTGCTTGGCGATATCGCGGTTGCTGCAGCCTTCCACGATGCAGCCCACCACTTCAAGCTCGCGCGGCGTGAGGCCATAGGTTTTCTGCTGCGGCGGCGCAGCCTGCTGCATCAGGTCGTGCAGCGCTGAGACGAGGTTGACCACCCGCTTGCCGCCAATCCAGTAGTCGCCCGCACAGACGGTGCGGATCGCAGTCTTCAGGTGCCCGGCAAGGGCGTCTTTGAGAACAATGCCGCGTGCCCCGATGTGCAGCGCTTCAATGATCTGCTGGGTTGTAATCGTCGAGGTCAGCAGCAGGATCTTGACCGACGGCGAGCCCTTCATGATCGCCCGCATCGCCTCCAATCCCGGCAGCCGCGGCATGGCCACGTCCAGCAGCAGGATGTCCGGCTGTAATTCGAGGGTCTGGGTGATGGCTTCATCGCCGTCATCGGCTTCGCCAACAACGTCGAATCCCTCTTCGGCGGTGAGCATATTCCGCACGCCGATGCGGACCACCGGATGGTCATCCGCAAGCACGATCCTGGTCAGGCCTTCCACTCGATCGACTGTCCTCTCATCCTTAAGAATCTTCGACTTTTCCGCGCAGTCACCAATCTACACGATTTAGCTTCATGATCGACTCGAGGCTGCGGAAAAGAGTCACATTACTTTATGTCGGAAATTCTACCTTAAGCTTAGCCTCCAGACTCTCCAATGCCGTCTGCAAATCAATGCGAATAGCCTCAGAGTTATTCAATTCGTCACTCTCCGACTCGAGCAAAGCGCCCAACCGCGCCGCCTGTCGCGCTCCCGCCATTCCGCAGCCGCCCTTGATGGTATGACCGATGCGGCGCACCTCCGCGGAGTCATGCCGGGCAACCGCGCCGCCCAGCCCTTCGAGATGTTTGCGAAGGTCCGTGACCACCGCGCTATAGACGTCGCGGACGGTCTTCTCCGGCATCATCTGGCGAAACTGGCCGAGGATCTCCGCGTCGATGACCGGATCATTTGTCAGCACATTCGACACTTCCGCCGACTTGCGGCTGCTCTCTAGGAGGGCCTGCAGTTCCTCCGGGCCGAAGGGCTTCATCAAGAAGCCATCCACCGCACTTTTGAGATCGTCCGGCAGCGCGCTGCCGCTGATGGCATAGATGCTGGCCCGGGTCCGGCGGCGCAGCTCGTCCACCAGCCTGGTCCCGCTGATTCCCTCCATCCGCACGTCGGCCAGAACGACCTGAGGTGAAAAATCCTTCTTATCAAGGAGATTGAGCGCCGCGGCGCCGTCTTCGGCCGTCTCCAGGGTGTAGCCATTCAAGGTGAGGATGGTGGCAATTACCTCACGGCTGATCAGATCATCGTCGATCAGCAACACCGTGGGAAGATTGCGATCTAAGCCTATGCCGAGCATGGGTCTATTCGTCCATTACTGAAACTTCGTGAAGCCAACCCGGAGCCTTGAGCAACTCGCGCGGGCGGGAGCCATCGGCAGGGCCAACGAGCCCGTCCCGCTCCATCAGATCAATCAGGTGCGCAGCGCGGCCATAGCCGATGCGCAACCGCCGCTGCAGCAGCGACGTAGAGGCCTTGCCAAATTCAAAGACCAGCCGCACTGCGTCGTCAAACATGGGATCGTTGTCATCCGCGTCGCCACTGCCGCCTTCCATGTTCGGCCGCTCGTCCTTGGGCGATTCGAGGAAGCCCTCCGCGTATTCGGCGGCTCCCTGCTCCTTCCAGAACGCCACCACCGCCGCCGTCTCCTTCTCGCTCACGTAGGGGGCGTGGAGACGCATCAGGCGGCTCGTGCCGGGCGGCAGAAAGAGCATATCGCCGCGTCCAAGCAGCGCTTCGGCTCCATTGGTGTCGAGAATTGTCCGTGAGTCGACCTTCGTCGCCAGACGGAAGCTGATGCGCGTGGGAATGTTGGCCTTGATGAGACCGGTAATGACATCCACGCTCGGACGCTGCGTGGCGAGCACGAGGTGGATGCCCACCGCCCGCGCCATCTGAGCGAGCCGCGTGATCGACTCCTCCACGTTGGCGCGGTCGAGCATCATCAGATCCGCCAGCTCGTCGATGATGATCACGATGTAAGGCAGAGGCTCCTCTTTTTCGCCTTCATCGAAGAGCGAAGGCATCGTGCCTTCAAACAGCTTGTTGTACTGGTCGATGTTGCGCACGCTGCGGCTGGCCAGCAGCTTGAGCCGCCGCTCCATCTCGCGCACCGCGTTGCGCAGCGCGTTGGCCGCCAGCTTTGGTTCCGTGATAATCGGCGTAAAGAGGTGCGGAATGCCCTCATACATGCCGAGTTCCACGCGCTTGGGATCCACGAGAATCAGCCGCACCTGGCTTGGCGTCGTGCGGAAGAGCAGGCTCATGATCATGGCGTTGATCGCCACCGACTTGCCCGACCCGGTCGATCCGGCAATCAGCACGTGCGGCATCGAGGCGAGATCGGCCGTAACGATCCGCCCGTTGATGTCCTTGCCCATGGCCAGTGTGAGGCGCGCCTTTGAACGGGCGAACGTCTCGCTTTCCATTACATCGCGCAGTTGAATCGTTTCGCGCTCGTGGTTGGGCACCTGGATGCCCACCGTGCTCTTGCCCGCCATGCGCTCGATGAGGATGCTCTCGGCTCGCATCGCAAGGCAAAGATCTTCAGCCAGCCCCGTCACGCGGCTGTATTTAACGCCCGCTTCCGGCTTGAATTCGTAGGTGGTGACCATGGGGCCGGGATTGATGCGCTCGACCTGTCCGCGCACGTCGAACTCCGCGCATTTTTCCACCAGCACCCGCGCCTCTTCGCGCAGTTCGTCTTCGCGGATCGCCTGCGGCCCGATGCCCGCGCTGAGAAGCGTGCTGGCGGGCAGCTTGAAGCCGCTCACATTCTTCGGCGGGACCGTCACCGTCTTCACGTCGGCGTCCGCGCGCTCGTGGATCGCAATCGCCTCTGTCGCCGCCGGCGGAGGAGGCGCCGGCGCAACCGGCTTGGGCGCAGATTCGGCAACTGTCCGCTGCGGCTTGATCTCGACGGGGCGGGGCGCGGGCGACGGCGGCGTCACAGGGACAGCAACAGGACCCGCGGCCACGGGAGCCGCGCTGGCTGCAGGGCTCTCCCAGATGCTGGTGCGGCGAATCGGCGTGACTTCGGCCCGGGTTTCCGGTGCGCCAGGAACGCTCCTCTTGAAAGCCGGAATGTCGTCGACCGGATCAATTTCCTGCGCGCGCGGTTTGCGGCTGAACAGCGAGGCAAGGCTGAAACTGCGCTTCGCCGGCTCAGGTTCATGCTGCGCGGCGTCATCAATCGACCCGCTGAAGAGCCGCTGATCCGGACCCGGCGCCTGCTGCTCGGCCAGGGCCGCATCGCGTTCGGCCTTGATTTCGGCCCGCTCTTCACGCCAGTTCCGCCACCGGTCGTTCATGGCCATGAAGTGGACCCAGCGATCCTCTGCCATCTGCTTCAGGGCCCAGAAGCTCACGGCCGAAGCAAAATAGACGCCCGCGCCGGCGAACACGAGCGCAACCACCCACGCGCCCTGGATGTTCAGATACGCAATGAGCACTCCAGCCATGAGCCGGCCGATCACCCCTTCAATGGGCGCTGCGTGCATCCAGTGCCAGTGCCAGGGGAGAAGTCCAAACACCGTAGGCACAAAAAGCACCGCCAAAACACAGCCGATGCCCCGCAGCCATATCGAGCCGCCCGACCGGGAGCGCATCCAGTCCCAGCTCATGCCGCCCAACCAGAACGCAAAAAGAAACGACGTGATTCCGAGCGACTGCAGCAACAGATCGCTCAGCCCTGCTCCGAACACGCCGACCCAGTTGCGCACGGCGTGAGGAATCCCCGGATCGATCGACGTATTCAGCGACGGATCGGCCGGATGATAGGTGGCAAGCGAAAGAAAGAGGAGGAGCGAAGCCAGAGCCAGCATCAGCCCCAGAAACATGTTCAGGGCGCGGCTGCGCGTCGGCGACAAAGCAATCGGAATGGACTTCATGACAGGGACGCCTCCGCACCCTCTGGCCGTCGCAAACCAGGCGATTCAGCCATCGGGACGGATGGAATAATCCCAGAGCAGCCTTTATTATCTCTGCCTTGCAACGCGATTCCGGGCAAAACAAAGCGGGGGGAACCACGGTGTCCACCCCCGCCGCGGAGAGAAATGCGAACCCTTACCCGCCGATGTACCGGCTGCCCCAGATCAGCAGAGCGATCCCGATAACAATGCGGTAGACGGCAAAGACCGTAAAACCGTGCTTGCGCACCCACATCAGGAACCATTCGACTACACCCAGCGCCACGATGAACGACACCACAAAGCCGATGGCCAGCACGATCCAGCGCTGTCCATTCATGACGACATGGGCCACCGGCAGAGCCCCGGCGGCGAGGGCCGCCTTGCTGGGGTGAATCTCTTTCAGAAGGTCATACCCCGTAGCGGCCAGCATGGTCGGAATCGACAAAAGGAAACTGAACTCCAGCGCCGACGGCCGATCCAGACCGGCCAACTGCCCCGCCGCAATGGTCGACATCGACCGCGATACGCCGGGAAAGATGGCAGACAGCGCCTGGCACAGCCCGATCCAGATCGACTGCCCCAGCCCCATCTCTTCCACGTGCGTCGTCGTCGCCTCATAGCGGGAGGCCCAGGCGTCGACCGCCCACATGACTACACCGCCGATCAACAGGGCAAGTGCAATCACGGTCAGGCTGCCCAGGTTTCTGTCGCTCCATTTCTTCAGCGCCAGCGCCGGAATCGATGTGCAGCCAAATGCGATAAACGTGAGCGAGATGGGATGCGTAAGCCAGTTGCGGTCGCCGCTCTCGCCCTCAGGGAAGGAGTGAAGAAACTCGACGATCCGGCCCAGATACAGAAGCACCAGTGCGAAAATCGCCCCCGCCTGAATAACAATCGTGTACATCTTCCAGTAGGCATCATCGAGCGGAATGTGCATCAGAGCTTCGGTGATCCGCAAATGCGCCGTGGAGCTGACCGGCAAAAACTCGGTGAGTCCTTCCACGATGCCAAGCAAAACAGACTGAATGTAGACGTTCAAAGAGCCTCCGGTTGAGGTGCTTCTGGATGTTAGGGAATCTGCCGATCGTAGGGCCCGTCGTTATTCGAGGTCGATGCCGTAGACCGGGACGCCCTGGTCCAATTTGTAAATGAGTGCCGCCGCCCTGAAGGTAAAGTCCGATTGCGGAAACTTGTCTTTGAGCCGCGCAGCCAGATCGCGTGCGTGGTTGCGCGCATCGTCGGCCTTCTTGTCGTTGCCGTCCACGGCGAGCATATTGCTCAACACTGCCTGGCGATAGACCGCTTCATAGAGCGCCCGTGCCGCGCGCGGACTGTCGGGGTGCTCATCGGCATATTTTTCGTAGACGTCCGATTCCTTCGCAGGGCATTTGGGAGATCCCTGCCAGTCTCCGCAGAGTTTGGTATCAAGCAGGTCGTACTCGGCAAGATCTGCCCAGCGCGTGTGCGGATAAAACTTGATGACCTTTTTCAGATTGTCGTCATCCATCTGCTCGCGCAGATACGGGTCCTTCTCTTTCGAAGAAGGCAGCGAGGCCAGATCGCTCTTCTGGATCTGCCACAGTATGTCGGCCGCTCGCCATGCGGCCTCAGGCGCAAGCGGCGAGTTGGGGAACATCTCCACCAGCCGCCGGTAGAGCAGGTGCGCGGTCTGCGCGGCGTTGGCCGGTCCCCTTGGATCGCTGGCTTCCGCCTCCTGATTCGCGGCTGCCCCCATCAAAACCTGGTCGCCGTTGGGCGTGTTTTCCACCACGATGCCCTTGGCTTCCATCCAGCCCGAGATCGGTGGCGGCGTCTCGTTGCTCCCAAAGATCGGCTGATCGCTTGAGTGCTCTTCTTCAATGTCCGTGTTGGCGTAGACCCGAATCCACGGCCCGCTCTTCTCGGCGATCACCATCTCGCGGCCCGGCTGCACCTTTGAGACCTTTTGCGCACCTTTGTCGGGCGAAATATAGAGCCAGGTGGCCCGCAAGGCAGTGGCCCGCGGCCCGGCCATCGGCTTCACCAGCTCCGGCTTCTTGTCGGCGTAGGCAAGCAGCGACACGCATGCCAGGAGACTTCCAGCAAGGGCCCGGCGTGTGACAGATTCCAATCTCATGCCTGTGAAGATCATAGTGCACCGACGTTACGCGGGCGTTTCGGTAAGCACCTCGGCAAGCAACTCCGGAGCAACATTGCCTCCGCTCACGACGGCGACAGCTTTTCGATAAGCGGGCAGTTCCGCCGCGTGAAACAGCAGCGCAGCCGTCGTCACCGCTCCGCTCGGCTCGGGCGCCAGGCGCGCGGTTGCCACGATGGCCCGCATCGCAGCCCGAATCTCCGCCTCGGTCACCGTAATAATGCCGTCGACAAAGGCCTGGATATGCGCGAAGTTGCGCCGCCCGACGCTCTGCGTGCGCAACCCGTCGGCGATCGTCCGGCTGGTCAGTTCAGCCGGCCACTCGACTACCTTGCCGGTCCGGTAACTCTCCGCTGCATCTCCCGCAAGCTCCGGCTCCACACCGATGACCTTAGCCTCAGGTCGCAGCTGCTTGACAGCGGCGGCGACACCGCTTAACAAACCACCCCCCGAAACCGGCGAAAGCACCAGGTCAACATCGGGAATTTCGTCGACGATCTCGAGCCCGCACGTCGCCTGCCCGGCAATGATCTTCTCGTCATCGTAGGGCGGAACCACGACATAGCCGTGCTGCCGCACGAGTTCCTCCGCCTTGGCCAATCGCTCACTCGAAGCCGGGCCCACATCGACGACCTCGGCTCCCAGCGCAATGGTCGCGGCACGCTTGATGGCGGGCGCATTC
>Ga0335085_10013431_pt1 | contig 12010 bp, 8 predicted proteins | sample Lox_Sample_45_FD_206712 | JGI IMG/M metagenome (GOLD analysis project Ga0335085, IMG submission 206712) | Soil microbial communities from Loxahatchee National Wildlife Refuge, Florida, United States - Lox_Sample_4.5 | ecosystem: Environmental > Terrestrial > Soil > Wetlands | place: USA: Florida...
GCGCCGAGGCGTCGATGGGCACGAGCTCGGTCGAGGCGGCATGCGGATAGAGGTCGAACAGGGCTTCGGCCGCCGCGCGCGGCGCGTAGAGGTCGTCGCTCACCCAGTAGCTGCGGATCGGCGCGGTAAGGCGGGCGTAGCCTTCGGCGCCGACCGCGCCCGCGGCGTAGCGCGGGTTGCGGCACCAGCTCGCCCACTCCGCGGCGACCCCGCCCGGGAGATCCTCGCCCTGGCCGAACGCCTTCATCGGCACGTAGCCGAGCAGCGCGGCGAAGGAAGGCAGCAGGACATGCACCAGGAACCACATTCCGGCGCGTGCCGTGCCGCGCCAGTGCCGCCAATAGCCGCTCTGCACTCCGACGAACAGGGCGCCGGCGTAGCGCTCGACGCCGGGCACCAGGCCCAGGCCGTTGCCGCCGAAGCTGTGGCCGACCGCGAGCAGCTTCGAGCCGCCGAACTCGCGCGCCAGGAACTCGAGCGCGGCGCCGGCGTCGAGCTGCGCCCAGTCGCGCATGCGCGCGCCTAGGCCGCGCAACGGGCCGCGCCGCGACTCGCCGATGCCACGGTAGTCGAACGTGAGCACGGCGATGCCGCGCTCGGCGAGATACGCGGCGAACTTGCCGTAGAAGCGGCGCGGCGTGCCGGTCGCGGCATGCAGCAGCGCGGCATGGCGCGCCGCGCCCGCGGGCCGGTAGAGGGTCGCCGCGAGCCGCGTGCCGTCGCGCGCGGCGAGCTCCAGCGATTCCGGCACTACGGCGCGGGAACCGGACGCGGTCGGCCGTCGCGGTCGATGGCGACGTAGGTGAGCGTCGCCTCGGTCACCTTGACGATCCAGCGGTCGGCGCGCCCGCGCTCCGCGTACACCTGCACGTCGACCGTGATCGAGGTATTGCCGATCCGCGCCACGTCGGCGTACAGCGACAGCACGTCGCCGACCTGCACCGGCTGCTTGAAGACGAACGAGTTCACCGCCACGGTGGCGACGCGGCCGCGCGCCACCCGCCCGGCGACGGTGCCGCCGGCGACGTCGACCTGCGCCATGATCCAGCCGCCGAAGATGTCGCCGTTGTGGTTGGCGTCGGCCGGCATCGGCACCACGCGCAGCGCCGGAACCTTGCCCTTCGGCAGGGCCAGGCCGGGCGGCTGGTGCGACGCGCGCCCCGTGCGGCGGCTATCGCTTCGCTTGCTCAAGGTAGTGCAGCGGCCCGCCCCGGAACGGCGCGAAGCCGGTGCCGAAGATGAGTCCCGCGTCGATCAGCTCGGCGTCCGGCACGATGCCCTCGGCGAGCACCGCCTGCGCTTCCGCGAGGTACGGCTCGATCAGCGCCTCGACCAGCTTCTCGTCCCAGGCGCCCGGCGGACCCTTGACCGCCTTGCCCTTCTCCCAGCGGTAGATGCCTTGCCCGCTCTTGCGCCCGAGCTGCCCGAGCGCCACCTTGTCGAGCAGCACCTTGGGCGCCTCGGCGTCCTGGCCGCCCGCGCCTTTCTTCGCCAGCGCCTTGCCGGCGTGCAGGCAGATGTCGAGGCCGACCGTGTCCGCGAGCTCGATCGGCCCCATCGGCATGCCGAACGCCTCCATCGCCGCGTCGAGCGTCTCGGGCCGGGCGCCCTCGTCGAGCATGCGGAACGCGTTCTGCATGTACGGCCCGAGGACGCGGTTGACGAGGAACCCGGGCGAATCCTTCACCGGCAGCGGCAGCTTGTCGATCTGGCGCACGAACGCGGCCGCGTTGCGCGCGAACTCGCTTCTCGTCCGCTCGGAAGCGACGATTTCCCCCAGCATCATCTGCGGAACCGGATTGAAGAAGTGGATCCCGACCAGCCGCGACGGATCCCTGAAGCCGGCGGCGATGTCGGCGAGCTTGAGGCTCGAGGTGTTGCTCGCCAGCACCGCGTCCGGCTTCGCCGCCGCCTCGAGCTTCGCGAACAACGCGCGCTTCGCCTCCAGGTCCTCGAAGATCGCCTCGATGATGACGTCGGCCTTCGCCGCGCCGGCGCCGGCGACGTCCGGGATCAGCCGGTCCATGGCGTCGCGCTCGCGGCGCTTGTCGCGCAGCCGGCGGGAGAACAGCTTCGCCGCGCGCCCGATGGCCGGCGCGATGCGCTCCGGCGCGGTGTCCTGCAGCGTCACCGTGATGCCCCGCATGGCGCAGAGCGCGGCGATGTCGCCGCCCATGACGCCGGCGCCGACCACGTGGACGTGCCTCGCCTTGAAGTCGATGCCCTTGGCGAGGCCCTTCATCCTTTCTTGCAGGAAGAAGATGCGGATCAGGTTCCGCGTGGTCGCGTGCTCGAACAGCGCGCGCATCGAGCACGAGGGGTCGTCGCCGGCGCGGAACGGGTCGCCGTCGTACTTCACCCAGGCGTCGAGGATCGCGTAGGGCGCGGGATAGTGCTCGCGCCGCGCCCGCTTCGCGACCTGCTTGCGCGCCTGCGACGCGACCAGGCCGCGGAAGGCCAGGAGAAGGCTTTGGACCCACGGCAAGCCCTTCCTCGGCGCCGCCCGCAGCGTGACCATGCGCGCGGTGTTCTCGAGGATCCGCAGCGGGACCGCCTCGTCGACGAGGCCCATGCGCCTGGCGCGCCGCGCATCGACCGCCTTGCCGGTGAGGATCATGTCGAGCGCGGCGGCCGGCCCGACCAGCCTCGGCAGCCACTGCAGGCCGTGCCAGAGCGGCCAGATGCCGAGCATCACCTCGGGGAAAGAGAAGCGCACCTTCGGGTCGTCGAGCGCGACGCGGTAGGTGCAGGCGAGCGCGATCTCGAGGCCGCCGCCCATGCAGAAGCCGTTCACCATCGCCGTCGTCGGAAAGGGCAGGTCGCGCATCCTCTGCACCGTGTCCCACCCCAGGCGCGTGAAGTCGATCGCCTCCTCGGCGCGGGTGAAGCTCGCGAAGGTGTTGATGTCGGCGCCGGCGATGAAGCTGTCCTTGCCGGAGCGCAGGATCAGGCCCCTCGGCTTCGCCGCGGCGGCCTCGTCGAGCGCCGCCGAGAGCTCCTCCAGCGCCTCGCGCGAGAAAGTGTTGGCGGACTCGCCCTGCTTGTCGAAGGTGAGCCAGGCGAGGCCCTGCGCGTCCTGCTCCAGGCGCCAGTGCTTGTAGATGGTTTTTGCGCGGTCCATTGCCTCTCCCGGCCGGCGCTCAGGCGGCTTCGAGCAGCATCGCGCCGCCCAGCCCGCCGCCGATGCAGATGGACGCCATGCCGCGTTTCGCCCCCTGCCGCTTCATTTTCTTCAGCAGGTGCAGCACGATCCTCGCCCCCGAGGCGCCCACCGGATGGCCGAGCGCGACCGCGCCGCCCTCGGCGTTCAGCCGCGCCGGGTCGATCTCGCCCATCGCGCCACCGAGCCCGAGCTGCTCGCGGCAGTATTTCTCGTCCTTCCACGCCGCGAGGCAGCCGAGCACCTGCGCGGCGAATGCCTCGTTGATCTCCCAGTAGTCGAGGCTGCCGAGCCCGAGGCCGTTGCGCTGCAGGATCGGCGTCGCGGCGTGCACGGGGCCGAGGCCCATCTGCGCCGGGTCGAGGCCGGCCCACTGGGAATCGAGGATTTTCCCGATGGGAGTCAGGTTGAATCTGGAAACAGCCGATTCCGAGGCAAGAATCAGCCAGGCGGCGCCGTCGGTGATCTGCGAGCTGTTGCCCGGCGTGACGTTGCCGTACTTGCGGTCGAAGAACGGCTTCAGCTTCGCCAGGCTCTCGAGCGACGCGTCGCGCCGCACGCCGTCGTCCAGCTCGTAGGTCTTGCCCTTGGCGTCGTAGAGCGCCTCCACCTCGCCGCCGCCCGGCGCCAGGGTGCCCGCGTCCTGTGCCTTGGACACCTTCTTGTGGGATTCCAGGGAAAAAGCGTCCATCTGCTCGCGCGTGATGCCGAAGCGGTGGGCAAGGTTCTCCGCCGTCTGCCCCATGAGCAGCCCCACCATCGGGTCGGTAAGGCCCTTCATGATGCCGATGACCGGCGCCAGAAGGGATTTGAACGGAAGCCGCGCGAACATGGAAATGCGCTGGGAGGACGAGCGAGTGGAGGCAAGATCCGAAAACCAGCCAACCATCCGATCGTTGTAGAGCAGCGGCGCGCGCGAGAGCGCGTCGACGCCGCCGGCGAGCACCAGGTTGGAGCGGCCGGCGAGGATCGCGTTCACCCCCGAGTCGAGCGCCTGCATCCCGGAGGCGCAGTTGCGCATCACCGTCCAGCCGGGGACCTTTTCGCCGCAGCCCATGCGCAGCGCCGCGACGCGGCCGATGTTGACCTCGTCGACCGAGGGCGCGGCGCAGCCGAGGATGACTTCGTCGAGGTCCCGCGGCGCGAACTTCTGTCGCGCGAGCAGCGTGCGGCCGGCCTGGGTGGCGAGGTCGCTCGCGGCGAACGGCCCGGGGCGGTTCCTCGACTTGAGGAAGGGCGTACGCGCCCCGTCGACCACGTAGATGGGCTGGGCGAACATGTCAGGCGGCCCTGGCGGAGGGGATTTTTTCCTGCCCCAGCCGCGCCATGATCTCGGCGCGGGCGAAGTCCTGCGGGAAGTCGTCGACCTTGACGACCTGCTTGCGCAGCGACTCCTTGCGGCTCCACTGCGCGTATTCGTCGGCGCTGAGGATCTGCTTTTCCTTCGCCAGCAATCCGAGGTCCGCGCCCGGCCGCGCAACGACCTTCCCTTTCTTCACCGCCTTGCGCAGCTTCTCGTCGATCGGCTCGCAGGCGATCGCGGCGTGGAACGCGGCCTCGAGGATCGCGGTCGGGTCCTGCTCGCCCTTGCCGACGTACATGCCGGCGGTGAGCCGGTCGCGCGCCTCGCCGGGCGCGAGCAGCAGCTGCGCCGAGTCGCGATTGCGCGCGTCGAGCGGCGGCCGGAACGACATGCCGAGCGGGAAGATGACGAAGCGCAGCAGCGTCGCCAGCGACTTGACCGGGAAGTTGGAGAGGATGGCGTCGATCGCCTGCTGCGCGTGGTACAGCGCGTCGCGCACCGCCCAGCGGATCAGGGGGATGTCCTCCTTGCGGCGCCCCTGGTCCTCGTAGTGCTTGAGCGTGCACGACACGAGGTACAGCATCGACAGCACGTCGCCGAGGCGCCCGGAGATCTTCTCCTTCCGCTTCAGCGCGCCGCCCATCGCCAGCATCGAGACGTCGGCGAGGAAGGCGAACGCCGCCGCGAGGCGCGAGCTGAAGCGGAAGTAGTGCTGCGTCTCCGGCGCGCCGCGGCGCGGCGTCTGCCCGAGGCGCGAGCTGGTGATGCCGTGGATGAAGGCGCGCACGCCGTTCGAGACCGTGTGCCCGATGTGCGCGGTGAAGGCGTCGTCGAACTCGATCGAGGCCTCGCGCCCGCTCATCTCCTTCGCCGCGCGCATCTCGCGCAGCACGTAGGGATGGCAGCGGATCGCGCCCTGGCCGAAGATGATCAGGGTGCGCGTCAGGATGTTCGCGCCCTCGACGGTGATTCCCACCGGCAGCACCTGGTAGCCGCGCCCGACCCAGTTGTTGCGGCCGAGGCAGATGCCCTTGCCGCCATGGATGTCCATCGCGTCGTTGACGCACAGGCGCGCGCGCTCGGTCATGTGGTATTTGGCGATCGCCGAGATCACCGCGGGCTTCTCGCCGAGATCCACCGCGCCGGCGGTCAGGACGCGCGTCGCGTCCATCATGTAGGTGTGCGCGGCGATGCGGCCGAGCGCCTCTTCGACGCCCTCAAGCTTGCCGATCGGCATCTTGAACTGCGCGCGCACTCGCGCGTAGGCGCCGGTGACGCGCGCCAGCGCCTTGGCGCCGCCGACCGACGAGGCCGGCAGCGAGATCGAGCGTCCCGCGGCGAGGCAGCCCATCAGCATCATCCAGCCCTTGCCCGCGTACTCGCGCCCGCCGATGATCCAGTCGATCGGCATGAACACGTCCTTGCCCCAGTTCGGGCCGTTCTGGAACACGGCGTTGAGCGGCAGGTGGCGCCGGCCGATGTTGACCCCGGGATGGCTGGTCGGCACCAGCGCGCAGGTAATTCCCAGGTCTTCCCTTTCCCCTAGCAGCTTCTCGGGGTCATAGAGCCTGAAAGCCAATCCCAATAGCGTGGCCACCGGCCCGAGGGTGATGTAGCGCTTGTCCCAGGTGACCCGCATGCCGAGCACCTCGCGCCCCTGGAACTGGCCGTAGCAGACGACGCCATGGTCGGGGATCGCGGCGGCGTCGGACCCCGCCTCGGGGCTCGTCAGGGCGAAGCAGGGGATCTCCTGGCCGCGGGCGAGGCGCGGCAGGTAGTGGCTCTTCTGTTCCTCGGTCCCGTAGTGCAGCAGCAGCTCGGCGGGCCCGAGAGAATTCGGCACCATCACGCTGACGCTCAGCGCGTTCGAGCGCGTCGCGAGCTTCATCACCACCGCCGAGTGCGCCAGCGCCGAGAAGCCGAGGCCGCCGTACTTCTTCGGGATGATCATGCCGAGGAAGCCCTTGTCCTTGATGTACTGCCACACCCTCGGCGGCAGGTCCTGCCGCTCGTGCGTCACTTCCCAGTCGTCGGTCATGGCGCAGACTTCCTCGCACGGGCCGTCGAGGAAGGCCTGCTCCTCGGGCGTCAGCTTCGGCGCCGGGATCGCGAGCAGCTTGTCCCAGTCGGGCTTGCCGGAAAAGAGGTCCGCGTCCCACCACACGGTGCCGGCGTCGATCGCCTCCTTCTCGGTCTGCGACATGTCGGGCAGGATGCGGCGGAAGACCGCCAGCACCGGGTCGGTGATGACCTTCCTTCTGAGAAAGCCGAGATTCAGGATCGCGGCAAGCGCCGCAAACGCTCCGAAGGCGATCCAGTTGGCGCTCGCGGACCACTGGTAGGCCATCGACAGCGTCACGAGCCAGGCGCCGGCGCCGACCGTCCAGACGCCGATCTGCATCTGAAAGAAGGCGAGCAGCAGGAAGATGACGACGGCGGCTGCGACGAAAGCGGCGATTGCGATCATGGCGATTCCCTCTTGTGGCCGCCGGCTAGGCGGCCTTCTTGACGTCGAGGTCGTGGAGCGGGGCGAGCAGCCCGGCGGCGAGGAACGCGGTGAGGCGCGCCTCGAGCAGCCTTGCGTCGTAGCGGTCCTCGGCCTTGCAGCCGGCGATCAGCTGCACCGTGTCGGTGGCGGCGAGGGTGTAGGCGAGCGTGCCGAACATGAAGTGCATGCGCCACACCAGCTCCTCGCGCGGCATCTGCGGCAGGGCGCGCTCGAACGCGGCCTTGAAGCGCTCCATCGCAGGGGCGTAGAGCTGGCCGATGAGCGCGCGGATCGGCTTCTGCGGATCGGTGTAGGTGCGCCCGAGCAGGCGGATGAAGTTGCGCCCGCCGCTCCTGGCGTCCTCGATCATGCGCAGGCTCTGCCCGATGAAGGCGCGGATGATCTGCTGCGCCGCGAGCGGCCGCGCGCCGGCGTCCTTCTCCATGCGGTCGAGCTCGGCGATGCGCGCGGCGTTCATCGGATCGAGGCGCCGCCGGAACACCGCCTCGATCAGCGCGTGCTTCGAGCCGAAGTGGTAGTTGACCGCGGCGAGGTTGACCGCCGCCTTGGCGGTGAGCTGGCGCATCGAGGTGCCTTCGAAGCCGTGCTGCATGAACAGCTCCTCGGCCGCGTCGAGGATGCGCGTGCGGGTTTCGTGCGGCGGCTTGACGGCGCGGAGGTTCATGACGGGCTCTTCAAAGGGATTCAAACGAACGTTTGAATTGTAGGAAAGGGGGGCTGGCGCGTCAAGGGCTTCGGCGGACCGGGACTACAATGCGCGGCTCCGATGGCGACGCACCCGCACCACCGCGCAGCGCCGGCGCAGCCCCTGCGCGGCAGCGAGTGGCGCGCGGTGGCGATGCTCGCCCCCTACCTCTGGGAGTTCCGCTGGCGCGCCGCGCTCGCGCTCGCATTCCTCACCGCGGCCAAGCTCGCCAACGTCGGCGTGCCGCTGGTGATGAAGGAGATCGTCGACCGGCTCAATCCTGCGCTGCAGGCGGTGGCGGTGCCGGCGGCGATGCTGGCGATCTACGGCCTGCTGCGGTTCTCGACCACCCTGTTCGCCGAGCTGAGGGACGTGGTGTTCGTGCGCGTCACGCAGCGCGCCATCCGGCGCGTCGCGCTCGGCGTATTCCGCCACCTGCACGCGCTGAGCATGCGCTTCCATCTCGAGCGCCAGACCGGCGGCATGACGCGCGACATCGAGCGCGGCACGCGCGGCATCTCGACCCTGCTGTCGTACCTGCTGTTCTCGATCATCCCTGTGGTCCTGGAGTTCGCGCTGGTCGCGATCGTGCTGCTGAAGAAGTTCGACTGGCGCTTCGCGGCGGTGACCTTCGGCGCGGTCGCGGTCTACCTCACCTTCACGGTGCTGGTCACCGAGTGGCGCATGGAGATCCGGCGTCGCGCCAACGAGCTCGACTCGCGCGCCAACACGCGCGCCATCGACAGCCTGCTCAACTATGAGACGGTGAAGTACTTCGGCAACGAGGAGTTCGAGGCGCGGCGCTACGACGAGAACCTGCGCAAGTACGAAAACGCCGCGGTGCAGAACGAGGCCTCGCTCGGGCTGCTCAACATCGGCCAGTCGCTGGTAATCGCGGGTGCGGTGGCCGGCCTGATGTACCTGGCGGCGCAGGGGGTGGTGGCTGGGCGCTTCACGCTGGGCGACCTGGTGCTGGTGAACGGCCTGCTGATCCAGCTCTACATCCCGCTCAACTTCCTCGGCATGGTGTACCGCGAGATCAAGCAGGCGCTGATCGACATGGACCGCATGTTCCGCCTGCTGGAGCAGCATCGCGAGATCGCCGACCGGCCGGGGGCGGTCGAGCTGCCCCCGGGGCCGGCCACGGTCGAGTTCGCCGGCGTCGATTTCTCCTACGAGGGCCGCCGGCAGATCCTGTTCGGCGTCAGCTTCTCGATCCCCGCCGGCAAGCGCGTCGCGGTGGTGGGGCACTCCGGCTCGGGCAAGTCGACGCTGGCGCGGCTGCTGTACCGCTTCTACGACGTCTCCTCGGGGTCGATCTCGGTCAACGGCGTCGACATCCGGGAGGCGAAGCAGGAGAGCCTGCGCTCGGCGATCGGCATCGTGCCGCAGGACACCGTGCTCTTCAACGACACGATCCTCTACAACATCCACTACGGGAGGCCCTTAGCGGAAGAACGCGAGGTGTACGGCGCGGCGCGCGCAGCGCATATCCACGACTTCATCGTCTCGCTGCCGCAGGGCTATGCGTCGATGGTCGGCGAGCGCGGCCTCAAGCTCTCGGGCGGGGAGAAGCAGCGGGTGGCGATCGCGCGGGCGCTGCTGAAGGACCCGCGCATCCTGATCTTCGACGAGGCCACCTCGGCGCTCGACTCCAGGTCCGAGAAGGCGATCCAGGCCGAGCTCGCGCGCATCGCGGTCGGGCGCACCACGCTCGTGATCGCGCACCGCCTCTCCACGGTGATGGATGCCGATCAGATCCTGGTGCTCGCGCAGGGCCGGATCGTGGAGCGGGGCTCGCACCGGGAGCTGCTCGCCGCCGGGGGGGAATACGCGCGCATGTGGGCGCTGCAGCAACAGGAAGCCCTGGCCGAGGCCGAGCTGGAAAAGGCCAAGGCGGCCTGAAATCGCGTGAAGTTGTCCCGCTAGCCCCTTATTTTTGCTTGCATTTCCAGGATAGCTTCCGCTACACTCGGCGCTCCCCGAGAAAGAGCAGGGACATGCAGAACAAGCAACAACGCGAGGGACGCAGCCTGCATCGCCTGGAAAAGATCGTCGCGCTCTGTGCGCTCGCCGCCGCGCTCGCGCTCACGGTCGGGTTCGCGCGCGCCGACGGCCCGAGAGATCCTTACCTGCGCTCGGCCGTCGCGCTGGTGCAGGATGCCTCGAGCGGCGAGACCCTGATCTCCAAGAACGCGGACTCGGTGACGCCGATCGCCTCGATCACCAAGCTGATGACGGCGATGGTGATCCTCGACGCGCGCCTCGATCTCTCGCGGCGCGTCGTGATCAGCTCGGAGGACTACGACGACATCAAGGGCACCCACTCGCGGCTGCGCGCCGGCGCGTCCCTGACGCGCGACGAGCTGCTGCTGATCGCGCTCATGTCGTCGGAGAACCGCGCCGCCGCGGCGCTCGCCCGCACCTATCCGGGCGGCACCGCCGCGTTCGTCGCCGCGATGAACGCCAAGGCGCGGGCGCTTCACATGGGCGACACCCATTTCGTCGAGCCGACCGGGCTGTCCTCGCAGAACGTCTCCAGCGCGCAGGACCTCGCGCGCCTGGTGGCCGCGGCGAGCCGCTACCCGCTCATCCGCGAGTACTCGACGCGCGAGAGCGCCACGGTCACCGCGCTCGGCCGGCCGCTGGAATACCGCAACACCAACCGCCTGGTGCGCAACAGCAACTGGGACATCGCGCTGCAGAAGACCGGGTACATCAGCGAGGCGGGCCGCTGCCTGGTGATGCGCGTGCGCCTGGCGTCGCGCGAGCTGAACGTGGTGCTGCTGGATTCCTGGGGCAAGCTCTCGCGCATCGGCGACGCCAACCGCATTCGCAAGTGGATCGAGTCGACCGTCGCCTCCGCGAGCGGCGGCTAGGAAGGGTCCGCTACTTCGGCAGCGTCGTCGCCGCGGACAACTTCCGCGAGGACGTGATCGGCGGGCTGTCGCAGCGGCAGAAGACGCTCCCCCCCAAGTACTTCTACGACGCGCGCGGCAGCCGGCTGTTCGAGCGCATCACGCGCCTGCCCGAGTACTACCCCACGCGCGCGGAGGTGGCGCTGACGCGCGCGCACCTGGAGGACATCTGCCGCTTCGCGCGGGGCGGCTCGCGAAACGCGGTCCTGATCGAGTACGGCAGCGGCGCGAGCGTCAAGTCGCGGCTGCTGATCCGGCGCCTGCGGCCCTCGGCCTACGTGCCGGTCGACATCTCCGAGTCGGCGCTGCGCGCGGCGTGCGCGCGCCTGGCGCGCGAATTCCCGCGGCTCAACGTGCTCGCGGTGACGGGGGATTTTTCGCGGCCCCTCAAGATCCCGGTGGAACGGGGACGCGGCCGCCGCGTGGTGTACTTCCCGGGCTCGACCATCGGCAACCTGACGCGCGAGGAGGCGCTCGCGTTCCTGCGCATGACGCGCGCGCAGGTGGGCCCGAGCGGCGCGATGCTGATCGGCGTGGACCTGAAGAAGGACGCCAACGTCCTTCACGCCGCCTACAACGATGCCCGGGGCGTCACCGCGGCCTTCAATCTCAACCTGCTCGAGCGCATCAATCGCGAGCTCGACGGCGACTTCGACCTGCGGCGCTTTCGCCATTACGCGTTCTACAACGCGCCGCTCGGCCAGGTCGAGATGCACCTGATCTCGCTGGCGCGGCAGGCGGTGCGGGTCGGCCGCCACCGCTTCGAGTTCGACCGCGGCGAGTCGATCCACACCGAGATCTCGTGCAAGTACTCGGTGGCGGAGTTCGCCGCGCTCGCCGCGGAGGCCGGCTTCCGCGGCGACAAGGCCTGGCTCGACCGCCAGGGCCTGTTCTCCCTGCACGGCCTCGTCGCCGGCTAGCCTTCTAGGCGGCGCCGATGCGCGCGGCGTCCCGGTGGTGGCCGATGGCGTGCGAGATGCGCTCGGCGGATTCCTTCACCAGCGGCCCCCAGGTCGGCTTCATGCGGTCGGCGGGCGAGGAGATCGAAAGCGCCGCGATCAGATGCCCGGCGTCGTCGCGCACCGCCGCGGCGACGCAGCGCACGCCCATTTCGGCCTCCTCGGCGTCCGTCGCCCAGCCTTGGCGCTGGATGCGCTCGAGCTCGCGCTCGAGCGCCGGCAGCCCGGTGATCGAGTTGCGGGTGTGCGCCGCGAGGCCGGTGCGCTTGGCGTACTCGCGCAGCCGCGCGAAGCCCTCCTCCAGCAGGAACAGCTTGCCCGCCGCCGTGATGTGCAGCGCGGCGCGCGTGCCGATGACGTGCACCACCCGCATCGCGGAGCGCCCGGAGGAGGTGCGCTCGACGTAGACGATCTCGTCGTCGTGGCGTACCGAGAGGTTGACGGTCTCGCCGATCTGCGCGTGCAGCTCGCGCATC
>Ga0335085_10013432_pt1 | contig 12009 bp, 10 predicted proteins | sample Lox_Sample_45_FD_206712 | JGI IMG/M metagenome (GOLD analysis project Ga0335085, IMG submission 206712) | Soil microbial communities from Loxahatchee National Wildlife Refuge, Florida, United States - Lox_Sample_4.5 | ecosystem: Environmental > Terrestrial > Soil > Wetlands | place: USA...
CCACTTCCGAAGCAGCAGCTTGAACCTCACTCCGCATATATACCCAAAGGTAGAAGACGCCAAGCACCAGCAAAATCACCGGCTCGAGCGCCATCGCCAAAATCGCTGGGCCAACCGAGTAGTGCGTGACATTAAAGAACACGACCCAAAATAGATCTCCAGTAATCGTGATGGCTGTCAAGGTCAGCACCGTCGCCCACCGCCCCATAAGACCGCCTCGTTTCCACAACGCGACGCACGCTGGAATCGTCAGCAACAGCAAGCGCGCATCGTATCGCCGGTGATAAACCGGCAACATCGTGAGAGCCGAGATCGCTGCAAGCGCCAGCCAGGCTCGCTCCTTCGTAAATTGAGATCGCAACGTCCTGGCGCACCAAATCACCAGTAGCGGAGCGCAAAGAATATAAGTCGCCGGATTATAGAAATGCGAGTCGTTCCGAATCAGGCTCAAGGCACCTTGCAGACTAATCACCATTTCAGAGCCGCGGGCTCTGTCTGCCGACGGTCCCGGGTCGCTGATGCCGCCCGGCACCATCTCCGCAATCACGTTAGACCGGTACTCCTGAAACCATTTTGGCGCAACATGGGAAACCAGCATGATGGATGGCAACGCCACTGCCGCAGCCAGCATGAACGATTGCACGGCGCGCCTGCGTGGAGCTGGGCCCGCGAGAAAGAAATATAGCCAAACCAGCACGGCATCGTGAGGCTTGAGCAGCAGGCTGACGGCCATGCAAACCACTCCGGCCCAGGCGAATCGATCCTGAACAAAGCAGCACGCGGCAATCACGCAAAGGCTGATCACAAGCCCCGCGGCGTTTCCTGAGTACAGAAGAAAGCCGCTGTTGATCAAAACAAGAAAAATCAGCAGGCCGGCACGCCGCGGATCCCACTCGGCCGCAACCCTCCACATGGAATTGCATGAAATGATGAAGCTCCCGCCGATTAGAACCAGGCAAATCGCTGCTGCAATCTTCCACGGCAAAATCGCAAGCGGAATCGCCAATACGAGCGTGGTCGGCAAATTCACGCAAAGAGCGATGAGCGGGCGCAGCCTATCCACAGCCATCGGGTCCGAAGGAATGTAACCTCCAAATGCCCGGTATGCGGACCAGAACTGGCTTACCTGATATGGATCGTGATGCTGCACCAGGCAGCGCGCTCCATAGTAGATGATCATGAAGTCGGGCAACGGAAGCGGAATAATAAAATCCGCCAGCAGGCCAACGGCAGCAAAGATGCACATACCGAACAGGAGCAACTGCAAGCCGTCAAGGCGCGCCTTGACCAAAGAAGCCGGCTCCGCGTGGATCCCCGTCAACTGGGGAGTGAGATGCTTTGGATTCTCGCCCCAATTCATTGCGGCCTCTGCGCCGGATACGGCTCAATCCGCGCTGGAATCGCATCCGGCTCTACCAGCCAAACTCGCCGATTTGGGTAGTAGTGGATCAGCTCTAAATTATCGGCAGCCTCCATATCCCTCGCCCATATGACTTTGGAACCATCGATGTCAGCCCCGTTGAAGACCCATTCGTCCTGGGGATTGTGATCGCGCCCGTACCGGACGAGGGCCAGTTGACCTCCCGGCAACTCGTCGAGTCCCGACTCAATTTGTGCGCGTTCCCCTCCAAAATGCTGTGGCCCGAACCAGACAAAGTCCCAATTTCCCGCGTCCCACTCCGGCGGTCCCAGATGCAAAGGCTCAGCAACCACGCGAACCGCCGCCATAACCAGGCAGGCGACGACCATGAATCGTACCAATGCAAGACCCACGGCACTTCGTCCGGACTTCCAGACCCGTAGGTGTCGCATCATTTGCAATCCGATCGCATAAAAAGCCGCGGTAAAAGGAGCCAGATAGTAAGGAAGGACATAAATCTCGATCACCATTCCGCACGCCAGAACCACTACACACACGACGAGAAAGCGAACACGCCGATCTAGAAAAACTCGCCGCACCATGAAGAGTGGCGGCAGAAGACAGAGCCCCGCGTAAAAAAGCAAATTCACCACGGCCTTTGCAACGGTTGCAGGCAAAAAGCCCTTCAGGGAGTGCACACGCTCGTACAATGGAAACTCAATTCCCTCGTAGAAGTCACGCATTGCCGCGTGCCGGTAGACGGGCACCGCATGCGGCCGCTGCCATACGTAATAAGGGGTGACCGCATATTCCGCGCGATCGATCGTATAGGGCAGAGTCAGCGGGCTACCGAAGGCTCGGTAGTCGTAGTACCCCAACCACGCGAGAGTCGCTCCAACCACCAGCAATGGAGCCACTGCACGGCGCGTCAGAACACTCAGCGTTGGCCTGTTTTTTCCCCTGAAGATCCAGTGTCCTAAAGCAACGGCCACCGGCAAGCAAAGCAGAACTCCCTCGTATGGCCGCGTCAGAACAAGAATTGCGATTCCGATGCTCATCGACATTCCGGATCGAAACCGGCCCGCCTTCATCACCCGCGGCAGGCTCCCCAGCACCAACGCTCCGCCAAACGCGCTCGGCAGGGCCGCGGTGTGGAGGCTGTTGATCCAAACGCTGAACAGACCCAGCCGCAACACCGCAAGCACCCCTCCCAGCAACGCCCATCTCCGCGGCAGCCATCCTTGTAGCATCCATACCAGCCCCGCGCACATCAGTCCGTCCATTACCAGCTCGGCCAGCCACGGCTGACCAAACAGCACTTGACCGGCCGCCAGCATCAGCCCTTGGCCCGGGAAATACATCGATTGATACGTCGGCTGCATGGTGATGTGAATGCTCTCGAAATGAGTCCACATCGCAGGGGTCGGATTCGCCAGGCGTCCGCGAGCGAACGTGTCGCTGGCGAGTAGAAAACTGAAGTCGTCGGATACAAACGGCGATGGAATAGGAAACAGAGGAAGAAGGGCCGCGCGCAGCACGATCCCGCTTGCGCCCACGCCGGCCACCGCCCAACTCTTTCGCTGCGCGATCCGTGTGACGCTCCGCTCGACTCCTTCAAAGAATTTCGCGCCGAGTCGCGGCCAAACGAAGGCTAACGCCACCGCGAGCAAAGTTGCGACGAATTCACATCCCAGGAGGAAGTGATTCGGCCTTACATCCGAAGGAATCACCATTGCGGATTGATTCCTCTCAGCAGCGTGGAAGTGTGGAAGTGCGCCATAGCTCGCGACCTTTGGCCCGCCGGCTTACCCTTTGCGCCGAAAATTATCTCTCATTCCATTGCGACTGTGCCCTGCGCTTCTCGCCTCCGCGGCCCGCACAACAGTTCAATCAATTCGGCTCATCCTCGCTGTTCTACGTGACTCGCGTCCGCCCTCAGATAAGCCCACAAATAAAAAACCCCCATCGCCACCAACGCAATCGACTCTGGCCGTATCAAGAAGACTGAAAGCAACTGTCCTCCAAATCCGGCTCGGCTCACGTGCTGCGAATTGGCGATGGTCTTGAAAACCGCCAGCGGAAAATCTCCTGCAAACAAGACAGCTGCCGTAGTAATCCAAAACGCAGTCTTTCCCAGCCCCCCTCGTCTGGTCCAAAGCATGCAACACGGAGGAATCGCCAGCATCGTTAGCTTGGCGTCCCACGGCCGGTGGTACGTAATCAATAATGTGAAAGCTGTCGCGGCTGCCAGCGCAAGCCATGCCCTGGGGATCGATACGCGCGTCCTCAGCGTCCAAATGGCCCACACCGATAAAAGCGTCCCGCAGATCAGGTAAGTCACGAGATTATAGAAAACGGGGTCATCGCGGAAAATGCTGATCGCCGCCTGCAGATCGACAACTGTATAGACAGAACGGCCTGAGAACGAGTTCGGCCCTGGCTCGTTCATTCCGCCGGGCCCTGAGATCTTCGCCAGATTGGCACTCCAATCGTTGATCCAGTGCGGCGCCACATGCCAGACCCACACCACCGCCGCGATGCCAATCGTGGCCGTGACCCCCATGCTCTGCAACGCGCGTTTGCGATATGCTCCGCCGGCCAGGATGAAATAGAGCCACACCAGTCCCGCGTCATGAGGCTTGATCGCCAGGCTCAGCCCAAGGCTCACAACTGCAATCCAGACAAACCTGTCTTCTAGAAAACACCACACCGCGATTCCACAAAGACCCACCACGATTCCGGCGGTATTGCCTGCACCAAAAATTGATGCGCAATTGACAGCGAGTATGCAGGCCAGAAAAGTCGAAGCCGGCACCGAGTGGCTCGCGCCGGCGCTCCACATCAGCAGAATGGCAAGAATGAACGCGCAGCCCGTCACCAGCATCCAGAGAATGTGCGCCGGCCCCCATGAAAGCATTGCGAAGGGCGCCACGACCACAAACGTCGTGGGTACATTCACATAGAGTGTGATCGCTTGCAGATTAAACGGCGTGTCCGGCGGACGCAGGCCGTCCTCCGACAAATACTCGCCCTTAAGGTCGTCTATGTTATATGGATTGTGCTCGTGAATCAGGCAGCGGGTTCCCGCGTAAACAGCTCTGAAATCAATCCAGGCGTTCCCGCTGCGTCCAATCGAGATGCCCCACAGAATCGAGATCGCGACCGACAGTAGCACCCAGATCAGACCATCGCGGTGCCATTTCCCCATGCTCGGCCTCACGCCTCATTTTAACGGCCCTTTATATCAATTTCGCCGCATTCAAACACATGAGAGAGCCAAGCTCGGCAATGGAGGATGTTTGCCGGCTCGTCTCTCTCATGAGTTCTACTGAATTCTTCTGCGCGCCAGTTGTTGGCGGTTCCGCTACTCGCCCAGGTTTCGCCTGGACGCTCTTTACTACGCGAGCGAGGAACTGATGTTGCTGAATGCCGCGTTCACGCCCGTCGCAACCTTGCTGATTCCCGAAATGCACACCAGCGCAACCAGTGCGACCAGCAGAGAATACTCAACCAGGTCCTGGCCTTCCTCGCTGCCCAAGGCCGCTTGGAACTTTACATATAGCTTCAACAATGCGTCGTTCATCTTTGGGTCCTCCACGTCGGTGACTTCGGGTCCTACCGGCCTGCGGTATCCCTGCTTTTGCGGGCTTCCGCCCCTCAAATTCATTTGTTGGATGATTGAATAAAGCGATAAGACAAACCAGCGCCTGCTTGTTGCTCCCTCAAAGGCCTTCTTAACTTGGTGGGAGGATTACGCTCCGGCTCGCGGCCGGGAGCGTAATCCTCCCACGAAGATGCTGAGGCCCTCGGGTAAATCAGTCTCTCGCCGACTACGCCAACGAGCTGCTGATGTTGCTGAAGACCGTGTTCACGGCCGTGGCTACGTTGCTGACGCCCGTGATGCAAACGAGTGCAATCAGGGCAACCAACAGCGCATATTCAACCAGGTCCTGTCCTTCTTCGCCGTTCTTCAGGCCCTGGAATTTCACGTACATATTCAAGAGTGTGTTCCGCATGTTTATTCTCCTTGGTGATTTTCCGGCCTGTGCCGGGGGAAGTTGGGCCGCCACATTCTTTCGTGGCATTACGGGCAAGGTTGCTTGCTTAGGTCGTTCGTCTTCGCCCGGTTGCTTGTTGCTTACGTTGGGTTGATCCTTTGCGCGAGAAAGCGCGTTCGGCGCCTTGCCGGTTACGCGCCTTCCCACAAAGGGGCTGAGGTTCTGGAAAACTCGTCCCGCGACAACTACGCCAGCGAAGAGCTGATGTTGCTGAACACGAGGTTGACCGCAGTTGCGACTTTGCTGACACCGCCGATGCAAACCAGCGCAATCAGTGCAACCAGCAGCGCATACTCGACCAGATCCTGACCTTCCTCACGGGCCATCAGGGTCTGAAGCTTCACATAAAGCGACAGAAATAGGTGATTCATTCGTTATTCTCTCCGAGGGTAAAAATTCCCAGCCTCAGCCGGGCGCACTCTAAATAGCATCTGGCGTGCCATTCCCTGGCTCCTGATCGATCCTTTTAGATTCAAGACCTTACGAGAGATTCTCCGAGTGGTGACCATCGAGACTGTCTACCCGCGTTTACATCCATCCGTCCACCGCCCTGCTGTGTTTACATCTCCCCTCCGCCTCACTCTGGCCAATCCCTCCAAAACCCCTCAAATTCCTCTTCCTTTGCGCCTTCCGAAATTCTTCGCCTCTTCTTCGCGATTCTCCAAAAGGTCGAGTAATTCCGCGTCATTCGCAACCTCTGCCGCCGCGCAGCATTTTCTGCGATTGCCGTTGGCAGAAAGCACACATTCAAGGGGTTTTTCCCGCAGAAAGATGCCGCCTTCCGACGGACTCTAAATGTCTACGTGGGTTCCGAAAATGCTCTAGAATAGCCACCATGGTCAGCAAGCTGGATCTTGCTCCAGCCCATCACCGCGGCGATGTCGCTGAACTTGCCATCGCCACTGTCGCCGGCCTCGCGCTTGCCGTCACCATCCTCTACATCTTTGCCGTCCCCATCGCGGGCAAGTTATCTGCCAGTCGCGACTTCCTTTCTTACTGGGCCACCGGCCGCCAGCTTGTTCACCACCACAATCCCTATGACCGGGACGCCATCTGGGCCATCGAGCATGCCGCTGGCCTTGACCCGCGCACCGTACTCATCATGCGCAACCCGCCCTGGGCCCTTCCCATCACCTACCCTCTCGGCGTTCTCAGCCTGCGCATCGCCGGAATCCTCTGGACCCTGCTCCTCCTCGCCTGTCTCCTCGTCTCCATCCGCATCCTCCACGAACTCTACGGTTCGCCACCGTCTCGCATTCATTGGCTCGGCTTCGCATTCACTCCCGCCATCATCTGCATCACCATGGGCCAGACCTCTCTCCTCGCCCTCCTCGGCCTGGTCCTTTTCCTCCGCTTCTATCGCTTGCACCCGTTTAACGCCGGAGTCGCGCTCTGGCTCTGCGCCCTCAAGCCCCATCTGTTGCTGCCTTTCGCCGCCGTCCTCGCCCTCTGGATCGTTCTCACCCGCGCCTGGAAGCTGCTCGCCGGATTCGCCTCCGCTCTCGCCTTCACCTCCGTCCTCGCAACCTTCATCGACCCCTCCGCGTGGCACGACTACTTCCGCCTCATGCGCTCCCCATCCGTCGAAAACCAGTTCATCCCCTGCCTCGCCGGAGCACTCCGCCATTGGCTCCGCCCTCACGCCGTCTGGTTGCAATACCTTCCCGTCGCTCTTGCCTGTCTCTGGGCTCTCGCCTACTTCTGGCGTCGCCGCCAGCATTGGGACTGGCTCTCCAATTCCAGCCCCCTCATCCTCGTCTCGCTTCTCGCCGCGCCCTACCTGTGGCTCTACGACCAGTGCCTCGCCATCCCAGCGCTGCTCAGTGGCGCCTACTCCACCCGCTCGCGCAGCGTCCTCGCCGTCCTCGCTTTCCTCATCCTCACCACCGACGTCGAAATCTGCTTCGTCAAAGTCTCCTCAACCCTCTTCCTCTGGACCATCCCCGCCTGGTTCCTCTGGTACCTCATCGCCCGAGCCACCGCGGCGAAGCATCCGTCGTCTGCCGCTTCGGCCACGCCCATCGCCTCCGCCTAACCCCGCACTGAAGAATTCGCAGCACCGGCGGCCCTCGCTCCGACCCCTGCCAACTCGCCAACTTGCGAACCCGCCACTCGCAATCTCCCATGTAGCGCCGGTCTCCAGACCGGCTGTCGTGCGGGCGTCCTCGCCCGCACACGTCAACTCCTCCACCGCCCGCCGTTCACCGTCTTGGTTCGCACTCACCACCAACTACGCCGCTTCCCCCGCAAGCCACACATGCTCCGCACCTATAATTGCGTTGACTCGCTCCAGAAAGGCGCATCATCGGTGCCCAGCCAGCGCGATTTCACCACACTCTTCGTCGCCCTTGCCTGTGCGCTCGGCATCGTCTTCACCAGCCTCTTTCTCGCCACTCTTCCCTTGAACCCCGCCACCATAGCCCGCCGCGACTTCATCGTCTACTGGGCCACCGGTCACCAACTCGTTCAGCATGGCAATCCCTATGACCCCGATGCGATCAATCGCATCGAGCGCGCCGCCGGCTTCCGCGGCCCCGGCTCCTTCTACATGCGCAACACGCCCTGGGCCCTCCCGCTCGCCTATCCGCTCGGCTTCTTCTCGCCTGTAGCTTCCGCGCTTCCCTGGTCGCTCGTCATGCTCGCGCTCCTCATCGCGTCCGTCCGCATTCTCTGGACCCTCTTTGGCCAATCCGGCAACCATCTTGCCTGGCTCGGCTACTGTTTCCCGCCCGCGCTCTTCTGCGTCATCCTCGGCCAGACCTCCATCCTCGTCCTATGCGGCCTCGCCCTCTTTCTCCGCCTCCACAAGTCGTGCCCCTTCGCCGCCGGAGCTGCCCTCTGGCTTTGCACCCTCAAGCCGCATCTCTTTCTTCCCTTCGCCCTCGTCCTTCTCGTCTGGATCTTCGCCTCACGCAGCTATCGCATTCTCGCCGGCTCTCTCACCGCATTCGCGCTCGGCGCCGGCCTCACCTCGCTCATCGATCCATCGGCCTGGAGCCAATACGCCTACTACATGCGTACCTCGGTCATCACGCGCGAGTTCACTCCCTGCATCGGCGACCTCATTCGCGACCGTATCAATCCCTCTGCCGAGTGGATCGCCTTCATCCCCGCCGCCCTCGGCTCCGTCTGGGCCCTCGCGTACTTTTGGCCGCGCCGCCATTCGTGGGATTGGCTCGAGCACGGCAGCCCTCTCATGCTCGTCTCGCTTCTCGTTGCCCCGTTCGGCTGGATCTTCGATCAGTCTCTAGCTCTTCCCGCAATCCTCTACGCCGTCTCGCGCAACCTCTCGCAGACCATGCTCTCCCTGCTTGCCCTCATCTATGTCCTGATCGAGATTCAGATCATCTCGCCCTTTGGCCTGCACTCGGCTCTCTATATATGGGTCGCGCCGGCCTGGCTCATCTGGTATCTCTTCGCGCGCGCCTCCGCCAATCACGCCGCGCTTCCGCACCCTGCGGCCTCATGACGACATCAGCCCGGAGACCACCATGCGACTGCTGAACATCCTCTTGAGTCCGCCGGTCCTCGGCATCATCGCTCTCTTTCTCTCCGCCATCTGGATGCTCCGCGACACCAAAGACAAAACGCGCCCGCTCCTCGTCTTCGCGCTGGTCCTCAATCTGTTCTATGGATTTCTTCTCGCCACCTTCATGAGCGGCGAAGGCGGCCTCTTTCCCTGGAAGTTCGATCATGTTCTATTCTGCGTCGATCGCTCGCTCGGCCTTCAGGCCGCAACCATCGCTCGCCCACTCCAGGGCTTCATGCGCGTTCCCCTCCGGATCGTCTACCAGCTGATGGTCCCCATGATGATCGTCTGGTTCCTGGTCACCAGTTACCGCAAGCTCCGCGCCTCCGTCGTCCTCGCCTACGTCGCCGAACTCGTTACCGGCCCGCTCCTCTACTCCATCTTTCCTGCCTGCGGGCCCATCTATGCCTTCGGCAGGCAGTGGCTTTCCCCGCCCGCAGTCCAGCCCGTCGCGATCCGTCTCGCTGGAATGCCAAATGCGTTTCCATCTCTCCACGTCGGCACGGCTTTCCTGTTCCTCCTTTTAGCTCCCGGCAAATTCTGGAAGGCCGTTGCCTTTGCCTTCCTGGCTCTAACATGTCTCGCCACCCTTTCCACGGGAGAGCACTACGTCATCGATCTCATTCCCGGCCTCGCCTTCGGCGCCTTCGCCGCTGCCGTCGGATCCAGGAACATCAAGCAGGCCTCGCTCTTCCTCGCTACTGTCCTCGCGTGGTCGCTCGTCATGCGCTTCGCTTCCTTTGTTCTGATCGCGCACCCCTTCGTCACGCGCTCTTGCGCAGCCATCACCATCGCTCTTGCCATCTACGCCCTTTGGCAGCAATGGCGCGCCCAGTACTCCACGGCGCACAGTCCCGCATCCGCAACTCAGTCCGCGCCAGCCTCCTGACTCGCGATTCACGACCCACGGTCCACGACTCGTTCTCTGTTCTCTGTTCTCTGTTCTCTGTTCTCTGTTCTCTGTTCTCTGTTCTCTGTTCTCTGGTACACCGCATCTAACCCTGTTGGAGGGTTAATCCATGGGAAAGCTAAGTCAAACCGACCAGCACGAACCGTACGTCCACACAGGAATCAATCCGGAGCAGTCGAGTCCAGACGAGAAAGACCCCAAGCCCGGTCAGTACGTCCCGGTCAAGAAAGAGGTTCAGAAACAAGAACAATTGGATCGGGATAAGAAGACTGGAACGCGATAACTCGAGTAGAACGAGTCCTATTTCCGGCGGTGGCGCCATCCGCGCCGCCGCAATTTCACTTCCGCTATGCGGACATCGGAGTTGGGATTCCTGCGGCAACCATGAGCCGTGTCTTCGAGCCTTTCGCCAAGGGAGAGCGAAGCTCCGGCCTCGGCCTCTGGGTTGCAAATGGGATCGTCATCGGATTGGGCGGCACAATTTCCCATCCACTGCACGTCCAACTCCGTTATCTCCGCCTGTCCCGCCTAACTCCGCTTCACTTCCGCTTCCGCAATCTCCAGTGTGTCCCCCCGCTCGGTTCGCGTCTCGCGGATCGTTCCCGCCGGGAGCTCGAGTACGCTGTGCGCAGAGAGACATGCCGACAGGCGCCACGGCCCCACTTCGCTGCGCGCCTTCTTGATGCGGCACTCGCGGTCCAGGTACACAAGGTCGATGGGGAACCGCATGAAGAATGTATGCACTGATTCGCACGGCGCAATCCACAATCCTCCGCCGGCCGCAAGGCCGTCACGGCCCAGCAATCCTTTTCTGCGTTTTTCTCCTGTGTGTGCGGCCTCGAGGCGCGTCGCCAGTACCGTTCCCCGCGTCACATTCGTGACGCGCAGCGGTCCCTGCGGCTCTGCCTGCGCGGGCGGCGATACCAGCTCCACCACGCCCCTGGCGAACCTCTCAAACGGATTCATCCGCTTGCCTCTGGGTCTTGTCGCGTGCGCGCAGCGGCCTTTACTGCTGCGGCGTCGCTGTGCCGCCGCTGTAGCCGGTGCTGCCGCCTGAGTTAATGGCCGTTGAAGTCGCGCCGAATCCACCGGTCGCGCCCTCGATCACCAGCGGTTTCTCCGGCTTCATGCTATCGATGAGCGTCTCCACCGGCAACGATGCCGGAGCTGGCGGCAGCGTATTCGCCGGCGTCTTCTCATCAGGCTGGTGCATCGCGATATTCGAGTTTGGTGGAATGAACGTTTCGGGATAATGGAGCGACGGCAGCGGTGTGCCCGCCGGCAGTGCCGACACGATCTCCGGCGTCACAATCACGATCAGCTCAGTGTCGTTCTTTGTCTTCTGCTCCGATTGGAACAGTTTGCCCAGGATCGGGATGTCACCGATGAAGGGAATCTTCTCGAAGGTATCATTGGTGCTCTTGTCGAGCAGGCCGCCAATCATAAAGCTCTCGCCGTCGGCCAGCTCCACTTCGGTGTTCACTTTGCGCGACGTAATTCCCGGCACTTCGAATCCTGAGATGTCCACCTCGTTGGTGTAGTCAAGCGCGCTCACCTCCGGCGCCACTTGCAAATGGATCGTTCCTCGCGGCGTGATTGTGGGAATGAAGTTCAGCCGAATACCGTACTGCTTGAACTCGATGCTCACCGCGAAACTGCCGTTTGAGGCCTGCGCGACCGGATACGGAAACTCGCCGCCCGCCAGGAAGCTGGCTTCTTTACCGTTGGTCGCCATCAGGTTCGGCTCGGCCAGCACCTGCAGCACACCTTTGGTCTCCAGCGCTGAGATGTCCGCGCCCGTGCCCAGGCCCGGGAAGAAGGCGAGCAGGTTGAACTCCTGGCTGAATGTTGCCGTGCCCCCGACCCCGGTAGCTGCTCCGCCGCTACCGCCAGAGCCTCCGCCGCTGGTGATCGTTGGGGGCGTGAACTGCGTAGTCGTTACTCCACCGACGGCGTTGCCAAGCCCAAGGTTGAAAAGGTTGATGCCCAACTGCCGCGCCCGGCTGCGGTCCACACTTGCAATGCGCACCTTGAGCAGAATCTGCGGATCGGTCTTTGGCACATTTACATCGAGCAGGTTCACCACTTTCCCTGCCGACGACGCGATCTGCACCGCGCGCGTTGAGCTCACCAGATCGTTCACCGTGCCGCG
>Ga0335085_10013433_pt1 | contig 12009 bp, 6 predicted proteins | sample Lox_Sample_45_FD_206712 | JGI IMG/M metagenome (GOLD analysis project Ga0335085, IMG submission 206712) | Soil microbial communities from Loxahatchee National Wildlife Refuge, Florida, United States - Lox_Sample_4.5 | ecosystem: Environmental > Terrestrial > Soil > Wetlands | place: USA: Florida...
AGTTGCCTCGGCGCTCGATGCCGCTCATCAGCTCACCATGGTGCATCGCGATATCAAACCCGACAACATTCTTCTCATTGAGGGCGCGCGCACGCCCCCTCCTCAACCCAGCCGCGCCGGAGTGCTCCAAGCTTCCTCAGGCGAGGTCGCCAAGGTGCTTGACTTCGGGATCGCCAAACTGAAAGAAGCGCGGGGCATGGGCATCGAAACGAACGGCCTCACGATGTCCGGAACGGGCATGGTGATTGGCACCCCCAAGTACATGTCGCCGGAACAGGCGCGGGGCATGAAGGGCGAACAACTCGACGGCCGGTCTGATGTGTACTCGCTGGGCGTGGTGATGTACGAGATGCTGACCGGCGATCTGCCGCTCAAGGCCGACACCACCATGGAATTGTTGATGGCGCACGTTCAAACGCCGCCTACCCCCATCCAACAAGTCCGGCCAGGATTGAACATTCCCGAGGGCATCGCCAGGATCGTCATGCAGTGCCTGGAAAAGAATCGTGAACACCGCCCGGCCACTGCCGGAGCGCTGATTCAAGCGATTGAGCAAGCCGAATTCACGCCTCCTGCTCCTGACCCGCCGCGGCCAGACACCGTCCGCGCATTACCCGGGGAACCTTCTGGTTTTGGGGGAATCCCGCCGGCTCAAGTATTGCGACATTCTCACCGCTCGGCCCCGACGCCCCGCCCTCAACCGCCCGCCGCCCCACTGACAGACAACTGGCGGTTCATAAGGTGGTGCGCAATGGCGGTCGGCGTAGTCCTGACAGGAGTCGCCTTGTGGCTTGTCGTGAATTTGCGGACCGGAACAAACGGACCCGCAAAGACCGAGCCGTCGCCAAGCGAGAGTGTTCAGTCACCCACGGGTGGGATGTCGAAGAAAGTACAGCCCGAGACAGGTACGGGTGTCGCACCCATCCCCCCCACCTCCGCGCCGGCCGATATTCCCGCGACGGGCACATTGGGGAGTGTCTCTGCGACGCCAGCCGTCGGCAAGCCTCGAACAACCATCAGTTCACCGAAGGGACCCGCCGTGCATACGCCTCCGCAAGAGGTCAAAGTCGAACCCGCACCCGGTCCGGGCCTACCGACAGCCAGTGCGACCGAAGTGGCCAAACAGATCCACGCGGCGATAACGGAAGGCGACTTGTTTTATGAGAATGGGGAATACGACAGCGCCATTAGCGCGTATCAAAACGGGCTGAACGTGAGCCCCACGCATCCTGAATTGCTGCAGAAGATTCAGAAGGCGCGCAATGCCAAAGCCACGGAAAGCGGGTTGCGCTAGTCGCTGTGCAGAATGACTTCCATCGGGAAACAGTCATGCTAAAATAATAGGTAATTCTCATAAAGTCCCGATGGAGCTTAAAAATGACGTATCGCGAGTTGCTTGCCAAACTCTGCGTCGTGACGATCGCATTGCTCATCAGCAGCGCGGCGACCACGCCTGTCTGGACCGCACCGCCTCCCCAAAAACCCTGGACCAAAGATCAGATCATCCGCATGCTGAAGGGTGACGTGCCGCCCAAGCGCATTGGGGAACTGGCGCGCGAGCGTGGCATCGACTTTCAGATCACCACCGAGACCGAAGCGGAGGTTCGCCAATCCGCCCCCGGTGGTGCGCCAACCCAAGAGGTTGATGCACTGCTTCTAGCACTTCGGGAGATTGCCCCCAAGCCCGTGCCCCCTCCCCTAGCCGAGCCTGCCGTGCTCTTCGTCGAGTCTGCGCCGGGCGGCGTCCAGGTCTACATTGATGATGAATTCAAGGGAGCGACGAGCCAGGAGGGGAAGCTGAAAATCACCGGTCTCCCCACAGGCCAGCATCGCGTTCGCTTATCCCTACAGGGTTACAATGACAAGGAAGACCAGGTGGAGATCGTGGCGGGGGCGACGCAAACCTACCGCGCGGAACTGACTGCGCATACCCAACCCACGACTGCAACTCCTGTGGGGGCCGTACTTGGAGCCATCGTGGGTGGGGGTGATCTTGGAACTACGCCGGCCCAGCCTGCCACCCCAGCCAAGACTGAGGTCGCACCTTCCAACCCGGCCTTAGCCACGTTCCAAATCTTTCATCTCGTCTGGGGCCGTCATAACTGGCATCCGGGCACTCTGGTTATGTATCCGGGACGGGTCACATGGACCGAAGCGGGGCAAGACGCCAAGCCGGAAGACAACTTCTCAATCACTTGTGCCGAAATTGTGGATGTTGGCAAGAATAGCGGTTTGGGTTACAGCTCCCTGAAAACCCAAACCCACAATTACCACTTTAGCGGCGATGGCCGCACCGTAAAGGGGTTTGCGGATGCCTTCGCGGCGGCCTGCCCGGGTCTCGGCATCCATTAATCTCTGACGGACGGCCGCGGGACGACTTGGCACCGGGACAGGTGTAAGGTATTCAGCATTCTCCGTAGTACCCCGACGGAGTATCAAAATGAGGTATCGACAATCGCTCGGGAAACTCTGTGTGTTACCCTTGGCATTGGTTCTTAGCGGCTCGACGACTCCACTTGGAAGCGCGGCGCCACAGCAGCAAAAACCTTGGACCAAGGACCAGATTATTCGCATGCTGAAGGGTGACATGCCGCCCAAGCGCATTGGGGAGCTGGCGCGCGAGCGTGGCATCGATTTCCCGGTCACGCCCGACACCGAAAATGAGCTTCGCCAAGCCGGCGCAACCGCAGAGCTTTTGACCCTCCTTCAACAACTCGCACCCAAGCCGGCCGCGCCGCCCAAGCCCGCCCAGATTGTGGTGGAGACGCAACCAGACGCCCAAGTCTACCTCGACGATGTCTACAAAGGACAGGCAAGCCCCCAAGGCCGCCTGGTGATCGAGAATCCCGGAGCAGGCCAGCATGTTTTACGCGTCTCGATGACCGGCAAGCAGGACTACCAACAACCAGTAACTATCGTTGCCGGACAGGAAGCCGAGGTTCGAGCCGTGCTGGCGAACCTGGCGGCAAGCATTCGCGTCCGAACATCGCCACAGGCGGAAGTCCGGCTGGACGAGGTTATTCGGGGGTTTGCCGACCAGGACGGACAATTGGTAATGTCGGGGGTCGATCCGGGCACGCACATATTGCGCGTGTCGGCTGAGGGCAAGAGGGATTTCCGCAAGGCCCTCGAGGTGGTTGCGGGACAAGAAAACACGGTTGATGCCACGTTGTCGGCAGAGGAGGAGCCTTCACCCGCGGCTGGGCCAACCCAGGTGTTTACCCTTCGCCACTACGGCGACACGGGCGTGGGGTGGTGGGTTAATCCGTTCACCTACAACCTCCCCACTCACGAGGGGACTATGTCGATTTCCCCCGGGAAGCTGGAATGGACCGAATCCGGCGGGAAAAACAAAACGAAAGATGATTTCGTTGCCCCCTGCGACAGTGTGACGAAACTCACCACGGGAAACGATACTCTAACTTTAGTGGTTCACGGCAAGGCTTACGGGTTTGCCACGAGCCGCGGCCAGGGTAGCGCGGTGTTTCAAGCCTTTCGCAACGCTTGCCCACGGCTGGGGCAGGTTATCTAGCGAAATGTCAGCCGTGGCGCCCGCGCAGCGCGTGCTGCGGTCCTCGCGCCGGCGCTGGCCACATGATGCATGGGTCTGCGGCGCGTGTCGGCGATCCGCAAACTGCCCGCCCTGCCGTCACGATTTCTCCCTTCTGGAGGTACTGATGAAGCGCGCCTGGGTTGCCACAACTTTGATGCTGCTGATGGCGGTGCCGCCCCTGTGGGGCGCGCAAAGGCCCTGGACCAAAGATCAAATCATCCGAATGCTGAAAGGTGACGTGCCCCCCAAGCGCGTGGGCGAATTGGCGCGCGAGCGGGGCATCGATTTTCCGATCACGTCGGAGACCGAAACGGAAGTGCGTCAGGCCACGACCCCGGGTGGTGCTGCGGTGCAGGAGATTGACGCATTGCTCGGAACACTTCGGGAGATTGCCCCCAAGCCCGCGATCCCTCTTCCTCCGCCCGAACCCGCCGTGCTAGTCGTTGAGTCCGTCCCCGGAGGCGTCCAGGTTTATGTCGATGATGTGTTCAAGGGTGCGACGAGCCAGGAAGGAAAGCTGAAAGTCATAGGCCTTGCCCCTGGCCAGCATCAAATCCGTCTCTCTCTCCAGGGTTACGGGGACAAGGAGGGGCAAGTGGAAGCGGCCGCGGGGATCACGCAAACGTACAGCGCGTACCTAACTGAACTCCCCCATCCCAAGCCAGTTGAAGTCCCTGCCGAGCCTGTGGCACCGGCTCCCGTACCCATTATCGCCAGTTTCCAGCTTTGGCATTTTATAGCAGGCTTTGCGAATTCACATTTTGGCAACCTCGTTCTGACGCCGGGCCACGTTTCCTGGACCGAGGAGGGTCGAGGCGCCAAACCGGAGGATAACTTTTCCCTTTCGTGCGCAGAGATTGTTAACGCGGGCAAGAATGGCTTAAAGGAAGGCGATCACATCCGACTACAAGGCCGGAACTACATTTTTATGCCCACCGCCAAGGGCCGCCGAACCAATGGATTTGAAGCGGCAATCTCCTCGGCGTGCCCATCCGTCGTCATCAACTAGATCTTTGACCCACGATCATACAGCCGCACCATCTTGCGGAGCAGTTGGGCGATTTCGGGGGTTAACTGGCCGGTGGTAAATCTCCAACGCCAATTGCCGCTGGCCCGCGCCGGGACATTCATGCGCGCTTCGCTTCCCAGACCCAAGACATCTTGAAGCGGCACAATGGCCAGATTGGCCACGGAAGCGAGCGCGGTGCGGATCAAGACCCAATTCATTTCCCCGCCATCCGTGTGTAGATATTCGCGTGCAAAGGCCCGCTCTTGCCGGACATTTTCCGCCGAGCGAGTGCTGTCGCCGGCGTCACTCGAGGTCCACCACCCAAGGGTCGTATCGTTGTCGTGCGTGCCCGTATAAACCACAAAATTCCGATGGTAGTTGTGCGGCTTAAAGTCGGGCGCCTGGGGATCATTGCCGAAAGCAAATTGCAATATTCCCATCCCCGGGAAACCGAAGCGGTCACGCAGCGCCGTAACTTCAGGAGTAATCACTCCCAGCGTCTCCGCGACAATCGGAACATCGCCGAGTGCTCTTTGCACGGCCTCGAACAGCGGGGCGCCCGGGCCCTTGACCCACCGGCCATTCACGGCGGTCGTCTCGCCGGCGGGAATTTCCCAATAGCCTTCAAATCCCCGGAAGTGATCCAAACGGATCAGATCCACCAGCCGCAAGGCCGAGCGAAAGCGCTCAATCCACCAAGCAAACCCTGTTTCAGCCATGGCCTTCCAGCGATAGAGCGGGTTGCCCCAAAGCTGCCCGGTAGCGCTGAAGTAATCGGGCGGCACGCCGGAAAGCGCCGCGGGGTTGCCATGGGAATCCAGATGGAACAATTCAGGGTGGGTCCATACGTCGGCGCTGTCATGCGCGACGAAGATGGGGATGTCGCCCATCATTTGGATGCCTCGCACGCGGCAGTATTCCTTAAGATCAGCCCACTGGCGGCAGAACTGATACTGCGTGTATCTGTGACCTGTCATTTCCGCCGCGAGGCGCTCCTGCCAAACCGCCAAGGCTTCCGGCTGACGAGTTCCAATGTCGCGGCCCCACTCGTTCCAAATGGCCTTGCCACCGTGCGCACCCTTTAGGGAAATAAACAGCGCATAATCGTCGAGCCAGGCGGCACTCTGGTGGCAGAAATCCTCGAAATCCGCGCGGCGGGCGGGCGAGGCGCGCAGGTTGAAGTTTTCCGCCGCTTTTTTGAGGAGAGGCAGCTTATACGCCGCTGCCAAACCGAAGTCCACGTGGGACTCAGAAAATGCGGGGAGATCCCGGGCCAAGTCACCAGGCATAAGGTCGCCTGCCTCCACCAGGCGTTCCAGGCTCACCAATAGCGGATTACCCGCAAAAGCCGAGAAGCACTGATAGGGCGAATCCCCGTAGCCGGTCGGCCCCAGAGGGAGCACTTGCCAAATCCCCTGCCCGGTTTCTGCCAGAAAATCGGCGAAGCGGTAGGCCTCCGGCCCGAGTTCACCGCTCCCGAACCGTCCGGGCAATGACGTGGGATGGAGCAGGATTCCGCTGCTACGTTGAAGTTTCATGGCCTCATCAATGCGGCAACACGCTCTTCCTTAAAGCATAATCAGTTCCAAAGCCATCAGCCCCCGGGCCCGCTCTACAATCATTTAGATGCACCGGTAAAGTCGGACTGGCGGCCAAAATACTTATCTTGGTGTGAAGCCAAGTGCATGTAGATATTACACGCCCAGCACACTTTCGCGGAGGCAAGGGGGTGTCGTTTAGTTAAGGCCCCCACCCTAGCCATAGTCCGATCACTTAAGAATGCTTCGACCTTCATTTTTCCTTGCGAGTCGGCCATGCCCATGCCTGAAAAAATAATTACGCTAGGGTAGGGTCGAACATCCAAATTGCATATGGACCGGACCTTGGGAGCGGTGTGTCTTGACGGAGGTCGCTGCCAGTTTACGGTATGGGCTCCACGAGCAGAGAGCGTACAGGTGCAAGTTATAGACGCAAGAGGCCCAGAGGTGGGGGCGGGCAAGGCGGTATCGGGGCCGTTCAATGGCGATCGGGTCATCAAATTGGCGAAAACAGACCACGGGTATCACCTCGGCGTGGCGGAAGGAATTCCCGCTGGCACGCGCTACGTGTACAGCCTCGATGGCAAGATCCATCGTCCCGATCCGGCCTCCCTGTTTCAGCCGGAAGGCGTGCATGGACCATCGGAGGTTTTCGATCTAGGCTCCTTCAACTGGCAAGACGCGGGGTGGGCAGGACTTCCGCTCGAGGACTACATCCTCTACGAAGTTCATGTGGGGGCATATAGCAGCGACGGGACGTTCGAGGGAATCATCCCACACTTGGATGAACTAAAGGAGCTTGGGGTAACGGCGCTGGAGCTCATGCCGGTGGCCCAATTCCCCGGCGAGCGCAACTGGGGGTATGACGGAGTCTATCCTTTCGCGGCGCAGCAGAGCTACGGCGGTCCGGTTGGCTTGCAGAAGTTGGTGGAGGCCTGCCATGCGCGGCAGATGGCCGTGACCCTTGATGTTGTTTACAACCACTTAGGCCCGGAGGGGAATTATCTGGGTGATTTTGGGCCTTATTTCACTGACCGCTACCGCACGCCATGGGGGCAAGCTCTCAATTTCGACGGGCCGAGCAGCGACGAGGTGGTTCGTTTCTTCATCGAGAATGCCCTTTACTGGTTGCGGGATTTCCACATCGATGCGCTGCGTCTGGACGCGATTCATGGCATCATAGATTGCAGTGCACAGCCCTTTCTCCAGCTCCTGGCGCGGGAGGTACACAAATTTGCGGAATCGGCCGGCCGAAAAATCTACTTGATGGCAGAGAGCGACATGAACGACAGGCGCCACACTCAGGTGGCGGAGTCCGGAGGCTACGGCCTGGACGCCCAATGGGATGACGATTTCCACCACGCTTTGCACACGCTGCTGACGGGGGAGAAGGCCGGCTACTACCAGGATTTCGGGCGGCTCGAGCACCTCCAAAAAGCGCTGGGCGAAGGGTTCGTGTTCACGGGACAGTATTCCACGTATCGGCAGCGGCGGCATGGCAGCCCCTCCCGGGATATTTCCCCAAGAAGGTTCGTAGTCTTCAGCCAGAATCACGACCAGATTGGAAACCGGATGCTTGGAGATCGGTTAAGCAGTGCGCGAGGCTTCGAGCGCCTGAGGCTAGGAGCAGGCATGGTAATTCTCTCACCCTACCTCCCGCTGCTGTTTATGGGAGAAGAATGGGGTGAGACAGGACCGTTTCTGTACTTTACAAGCCATACGGATACCGGCCTGGTGGAGGCTGTCCGGCGCGGTCGGCGGGAGGAGTTTGCCGCCTTCGGCTGGCAGAGAGAACCTCCAGACCCGCAGGCTTCGGCAACCTATTCGAAGACCAAGCTGGACCACAATTTGAAGCGCATGGATCCCCATTGCACGCTTCGGGAATTTTATAAGGAACTCATCAGGGTGCGGCGGACCTTACCAGCCCTGTCCGCCCCCGCAATTCGGCAAATGGAGATGCGAGGAGACGAAGCGGAGAGAACGCTCTGCATTCGGCGTTGGGTCGAGAACGATGATGTGCTCATCATGGCGAACTTCAGCGACGAAGTCAGGCTCGTAACTGCGCCTGCTCCCGCGGGCGAATGGTGCAAGATTTTGGACTCGGCAGACCGCCGCTGGGGGGGGGCCGGCAGCTCGGTCCCCATTCGCTTCCAGTCGAGTAAGGAAGTTCGCGTAGAGCTTTGCCCCAATTCATTTTCATTGTTCCAAAGGCAGAAGTAATGGGCACACTGCGGATCCCTTCGGCGACCTACCGCCTCCAGCTCAACACGCACTTTCGCTTCGACCATGCGAAAACTTTGGTTGATTACTTCGACCAGCTTGGGGTTACAGATATCTATTCTTCACCGCTACTGCAAGCCCGGAGGGGCAGCCTTCACGGGTATGATGTGACAGATCCGTCACACCTCAACAGCGAAATCGGCAGCGAGCAGGAGCTGGAGTCGTTTACCGCGGAACTTCACCGGCACGATATGGGCATGCTCCTGGACATTGTTCCCAACCACATGGCCGCCGGGAGTGAGAACCCATGGTGGATGGATGTACTGGAAGACGGGCCCGGCTCCGCCTTCGCTTCATTTTTTGATATCGACTGGCACCCTCCGCGCGTTGGACTGCAAAACAAGGTTCTACTGCCCATCCTCGGAAAGCCCTATGCCCAGGCCCTGGAGAATCAGGAGATCAAGCTGCTATTCGACAACGGAGGCTTTTTCATCCAACACTTCGATGCCAAGCTACCTATGGCTCCCAAGAGCTACCTTCTCGTTCTGAAGCACCGGACGGATGAACTGCAGCACCAATTGGGTCCTGAGCACCCTGCGTTCCGCGAATTGATAGGAATCTGCGCCGCTGCGAAAAACCTTCCCGAGCGCGTGGCTCTGTCCATCGAATTGGCCGGAGAGCGGCGGATGCAGCGCGAAGCGCTAAAAGAAAGGCTTGGTAAGCTGTACCAAGACTCCCCCGAAGTGCGAACCTTTGTGGATGAAAATGTGCGCATCTTCAATGGCCAACGGCGAAAACCCGCATCCTTTATGGGACTCGACCGGTTGTTGTCAATGCAGGCGTACGTGTTGGCTTACTGGCTTTCCAGCAATGACGAGATTAATTATCGAAGGTTCTTTACAATTAATAATCTGGTGGGGGTCCGCGTTGAGGATCCTTTGGTTTTCGAAGCCACCCACGGGGTCGTCCTGCGGCTCATCGAAAGAGGGCTCGTCACCGGGTTACGAGTCGATCATGTGGATGGCCTGCGCGACCCCCATGCATACCTGCGGAGACTTCAAGAACGCGCAGGAGGCGCCCCGGGTAATGGAACTCATCCGCCCTTTTACGTCCTCGTCGAGAAAATTCTCGCCAAGGCCGAAAAGCTGCCGTGCGAATGGCCGATTTGCGGCGCCACTGGCTATGCCTCTCTCAATGCGCTAAACGGGCTTTTCCTCGACCCCCACGGGTGCAGAAAACTTCGCCAGATCTACATCTCGTTCATCGGCGACTCGGTCCGCTATGAAGATTTAGTGTATGAAAAGAAAAAGGAGGTCATGGAGACTCTTCTCGCAGTGGAAATGCGATCCCTGGGCCACCACCTTGCCTTGTTAGCGGAGGTGGACCGCTACGCACGCGATTTGCCGCGGCACGAACTCGCAGAGGCCATTACCGAAACTACAGCTTGTCTTTCAGTTTATCGCACCTATATCCGGAGTTTTTCCCTCAGCCCCGACGAACGCCGATACTTGGAACGGGCGCTGGATACGGCGCGACAGAGGAATCCCCATCTCAATCCCCATTGCTTTGATTTTCTCGGCGACGTCCTCTTACTTCGGGAAAGAGGGCACGTCACGCCCGAACAGCGGGAGGGCAGACTCGCTTTTATCATGCGCTGGCAGCAGTTCACCGGCCCGATCATGGCCAAGGGATTAGAGGACTCTGCCCTTTATGTTTACAACCCCCTGATCTCGTTAAACGAGGTGGGTGGCGACCCTGATTCCACGGGGGTCTCAATTCCCACATTCCACGAATTCTGTCATAACCGTCAGAAGCACGGCCACACCCTCAATGCCACCTCGACGCATGATACTAAACGCGCAGAGGATGTACGAGCACGCATCAACGTCCTTTCCGAATTGCCCACCCCTTGGGAAAAGAGTCTGCAACGTTGGGCGCGCTGGAATAGGCCTATGAAGAAGCAGGTCTCCGGGCAAGGCGTACCGGACCCGAACGAGGAGATTTTCTTGTACCAGACCATGCTGGGGGCTTGGCCGTTGGTCGAGAGCGAGGTTCCACGCTTCCGCCGACGTCTGCTGCATTACATGGTGAAAGCCGCGCGCGAGGCGCGGGTCCATACCCAATGGAGCGGCCCGAATTCCCGCTATGAACAAGCGCTCGCACACTTTATCAAGGCTATTACCGAGCCCGCACCAGACAACCGATTTCTGCCGAATTTCCTGCGTTTGCACCGGGAGCTCGCCTATTATGGGGCGCTCAACTCCCTTTCCCAGCTCTTGCTGAAAATCACCATTCCGGGAGTCCCGGATATCTACCAGGGTGCGGAGCTTTGGGACTTCCGCCTGGTAGATCCGGACAATCGGGGCCCGGTGGATTTTGAAAGGCGTGCTCACCTTCTGGCCAAGGTTCGAGAGTTGCAAGGCTCAACAGATCGGGCAAACCTGATCCAGGAACTCCTCAACCACTGGCAGGACGGGCGGATTAAACTTTTCGTGACCTCCCTCGCCCTCAACTTTCGCAGGAGCCATAAGGCGTTGTTCCAGGAAGGGGCTTATCAGCCATTACCGGCGGCCGGTGCTAAAAAAGAACACGTATTCGCATTTATGAGGAGTTGCGCAGGCACGTGGGCCCTTACTGCCGTGCCACGACTCGTCAAAAGTCTGGCCCCCGCAGGACGGCCGCCGGCCGGAAAAGAAGTCTGGGGGCAGAGCGCGTTGCTGATGCCACCCCAAGCGCCCTCGGAATGGGTCAATACCCTGACCGGCGAGCGGCTCCAAGCCAGGGTCGTGCAGCGGAAGCGATCGCTGCCGCTGGCAGACGTCTTCAGAACTTTTCCCCTTGCACTGCTCGCGCGAGGGGGTTAGTGCGAACATTCTCTTAGGCATCGGACCGCGGGCTCCGAATGCGCGCTTCTCGTGTGGAAACCGATATGACCAGCGGCGAATCCAAAACCTATACCCCCCCAGATGATCCGCTTTGGTACAAGGACGCGCTCATCTACGAAGTCCATGTGCGTACCTTTTGCGACAGCAATGGCGATGGGACAGGCGACTTCCGCGGATTCGCACAAAAATTGGATTATTTACAAGACTTAGGGGTCAACACCATTTGGCTGCTTCCCTTCTACCCCTCACCTTTAAAAGACGATGGGTATGACATCTCCGACTATACGGGCATTCACCCCAGTTATGGGACCATCGAGGATTTCCAACTGGTACTGGACCAGGCACATCAACGCGGGATGCGCGTCGTCACGGAAATTGTTCTCAATCACACCTCGGATCAACACCCTTGGTTTAAGGAGGCACGGCAGTCCAAACTGAGCCCGCGCCGCGACTGGTACGTGTGGAGCGACACGCCCGATCGCTATCGCCAGGCGCGCATCATTTTTATCGATACCGAACTTTCCAACTGGACGTGGGATCCGATTTCCAAACAGTACTATTGGCACCGGTTCTTCCATCATCAGCCGGACTTAAACTATGACAATCCGGCGGTGCGGGAAGAAATCTGGAAGGTCATGAGGTTTTGGCTGGAAAGGGGCGTCGACGGCTTCCGCCTGGATGCCGCCCCCTACTTGGTCGAGCGCGAAAATACCAATTGTGAAAACCTACCGGAGACTCATCAGGTGCTCAAAGAATTTCGCGCGCGGCTCGCTCAACAATTCCCTAACCGGTTCTTCCTGGCTG
>Ga0335085_10013434_pt1 | contig 12009 bp, 8 predicted proteins | sample Lox_Sample_45_FD_206712 | JGI IMG/M metagenome (GOLD analysis project Ga0335085, IMG submission 206712) | Soil microbial communities from Loxahatchee National Wildlife Refuge, Florida, United States - Lox_Sample_4.5 | ecosystem: Environmental > Terrestrial > Soil > Wetlands | place: USA: Florida...
GTTTGCGATCTGTGTGAGATAGAACCAGGTAGTCTGGCCGCACTCCGAACGATTGGAAAATCTGGATCTGCTCAAGGGCGGCCGTTCCTTGTTCGGTGTGGGTCAGGATGGGTGAACCGGTGACGTGATGAGCAATTGCTGCTGCCTCGATGATCTTCCTTTCGAAATCAGTGACTCGATCCAAACTGCTGGCTACTTTAATAAGTCCGGCCCTAAGATCCGTCCTTTCCCAATGCGGCCCACGGGTATCGTTCGCGTCTATGCCATGTTCGATTTCCTCGATAAAGACTTTTGCAATCGCGTGCGCAGTAGCCTTTTCCCCCCAATGCCCGTGGGGATAGTACTTTTGCAGGTGTAATCCTGTAGGGCAGACAATATGAACACCCGTGGCGCGGGAAATTTCAGCCAGCTTCTGTGCACTACGCCCTCCACCGCAGGGCATGGAGTCGACCATCGCGCGTCCGCCTGCACGGTAAAAAGCGCTGACTTCATCCTTAATAAGGCCAACATCATCGAGGAGGAAATCGGAATTTTTCTCCGTTACATAGCTGCGCTCAATCACAATGTGCTCATGGGCATAGCAAACGCCGAGATCGCTGGCAGGAACATCTCCGAGAACGGTGCGGACGCAGCTCATGCCGGGGTTTCCTCCACGTGGAGGACCGCGCGAGAGGCCAGGAGGCGTTCTCTCAAGACATGAAACGGCAGGGAACGCGTGTCGCATTTCTTCGCGGCGCAGAGAGCTGCGGCTACGCCGGCGGCGTGGCCCATGCCCATGCACTGTGCCATCGAACGTACGCTGGCGTGCGCTTCATGGGTCGCGGAAAAACATCTGCCCGTGACCAGAACGTTTGACACCTGCCGAGGAAGCAAAGCGCGATACGGAATTCCCACGCATTGTCCTTCGGGCAAGTAAACCCATTTCGTTCGTTCGCCAGTACCGTGGTCTTCGATGGGCGCTCCGCATAATGCAATCTGGTCATCGAATTGCCGCGCCCCAAGCACGTCGTCGCGGGTGAGCACATAATCACCAATGATCCTTCGAGTCTCGCGCACGCCGATCTGTGAAGACATAGCCGCCAAGCCAGCTGACTGATAACCCGGGATGTAATCGCGCAGAAAACGGATATATTCCAGCGCCTGCATGCGACCTTCCATTTCCGCTCGCGTTAGAAACTCCGGGTCGGTTGCATTGACCACTCCGTTTGGACGGCGCTCGAAAGATTGCACGCGCGTCATGTTCGTGGCGAATACTCCCGCAACCGTGGTCGGATGATCGCTACCTTCACGCCTTGGAAGCCGGTATCCGGCTTTCGAAGCCCTGTCCATGGCCTCGTGAAGATAGTCTTTGTTGATTGATTGGCGCGCGGCCGTATCCACGTTGCACATGCGGAAGGTAGTAGTCAAAGACTGTGCATCCTCATACCCACCGGCGGTAACGTACGGACTACCCGCCCAATAGCAAACGTCGGCATCGCCAGAAGCATCAATGAATGTCCGGCCCGCAATCCGGGCCAGACCTCGCTTGGTAGCAACTAGCACTGAAGAAATGCGGTCACCTTGGAGCTCCACATCTTGCACCCAGGCATTGAGAAAAACTCTTACACCGGATTCCGTAACCAGTTGTTCCCAGGCGCACTTTAGATACTCCGGATGGTAAGTAATGCCTTTTCCTGCGCCATATGTATTCGGACGTTCCAGTACGCTGTCCAACTCTTTCAGCCGCGCGATGACATCGTCCGCGATGCCCCCGACGACTTTGAGAGAACGCGCTCCGGGCGTGTAAAAACCGTAAAAAGTGTCAAGGACTGCTGTGCTGGTTCCTCCGAGAAAGCTGTGCCTCTCTAGAAGACAAACTCTCGCTTGCTCACGCGCAGCCGCAATGGCGGCAGTTGCGCCCGAAGACCCCGAACCAACGACTACCACATCAAATTCTGGCGCCAAATCCTGAATGTCTCTCACTTACTACCTAACCTTTTTGTGCGCCCGCTTCCTGATGTGACATCGAACAATCTCCTGCAACCGATGGATGGCCATTGCTACTTCCTACCGTGGCATACAACTTGGCCAGACGATGCGCATGCTCGTCATAGGCCGCTTCAAACAATGCCTCTGCTCTTTCCTTGCCGAGCACTGCGGCGCCGCTGAGAACTTTCGGCGGAGCTCCTGCCGCCGTGAGCAGTCCGGCAATCTCTGCCTTGATACAGTTCACAAGCAGGCATCCGCCAATGGTGGAACCTGGCGAAACCGGAGTATCAAGTCCAGGAACGTTCACCATGGCGTCACCGGCTGGAGCTCCTGTATCCAGGACCAAGTCTGAAAAATCCTGAAGCTTCTTGCCATCGGGATGGCGGCTCTGACTTTTCTCGCTATGGCGAAGGCTGACGATTGAGACGACGCGAACTTGATGGCGTTGAAATTCCTGAGCAATTTCAATGGGAACAATGTTGCATCCGCTAGAACTGATCACCAGAGCGGAATCATCCGAGGACAGCGCGAAGTTTCGGAGTATTCGCTCGGCTAGACCGGGAACATTCTCGATGAACATCGCCTGCCGTTGTCCGTTCGATCCAACTACCAGGTTATGAAATGTGAGAGAAAGCTCTACGATGGGGTTGAAGCCGGGAAACGACCCATATCGCGGCCACATCTCCTCCACCATGATCCGGCTATGCCCCGATGCAAAGACGTGAACCATTCTCCCGGCCAGTATGCTTCCGGAAAACCATTGCGCCGCTTTGCGAATAGCCTCTTGCTGCGATCGTACTGACTCGATGATGCCACCGCATTTAGTTAGATATTGCTCTGCCAGCGTCATAACACTCCATTGCGTACTTTGCAGCACCGATTGCTCCGGCCTCGTCACCGAGTTCAGCGGGCACGATCTCCACTGCCTGGTCGTACGGCCGCCATTCGTATTCGTCCATGAAGTTCTTCAAGGGTTGAAACAATGGGGAACCAGCGCACGCAATGCCTCCGCCAAGAAGAATGCGCTCGGAATCAACCGCATTGATGATCGAGACCAGGGCCGCTGCAAGCGACCGCACGCTGGTGCGCCACACCTCGGTTGCATCCGAATCCCCTTGAAGGTGCGCTGCGATTAGCTCTGAGGTCGCAGTAAACCTTCCTCCAGATCTTTGCGGTAGAGTGCACTCTCCAATGGCCGCCTCAAGACTCCCCGGCGTGTTCACAATGTCCTTTGGCCCCGCGACGTTCACGGTTATGTGTCCCAGGTGGCCGGCTCTCCCCATGCTGCCAGTGATCACGCGGCCGTCGCACATGATTGCTCCGCCCACGCCGGTTCCCAACGTCAGCATGGCCACATTCCTGCATCCACGACCCGCCCCTAGCCACGTCTCTCCTTTAAGAGCCGCATGCGCGTCGTTGATAACGGGAACCCGCGTGCGACGGCCGAGCGCTTGCGTCCAATCCATCCCTTCCAGAAAATTCAGACGCCCTTTCATCCAAGAAATGGCATGGCCATCCCGATGAACCAATCCTGGACACGCAATTCCTAGAATTTGCACCTGCCCGAGTTCCCGCTCCATTTTTATGACTTCCGATAGAATCTCAGGCCTCCACCGCTCCACCGGACAGTCTTTGGTGGGCACTCGCAAACGGGACAACACAAGTCCATCGTGAGAAACAGCAACCAGCTTGGTGTAAGTTCCGCCGACGTCAATTCCTATTGCGATGCTCATGCGCTCAATCTCCAGCACTCTGAACACCCGCGGGATCACTCACGCCCCAACCGCCGTCCACGGAAAGTATCTGCCCGGTAACAAAACGTGATTCCGGCGACAAGAAATAGACTACGGCACCATCTAGGTCCTGCGGAGAACCGATTCTGCCTCCATCAAGAGGTTGTTTGCGCTCAACGTACGCAGAAATTCCCGGGTCCTCGACAGCTCGCTCCGATGCCGGGGTTTTCACCAGACCTGGAGAAATCGCATTGAAGCGAATGTTATGAGGCGCGTAGTAGGATGCGCAGGACTTGGTCAATCCAATGACGGCGGCCTTCGCAGCCGCGTATGCGTGGGTGGCAAAGTGGCCTGGCGACGGCGAGAGACTAAGAACGGAGCTGATGTTGAGTACCGATCCGCCTTGGCGGGTCCTCAGGAATTGTCGCACCACCGCCCGGTTGGTATAGAACAGTGAAGTCAAATTCGCATCGACGGTTTGTCTCCAGGCATCGTCGGGAATCGAATCCAAAGGCCCGTCGCCCCAACACCTGCCGCTTCCACCGGCGACATGAAACACACCGTCAAGTCGCCCGAAACACGAGACTGCTTGCTTAACCGCCCGCTCCGCCAGGGCAGGGTCGGTTGCATCGCCCGACAGAATGGTGTTCAACTCCAGCGTGTCCGCTGCCTGCGCGAGATACGCATCGGCCTTGCCCACCACGGTCAAATTGGCGCTTTCTCTCCTGCACACTTGTGCGGCGGCGAGCCCCAGGCCCGAGGTTCCACCCACAATCAATATGGACAGATTTGCAAGGCGCCCTGATGCCATAGAGACAGGCTAACTAGGCAACCACCACAGCGGCAAAATTATTCGATCACATCATTCTCAAAACTGATATGGTTATTTAGTGAGCCGTCCCCGCACAGAACACGTTGCTTATGTGAAACAGCAACTAGTCACTCGCATTCGGGATGGGCACCATCTGCCCGGACGCCGTTTCTTATCAAATCGTGCCCTGGCCCGCCTCTTCGAAGTCAGTTATCAGACCGCAGATATCCTGATTCGTGAACTTGTTCACGATGGACTCCTGATAAGACGTCCTGGCTCCGGTACATATCTCCCTGGTCCGAAACTGGATCAATCGAGTGTATTGCTGATCTTTCATCCTCGAGCAAAGCGTAAGAACAGTTTCGGCGCCAACTTGCTGGATAGACTGACGGACCGGCTGGAGAAAGATCACATCGACTGGCGCATGAGTTGGACCTGTCCCGATACTTCCAGCAAACGGCCGATTACGACCACTCGCTTTCCGATCATCTGGGACCGGCCGGAAGCGGTGAACGCAGTAATCCGTCAGCGTCGGTTCGCCTTGGTTTTGAATGACCGACCCCCGGCGGGTCTGGGCGCCACGCTGATTGACAGCGTTTCAGTGGATGACTATTCCGGCGGGGCACACGCTGCGCAATTTCTGACGCTAAAAAATCCTCGTCCCCGAAGGATGGCGGTCCTCGCGGGGCCGCGCAATGACGCGCGCAGTGCTGCACGCGTGTCCGGCTTTCTCTCCGTTGCGCAAGCGGCTGTCTTTCATGCCCGCACATGGTTTTACGAAGCCGGACTGAGCGTAGTCGACAGACTGCTGGCCAGTCGCCCCGAAGGCATTTTCTGTTGCAATGACCGGTTCGCTCAGGCAGTTCTTCGCCGCACAACGGATCGTGGAATTCCGCGCCCCTTGATCATCGGATTTGACGATGCCCCCATCGCTCAGTGGCTGAACCTTACGACGATCGCAATCCCCTGGGAGGAATTGGTGGCGGCGGCCGTAGGCGCCGTCAAACGCAGGCAGTTGCAGCCGTTCTCGTCAGCCATCGCACAACTGGTCTCTACCAGGCTCGTCGTCCGCAGCTAAGTTTCGATCAAGTGGTAGTACGCTGCATCAGTCCGGACCCCTCGCGGGCTGAACAAACAACATCAACGAATCTTCGAGCGTTTTCGGTAATTTCGCGGACATTGCCGGAGTCAAGTGCGGCTGCGGAGATCAACTCACTGCCAACACCCAGCGCAAATGCGCCCGCTTCTACGAAGCCGGCCGCTGTTGCAAGATTGACGCCGCCCGTGGGAATCAGCGGAACATCTGGAAAAGGCCCTTTGAGCGCTTTGATGTACTTCGCACCTCCTACAGCGCCAGAGGGAAATGTCTTTATGATGTCAACCCCAGCCTCCCTCGCAGCCATGATCTCCGTGGGAGTCAGCGCGCCAGAAATAGTCAGGATACTTCTCGCTTTCGCTAGCCGTACCGTCCCTTCGTCGAACCCAGGACTTACGAGGAACTGAGCGCCCGCATCGATGCACCGGCTGGCTGTTTCCTGGTTCAAAACCGTTCCTGCGCCGATCACCACATCCTTGCCGACATCCTGGCTGAGACGCGAAATCAGATCGACGGCCCCGCGCACGGTCATCGTGATCTCAACAATAGGTATACCGCCGGCGCCCACAGCCTCGGCGGTCCGCTGCGCAATGTCCGCTGACCTGGCCCGTATAACAGGAATGATCCCGATGTCGAAAACTCGCTGCTGAAGCTCTTCACTGGTCATCGATATCAACTCGCTTAGCGCGACAGTCTAGTCGCCTTCGAATTTTGCTTCCAGATGTTCCAGCGTCATGCCCTTGGTCTCAGGAAGTACGAAGAAGGCAATTACGCACAAAGTAGTCATCATCACGGAAAAAAAGAAGAAAGGCGCCGGCTTAGACCATGCCGTTAACACCGGGAAAAACCACGCGATTACCGCATTCATGATCCAATGAGACATGCTTCCCAAACTCTGCCCCCTCGCACGGACACGGTTGGGAAAGATTTCGCTGATGTAAACCCAAGTAACCGCGCCCAGTGAAGTGGCGAAGAAAAAGATGTATGCCACCATCAGGTAAATCAGATGGCGCGACTGCAATCTGTTTGAGAACAGGAATGCCATCGCACCCAGCGAAAGGGCCATGCCTGCCGTTCCCACCAGCAGGAGCCGACGGCGGCCCGCGCGGTCAATCAAGTAAATGGCCATGAGAGTGGCCGCAAGATTCACCAGACCCACCGTAACCGATTGCACACTTGCGGACGCCCTGGTGAATCCGGCGGCAGCGAAAATGTCATTCAAGTAATACAGCACTGCGTTAATGCCGGACATCTGGCTGAAAGCTCCCAACATGACGGCGAGGGCTATCGGGAAGAGATACTTGCGCGACAACAAAGATTCATCAAGAAGCGCATGTTTCGGGTCGAGGCTGCGGCAGATTTCTTGCAGTTCGCGCTCTGCATCCTCACTCCCCATTTTGTGCAGTACGTCCAAGGCTCCATCCGTATCGTTCTGCGCCACCAGCCATCGCGGACTGCTCGGAATAACAAGGAGCAGGCAGAAGAACAGTGTTGCGGGAAGGGCGGCGGCCCCGAGTTCCCAGCGCCACTCCGCAACACCCAGACCGCGGGCGGAGATCAAATAGTTCGAAAAGTAGGCCAAGAGTATGCCTATGACGATGTCAATCTGAAAAAAACCCACGAGACGCCCACGCACGCGTGCTGGCGCAAGTTCGGTGATGTACACAGGGGCCAGCACCGAAGAGCCTCCAACCGCAAGACCGCCAACAAAGCGGAATGCCAGCAGTGCGGACCAGTTCCACGAGAGACCGCACCCCACAGCCGCTACCACGTAGAGCACGGCTGTAATTCGCAATGCTTCACGGCCGCCGAGTCGTTGGCCTACAAATCCCGCCGCCAGGCATCCCACCACAGTGCCCCAGAGAGCGATTGAAACAGTGAAACCTAACTGTGCCGACGAGAGCCCATAGTAAACAACCAGACTATGCGTGGTTCCAGCAACGACGGCAGTATCAAAACCGAATAAGAGGCCGCCAAGCGCGGCCACCGCTGCACATCCTAGAAGGTATGGGGTTGGTTTCATTGACGACTTTTTACGCTTCTGCATGAACCACGACGAATACCACGAGAACGACATGCAACATCGCTTGGACCGCGCTTCATTGTCAAGACGAAGTCGTGCGCTCGAGGCTGGTGGTTACGTGCTTTGCCGTTGCCTGTGTGGAGCGGAGCCTGACAACGCAGAATTTGGATGAGGCGAGAGTGCGCCGCAGGAGGAGCGCCGACATTCGCGTGTCATCTCCCACAAAACAAAAGTGATCCGGTCCCGTCTTCCTGCGAACGCGGACGACCTGAACGTCGTGTGCGTATCAATCCATGAATGACATGTGGCGGTTCTTTCGCAACTCCGGTCTATCTGTAAATTGCCATATCAGTTTCTCGCGTGACTGTATTGGTTTGTATTGAGGACGAGGTAACGTACAGAGTACAGATACTGACGGCATGAGTCTGAATAACCAAGCTTGCACACTATCCTCCGACGACTGCAAACGAAGATCACGGCATCGCCGCGTGAGTTGCATCTCCCCGTCCCACTCGAGCGCCGCTCCGCGAGCTGACCTTTGCGAAGGTGTGTCAGTTCATGACGGCGACGCTCGACAAGCGGGAAAAGAAGAAGACGGACATATGACATCCGAAAAAAACGACTTTACCAGACGGGGCTTCATCGCAGGCGCCGGCGCATTGGCAGCGATCTCGGCCATGCCCGCCTGGGCCGTGCCGCATGGCGGCGAGGGACTCGGAGAATGGTTCGATGACGACTCCGGACTGACGGCTTACAACTACACTGGACCTCTACGCTTTCCTGACAGTCCAGCAGGCTACGGGTTTGAAGACAAGCCGCAGCAATATCTTGGAGACGACCCGTATTTTCTACTTGGCAACTATCGGCTAACGTTCATCGCCCACGCCAGCGGTCACTACCAACTTTTGACCGGCGAGCGTGCGTGGGGCCGCATGAATCAGGGCGAGCAGCGATGGAGCGGCGGGAACCGTGCCATTGCGATGATCGGTGGGCAGCGTCATGATCTCGTGGGTCTCGACGCAGTGGCAGCGCAGGAGTCACAGAAGCGTTTCGGGGCGGGCTTTGCGCGGTACGACTACAAGGTCGGCGATGCACAAATCACGCGTTTGCTCTCGGTCGCCCCCTCCCGCAATATCCAAGAGGGCAGTTCAGCGGTCCTAGTCCAGGTTCGATTGCTCAATGGCGGCCGCACGCCGCTGAAGATCGCTTACTCTGAAACGACGCTGGCTCGTTACCGCCAGGCAATGGCGGTATGGGAAGACGACGGGGCTGCGTGGTGGACGAATGACGAGCCACGGCAGACTGGTGACAATCTCGTTGTAGCATCCTTCACCGCGCATGGACGACGGCCGTTGACGTTTCCGCCCGAGGGCGAGATGTATCGGCTGGAGGGGCATCCGCCAGCGCTCTTCGTAAGAACAATGGGTGCACCGCGCGCCTTCTTCGAAAAAGGAGAGGAAACACACGTCGGCGCCGCGCTGGAATGCGAACTGGCAGCGGGCGAGCAGAAAGACTTCGCCTTCATCGTGGGCTACTCCCGCGACGTATCGCCGCAAGGTATCAATGAAGTGGTGGAGCAGTTGACAGCGGGCGCGGCACGGCCGCTCGCAATGGCTTCGGCCTTCGCCGACGAGTGGCGCGCCAAGCTTCCTGCCTTCGCCACCGAGACCGATGCGACGCTACGTCGGGAGATGCGCTGGAACGCAGCCGTGCTCGAACAGATGGCAACCTGGCGGGAGTATTACCGCGAGACCGTCGTGCCGCAAGGGACAATGTATGACTACCTCTGGGGCTGGATGGCGAGCAGTCGCGATCTGGCGCAGCAGGCGCTGCCTTTCTGCCATACCAACCCCGCGCTGGCCCGTTCCACACTGTGCTTCATCATGAAACGCACGCTGCCCGATGGCGAAATCAAGCTCAACGACGAAGGCTATGGATGGGTGGGGCACGCAGCAATGCAAACCAGCGATCAGCAGTTGCATTTCTTTCTGCTGCTCGCCGAATATCTGCGCAAGACGCATGATATGACGATTCTGGACGAGAAGATCGGTTACTATCCCGCCGAGCGCTGCGGCAGCGACACAGGCTGGGCGCATGTTCGGCAGGCTTTCATTTTCCTGCGCGACCGCATCGGCACCGGTCCGCATCGCTTGGTCAAGCTGTGGAACTCCGACTGGAACGACCTGTTCTACTTCCTGCCGATCAAGCACCCATACAACGCGCAGTTTGAGACGGCAGAAAGCTTGATGAACACCGCGATGGCCATCGTGCTGCTCAAGGAATTGCCCGACCAGCTTGGTCAGACCGGGCGTCCGGAGGCGAACGAACTGGCACAGGCAATGCGCGAGTATCGTGCCGAATTGCTGGCGGCTTGGAACGCAGACCTCGGCGAACGCAGTTTCCCTCGGAGGGCGTGGATCAGCTCCAACGAAAGCTACGGCGAGAGCGAGATTTGGCTGGAGCCGCAGGGATATGCCTTGCAGATACCCGAAATGTCTCGGGAACGGAAACAGCAGCTTTTCGCCGAAGTCCAGAAACGTTTGATCGACGGCGAGGCGCTCGGCGCCCGACAGCAGCAGGCCCCCCCTACTTACGACGTCGCGAATGCCGCCAAACCCGGAATCCGCGAAAACGGCGGCTTCTGGTTCTCGCTGAATGGCCCGCTAATTCTCGGAGTGGCAAGCTTCGACCGCAGCATGTCGTGGTCACTGCTGCGACGCATGACCTTCGCCAACTTCGCCAGCCGCTTCCCCAGTTACTGGTCTGGTCGTTGGACCAATGCTGACTCCATTGAATCGTCTCTTTCTCCACACAACGGCATGACGCCAGTGATCGGCTTCTGCGCGCACCCCCATGCCTGGCCGCTTTACTGTTACCTACGGCTGAAAGAAGGCGAGGCAAAAACTTAACAGGGCCGTAGCACGGGGCTTGCTAGCTACGATGTTTTTGAGAACGAAGAATTGAATCGCAGTCGGATTTCCTAATGAAAAGTATATTGGCGTTCAGTCCGCTAGACTTTCAATACGTCGGATTAATCTGTCCCACCTGTACCACAGAGATAGTTCTCCATCTTGACGCTCCGAAGACATCATTGCCTCCAAAAGTGCATCGCCTGCGGTAACGACCTGGGAGCTTTTGCCTTGAGTCTAAGGCGATTTCGCATGCCGATCGAATCCGCTTCTATTTTAGTGATCCCACCAACGGCGCTGATTCAACATCCGAGATGGATGCATCGAGGTACGGCGCAAATTCGAAAATCGGTGTTCGACCAAGATGCACTGGCAGCAGATGATGATATGAAAACAGGATGGCTCACTGTTCTTGCTGTCGCGAATTCTTCATGCCGCCTTGTAGCTCAGACAACTAGACAATTCTCACAATGGCTGCTCTGGCTACATCTGCCGCAGATGGATCGAGGACCCTTCGCATCGATCCCGTGCGTCATCCAGATCTTGCAGATCGACACGGACCCACTGCTTCGCACGCGGTTGCCTTATCGGGCGATCTTAAACCTGCCCGTCCTTTATTAGCCGGTTGAATGCGGTTAGCCCGGTGAACCCTCGTTGTCACTACGAGCTAGGACTCACAGTTCACTCATCTCTTAGAATGAAGCTCGAACCAGACTACACCGTCAGCTTACGCCGCCACATTCGCCCACGAAAACTGCGATGACCTCGTCACTCTGCTCATTGATTTTGCTCTTTCTCGTATTCCGTCTCGGCACGCCCGAGCGTCCCAGAACCCACAGATTCTGAGACAGGTTAGGCCGCCATTTTCGGCGGCCTGTTTTGTTGTACTTACGAGGGGGTTGGAGAGACCCCTTTTGATCCCCTGGTAAGGGAGCCATTTCGCGGGCGGACGGGTCTTCGGATATGACATCGTCGATGTTGAGGACTCGCGAAAGCAGCTTGCGGTTAACGAGGATCAAGCGAAAATCATTCTCCGAATTTTCGAGATGGCGGCTTCCGGAACCTCCTTGAAGAAGATGGCTGCGGCGTTGAACAAAGAACAGGTGCAATCACCTCGCCCAGGTACGCGCAAAAAGTACGACACCTGGTGCCCAACAGCAATCCGCGAGATCCTTCGTCGCGAGCTTTACACCGGAACCATCATCTGGAACAAACGCAAGTACATTAAGCGCCCGGGTACAAACAAGCGTGTCGCGCGTCCTCGACCGGAGTCAGAGTGGAAGGTCTGTGAGCGCCCTGAACTTCGAATCATCAGCAACGATCTGTGGGATGCAGTGCAGAAGCGAACTGCGTACACCATGGCGCTGTACTCGGAGGGAGCGAAGAAGGGGCTTGCCTCGAGAGCGCAGACTAGCGACTACATCCTGAGCGGCTTGCTGAAGTGCTCAGTTTGTAGCTCGAACTTGGTC
>Ga0335085_10013435_pt1 | contig 12009 bp, 9 predicted proteins | sample Lox_Sample_45_FD_206712 | JGI IMG/M metagenome (GOLD analysis project Ga0335085, IMG submission 206712) | Soil microbial communities from Loxahatchee National Wildlife Refuge, Florida, United States - Lox_Sample_4.5 | ecosystem: Environmental > Terrestrial > Soil > Wetlands | place: USA: Florida...
GGGATCGATGCGGTGCAGCTGCCAGAGGTCGATCGTCTCGACGCCGAGCCGCCAGCGGCTCTTGTGGGCCTGCTGGATGAGGTACTCGGGCCGGCCGAGCGGGATCCATGCATCCGGGCCGGCGCGGACGAGGCCGCCCTTGGTCGCGATCTTGATGTCGCCGTAGGGGTGAAGCGCCTCGCGAATGAGCGCCTCGGAGAAGTCGGGGCCGTAGGAATCGGCGGTGTCGATGAGATTGACGCCGAGCTGAGGCAGGCGCTTCAGCGTTCTCAGCGCTTCGTCTTTGTCCTCGGGCGGGCCCCAGACGCCGCGGCCCACGATGCGCATGGCGCCGAAGCCGAGGCGGTTGACGTCGAAGGCGCCGCCGATGCGGAAGCGGTCGGATTGCGAGGCGTCGAGCATTCGCTCCTCCTTGATCGATGACTTGCGGCAGCGTGCGCTTTAGGGCCAGCGCGCCAGTGGCGGCATCGAGGACAGGATGGAAGCGACGTTGCCGCCCGTCCTCAAGCCGAAAATCGTGCCGCGATCATAGAGCAGATTGAACTCGACGTAACGGCCGCGGCGGATCAATTGTTCTTCGCGCTCCGCTTCGCTCCATTTCTTATCGGCATTGCGGCGCACGATGTCGCAATAGACGGCGATGAAGCTCTCGCCCACGTCGCGCACGAAGGCGAAGTCGTCTTCGAAGGCGGAGTTTTGCTCGTCGCCGGCGCTGTTGAGGTAGTCGAAGAAAATGCCGCCGATCCCGCGCGGCTCGCCCCTGTGCTTCAAGAAGAAATATTCGTCGCACCACGCCTTGTAGCGGTCGGCGTCGACGACGTCCGCGTGGCGTTCGCACGCGGCCCGCATGGACGCGTGAAATGCGATCGCGTCCGGGTCGTCTTGCGCGCGGCGCGCGTTGAGCATCGGCGTCAAATCGGCGCCGCCGCCGAACCACATTTTTGTTGTGCGCACAAGCCGCGTGTTCATATGCACGGTCGGGACATGCGGACTCCATGGATGGGCGATGACCGAGACGCCCGCCGCCCAGAAGCGCGGGTCCTCTTCCGCGCCCGGAATCTGCTTCGCGAATTCCGACTGAAAAGCGCCGTGAACGATCGAGCAATGCGCGCCCATCTTCTCGAACAGGCGCCCATGCAGCAGCGCCATGCGCCCGCCGCCGCCGGGCGCGCCGCTTGCGTCCGTGCGCTCCCAAGGCTCGATCGCGAACCGGCCCGGCTCGCGCTTCTCCTCGACGCCGGCAAACTCGCGCTCGAGCGCCTCCATCGCCGCGACGATTCGCTCCTGAAGCGCCTCGAACCACGCGCTCGCGCGCTTGAGGCGCGCGTCGTCGAGCGCCGGGTCGCGCACGTCTTTCATGCGCGCACCCGTTTCATGAGCTGCTCGACATGCGCGACCGGGGTCTGCGGCAATACGCCATGGCCGAGGTTGAAAATATGCGCGCGCCCATCGAAGCCGCTGAGCACGCGCGCGATCGCCTCGTCGAGCGCCGCGCCGCCCGCGACCAGCGCGAGCGGATCGAGATTGCCCTGCAGCGCGACCCGGTCGGGCAGCGCGACAGCCGCTGCGCGCGGATCAGTCGCCGTGTCGAGGCCGATGGCGGCGACCTCGGGCAGGCCGGCGAATTGCGTGAGCTGCGTTCCCGCGCCGCGCGGAAAGACGATGACCGGCGCGTGCGGCGCCTTAGCCCGCAGCTTCGCCACGAGCGCCGCGATCGGTGTGACGCACCAGCGCGCGAACTCGGGCGGCGGCAGGACGCCCGCCCAGGAATCGAAGATCTGCACGGCCTCCGCGCCGGCCGCGATCTGGCGCGCCAGATATTCCGCCGACGCCTCGACAAGGCGGTCGATGAGCGCGGCGAACAGTTTCGGTTCGCGATAGGCAAGGAGCCGCGCCGGCCCCTGATCGGGCGTGCCGCGCCCGGCGACCATGTAGCTTGCGACCGTGAAGGGCGCGCCGCAGAAGCCAATGAGGGCGACATCGCGCGGCAGCGCCGGCTTCAGCCGGTCGAGCGTCTCGAACACAGGCGAGAGGCGATTCCAGTTAGGTTCGTCCCCGAGCCGCGCGAGCGCTTGCGCGTCCGCGACCGGATCGAGGCGCGGGCCCTCGCCGCTCTCGAAAGCGACTTTCTGGCCAAGCGCGTCCGGAACGACGAGGATGTCGGAGAAAAGGATCGCGGCGTCGAATCCGAAGCGGCGGATCGGCTGCAAGGTGGCTTCGACCGCAAGCTGAGGCGAATAGCAGAACTCGAGGAAGCTTAAGGCGCGGGCGCGCAGTTCGCGGTATTCCGGCAGATAGCGCCCCGCCTGGCGCATGAGCCAGATCGGCGGTTTTGTCCGACGCTCGCCGGCGAGCGCGGCGAGCAGGGGCTTCGAGGAAGCGTGGGATTGCAACTGACGCCCTCATCCGGCGGCTTCGCCCGCCACCCTTGTCACGGAGGGAGAAGGAACCGCTCCGCTCCCTTTGGGAAAGGGTTCGGGGTGAGGGTGCTAGCGCGGACGCCCAGGCGCGCGCAACTTCGCGCACTCAAGTCGCAAGCTGGGGCCCTTCTGGTGGCAGCCAGGCTTCTCGCACCCATGCCATCCGCCTATTGCTCTCGCTAACGGGTCAGTAGGGTCGAATGAATTGTGAGTTGCGACGACAGAGCATCATTGACGATCAACAGAGCGTCGATTGTTGCTTCTCTCTTTCTCGTTCGGCGCCGCCATCACATGCTCAAATTATCCATGCTTCCTGGGTGCAATCTACAGCAGTAAAATCCGGAGGCGAAGTGATATCTACCGCGGCGTATACTGCGTATTCCCCGAAGATCATGTCATTGACAGCTCAAACGTTCTTCGGTAAATTCGATCTAAAAAAGCAACTCTCGAAACCACTATTCATAGAGGGCAATCAGTAGTTGTTATTCGATGTAATAGCAACATTGGAGCGCAAGATGCCAACCACGTTGAAAGGCACGTTGCACGATTTAGACTACGGCGACAAGTATGTGTTGGATGTCAAACCAGGAGTCTACAGCTACAACCTTGTCGCCACATTTCATGGAACTGTGGCGCTGAAAGTGGAGTACCACGAGACGCCTCCGATTGGTTCCACGGAGCATGATCATTGGTGGAAAATCGAAGGGAAGGAGAAGGTAAGAAGTGGAACCAGCATTGACGGCAAGTTTACTGTGCCCGAGGTGCGTGTCGATGCAAACACCGTGGCGGACAAAACCGAAATTAGAGTCACTTTTTCACGGGAATTCGCTTCTCTCGGAGTCGATTATGATTTCACTTTTCAGCCAGCTTGATCCATAAGCTTCCGAGCGGTTCACGCTTCCTGAGACTCAATTGAGAGACGAGGCGACCGGCTCTTTTGCCCGGCGATCGGGCGCCTGGGAGCGCCTTGGCGCCGAGTCCATCCGCGTCCGCAGTAGCTGATTGTCTCTCGCAGCGCTTTACATGCTGCATTCCGCACGCCCCATTGCGACAGCCGCTTTTCGCGTGGAGCAGGTTTTGGGATGCGTCGGGAGAGTGCGAAGGGCGCAGCGCGGAGGTCGAGACCGCGCGAGACTTTGCTACTCCGCCGCCTTGCGCATATCGGGGTAAGTGCAATGCGCCGGCTCGGGCGCGTGCGGGCGGAGGAGCGGGATGACCTTCGCCGGTTCGAAGGGCAGGCGCAGCGACTTCCACACATCGACAAGCGACTCGACGAGATCGGCGACCTGCGCCTCGCTGTGCGCCGGCGTTGGCGTGATGCGCAGGCGCTCGGCGCCCTTGGCGACGGTCGGATAGTTGATCGGCTGAATGTAGATCGCGTGCCGCTCGAGCAGGAGTTCGCTCGCCGCGCGGCATTTGCGCGCGTCGCCGACGAAGACCGGCACGATGTGCGAGGGATTGTCCATCACCGGCAAGCCGCCCGCACGCAACGCGTGCTTGACGAGCTTGGCCATATGCTGATGCCGCTCGCGCTCAACTGACGAGCGCTTCAAGTGCCTGACCGCCGCCGCCGCGCTCGCCGCCACGCTCGGCGGCATGGTCGAGGTGAAGATGAACTGCGGCGCGTAGCTGCGCACTGCGTCGACAATCGCTTCGCTCGCCGCGATATAGCCGCCCTGCGCGCCGAAACCCTTGGCGAGCGTGCCTTCGATGACGTCGATGCGATGCGCGAGGCGCTCGCGCTCGCTTAACCCCCCGCCGCGCGCCCCGTAGAGGCCGACCGCGTGAACTTCGTCGAGATAGGTGAGCGCGTTATAGCGCTCGGCGAGCGCCACGATCTTATCGATCGGCGCGATGTCGCCGTCCATCGAATAGAGGCTTTCGAACACGACGAGCTTGCAGCGCTCGAGCGGCTCGGCGGCGAGCAGCTCCTCGAGATGGGCGACGTCGTTGTGCCGAAAAACCTTCTTCTCGCAGCCCGAGCGGCGCACGCCCTCGATCATTGAATTGTGGTTGAGCGCGTCGGAGAGGATAAGGCAGTTTGGCAATAGGCTCGCGATGGTCGAGATCGCGGCCAGGTTCGACACCCAGCCGGAGGTGAAGACGAGGGCCGCGGCCTTGCCGTGCAGTTCCGCCAGCTCGGCCTCGAGCTGGACGATCGGATGATGCGTTCCCGAGATGTTGCGGGTGCCGCCGGCGCCTGCGCCGTGGGCGCGCGCCGCCTGCACCGACGCCTCGATGACGTCGGGATGGCCGCCCATGCCGAGATAATCGTTCGAGCACCAGACGGTGACTTCGCGGGGGTTGTCTTCCTGGCCGGCAGGCCTCCAGAGGGCCGTGGGGAACCGGGTCGCGACGCGTTCGAGGTTGGCGAAAATGCGGTAGCGCTCTTCCGCCTTCAGGCGGTTGATCGCGTCCTCGAAGCGGCCTTCGTAATCCATATCCCGTCCTTGGCCAGGGCCTTGCGCCCGGTTCACGCCTTGAGCCCCGCCGCAATTCGCTATCCGGGCGGCGGCGCCTTGTCCAGTGTCCCTTAGTATGCCGCGCGCGACGGATTGGCGCAGCCGGTCGGCTCACATCAAGTTTGCAGATGAAAGAACGCATTTGCGCCGAATTTCAGACCGGCGGGTGCGGCGGCCCGGACGCCCGCTCGATTTGAGGGAATGACAGGCCAGTCCCCGCGCCCTATCTGACTGTCATGCCCGAATGTGGGCGTCCAGCCTTGGATTCTAGCTTAGGTCGGGAATGGCGCGGCAACCGAGGAGCAATCTCGATGAAGGAAGATCCCATCGTCATCGTCGGGGCGGCGCGAACCCCCATGGGCGGCTTTCTCGGCGACTTCAAGGACGTGGCCGCGCCGACACTCGGCGCGCGCGCCATCTCCGCGGCGATAGAGCGGGCGGGCGTCGCGCCCGAGGCCGTGGACGAGGTTTTCATGGGCTGCGTGCTCCCCGCGGGCCAAGGGCAGGCGCCGGCGCGCCAGGCTTCGCTCGGCGCGGGTCTTCCGCTCGCCGCCGGCTGCACGACCGTCAACAAGATGTGTGGCTCGGGCATGAAGGCGGCCATGCTCGCGACCGATATTTTGCGCGCGGGCTCGGCCGACATCGTCGTCGCGGGTGGCACGGAGAGCATGAGCAACGCGCCTTACCTGCTCGACCGGGCGCGCGCAGGCTATCGCATGGGACACGGGCGCACGATCGACCACATGTTCCTCGACGGCCTCGAGGACGCCTATGACAAGGGCCGCCTCATGGGGACCTTCGCCGAGGATTGCGCTGAAGGCTATCAGTTCACGCGTCAGGAGCAGGACGCTTATGCGCTGGCCTCGCTCGAGCGCGCCAACCGCGCGATTCATGACGGCGCCTTCAAATGGGAGATCGCGCCGGTCGCCGTGAAGGCGGGCAAGGGCGAGAGCGTCGTTGCGACCGACGAGCAGCCGCCGAAAGCGCGGCCCGACAAGATCCCGACCTTGAAGCCCGCCTTCCGCGAGGGCGGCACGGTGACGGCCGCCAATTCGAGCTCGATCTCCGACGGCGCGGCGGCGCTCGTCATGATGCGCTTAAGCGAGGCGAAGAAGCGGGCGGCTGAGCCGCTCGCGCGTGTCATCGCCCATTCGAGTTACGCGGCTGAGCCCAGCAAGTTCCCGACCGCCCCGATCGGCGCCTTGAAGAAGCTCTTCGACAAGACGGGCTGGGACAAGAACACGGTCGATCTCTTCGAGATCAACGAGGCCTTCGCGGTGGTCGCGATGGCGGCGATGCGCGACCTCGCGCTGCCGCACCAGAAGGTCAACGTCAACGGCGGCGCCTGCGCACTCGGCCACCCGATCGGCGCCTCCGGCGCGCGCATACTGGTCACGCTCATCGGCGCGCTGCGCGCGCGGGGGGCCAAGCGCGGAATCGCCTCGCTCTGCATCGGCGGCGGCGAAGCGACCGCTATGGCGATCGAGATGGCCTGATCCCGCCGGGTCGCGGCAGAGTCGAGCTCAAGGAGCAGCTTGCGCATTCGGCGTCGAGCGCGAGATCTCACGCTCCTCCTCGGAGCTCGGCCATGACGGACTGCCCTGTTGCCCACAATCTTCTGGTCGTCAATAGTCGCCTCAACCGAATGGGAGGCCCGCCTCGCGCAGCTATCGGCCGGAGGGCGACAGAGATTGGGAGAATGGGTCACGCACGTCGAGCGATTCGAATTTCCGGAAATCACGATCATTTGTGTAGAATGTCCGGACACCGTGCTGGAAAAGGATTGCCGCGACGTGAGCGTCAGGGACGAGGTTGCCACGGACCGACATGTCGCCGGCGACGTGTTTATAGGCGTCCAGAAAACCGCCCTCCTCCGACACGACGCGCACGTGCGGCAGGCCGACGAGCGCCGCGACGTTGCCGAACGCTTCGTCAGGGTTTAGCGGCGCAGCGAAGATGCGGGGGTGTGTGGCGATGCGGAGGTACGACATCAGCGTCGGCCAAGTCAGGCAAAGAATCTCCGGGCCGGCGGCGCAAGTTTCGACGAAGCGGCGGGCGCGCTCGTGACGGTCGCTCGATCGGTCCGACGCGTAGAGGAGTAGGTTCACGTCGACGGAGTAGCTCACCGAGGACGCTCGTCGAGGGCCGCGTAAACGGCTTCCTTGTCCGAGAGATCGACTCGAGACTTCATGTCGCGAGACGTCCAGCGGAACGATGGCGCCGCGCGCGTGGATCGGCGTCGAGCCAGCGCTTCGGCAAGCAGCTCAGAGACAACCGCCCCCATCGATCGGCCCTCTCTTGCGTGAAGAGCCTTGACCTCTCGCAGAATGGGGGCGTCGATATCCAGCGTCGTCCGCATGATGTTTGATGCTATGGCTGAGGACATCTGATGTCAACCTAGCCGAGGCGTCGGGCATCCGGCTGAGGCGCTGCCAGCAGCTCACGGGCCGCCGAAACGATCCGGCGCCCGCTCGGCTCCGCGGCGTTCCTTGACAGCCTCGCCGCCCTCACAGGAGGCGCTCGCGTCCAAAACCGCGCGCCCGAAGCCGAGAGGGTTGGGGATTAAACAAATTGTCATCGTAATGCCGACCGAAGGTGCTCGACAATAATCAAGTTAGGGAGATTTGGGGGCGTTGAGAACTCGCAGCGCCAACGGGCGCAACTCGGCTTCCGTGGCGTTTCGATAGTGTCGATGGATGCGCCGGGTCTGAGCCGCCACATGGCTCAAGCCCGTGCCATTGTCCAGATGGCCGAAATTGTGCTGGCGCATGATCAGCGAGGTTTCCGACATGCCGAGCCGGTTGGCGATCCCAGCTTGCATCATTGGCAGGCGGGCAACGCCGTGCCGGGACATGTAGAGGGCGACAAGATCATCGCCTTCGGTCCAGCTGTGTCTTTCGGCTGGCGCTGTCGGCATAGTCGGCCTCCCCGCATTGAGCGCCGCCGCAAGTTTATCAGCACGGTAGCCGGTGGATGCAAGTCGCCATCACTATCATTTCGATCCGCCGCAATGAGGATTGAGTCGGGCTGGCGACTAGCCCAAGAATATCCAATGTCCGAGTTTAGTCGTGTTCTTCGGCGAGGACGACCCCCGCCTTATCGAGCCAATGCCGCAAGCACGGCGTGGCGGTCTGCCCATTGTCTGACGCCCAACCCCGTTCATCTCATTCTCGTCCCCGACTGCGAGGCGCCTCGGACGCGCGCATCCCCGTCACGCTGATCGGGGCGCTTCGCGCGCGGGGGATCAAGCGCGGCGACGCCTCTCAAGCCGTTATCACAATTCATTAACTCTCGGTAATGCCGACGCCAGACGTCGGGCGAATACCGCGTCCGCCCGGCCAGTCGCTGGTTTCGCCTTCACCAACGTGCAGTTGGCCCTAAAAGAAGCGGCCGCCGGCGAAACTCGCCGACGGCCTTAAGCCCCCTGTCCATCCCCCGATCGCCGTGCTTCAGCGCCCCCCGGCGCCGGAACGACGCCGCTGACCCCGCCGGCGACATCGCTCAACATTAACTCTAGGTAATGTTGGCCTCGGTGTAAAGCGTCTTTTTTGGGCCTTAAGCGACGTCTTGTCCCGGCCCTCGATTTCAGACATGGTCTCGCCCCGCCGGCTGGCATGTCAGGCCGGCAGAGGGAGGAAGAATTCCATGCGCATCACCCGCCGTATTGCGACCGCCAGCATCCTGGCGCTGGCGCTCGCAGCGCCCGCCTTCGCGGACGACCAGCCGTCGATTCTCGTTTCCGTGCCGGGCCTCAACTTTCCGTTCTTCGTCCACATGATGAAGGCGTTCAAGTCCGAGGCGGAGAAGCAAGGCCTCAACGCCATCGAGAGCGACGGCCAGAATGGCGCGCCCAAACAGACCGCCGACGTCGAGGCGGCGCTGACCAAGGGCGTGAAAGGCATTGTCATCAGCCCGATCGACGTCAACGCCATGGCGCCGGCGTTGCAGGAAGCCATCGACGCCAAGGTTCCGGTGGTGACCGTCGACCGGCGGGTGCCCTCGGTCACCGGCATCCTCGCCCATGTCGGCGCCGACAACGTCAAGGGCGGCGAGGCGCAGGGCAACCTGGTCCTCAAGATGTACCCGAACGGCGCGACGATCGCGAACCTGCAGGGCCAGCCGGGAGCAAGCCCCGCCATCGACCGCAACAAGGGCCTGCACAGCGTGATCGACAAGGCGGGCGACAAATACAAAATTGTCTTCGAACAGACGGCGCAGTTTCAGCGCGACAAAGGCCTGTCGGTCACCGAATCGATGCTCGCCGGCATGAAGGAGCCGCCGCAAGTCATCGTCGCCGCTAACGACGACATGGCGCTCGGCGCGATCGAGGCGGTCAAGGCGCGAAACTTGAAGGAGATCACAATTATCGGCTTCGATGCGCTGCCCGAGGCGCTCGCCAAGATCCGCGACGGCGATCTCACCGCGACGATCGAGCAGTTCCCAGGCAAGCAAAGCGCCATGGGCGTCGACATTCTGGCCGACTTCATCAAGAGCGGAAAGAAGCCGGCCGAGCAGGTCAACCTCATCACGCCGGTCGCGATCACCAAGGACAACCTCAAAGACGCCGAGCGCCTCGGCGAGGTGAAGTAACCCTCACCCCGAACCCCTCTTCTGCACGCGGGGGAGGGGCGCCGTCATTGCGAGGACCCCCTGGCCGATCGCCCGGGGGACGAAGCAATCCGGGAGCCGCAGGGCGTACACGTTCCCCTGGATTGCCTTCGCCCCTGGCTTGTCCCGCGGGTCACTCGCAATTGACGACGCCAACTTTCGCTAACAAAGTCCTTTGATGTTCTCCGCCGACCACCCCTCGGACCGCCCGGTCCTGAAAATGACTCGCGTCAGCAAGAGCTTTCCCGGCGTCCGCGCGCTCGAGGACGTTCATCTCGAAGTCGGGCCGGCCGAGATTCATGCGCTCCTCGGCGAGAACGGAGCGGGAAAATCGACGCTGCTCAAGGTCCTGTCCGGCGCCCATGCCGCGGATACGGGCACGATCGAGCTCTTCGGCAAAGAGGTTTCGTTCCAAACGCCGCACGACGCGCAGCGCGCCGGTATTGTCACCATCTACCAGGAGTTCACGCTCGCGCCCGACATGACGATCGCCGAGAACGTGTTCATCGGCCGCGAGCCCGGCTCGCGCCTCTTCGTCAGCTGGCGGCGGCTCGCCGACGCCACGCGGGCGCTCGCCGACCGCATCGGCTTGAAGCGCGATCCGATGACCCCGGTGCGCGACCTCTCGGTCGCGGAGCAGCAGCTCGTCGAGATCGCGCGCGCGCTGTCCATGCTGTCGCGGCTCATCGTCATGGACGAGCCGACCTCGGCCTTGAGCGAAGCGGAGGTCGCCAACCTCATTCGCATCATCCGCGCCCTCAAAGCCGAGGGCCTGTCGATCATTTTCGTCACCCATAGGCTCGAGGAAGTCTTCCGCCTTTGCGACCGCTATACCGTCCTGCGCGACGGCCATTACGTCGGCTCGGGCAATGTCGCCGACACGAACGTGGACGCGATCATCCGCATGATGGTGGGGCGCGACGTCGGCGCGCTCTATGGGCCGCCGCCGGTCTCCGCGCGCGGCGCCGTCGCGCTCGAAGTCAGGGGCCTCACCCGGCGGCGCGACGCGCGCGATCCGCACGCCATCGAGCTCGTGGATGTGTCGTTTCGCGCGCATCACGGCGAAATCCTCGGGCTTGCCGGCCTCGTCGGCGCCGGCCGAACCGAAACAGCGCGCGCCATCTTCGCCGCCGACAGGTTCGACAGCGGCGAAATCCGCATCGATGGGCAAAGGGTCAATTTTTCCGGCCCGCGCGACGCAATGGCGCACGGCATCGGCCTCGTGCCCGAAGACCGCAAGAAGCAGGCGCTCTTTTTGCGCCTCGCCATCCGCACCAACATGACCATCGCCGCGCAGGACCAGATCAGCCGCGGCTGGTTCATCGACGAAAAGCGCGAGGACAAGCTCATCGACGAGTTCCGCCGCCTGCTCTCGATCCGCATGGCGAGCCCCGACCAGGAGGCGGGGCTTTTGTCCGGCGGCAATCAGCAAAAGGTTGTGCTCGCGCGCTGGCTCGCGCTGAGGCCGAAAATCCTGATCGTGGACGAGCCGACGCGCGGCATCGACGTCGGCTCCAAGGTCGAGGTGCACAACCTCCTCATCGACATGGCCAAGTCCGGCATCGCGGTCATCGTCATCTCGTCCGAATTGCCCGAGATTCTTGCGGTCTCGGACCGCATCGTCACGATGCGCGAGGGACGCGTGACCGGCGAGATCGCACGCGAAAATGCGACGCAGGAAATTCTCATGGGCATGATGACGGCGCACGAGGCCGCGAGCCCGCCGCTGGCCGCGGCCTAAGTGAGGAAAGCATGACCGAAGCGAGAGCAGCCGAAGCAGGCGAGCCGAAAGGCTTCGACGTCTTCGGTTTCGTCGCGCGCTTCGCGCCGACGCTGTTCCTGATCGCGCTGATGGCGATCTTTGCGATCATCGAGCCGCGCTTCATGTCGGAGATCAACCTCTTCAACGTGATGCGGCAGGTGTCGATCACCGGGCTGCTCGCGGTCGGCATGACCTTCGTCATCCTCACCGCCGGCATCGACCTCTCGGTCGGCTCGCTCGTCGCTTTCGCCGGGCTCGTCGCGGCCGCCGTCGCCAAGGGCGGCCTCGAAAACCGCTTCACGGTCGGCGAGGGCGGCGTCGGCTACGGCTGGCCGCTCGCCGCGCTCGCGGCGATCGCGGTCGGGCTCGTCTGCGGCTATGTGCAGGGCCTCGCGATCACGCGCCTCAAGGTGCCGCCCTTCGTGGTGACGCTCGGCGGCATGTCGGCGTTCCGCGGCGCGGCGCTCCTGTTCGCAGCGGGCGGGCCGATCTCGGGCTTCGAGCCGTCGTTCACCTGGTGGGGGCAGGGCAAGATCGGGCCGGTGCCGGTCCCGGTCATCATCTTCCTCGCCGCGGCGGCGGTGGCGCATATCACACTGCGCTACACGCGCTACGGACGGCAGGTCTATGCGGTCGGCGGCAATCCGGAGGCCGCGCGCCTCTCCGGCCTCAACGTCAACCGCATCATCGCGAGCGTCTACGTCATCATCGGCTTCTTCGCTGGCTTAGGCTCGTTCGTGCTCGCGGCGCGGCTCAA
>Ga0335085_10013436_pt1 | contig 12008 bp, 6 predicted proteins | sample Lox_Sample_45_FD_206712 | JGI IMG/M metagenome (GOLD analysis project Ga0335085, IMG submission 206712) | Soil microbial communities from Loxahatchee National Wildlife Refuge, Florida, United States - Lox_Sample_4.5 | ecosystem: Environmental > Terrestrial > Soil > Wetlands | place: USA: Florida...
ACGTCCCCGGTGACCACCGGCGCCACCATCGCGTCGCAGGCGATCGCCTCAGCGGCGTCCCCCTCCAGCCACGCCCCGCCGCTGTCCCCGCCGCCCCCCGCGGACGCGGCCCGGTGCGCGGCGAACCGGGCCCGCAGCCGCGCCGTCCACCCCGCCAGCAGCTCCGAGCTGCCGTCCAGCGCCATCAGGTCGGCCAGCGAGATGTTCACCCACGCCTTGACCGGCGCCCCGGCCCGCTCCGGCAGCAGCCCGGACGCGATCAGCCGGGTCATCGCCTCGGCCAGCGCGTCGTGATACCGCTGCCCCTGATCCCGGCCGTCCTCGGGCCCGGCCGGGGCCGCCAGCGCGTCCAGCACGGTGTGCACGATCTCGGCGCACTCCGGCGTCAGGTCGCCGTGCAGCACCCCGGCCCCGCCGAAGGTGACCAGCAGCCGCAGCGCCCGGTCCTCGAACACCTCATCCCGGCCCTCACCCGGGCCGCCCGGGCCGTTATTGCCTGGCTGATCCTCGCTATCCCCGCCGAAACCTTCCTCGCTGGGCCTGCCGTCCTGCTCCCCGCCCGGGTCGCCGTTCCCGGCCGACTGGCCATCCGGGCCCGGTCCAGCTCCCGGGTCCGGGTCCGGTCCCGGCTGCGGCAGGTCCTGCTGGTCCGGCTGCCAGCAGCGGGCCAGCATCTCGCTCGCCAGCACCGCCAGGTCCGGCAGGCCCAGGCCGGCCACCGCGGCGGCCATCAAGATCGCGTCCGCCTTGTCCCGCGACCCGGCCGGGACCTTGTCCGTCCACACGCACACCGTCCGGGCGAACGACTCCGACACGGCCCCCGCCGCCAGCACCGCGAACACCTCCGGGTGCACCACCGCCCGCCTGGCCCAGGCCGTGTAGGACACCGCCGCGCCGCGGGTGATCCCGGTCTTGTGGATCAGCCACGCCCGCGGACTGTAGTCCGCATCCGCGCTGTAACCCTTCCCCGCCGTGAACGCCCCCAGCACCGACGACCGCGCCGCCGCCACGACCGAGGTGACCCGTTCCAGGCGCACCAGGCAGCCCGCCTGCTCCTCAGCCGCCATCCCCGCGGCGTCCGCGTCCGCCAGGTAACCCAGCGCCGCGAAAGCCGCATCCAGCGCCTCGCTCGCGCTGGCGAACGCGGGGGGAGCACCCATGCCGGGTCACCTCCATTCAAGGGGTTCGCGGATACAGCCGCTGGTCCTGGCGGTCTCTTCACGCCTGAGACGGAACTCTAGCTTCTGAGTTCGAGAATATCACGCGCCTACGACATTTCACTGGACATACACGCGAATACAGCCAGGTCGATCTCCGTGTGTAAATCTGTATACGTATGCGTCAAACTATTGACTGACTCGTAAAATCACCGTAGGTTGGGTGGCACGAGCAGCATTGCTACCGCAGGAGGCCGGACATGACCAGCCTTGACCATCGGGTGAAGGGCGTCGACCACGCCGCGTTCCCCACCTTCGACCCGGCTGGGACGGTGCACTTCTACCGTGACGTGCTCGGCTTCCCGGTGGTCCACTCGATCTGCGCCGTCGGTTGGGGTCCTGAGGACCACCCTGACTTCATCCACTTCTTCTTCGACATCGGCGACGGCGACCGGATCGCGTTCTTCTACTACTTCGGCGCCGAGGCGTTCAACCAGACCGGACGGGGCGACGCCTACGCCGGGTTCGGTCCCGAGGTCCCCCTGTACTTCATCAGGTCCCGGCACCTGGCTATCCACGTCGACAGCTACGAGGACCTGATGGAGTACCGCCGCCGGCTCGATGCCAGCCGGTGGCCGGTCGAGATGCAGATCCAGCACGAGACCATCGAGTCGATCTACACCCACGACCCCAACGGCTACCTGGTGGAGATCACCCGCGCGATGCGGCCGGTCACCCCCGCCGAAGACCTGGACGCCAACCTGACCATCGACGCCCTCCTCGACGTCGTCGCCGAGCCCGGCCCCAGCCTGGCCAAGCTGCTGGCCCGCAAGGCCGAGTTGATCGTCGAGCGCGCCGCCCAGTGGGAGCTGGCGCCCGCCGGAGACGAGGGCCGGCCGTGACGGCCCTCTACGTGCTCGACGTGCCGGAGAACACCGGCATCGCCACGGTGGCCGCCGAAGATCCGGCCGTGTCGGTCGGACGTATCGGCCCCTACTTCGAGATCACCGCCAGCGGCGCGATCACCATCGACCGCCGCGCCACCGGGTGCCGCCACGCCGTCTGGTACAGCGCCGTGGCCGGCCTGCCCCGCGACAGCCGCATCACCCAGCACGACAAGAACGCCCTGCGGGTGGAGCCCGCATGAGCACCGTCCACACCGAAAGGCCTAGTAACGAACGGCTGGGCGCGGGCCGGTACCTCACCGCCGGGAGCCGCCCCGAATCCACCATCACGTCGGTCCACGAACTGACCACGGCTGACGGGGCCGCCGTCCGCGGCGTGCTGGCCACCGTGCCGGGCGCCACTACCGTCGTCAGCCTCATGCACCCGCGCCAGGACCTGACCCACCACCCGCTGGTCCCGCTGCTGCTGCACGCGGGGGCGGCGGTGTGGACGCAGCACACCCGTTCGGTCAATAACGACCTCAGCCTGGTTCACGAGCAGGCGCTCCTCGACGCCGCGGCCGGCCTGGCGTTCCTCCGCGAACGCGGCTTCGCCGCCGTCGTCACCCTCGGCCACTCCGGCGGCGGGCCGCTGTACGCGTTCTACCTCGAGCAAGCCGGGCTGGCACCCGCGGACCGCATCGCGGTCACCCCGGGCGGCCGTCCGGTCGGGCTGGCCGGCGCCGAAATGCCGCTGGCCGACGGCGCGATCTTCCTGGCCCCGCATCCCGGGCAGGGGCGGCTGCTGCTCGCCTGCATCGACCCGTCGGTGGCCGACGAGCGGGACCCGATGTCGGTGGTGCCCGAGCTCGACCCGTTCAGCCCGGCCAACGGGTTCGCCGAGCCGCCGGCCAGCTCGGCCTACGCCGCCGGGTTCCTGGCCCGCTACCGGGCCGCGCAGCGCGACCGCGTCGCCCGCATCGACGCCGTCGCGCGTGAGCACCTGGCCCGGACGGGGGAGGCCCGCGCCGCGTTCAAGAACGGCGGCGACACGGCCGACCGCCGCCGGTCGCTGGCCCCCGCGATCATCACCGTGTTCCGCACCGACGCCGACCCGCGCACCGTCGACCTGTCCCTGGACCCCAGCGAACGGCCCTACGGCTCGCTGTTCGGCAAGCGCCCCGACCTCATCGACTACGGCCTGACCGGCTTCGGCCGGCTCGCCACCCCCGAGGCGTGGCTGTCGACCTGGTCCGGGCTCAGCTCGAATGCGGACTTCGTCCGCTGCGCCCCCGGGGTCACCGTCGAGACCTTGTTCATCGAGCTCACCGGCGACCAGGCCGCCTTTCCCGCCGACTCGCGCCAGATGATCGACGCGCTCGGCGCCGACGACATCACCACCGCCACCGTCCGCGGCCTGCATTTCGGTGGCCCCATCGCCGATGGAGAGCCCGCAGGCAACGAGCTGGCCGCCACCGAGATCATCGGCTGGCTAGCCAAACGGCATGAACTCGCCCCGCCCGCCCGATGATCACATCTCCCGCCGGGAGTGGTGAAGGTCGTGGCGGACCCGGCGGCGGCGTCGGCGCGACAGGCGCGATCGAGGCTAAGGCAAGCCAGCCACAAAAGGATCAGCTGTTCCGTGCACCACTTCCGTAGCGCGAATTGATCCCATCGGTACCGAGCATCGCATTCCGCGGTGTGTATCAAAAATCTTGCCTCTGTCTCTTTACAGCTATAGACACCGAAAAGCCCGCTGCCGATTCAGGTGCGGCAGGCGTGCGATCCGCCGTTAAGGGTCGTCCCCCGGGGGGTGGATGCCATTCAAGCAAGTTTGCGTCGCGAACAGACGTCAGGTGAGCTGCGCCGTCTGCGGGATGAGATCAGTAAGCGGTCGGCGAGGCGGAGGATCTCCGGGCCCGAGAGCCTGGCGGAACTGGTGAGCGCCTATGGCCCCACAGTGGATGAGGTGCGCGCCAACGGGCCGCTCACCCCGGAGCCGGCTTTCGCGGGGCTACGTTGAACAGCCTCGTATGCGTGGACCCGCACCAGCTGAAGAAGACTTGGTTCCATCGCGCCTTGCAGCGTGCGGGTATAGCAGGCGACAGCTGGCGCCCGGGCCGTGGGCTAGCTGAAAACAGGCAGGTCGTGGAGGCTGTTTACAGCTATTACGGTGAGCTGTTCCTGGATCACCCGTACCTGCTGTGGGCCGGCATGGCCAGCATGATCGGGCCGGCCTTCTACGCCGGGTTCAGCGACCTCGGGTTCGTGCCCGACGCGGTACGCAAGACGGTGATCGCAACGTTCGGACGGGCATCGCGGCGGCTGGCGCGCAACGCGGCAGGCGATCTCGGTTTCTACGAGAAAACGTTTCTCACCATGCAGAAGAAGATCTTCGAGGACCAGGCCGCGATGCATGAGGCCTACCTCGGCGGTGGCATACCGCAGCTGGAGGAGTTCTACCGCACGCACATCATCGACCTCGCCACCCTCACCGCCTGGAAACAGATCGACACCGGACGCCGCGACGGCAACGCCACTGCTGTCGCTGACGGCAACCGCGCGCTGCTGTTTCGCGAGCAGCACGACATCATCGACCGGTTCTATCGCCAGATGCTCGACCACCGCGGGCCGGAAGGCCTGGCGTTCACGTACCTGCTGACACTGGCCGGGGCGCCCTCGATTCCCGGCGCGCACTCTTACCCGGAGCAGTACCCGCTTACGCTCGCCGCGCGGTTCCCGCGCGGCGCGATCCGCGTCCAGACGCCGCTGGCCGACGGGAACATCGCGATATTCGCCAACCGCTGGCAACTTATCGACGACAACACCCTACCCAGCTACCTGGCCTTCGTCCGTGATCACCCGGAGCGAGTGCGCGACATGGTTTGTACCCCGATCCAGGCACGAATGGCCCGCTACCGGCTGCGGGCGCGCGCCCGGGGGCTCGCCGCCGCATCGCTCACCCGCTGGCACGTGGACGTCACCGCGTCTCCCAGCCCGCTGTTCGGCGCCCGAACCGCGCCGGTACGGGTGGCCGCCGCCTGGCCGGTGATCGAGCTGAGCCACCCGCCCACCCGCGAATCCGCGGGCTTCGCCGCCGGCGCACGCAGCCGGATCTGGATGAATCCCAGCCGCGAACCGGTCGACGTGACCGTCAATCTGCCTGACGGCCGGGTCTATCACGCCCGGGCGGCGATGGCCGCGATGCTCAGCTCGACTGGCACGGGCGATCCCGACCGGCTGACCGTCCAGCTTCCAGGCGCCGGCCTGGTCGCCACCGAGGCGCTGCTGGCACAGTACGCGGGCTCCTGGGGTTTCCCCGCTCGGGAGGTCGCCAGCTGGAGTGTCCGCGTGGCACCCACCGGGCCGGCTGGGCCTAACGGCGACGCCGGCCCACTCACCTACGACACGCGCGTCTTCACGAGCGCGGATGTCGGCTTCGTGCACCTGGAATTCCAGGTCGCCCACCATCAACGCGAAGGCGAGTTCGTCGTCGCTGCCCTATTCACCTGGGACAGGCCGGCTTTATGATCAGGCGGATAGCTGTCCGGGTAGCTCGGTCTCGTCCGCTGCCTCAGCGTCCATCAAGCGGGCGATCGCCGGGTCGCGGCGCAGCCTGTCCAAGCAGCGTCGGCGGGTGGGGCCGATGCTGCCGATGCGGATGCCCAGCTTGGCGCTGATCTCGGTGTAGGGCACCGGCGGGTCAGCCATGAGCAAGGCGAGCAGTCGCTGGTAGCCCTCCGGCAGGCGGGCGAACGCCTCGCGCAGCACGGAATCGCGTTCCGCCACGAGCAGCTCATGTTCGGCCGTTGCGGTCTGCTCGTCCGGCATGCATTCCAGCGCTTGCCCGTCGGCGGGCCGCGCGCGCGGAGCGCGCCGGACCCGGCCGCATTCCCGCCGGGTGGTGGTGGCTAGCCAGCCCGGCAATGCGTCGGGATTGCGGAGGTCGTCCAGGTGCTCCACCAGGTGCAGCCAGACGGCCTGGCTGACGTCCTCGGTGTCGGCGCAGTCCATCTTCTGCCGGCCGCAGATGGACCAGATCAGCGGGGAATACCGCTCGACCAGCTCGTCCCATGCCTGCTTGTCGCCGTTCCTGGCACTGGTCACGAGGTCTGTGGTTGACCGGTCATCACGCATCGGGTGAGTATCCTTCGGAATTCGCCGGGCACCAGAATTCTTCAGTAGGCCATCTAGGCTCTACCGCTCTTGCCGCAGCTTGAGTGGCCATTGTTCTACTCCTTGGCTTGCATATCCAGTAACATGAAGCTGAAGATTGCTCTCGTATCGAGATCCAATAAAGGTGTCTGCGTGGATTATCGCGCGCGGATAAAAGGAGCTTGCCGCAGCGGCCTGGTGCTCAGACAACACATCCGACGTCACCATTAACCGCATGGGAACAACCCCCGGTCACCATGCGTAGATTGGCTGGCTGATCTGAACGTATCTGGAGCGCTACGGTCAGCGAATCAGGGGCGCACCCTAGTCCTCATGCCCGCGTGCGGTGGCCGGTTCCGGGATCGGTGCGTCTCAGGTGCTCACGCGGACAGGCCGAGGAGGTCTTTGAGCTCCTGGCGGGAGGTGCCCAGCTTGTCGTAGATATGCCTCAGGTGGTACTCCACCGTCTTGGGGGCGATGAAGAGGCGGTATGCCGCCTCGCGGTTGGTGGCACCTGCGGCTATAGCCTGCGCGACCTGGAGTTCCTGCGGAGTGAGAAGGTCAGCCGGGGCGCGCCGGGCCGGGGCGAGACGCAGCCCGCTCGCCGCGATCTCGGCGCGGCACCGTTCTTCCCAGGGGTGAGCGCCCAGCTTGCTGAATATCTTCCAGGCCGCTTGCAGTTGCTCGCGGGCCTTCGCTCGCTGTTTCGTCCGGCGTAGCCGTTCGCCGAAGCACAATTGGGTGCGGGCGAGATCGAAAGGCCGACCTGCTTGGGCGTGCCAGTGCAGGGCCGTATGGAACAACTGCTCGAATGTGTCGTCGGGTGCGAGCAGGCCATGGCAGTGCGCGGCGAGCGCCCAGGCGATGGCGCGATCATTACGCTTGGCGTGCCAGTCGAGCAGATCTGCGATGGGCTCGGCATCGGAGCGGCGGTCCAGGCGGACGTAGACTTCGCAAAGTTCGGGTGCCCACTCCCAGTACGCGAGTTCCAGCAGTCCCAGCTCACTGCAGAGGCGCTGGGCATCCTCGAGTGGGGGGACAGCGAGGTCAGGGTGTCCCAATCCCATTTCGAGCAGCCCGGCCGCAGCGTGAGCTTGTGCCTCGACGGCGCGGGCACCGGTGGCGGCTGCCTGTGCTGCCGCCTCGGCAACATGCCGACGGCACTCATCGGTTTGACCCCGGCAAGCCTCCACCCTGGCCGCGAGGTCGAGAGCCATGGCGAGGTCATTTATCCGGCCGGTGTCCCTGGCCAGCCGGATGGCTTCGTGTGCCGACGCGTGAGCCAGGTCCCAGGAACCCCGTTTGTATTCAGCGGCCGCGCGCACAGTCAGCACGAACGGCATGAGGCCGACAGCGCCGGTCTGTGTTGCGCCTTCCCGTACCGCAACGAGTAGTTTGTCGGCCGCCTCGAATTGGTCGACCTGAACTCGGCAGAACGCAAGCGTGGAAAGAAAGGGCAACATGTTCGGGTCGCCGCGGGCGAAGGCAATGAGGTCGTCATCGAGGTCGATCATGGGCAAGCCGACGTTAGACTCGCCACGCATAATGTGAACACCGCCCAGCGTCAGCTGACTGACTAGTGTCAACTTGCCGTCGCGGCCGTCAGCAAGTTCCTGCGCCTGGGTCGCGGTGGCCAGTGCTCCGTCGGTGTTGCCGGCTAGCACGGCGGACACTGTCGCCTCCATCAGCAGGCGAACCGCATACAGGGGATGCTCGTCGGCCACCGACAACGCGGCGTCGGCCAGTCGGCGATAAGCGTCGAGGGGACGGCCATCCCAGGTCTCGAGCAAACCGAGCAGTCGCGCGGCCTTACATCGCGCCTCAAGGTTCAGGTGGAGCTGGTCAACGTGATCAAGTAGTTGCCGGGCCCGGGGGAGGGACCCTGCGTTGTACGCGGATCCGACGGCGTTGAGCAGTCTCCGCGCCCGGTCCGCCGCCCGTGGCGAAAGGCCTGCTGCTCGCTCCCACGCCAAGGAAGCCGACGAATGGCCTGCGACCTGGCGTGCATGGTCCGCGGCCCGGTCCAAGAGCTGAGCGGCTTCCTCGCTCAGCCCCGTGACAGCAGCCGCGGCATGCCAGGCGCGCCGCGTCTGGTCTGCCGTGTGTGCCGATGCTGCCAGCGCCGTCGCCGCGGCGTTGTGCGCCTGCCGGCGCCGCCCGAGCGGTGCCGCCTGGACGACAGCCGACCGCACGAGCGGGTGCCGGAACGTCGGCCCCTCAGGGGTGAACGACACCAAGCCCGCCTCCTCCGCGGGCGTGAGGTCATCGCCTTCCAGACCCAGCCCGTTGAGTGAGGCCTCCACCATACGGCGATCCGCCGAATCGAGGAGCGCCACCACGAGCAGCGCGTCCCGGGATGATTCCGGCAGGGAAGACAAGCGCTGCCCGTAAGCGGTCTGCAGGAGTGAGCCGATCGGCGGGGGCTCATACTCCGGTATCGCGCCGACCAGAGCCGACGTGGACATCAGGTGAGGAAGTTCGACCAGGGCCAGCGGATTCCCGCCGGTCGCCCTGACCAGCTGGTCGAGCCGTTCAGCGTTAAGGTCGGCGACCCCGTGTCGTTCCAGCACCTCCTGGGCCGCTGGCAGGTCAAGCCCGGTCAGCTGCATGCGGGGAACGTCAGCAAACCAGGGCGTGCGCTGGTCGACGTCACGCGAGGCGACAAGAAGAACCACACCTTCCGCGCCAAGACGCCGTGCCACGAAATGAAGCGCTTCCACAGTGGGACGATCCAGCCAATGCGCATCATCAACCACGGCCAGCAATGGTGCCTCTTCTGCGGCCATCGCAAGCAGGCCCAGCAATGCCGCGCCGACCGCGAATCGGTCGATGACAGGAAGTGGTCCCCCCTCCAGGGCCAATGCGACCCGCAATGCGCGCCGTTGCGGTTCCGGCAAATCGGGGACCAAGTGCGTGACGTCACTGACCAGCTGGGCGAGGCCACCGCACGGCAGATCAACCTCGGTTTCGACGCCGCGGACACGGAGGACTGTCATCTCCGCCGCATGATCAATTGCGTCGTTCAATAGTGCTGTCTTGCCCACCCCAGGCTCGCCCTCAATGACCAGCGCCGCACTCCGGCCGCGCTGACCGGACCGGAGCAGCTCAGTGATGTGACGGCACTCACGATCCCGTCCGACCAAGGAATCCGCTGCCATCGGGCTACCCCCTCAGTCGTACCCATTCATTAGGCTAACTCGTATTTCCCCCGCGGTGCTCTGCGTGAGAGTGTCCGGCACATTGCGCTAGCCAAGGTGACAAACAGTGAGGGCAGCCAGGCCTGGATGGTTCGATCACGGCTGCTTCGGGCACCGCCCTTGGCGATGGCGCGAGCACCGGAAGCGGCCAGCTGTGTCATAACAGCCAGATGGCGGCAACGGCCGCGGGCTGAGTCGAATGTGCCGCGCGGAAACCGGTGCTGGGCGGCGTCCGATCGGGATTATGCTGGCGGCGGTATCCGCACGGTTAGTCCGTTTGGGCTGCCGTTGTCACGGCTGCCTGTCAAGGTCTGCGGGGACTGGCAGGGAACGGCACGCGGGACTTCCGGCGCCCTTGCCGACGTGCTCTGAGCCGGCCGCGCAGCACTGCGACGGATCCGCCATCGTCCGCTAGGTGCCACCGCCGGGCCCGCTCGTCTCCGACCGTGAATGGGTGGCGTTCACCTCGCTGATGCTGGTCGATCCACAGCTGAATGACTCGCCGTCCGACGATGCGAGAGGGGAGGGCGCCGACGTGCCTGGTCATCGGATAGCGGTGGAACCGCCTGTTCAGGGCAGCGGCCAGCGGCAGCACCGGGCTCCACCACGCGGCGCCGGGCACCCCGGCCATGTCCGCTACCCGGTCGCCGATCAGGAACCGGACGACCGTGCGCGGCACCCGCAGCCAGCCGAGCGGCATTGCGAGCTCCATCTCCTGGAGCAGGTACGTCGTGAGCAACCGGCCGTCGGCGCTCGGGGCCTGGAGCGAGCCTTGAAGCTTGTCAGTTAGGTCTTCCATATCCTGCGGCTGACCATCTAGCAGCCTCGCTTCCGTGATGCCCAGCAGGTCTCCGGCGACGGCCCACAGATGCAGGTAGGCCTTCTGATCGTCCAGCGTCACGCCGATGCCCATCCGGTCCAGTGCGCGGAAGATTATGACCGTGAAGGTCATGAGCGTGGCGAGAAGGTCTTCCTGGTTGACCGGAACCCCGTTCGCGGCGGGCCAGCTGCCGCCCGGGGCGTCCTTGCCGAGGAGCACCCCGCGTACTGCGGCGTGCAGCATGCGCACCTCGGCGATCCGCTGGTAGCCGACGCCGCCCCGCTCCAGGGCTCCCGGCTGGGTAATGTCAAGCAGCATCTGCCCGGTCTCACCAATGCGTCTGGCGACCGTCCTTTGATCGGCCAACTGCGACACGCGGGCGAGAACTGCGACGCCCTGCCAGCCCGCGTAGGCCGATGGCAACGAGGCGGCAAACAGGGCCGTGCAGATTTCCAGGTCCCAGTCGTTAAAGAAGCGCTGGCCGGCCGCTATCAGCTCCTGGTCGTGCCACGACGGAAGGTCTGGGCCCTGCCGAACCCACTCCCCGAGCAGTGCACGGAGCCACGATGGCCGATCGGCCGCGGGCTTACGCAGGCCCTTCAGGACGTCTGCGGCGGTTTTCGATGATTGCCGCACCGCATCGTGAAGGCCGTCCCTGGCCGCAGGATCGCCGTCGGCCCGCAGCGCGGGCAGGAGTTCCTGTAGCTTGGCTAGATCGTCCGGCGGCAGCGGGCGCTCATGGTCACGTCCGGCTGGCTCATCGGTTGTCATCGAGATCACCTTCCCTTCGCGGAATCCGCGAGGATCTCCCCGCGGACGCGAAGTCAGCAAGCGCTCTACCTTGATAGAGGGAAGGGATCGCTTCGTGATACGGCCCCGGGCAAGCCAGCCTGGCGGTCGGCCGCACTGGCCGTAATCTGGCCCTCCCGCAGGAACCCGCCACCAGCCGGTCAGATGTCGGCGAGGATCTGCTGGAGGATCCCGGGGGTGTGCCTGGTCGGGCGGGCTTCCAGGCAGAGCCGGTCCATGACTTCGAGGTAGCTGTCGACTTCGGCCGGCTTGTCGAAGTACAGGGCGCTGGTGAGCTGCTCGATGTAGACGACGTCGGCCAGGTCGGGCTCGGCGAACCGCAAGATGGTGAACGGGCCGCCCATGGCCGAGTGCGCGCCCGCGCTGAACGGCAGGATCTGCAGCGTCACGGCCGGGTGGTCGGCCATCTCGGCCAGGTACGCGAGCTGCTCGCGGACGACCTCGCGGCTGCCGACCGGGCGGCGCAGCGCGCCCTCGTCGACGACTACCCACAGCTGGGGCGAGTCCGGCCGGCGCAGGATCTCCTGGCGGCTGGCCCGCAGCTCGCTGCGCCGGGCGATCTCCTCCTCGGTGGCGGCCGATCCCTGCCGGATCAGTGCGCGGGCATAGCCCTCGGTCTGGAGCAGGCCGGGGATGAGCTGGATCTGGTAGGTCCTGATGACCGAGGCCGCCGCCTCCAGGCCCACATACGACTCAGCCCACAAGGGCAGGATGTCTGAGTACGCGTGCCACCAGCCCCGCGCGTTCGCTTCCTTGGCCAGGTTGAGCAGCGCGGCCCGCTCCTCGGCATCGGTGACGCCGTACAGGGTCAGCAGGTCGGCCACGTCGCGTGCCTTGAACCCGACCCGGCCGTGCTCGATCCGGCTGATCTTGGAGTGCGAGCCGCGGATCGCCTCGGCGGCCTGCTCGGCGGTAATGCCGCGGGATTCGCGCAGCCGGTGCAGCTGGCTGCCGAGCACCAGGCGCTGGACGGTCGGCCCGCCCG
>Ga0335085_10013437_pt1 | contig 12008 bp, 13 predicted proteins | sample Lox_Sample_45_FD_206712 | JGI IMG/M metagenome (GOLD analysis project Ga0335085, IMG submission 206712) | Soil microbial communities from Loxahatchee National Wildlife Refuge, Florida, United States - Lox_Sample_4.5 | ecosystem: Environmental > Terrestrial > Soil > Wetlands | place: USA...
GCCGTAAATTCATTTGCACGGCCAAATTACAAAAGATGATAAGAATTACCAATGCTGATAAGCCATATTCGTCAGCCGTATTGCGGCAAGCCAATGTTGCCTGCAGCCCTAATGGCGGTGTCTAAACGTTTTCAAAAAAGGCTTCCCAATAACTGAGTTCAGTGTCTGGGTTTTGTCTTTTAATCGATCTCAATATATCTTTTTGTTCTTTACTTGTCAGTGGATTTTGCTCAAGGTCAACCGGATTGGTTCTGTCTTTGGAAGCAATCGTAAGAAGTGATAAGATGTCTTTAAAATTATCTAAGCTGTCTGCAATTACGAAAGCCTCCCATTCTCCCTCACCGTGAGCAGCGCTGAGAACTGTCAGTTTAGCCGAACTTGTGTCGATAATAATTGGGTCGCCCATGCTGTCACTTGCAATAACAACCCACTCTTTTTGCCAGTCACCGTCATTACCGGTTGTCAGCGATTTTCCATTTGTATCAAGGCTGTAACCAATTTGCTCGTCCATTAAATTGTCAACATTGCAAAAATTTATTTCGCTATAGCCAAATGAAATGTCTTTTGTTGTTGTGAGAAATGTTTTGATTTTGTCAGGAACTATCATTTGATTCTTTTTTGAAATTCGGGGTGTGTTTAATAGGGTTGCAGGCAACGGGCAGGGCTTTATGCAGGTTGGGAATTTGTATTCCGTCCGCCGATAACCGCTGCCGATTGAAAATGTAAAATTGAATTTAAGAACTAAAGTTGAGATTTATTCGTCCAACCCGAACCACTGCTTGGATTTGCAATTGGCTGATGTTTGTTTGTCATGCCCAACTTGCATAAAACCCCATGTTAGCAGCATACCATTCTCTGTCAACATGAAGCTGCTAATTATTTTTGTTTCGTTTCTTTTTTGTTGCTATAAATGTTGTCCCAAGCTTTCCTTGTCAAGATTGCTAAAATGTTTTTGTAACAATCCCAAATAGAAACATAGTCTTTTGACATTACATAATGTTGCTGCCATTTAGCAAACTTTTCATAAAGCATAAGCGTGCAAATATCAGTTGAAGTTATAAAATCTCCAGTCTCTGGTAAATGCGTGTGCATTGTTCCGATAATTGTTGTGTCGCCAGTAGTTCCGTAATTAATTGTAATAATATTTTTATGAAGTTGTTTTTTGCTTATCAACTCATTGTTGTTGTCAAAAGTTAGCAAATAATCATTGCCAAAAATTACAACTCCGTTTTGCTCTGGTCCGGTTAAAACATAAACTTTTTTCTCTCCATTTGAAATTAGCGGTATTAAATTAAGATTTGTGTTTTTATAAAACTTAAAAAGTGTGTCACCACTGTTTATTGTTTTTAAAGCAGTGGTACGAATTTGATGTAATTCGTTCTCATAACTTGTGAAATCTCTTTCGTTAAGGTCAACCAGCGCATTACTTACATTATAAGATGTGTCAAAAGAAATAGTTCCTATAACTTTTGAAGTGTCACCTTTTGAACAGAAAATACATTTAGCAATATTGTTGTCTGAATAAGAAAAATAACCGCCGACATTTTCTCTGTTTTTATACTTCTCTAAAAATATGTCTGTTCCATACCAGGAAGCCATTTCTGATTTATAAAGCTTCAATCCTTCTGCAACTAAACTGTCCGAAATTTTTCCTAAGTCTTCTTGTGCGAGTAATGTTGCTGAAATTAGTAATGAAAGTAAAGTGAATAATTTTCTCATGTCTGTTTGTAGTTGCAGGTTGTGTCAAAATGGTTGGTGCTAACGTCAGGGCTTTCTGCTGTGCTGATATTCCGTGTTAATTTCAGCCCGAACCGCTGCTGAGTAAAGTTAATGCAGTTGATATTATATTCTGTCGCTCGGCTTTATTCGTTCAGCCCGAATTACAGGCGATAAGCGAACAGGACGATGAGTTTATATTCTTCAGCCAGCATAGCAGAAAACCCCATGTTGTGCGGTCGTGCAGGAATTTTATTGCCTAAAAAATTATTAAATAAGATGATCACGACATTGCTGCACTTTTGAACTGTTGAACAAACTGAACCCCCGCTTCTGTGACACCAATAACTTCTGTAACAACACCAATTTCTTTAGAGGTGTCGAAGAAGACGACCTTGGCAACGGGAAGATTCAAACTTGTTATTACAGGATACCCTTTATTTGTGAATTCGGAAACTGCTTTATCAAGATCATCAACAGATATACTATATGCAATGTGTTGTATGCCCGCTGTAGCGTTTTTGTCAAGATAATCTTGAAATATACTTTGTCCGGAAATAGGTTGAATTAACTCAATGAGTGAATCACCTGAATATGCCATGTAAAGGTGAAATACAAAGTTCCCTGGCTTTCCATAGTATGTACCTTCAAGTTCTTGAGCGTTAAGATTTTCAAGCTTAACAAAGTTATTTATGCCAATCACGTCCTGAAAAAATTTTTCCGCTGCGTGAATGTCGTTTACTACCCAAGCGACTTGACTGAAATGTGAACCGAAAGTGGTTTTTGGAATGGTAGATCCCATAAAATTGATTTAAGTGATGAAGTTAATTGAATTGTTAGTTGGCATGTCGCCCAACGCTGACGGCTTGCCGCATTACGGGTGATAGAAATCCGTCTGCTGGCTTGGCCGTAGATTCGTTTGCACGGCCAAATTACAAAAGATGATAAGAACCTGCCTGCCGGCAGGCAGGTTACCAATGCTAATAAGCCATACCTGCCTGCCGCAGGCAGGTTCGTCAGCCGTATTGCGGCAAGCCATTGTTGTGCGGCGTTATTGATGTTTTAAGTCATGGCTGGTAATCGTCTGGATTATATTTTGACTTGATTTTTTTTACGATTTCCCTAAATAGGCGATTTTGTTTAAAAAGGTTAGCTGACCAAATAAGCAGGAATGGTATGCTACAGATTAAAATAAAGGCTATGAAGGCTCGAGGAAAACCAGTGGTTATTCTTTGATCGAATAATATGATTAATAAACAAATTATACCCCATAAAATTGGAAAGAATATTACACCGCCTCCAATTTGGTAATCATAATATAAACTTAAGGCTTCATTTTCATTATAGATGCAAAAAGTGGCTTTACTTACCCCGTCGAAATCGTTGACTCTGCCAGTTTTCCAAAAATTTACTTCGAAAGACAATTCATTATTTGCAATTACGAAATTGTGAGCAGCTTTTTGACTTGCTTCAGTGATAAAATCTTGGACAAATGCAAGGATATCGTCAATGCTTGCCTGTTTTTTTATTTGTATTGTCTTAGCAAAACTGATTCTAAATGGAAAAGTCATTGTTGGAATATCTTCTTATGCTTAGGTTGTGTTTGTCAACAAATGCCGCACAACGGGCAGGTATTGCTGAAGGTGGGATATTTTATAACGTCCAGCCCGGAACTGCTGCCCAATTGAAAATATAAAGTTGAAGTTAACAACAAAGCCAAATTGAAACTCGTCTGCCGGGACTAAAGTACAGCGGTGCGAACATCCGAAATTTCAACGTCCAGTCCCACTGCCGCAATACTTTTATTGGTGGCAGTTTTTTCTTAATCATTCCGTTCTCAAACTCTTAACAGGGTTTGCTATGGCTGCTTTGATTGATTGAAAGCTGATGGTGACAATTGTTATAGCAATAACGGTAGTACCTGCAATAATAAATACAAATGGTGTTATTGTAATCCTGTAATCATATTGCTGTAACCAGTTGTGCATATAATAAAAGGCAACCGGCGATGCAATCACACAGCTTATCAAAACCAATACAATAAAATCTTTTGAAAGTAATAACCAGACCTGCGAAACAGAAGCTCCCAAAACTTTACGGATACCAATTTCTTTTGTCCGCTGTTCAGCCATATAAGCCCCCAAACCAAACAAGCCGAGGCATGAAATAAATATTGCCAGCCCCGCGAAAATTCCTGTTAATTTACCAACCAGCATTTCGAGATCAAACTTTGCTGCATAAGCTTCATCCACAAAATGAGGATCGTAGGGAACATCAGGGTTATATTTCTCAAATATCTGTTTCAACTTCGTTAATGCAACGCCGGTATGTACAGTTGGGGATAAGCGATACATAGTTGTAAACGCAGTCTCTGGCTGGTACACAAAAACGGTTGGTTCATCGGAACCAAAAGGCGAGTTCATCAAAGCATCTTTTACCACGCCAATTATTCGCAGGCGATGCGGCATGCTACTCAATGACCAATTAATCTCTTTGTTCAATGGCTGTTTCATGTGCATACGATCTGCTGCCGTTTGATTAATAATTGCACAAAGAGAATCCTGGCCCCAATTGCCATTAAAATTTGTCCCTGTTATAAATTCCATTCCGAGCGTCTTGAAATAATCAGCATCACCAATACATTGCATGTTAACGGTCATAGACTCACCCGGCAGTTTGTCTTGCCAACTATCCAACACGTTGCGTGAATAAACATCCGTCACCGGGCTAAGACTTTTGGTCATGCTGGTTATAACGCCTGTTTGCAGTGCATCCTTTTTAATCGCGTTATAGTTACCTCCTGCATCGGAATAGATTAACCTGTTTGGGTTATAGCCAATTGGTCTGTCTTTTGCAAAATTTATTTGCTTATAAACAATCAAAGTGCCGATGATCAACGCCACCGAACAACTGAATTGTAACACTACCAGCATTTTTCTGAACATAGTTGCAGACGCTCCTCTTTGTGATATTCCTTTTAAAACTTTCACAGGTTGAAAAGAAGAAAGATAAAATGCCGGCCTGCTTCCGGCGACTAAGCCCGTGATTAATACATAGCCTGTCATCAAAATCCAAAAAAGAGTATTCGAATATGGAATGCTTATATCACACTTTGTAAGTGGGTTGAAGGAAGGAAGTATCAATTGAAGTACAATTAGTGAAAGCGTAAAAGCTATACCTGCTGTTATAACCGATTCAATGATGAATTGCAGAATAAGTGCCTTTCTTGTAGAGCCTGCAACTTTTCTTATACCAACTTCTTTTGCTCTTTTTTGTGACCGGGCAGTAGAGAGATTCATAAAGTTAATGCAGGCAATCAATAAAACAAACAGTCCAATGATGCCAAACATTCTCACGTAATCAACAACACCGCCGGAAGCAATTCCGTTTTTATAATCTGTGAATAAATGCCAGTCTTTTAACGGCTGCAATGTAATTTGCGTTTTATACACGCTGTACATTTCAGGTGCATATTTCTGTATCAGCAATTTTGTTTTAGATTCTATTTTTCCAGCGTCAACATTTGATCGCAGAGACAGATACACATTAAAATGTTGACTGCTCCAGTCTGTAAGCGCATCTTTTACCCAGCCTCCTGTTGCAGTAAATGTGGTAATGCAACTGAATTGAAGACTGGAATTAGAGGGCAGGTCTTTTAATATACCTGTTACTTTCATTGGTGTGCCATAATTTTCGATCACCTGGCCCATTGGATCAAGGTTGCCGAACAAAGCGCGGGCCGTAGATTCGGTAAGAATGATAGAGTTTGGATCTTTCAGTGCTTCGTCAGCATTTCCAAGGATTAGGGGGAATTGAAAAATTTTGAGGAAGTCTGGGCCCGTACTAATTCCAAGACTCCGCAATTTGATGTTTCCCCGCACAAGGTTGTTAACGATTGCTCCCGTTCCACCGAAAGAAGGTGTTATATATCCAATTTCCGGAATATCATTTTTTAAAGCATCCACAAGGGGCAGGCACACCTCATTTTGCGTATGTATAACACCGTTATTTGTAACATTAAATTTTACCTGGTAAACCTGTTGATAATTCGGCAAAAACCTGTCGTAAGAAAATTGATAATTTACCCAAAGCCCGATAAGTAAAGCAACAGCCATTCCTGTTGCCAAACCTAAAATATTTAATGTGCTGTAACCTTTATTGCGTACTAAATTTCTCCATGCGGTTTTGAAATAATTTTTAAACAAGCGAAGGCTGATTTAGACTTTAGAATGCACCAATGAAATGCCAATTATTTTTGTTTTGATAATCAACAATGTAAATGTGTATTAATCGTAAGCTAGTGCGTTTTTGATACAACGGTGTTCGATTTTGTAACAGGTTAATATAAATATTGGCAATATTAAGAGATCGTTAGGGTGTGTCCAAAAAATTACCGCCAACGGTTCAGGCTTGCTGCTGTGCCGATATTTTATCTTCGTCAGCATGGCAACTGAAGCCGATAGAAAAACCAAAATACAAAATATATTCTTCTGTTCATCTGCGTTCGGTCAGCCGAAACTGCCGCTAATAACCGAACAAATAGCTGATACTGCGTTGCGTCTGCCGGCATGTGTCTAAATTTAATATTTTGGTTTGTCACTAGCGGGGACTCTTATAATGACGCACAACGCTTCCGGCTTGCCGCTTTACGGGTAATAGAAATTCGTCTGCCGGCTTGGCCGTAGATTCGTTTGCACGGCCAAACCTGCTTGCAGCAGACAAGTTACAAAAGATGATAAGAACCTGCCTGCCGGCAGGCAGGTTACAAATGCTGATAAGCCATACCTGCCTGCCGCAGGCAGGTTCGTCAGCCGTATTGCGGCAAGCCATTGTTGTGCGGCGTGTTTCGTCAAATAAATGTTTTTGTCGCCATTTTGTCAATAGCGAATTGTCAATATAAAAGCTCGATTAAATCTTCATTATATTCAAACGAAGTTATTGTCCATTTGTCGCCGTTGTTATAGAGTGTAAAGTCAAACTTTAAGTAATACTTGTCGAACTTAAGAATGTAAAGACGCTTGGTTATAACATTTTTTACTTTATGTTCAGATATAAACTCATAGGAATGAATTTTTCCATAAGCAGGAAATAAATTTGTAGCATAATTGGTAGTTGTCACCTTTAAAGTGTCAATAGTTGAAGGCGACATAACTGTATTTCGTTTTAAAATGTCAAAAGCTTCAGAAAAGTTTCCTTTTGCAAAGATCTGCATAACGCTATCACAAACATTATCTATTAATTCTTTGCCTTTGTCAATTTGAGGTTTGGTTTGACCACATGAAACAATCAGCAACGCGAAAATTGAAATACAAATTAGTTTGATCATACAATTGCAATTGAATAGCGGCTGTCTTTTTACATGCCGCACAACGCGGCCGGCTTGCCGCATTACGGGTAATAGAAATCCGTCTGCTGGCTTGGCCGTAGATTCGTTTGCACGGCCAAACCTGCTTGCAGCAGACAAGTTACAAAAGATGATAAGAATTACAAATGCTGATAAGCCATACCTGCCTGCCGCAGGCAGGTTCGTCAGCCGTATTGCGGCAAGCCAATGTTGTGCGTAGCCCTTATCTTCCAAAATCCGCTGTTATTTCAAATATTCGATTATCGCATTTAGTTGTTCGTCAGAATATTTGAAGTTGTGACTATTTGGTTGATTGCTATACGTTCTCTTTACTTTGAGGGCATAATTATCTTTTGCATTTATAAGTGAGTCTTGTTTCGTCAAATACAATTTCAAATAATTAGGACCGACTCTTTGGACAACACCTAATAAATAATTGTCGGTTGAATGTCTTGTGCTGTGACAAGCCACACAATCAGATTTAAATATAGATTCTCCGCGGCGAAAATTAGTTGAGTCGATTACGAAGTTTGAAGCTCCGGATTTTTTTGAAGAGAGTGCTGTTGGTGTTTTTTGATCTAAGTCATTTTTGCAGCCGACAAGAAAGAAAATCGGTATCAACAAAGTAGTAGGTAATAAATTTTGGGATTTTTGTAGAAACTTATGCATTAAGTAAGCTGTTTAAGGGCTACGCACAACGCTTCCGGCTTGGCGCAGTACGGGGATAGAATTCCTGTCGCTGGCTTGGCCGAACTTTCGTTTACTTCGGCCAAATAACAAATGTTCAATAGAATTACAAATGCTGAATTGCGATATCCTGTCGCCCGTATTGTGCCAAGCCAATGTTGGGCGTAGTTTTATTTAGTAAAAGTATCTAATTGATATTTAAATCCGAGTCTGATAAAGAAACTTTCCAACTCGCTCCATTTGCGATCATCAAATGAATAAACTTTCTCCAAATCTTTTGAAGCTTGAAACCCTCGACAATGAAAGCATATGTCAAGATAAGATATCTTTCCATTCTTTATTATGAATATAGCGTGATGTGGTATGAAACATTTAGAGGTTGTGATTGTTGTATCTTGAAACGGCCTTGCTAAAATCTGGATTAATGTGTCAAGCTGTTTGTCTTTGACTACTTGACGTTCTATTATTATTTTATTGTTTGGTTTACCGGATACAACAAGTTTTGGTAGTGGGATTTCCTTTCCAGTATTTTCATCTACGAGCTTGACTCCATTTGTTTCTTCGTGGCTGACCAAAAGAACAGTGTCGGCATTTTGAAGTTTTGATTTCAGCAAACTTTCTCCGCTTTGGGAATAACTCATTAAAGATTTTAGTAAAAAAAACACCGATATGATAACGATGTGTTTCATAAAATTACGCCCAACGTTCGGGGCTTTGCAAAATACGGGCATTAGGATTACCGCGGCTCGCTTGGCCGTAACTTTTTTATAACTACGGCCAAGGTACAAAAGCTGATTAGAATTCCCAATGTATTTAAGGCGATATCCTGTCGCCCGTATTTTGCAAAACCCTTGTTGGGCGCAGTTATTCTATTTTGTAAACTCGTGGTAAAGGGTCCGCAAAGTCAAAATATGGATCGAGAATGATGTCAGAAATTAAAATCTTGTCGCCGGATTTTAATGTGTCTAGTTTTGCTTTTAATTCGTCGCTGAATTTATATGAGTACTCAATCATTGAGAAGACAAAGCTGTCTTTTCTTATGACCGAAAACCGATAAGATTTAATTGAGGCGCCTTCATGGTGGTCATCGGTGATTCTAATATGAAAAATAATACCTCCACCCGACTTGATATACGAAACGCTAAGTTTCGTCGGATGGTCTTCGCCAAAAGAAGGATAAACTTCCGGTTTAATTACGTCAAAAGTTGCAGTGTCTACATGGATAAGTTTTCGTTTGTAAAAGAATTTTGCAAAAAGTGTGTCTCGTCCTGAAGTTTCAGGGATCAGTCGAATTATGTGTCTGTCCCTATTAAAAGTACCTTGTGAAGTTCTTAAATCAAGCGAGTCAAATTTTCGGTCAAATGAGAACCCTATGGAATTTTCAAAATGCGCTCTGATATATCGATTTCGGTTTTCAATTTTCATGAGTTGTCCCACAGAAGTAAAAGTCTCAAAAACAAAGAATGTCAAAAATATTATTCTAGTCATTTAGGGGGTATATAATTGCGCCCAACGCTACCGGCTTGCCGCATTACGGGTAATAGAATTCCGTCTGCTGGCTTGGCCGTAGCTTTAGTTTACCTACGGCCAAATTACAAAAGATGATTAGAATTACAAATGCTGGGTTGCGTTATTTGTCCGCCGACATAACGCCAATGAAATGTTGTGCGTTCGGCATTGTCATTTGGTCTTTAAATATATTCCGTCAATTGTCGCACCAATTCCAAAATGATTATCGCAATAACCTTTTGTATAATTTATATAAACGAATCCTTTATAAAAAGTTACTTTAAACTCACAATTCCCACTATCAGGTATTTTATAAATAAAACTATTGCCTATCATAGCTACTGTATCTTTTTCAACTTCAGCAATGTTTGGTCCTCGTTCGACATTCGTAAGGGAGAGAATATGAAAATCGATTTTGTCATTGCCTACTTTATTAATATTAAAGTCGCCATTGTAGCCACTTTCTCCATATTGATAATGGTAATTTCCAAAGACTTGGTTTTTGTCAGGCTGAATATCCTGACTACTTATTAATGTGTCTTTTAATGAAAGTATCATTACCAGTTCTTTTTTTGTCTTGGGAGAAACCCAACTTCCATTAAAGATTTTTCCTGTCGGCTGTCCCACAATAACACCAGTTATATTTCCTGTCTTATCAAACTCTAAAAGCCTATAACTTTTGTCTTCCTCGATTGTTCCTAAAAGCCTTATTGGTATTTTATTTTTTGTATTTAAATATGTAATTTCTCCAATAATTAATTTGTCGTTAAGTTGATAGTGAATAAAAATTGGAATCTTCCCATTTAAATTTCCAGTCCAGCAAGTTTCATTTTTAGTTTGAGTTTTCGTGTTCAAACTAATAATTTTTTCCTGTTTATTTATCCAGAGAATTAATGTCAATGCGAATATGAAAATATAGTGCTTCATTTTGGTAAGGAGTCGTTGTATGCTGACGCACAACGGCCCGGCTTGCCGCAGTACGGGCGGGTCAGACATCCCTGCCTGCCGGCAGGCAGGCGTCAGCTGGCTTGGCCGTAAATTTATTTGCACGGCCAAATTACAAAAGATGATAAGAATTACAAATGATGATAAGCCATGCACGTCAGCCGTATTGCGGCAAGCCGATGTTGTGTGCAAGTTTTCTTATCTCAAATATTTTTCAATTTCAGAAAGTTTGAAAGAAACTGTAACACCATTAACTGGCCCGCAAGCATATCTTAAACCCCAATCGATTCCAAATTGAATCTCATCATTTTGAAATGATATTTCCAGATCATTCATTTTATAAATGGGAATTGAATCAATACCTCTTAGACACTCATTGACAGTAGAATCGGATTTATTTTTTTTAAAGCCTTGTTGAATTTTATTGTTTATTATTAATATTAAGGTGTCTTGTTTCTTATTGAATACTTTTGAATTATTTGTTTTAATATATTTTTTATCAAAATAGACATATACTTCTTCCTCAGAATTGACATATCTCCCAACGTTATCAGTAGAAAAAGTCTGAACAAATTTATAATTCTTAATAAAACATGTTTTAATAAGATCTGGGTATTTGGAATCTGCGTTTTTTCTTTCTCTCTCTGAACAAGTAACTTTAAAAGATTGGCCAAGCGATATATTCGCTATCAATAAAAGGAGAGTTAGTAAAAAGTGAAAGCGTATCATTTATTTGAATAAAACTTGCACACAACGGTCTAGGCTTGCCGCATGGCTGGTATTTTATAACTGTCCGCCCGGCAACTGAAGCCGATTAGAATTACTGATGTTGAAGTTAACAACTAAAAGCCAAATAGAATTCGGTCAAGCCCGATATTAGCTGATTGCAGTAAAGCTGCTGATTGTTATTCCGTCCGCCAGCCTTGCGGCAAACCTTTTGTTGTATGTTCGCCCTTCGTCTTGGTGATTTGAATTGAATGTATGTGTCAACTGAAGCAGGGTGTGTCCCGGAAGCATCGGAACAAAGCAGGCTCTTACCGCAGCTTTGCTTTGTGTAGTTGGTCATGTGCGGCTGCGGTATGTGCCTGACCTGGTGCATCGGCTACTTTGTCGCTAAGTACGTTGCCGGATTTTTCTTAAACTCATCCTTACAGCCTTTTGAACAAAAGCCATACACTTTGCCATTGTATTGGGCTGTGTCACCAACACCTGCTTGTAGCGGCATGCCGCACACCAAATCTTTTGCATTGTCAAACTTCATGCTCTTGAATGCTTTTTCAGGATGCAGGGCAATATCCATGCCTCCGTCATACAATGCTCTCATGCCCTCTACCATATCTTTATCAGAATTGTTTTCACTGCCACCTTTAAATGGTGGCTGTGGGTCATATTCCAAATCAAGCATAACTGCCTTGGTATATTTTTCTCCGGCAATTTCATTTAACAATGCAAGACTCATGTCTATGCCGGCAGAAACTCCGGCACTTGTCCAGTATTTTCCGCTGTGTGTATATCTTTCGTTTTGAACCTTTGCACCAAATTCATTAGCTAATATTTTTTTACCATACCAGTGCGATGTTGCTTCTTTGTCTTTTAATAAACCTGCTGCGCCTAAAATCCATGAACCTGTACAAACGCTGGTTGTATATTTTGAAGAACTATCAATGCTGCGTACCCAGTTTAAAAGTTCTTCATCTTTTGTTTGTTCATAGGTTTGCGCCAATCCGCCGGGTATCAGTAAAATGTCGAGATGCTTAACTTCATCTATGGAAGTATCAACTTCTACTTTTAAACCGCCGCCATCCTC
>Ga0335085_10013438_pt1 | contig 12008 bp, 8 predicted proteins | sample Lox_Sample_45_FD_206712 | JGI IMG/M metagenome (GOLD analysis project Ga0335085, IMG submission 206712) | Soil microbial communities from Loxahatchee National Wildlife Refuge, Florida, United States - Lox_Sample_4.5 | ecosystem: Environmental > Terrestrial > Soil > Wetlands | place: USA: Florida...
TCTCGCGTGTCAGCACGGTCGTGCCGAGCTGCGTGCCGTAGCCGGGAACGCCCTGGCTGAAATACTGATCGAGCAGGAAGCTGTTCGGAATCTGGGCCCGAGCAGCGAGCGGCAGCATCAGCGCGCCGGCGCTGAGCGTCACCGCGGCGGTGGCACGACGCGACGGCCGGTAGCGAGGATATCCCTGCAACGTGCGAATCTCCCTCAACCATTGGGCGAACAACGGGGCACCGACGCAACTGCGTTCGGTCGCAGCATAATGTGATCTTCGGCCGCGCCGCTAGACGGCGTGTTCTCGCGTTTTCGTGAGCGGAAAGACGCGAGTCACGCCTGCGGCGGCGCCCCCGCTGGCGTCAGAACGACCGTTCGTAGACGGTGATCACATCGCCCGGCCGCACCTGCGTTTCGGGACCGGCGCGTCCTTGGACCGGCTTGTCGTGAATGTTTCGCGTGATCTTGAATGCATCCTCGACGGCGCGATAGGTAAAGCCGCCCGACACCGCAACGGCCGTCTGGACTGTCATGCCGGGCTGGTAAGGATACTGGCCGGGGCGCGCAACCTCGCCAAGCACAAACACCGGGCGATAGGCCGTCACCTCGACCGAGACACTGGGATTTTTGTATAGATCCTTGCTGATAAGCGCCTGCGTGACTTCGGTGCCGAGCTGACTGGTCGTCAGTCCCGCGGCTTTGACTGGACCGATCAGGGGCAGGGACACGTCGCCATCATCCTTGACGCGGAACTCGCCCGTAAGCTGTTCGTCGCCGAAAGTGATGATGCGGACTTGGTCGCCGGGGCCGAGCCGGTAATCCGCGTCGCTGGTCTGCGGGATCGGCGGCAGGCTGCCAGGACCGCTGCATGCGGCCAGCCCGACCATGCCAAGCAGTAAAGAAACAGCGAGCATGCCACGAATGTAATAGCGCACGGATGATTGACTCCCCAATGGCCCCCCGACCCGCTTGGATCATACCGCAACGTGTTGGAATGCTCATGTCCCTTGTTTTCATCTCCACAGATTGTGAAGCTCGTCGCCGTTTCGACCGTCGCGCTATCGTTGCGGGGCCGGCGATCATGCTGCTGCTCCTGTGGCCGGCGCTGGTGAACCGCTATCCGCTGGTGTTCTCGGACAGCGGTACGTATCTCTCGCAGATCGTCGAGCGGCATCTCGGCTGGGACCGGCCGATCTTCTACAGTCTGATGATCCTGCCGCTGCATCTGACGCTTGCCACCTGGCCGGTGATCGTTGCCCAGGCGGCAACGACGTGGTGGGTGCTGGTGACGGTACTGCGCTGCTTCGTGCGCGACGTGCGGCCGCTGCCGGCGATACTGCTGGTGCTCGGGGCGGCAACGGCGCTGCCTTGGGTGACGGCGCAATTGATGCCCGATTTCGCGACGGGCCTGCTGACGCTGCTGATCGCCTGTCTCGTCATCACGCCGGAGCGGCTGGGCCGTCGCGGTCCATGGATCGCGGCGCTTGGACTGACGGCGTTGATCTCGGTGCACCAGGCGAACCTGCCGCTGGTCGCGCTGCTGCTGCTCGTACTGCTGCCGCTGCGCCGCCGCCTCGGCGCCGCGCAGCCGCTCGGGCGCGGCGGCCTGACGCGCGCGGTCGCGCCGCTCCTGCTCGCGACCGCCGCGATGACGGCGGTCAACCTGATCGGGCACGGCCGCCTGTCGCCCTCGCCGTACGGCAATCTGTTCGTGCTGGCGCGCAACCTCGTCGAGGGTCCGGCAATGGACGCGCTGCGGTCGCATTGCCCGCATCCCGGCTGGCGGCTTTGCGTGCTGGTGCAAGAGGGGCCGCCGCCCGACACGGATGCCTTTCTGTGGCAGGCGGACAGCGCACTTTATCGAGAGGGAGGACCGACGCGGATCTCCGCCGAGGCAGACGCGATCCTGCGTACGGCGCTGCGCGACGAACCGCTGCGCGTGATAGGCGCGGCGCTGCGCGGCGCGGCGCAGCAGGTGGTGACGGTGCGCACCGGCGACGGACTGAACGCCTGGCCGCACAGCGTCACGCCCGTGATCGCGCGCGACTTCCCGCCGGCGGAGCAGCGGCGCTACGCGGCGGCGCTGCAGACGCGGGGCGCGCTGGTCGTGCCGGAATGGCTGCAGGCGGTGCATCTGACCGTACTGGCGATCGGCGCCGCGGCGGCGCCGCTCGGGCTCGCGCTCGCGCTGCGGCGGCGCCATCCCGTCGCGGGGCTGTGTGCAGCGGTGCTGGTGTGCCTCATCGGCAACGCGGCGATTACCGGCGCACTCTCCGGCCCGCATGACCGCTACGAGAGTCGCGTCGCCTGGCTCGTCGTGTTCACGCCGCTCGCCGCCGCCGCGGCCCTGCGGCGGAGCGCTGCGGCGCCGGTCAGTCAGTTGCCCGGTCAAGTGCAGGCAGGTGCCGCAGCACCAGGCGTTTCGTGAGCAGCGGACCGCACACGCCCGCGGCCATCAGCACGAGCGCGAACGGCACGAAATGCGCGCCCTCCCATGACACGAACTCGAGCAGCACCGCTTTGGTCAGCCCGATGAACACGGTGTTGAGCAGGTAGATCACGAACACGTATCGGCCGAGCAGCGCGAGCACGGAGGCGCGCGCGGCGGCGCCGTGACGCACCAGCCCGTGCATCGCCGGAAGCGACAGCAGCCCCGCCACCAGCAGCGCCCATTTGTATGGGAATCCCTGCGCGCCCTCCGTCCAGTGAAAGCTGATCCAGCCGAGCGAGACCGGCAGCACCGCGAGCGCGAGGGCGGCAAGGGCCGGGAGCCAGATCCGGTCGACGACCACAAGCCAGCGCCGGCTTGCGTCGGCGGCCAGTCCTCCGAGCACGAAGAAGATCAAATAGCTGCCGATGCGATCCAGGTACAGCATTGGCGGCAGCGGCAGCAGGTAGACCAGCACGGCGGCTCCGAGAAGCACCGCGCGGCCGTGCCGGAGCGACAGGAGCGGCGGCGTGATCACGCAGAACGCGAACAGCGCGGCGATGTACCACACCTCGGTCGCCGGACTGTGCTCGGTGTCCCAGACGAGCGCGCGCACGCCCGGCCAGAATCCCTGTGGCACGTTGTCGACATGCGCGAAGCGTGACACGAGGAGCTTGCTGCAGAGCACCGCGAGGCCGAACACGACGAATGGGACGAGCAGGCGCCCGGCGCGGCGGCGCACGAGGTGCGGCCACTCGGCGCGCGGCGTGCGCGCCGCGCCGGAAAGGAAAGTGACGTAGCCGCTGAGATACATGAACAGCGGCATGTGAAAGAGATAAACCGCGATTCGCATCGGATCGTACCACGTTACGCCGGCCGGCGTCTGGCGGGCGACGAGATGGCCGAACACGACAAGCAAGATGGCAAGACCCTTGGCGCGGTCGAGGTCGGACTGACGGGTGGCGGGACGCGCCGGCGCGAAGGCGAGTGGACCGGCGGGGATCGAGGTGGAGGACACGGGAACGCGACTCTCCCAAACTTTCGCGGGTATGCGCCGTTCGCGCCGCGGACGGCGCCGTTCCCGCCGCTGGCGTTTTGTTTATCCAGACGGCCCGGCGCAGCAGTTATTCTGCCTTGCCGAATCGCGCCTGCACGAACGCATTCGCGAGAGTCCCCGTCTTTAGCAGGAAAGCGTGATGCGGCTGCTGCAGAGCAACGTCTTCTGGTCCGGCCTTGAGGCCGGCTCGTCTGCCGGGCTCTCGTTCGCCTCGGCCTTCATCGTCGCGCGCCTCGTGGGACCTGCCGAGGTCGGCGTCGGCGCGGCGGTCGTCTCCGTGCACGTGCTGCTGTGGGTGGTGGTCAACGCATTGTTCGCCGATCCGCTCGTGCAGCGGTTGAAGGTCGACGACACCGAAGCATCCAGCGCGCTCTGGGCATCGACGCTGGTCGGGCTGTTGGCCGCGCTGGTGCAAGCGGGGGCGGCGTTCGCGATCGCCGGAGCGATGGGCGACGGGCGCATCGTTCCGATGGGGCTGCTGCTCGCGCTGCCGCTGCCGCTGGTCGGTGCGGGAGGCGTGATGCAGGGCATCCTGACGCGCAACCGGGAGTACCGCGTGCTCGCCGGCCGCGCGCTGATCGGGCAGGGCGGCGGCACCCTTGCCGGAATCGCGCTTGCCGTGCTCGGTGCCGGCGCCTGGGCTCTGGTCGCGCAGCAACTCGTGAACTCGATGTTCGGCGCGCTCTCGCTCGTGCTGCGCACGCCGTGGCGGCCGCGGCTCGTGCTAAGCTGGCAACCTGTGCGCGAATTGCTGCATGTCGGTTTCCCGCTGGTGCTGAGCACGTTGGTGCAGCACAGCCGCTACCGCCTGTTCGCGCTGCTGATCGGCAGCACGGCGGGCGCGTCCGCGCTCGGCCAGGTGCATATGGCATTCCGCCTCGTCGACACGGTGCGCGAACTGGTCAGCACGGCGTTCTGGCGGCTCAGCCTGCCGTCGATGTCGGAACGCCAGCAGGACCTGCCGGCGCTGCGCGCCACTGTCTCGCGCTTTCTGGAGCTGACCGGGCTCGTGCTGTTTCCGATGTTCGGCGCGATGCTGGTGGTGATCGACCCGCTGGTGCGGCTGCTGCTCGGGCCGGTCTGGGCGCCTTCGGCGGATGCCTCGGCGGTCCTGATCGTCCTGACGATGTACGGCTTTCTCTACGCGCCAGCCGGCACGGCGCTGGTCGCGCGCGGCATAACGCGGTTCACGCTGATTGCGATGTCCTGCATGACGGTGCTGACGCTGGCAGGCGTGCTGGTCGCGCACCCCCACACGCCGCGGCAGGCGGTTGTCGTCTGGGCCGTGGCACAGCTGCTCGTTTTCCCCGGCATGCAATGGGGTACGGCGCGCTTGCTCGGGGATTCGGTGTTTCGGCAGATTCGCGCCGGTTTCCCGGCGCTCGCGCTGGCGACGCTCGCGATCGGGGCGGCGTTGCTGGCGCCCCGGGCGCTCGGCGAACCCCGGTCCGACCTGCTGCTGATCGCCGAGCGGCTGGCGTGCGGCGCCGCCGTGTACTTGCCGGGGGCGGCGCTGCTGCTGCGCACGAGCGTGCTCGACGCGCTGCGGGCCATCGGCATGCGCCGCCGCCCTGCCTGATTCCGCCGCCGCGGAATCGCAGCCTTTTCGCACCTGTCGCGTTAATGCGCAGGGTTGCGTCGAAGGCGGCCAGATGGTGCGGATTCAGCGGTGATCCGACACAGTTGCCGGCCAATACGGGTCATGAAATGAGGCACTCAGCATTGTGCAACGGACAAGACATTCTTCGGCTCTTCGGCCGGTCGCGCGGACAAGATGCGAGCCTGTCCGCGCCTACGCAAGAGCCGCCCGGCATGTCTGATCGCTGCGGTGCAAAATGCCGTGTCGTTTCTGGACGATTCCTCACGCCGAATGGATGGAAACCGGCGACATGCGGCGCTCCATCCACCTATGGTTGAAATATGTCGCTGATATGGAACCAGGACGGAAATCGCTGACGACAAAGTTATTTTATTTCGCTGCACCGCAAGATGATAATTCTTGCCCGTGATGACCGGATTTTGTCTGGTTCCGTCGGACTGACTTCAACAAGTGTCACGGACTTCGCGGTCAACTTGATGGACGATGCCATGAGTCGGATCGGCCCAAATCTACGCCCGGCGGTCCTGCGGTCTTCGCACGCGTCCGCTGCCGGTCTCTTCGACGCGAGGGATGTCGCGCCGCCACTGCAGCCGGTCGCAGCGAGCCTCGCGGCGCTTGGTCTCGACGCGCTGGTCTGCGTGACCATGCCGTTCCTGGCCGCCCACATCGCGCCGGCGCCGCCAGAGGCGACGCTGGTCGGGCGGCTTGTGCTGCTGCTGCTGGTCCTCGTGCTCGGCGGCGGCGCGGTGAGCGGGGCCTATCGCCATGCCCTGCTGTTCCGCGGCGGCGAGCAGGTGCGGGCGGTCCTGCGGGCCGGGGGCTCCTCGCTCGCGGTGATGGCGCTGGCGGTGGCATTGCTGGGGGAACCCCGCGACGTTTCGGCCGGCTGGGCGTTCGCGTCGGGCGCGCTGGTGCTGGGCGGACTTGCGGTCGGGCGGCTTGGGCTCGCGCGCGCGCTCGCGGGCGGGGCGGGGCAGCGGTTTGCGCAGCGCACCATCATTGTCGGCAGCGGGCTTGCCGGCGCGCGGCTGTTGCGGCTGCTGCGCCAACTCGACGAGCGTTCGGTGCGCATCGTCGGCATCTTCGATGACCACGCCGATCTCGCCGAGGGGCTGCTGGAAGGTGTGCCGATCCTCGGCCCCGTGGCGAATCTGCTGGCGCTGGTGCGCCGGGGCATGGTGGACGAGGTGGTGCTGGCCCTGCCCTGGTCGGAGGAGCGCCAGATCCTCGAACTCATCGACCTGCTTTCGGACTTTCCGGTGCATGTGCGCCTCGCGCCGGACCTGATCAGCTACCACTTCCCGCGCTGTGTGCAGCTCGATCTGCACGGCCACCCGATGCTGCGCGTCGCGGAGCGTCCGATCTCTGGCTGGGGCAGCGTGCTCAAGCGGGCCGAAGACATCGCGGTGGCCGGTACCGCGCTGCTGCTTTGCGCGCTGCCGATGGCGGCGATCGCGCTTGCCATCCGGTTGGACAGCCCGGGTCCGATCCTGTTCCGCCAGAAGCGCACTGGGTTCAACAACCACGACTTCGAGATGCTGAAGTTCCGCACGATGCACCACCACATGGCGGAATACCGCATCTGCCGGCAGACCACGCGCGACGACCCGCGCGTGACCCGCGTCGGCGCGATCCTGCGCCGCACCTCGCTCGACGAGTTGCCGCAGATCTTCAACGTCCTGCGCGGCGAGATGTCGATCGTCGGGCCGCGTCCGCACGCGCCCGGCACGCGCGCCGGCTCGCGCCCGTTCGAGCAGGTGGTGGATCGCTACGCCGCGCGCCACCGCGTCAAGCCCGGTCTGACCGGGCTTGCGCAGGTACGCGGGCTGCGCGGCGAGACGCGCACCGAGGACAAACTGGTGCGCCGCGTCGAGGCCGATCTCGAATACATCGAGTCATGGTCGCTGTGGCTCGATCTTGTGATCATCCTGCGTACGCTGTTCATCGTCCTCAGGATGCAGAATGCATACTGATCCGGCGCATCCCTGGACGACCGCGCGACCGGCGGAACACGATCGAGGACTTCCCAGGTGAACCAGATGCTGCAAATCCCGGCCGACGTAGCCGAAGAGCAGGACAACGGTCGCGAACGCCGGCCGCGCCGGCGCAGCGGCACGCGCGGCAACGACCCCCGCAGCGACGCGCGCGCCGCGGCCGCGGCTCAGCTCGCGATGGCGGTCTCCGCGGTGCGTCGGCGCAAGTGGCCGCTGATCGTCTGCGCCATCGCTATCCCGGTCATCGCCTTCGTGGCGCTCAAGCAGGTCACGCCGCGCTACACCTCGGAAGGCTCCGTGATCTACGAGCCGACGCAGTATGCCGCGCAGGAACTGCAAAGCATCCTGCACGAGGACCCGATGACCGACGCGGTGATGGCGAGCCAGGCGGAGATCGTGCGCAGCCTGTCCGTCGCGGCGCGGCTGGTCGATCGCTTCCACCTGATGAGCGACGCCGAGTTCAACTATACGCTGCGCCCGCCCTCGCTGCTCTCGCGCATCGGTGGCGCGGCGCAGCGCGTCCTCTACGCGGTGTTCGATCCGATCTCGCCGACCCTTGCCGCGGTGTTCGCCGCCCAGGCGCCGACGATGCAGCCCTCGCCGCAGGATGTGCGCCACTCGGTCGAGCAGGCGGTGCAGGACGCGATCACGGTCGAGGCGGTGCGGCAGTCGCACGTGCTCTCCGTTAAATTCACCGCGGAAAGTCCGGAGGTTTCGGCGGAGGCGGTGAACGCGATCATGGACTTCTACATCACCGACCAGCTCGCCGCGAAGTTCCAGGCCGTGAAGGCGGCGGACACGTGGCTGGAGACGCGTGCGCAGGAGCTACGCAAGGAGGTCCAGACCACGGAGGACAAGATCGCCGCCTACAAGGCGAGGACCGGGCTGTTCCAGGGCGTGCAGGCGGGGCTCGACACCGAGCAGATCAGCCGCATGACGACCGATCTCGTCACGGCGGAGAACGACCTCGCACAGGCGCAGGCGCGGCTTGATGCGGCGCGCGGGCGACAGGGCGCCTCTGCGCAGGCGGCCGTGGCACCCAACGTCGTGCAGATGCGGATGCAGCAGGACACGATCAACGCGCAGCTGCAATCGCTGCTGACGCGCCTCGGCCCGAACCATCCCGACGTGGTCAGCCTGCGCAACCAGCTTCGCGAACTGCAGCGGGCCGTGGGCAGCGAGGTCGGCCGCACTGTCGCGGCGACGGACGCGGAGCTGCGCGCGGACCGTGCCAAGGTCGCGCAATTGCAGGCCGACCTGAAGATGGCGCAGATGCAGGTCGACAAGAACAACCAGGCGATGATCCCGCTTAACGCCATGCAGCGGGATGCGGACGCCGCGCGGTCGCTGCTGCAGGCGGTGCTGGCGCGCATCCAGCAGACCTCGCAGCAGAGCGCGATCGAGAAGCCTGACGCGCGCGTGATCTCCGAGGCGCTGCCTCCTCCCGAGCCGTCCTTCCCGAAGACCAAGATCCTGCTGCCGGCGGCGATGGTGTTCGGCGTGATCTTCGGTCTGATCGTGGTCTACCTGCTGGAGATTGCGGACAGCACCTTCCGCAGCGGCGACGACGTCCGCGCGGTGCTTGGGCTGCCCTGCTTCGCGCTCGTTCCCGCGGTGCGTCCGCGCCTCCTCGGGCGCATCCGCATGGAGGACTACGTGGTGCGCAAGCCGCTTTCGCCCTTCTCCGAACAGATCCGCGCGCTGCGCGCCGGGCTGTGGCTCGACAGCGTGCAGCCAAAGATCGTCGCCATCACCGCCGCGCGGCCCGCCGAGGCCAAGACGACGACGGCGATGGCGCTCGGCCGGTCGAGTGCGATGAACGGCGAGCGCGTGCTGGTGCTCGACTGCGACGTGCGGCAGCCGAGCTTCGGACGGCTGATGCGCGCGGAGCACAGTCGCGGCATCGTGGACTACATGCTCGGCCAGGCGACGCTCGACGAGATCATCCGCCGCGACCGGCTGACCTCGATGGACTTCATCCCTGCCGGCACCTCAAAGGCGAACTCGCTCGGCCTGTTCATGTCGGATGCGATGACGCAGGCGCTGGAGCGGCTGCGGACAGACTACGACCTCATCCTGCTCGACGCGCCGCCGGTGTTCGCGATGACCGATGCGCGCATCATCTCGCGCATCGCCGACGCGACTCTGCTCTGCGTGCGCTGGCGCGAGACACCGCGCAGCGTGGTGTCGCGCTCGCTCGACCTGCTCGACGAGGCGGACGCCCGCGTGATCGGCGTGTCGCTCACCCGCGTCGATCCTCGCGCCCACGTACGCTCCGGCCACTCCGACGCGGAGGTCTATCATCCGCGCTACGGCGGCTACTACCGCGAATGACGGCCGCTGCGTGTCCGCGATGCCACGGTTGCAGCAGATGCGGAGGATTTCCTTGAGTTGTGATCAGGTGCCGGACTATGCTCACGGGCATACTGCAACCGTCACTGTCATTTCCGCACCATGTTCGCAACCGACGCGCGCGCCGACGTTCGCCACCCGGTTCCCGCGGCGTCGCCTGCCGGACGCTGCGGCGAAACCGAACCTGTCGAGGAGGACGTGTTGGCGCCGGCACGCGGGATCGTCCTCGGCGCCGTGCTGGGAACGGCGAGTCTCGTGGTGCTCGGCGTGGCGGGCTGGCTGCTGCTCTGACCGGCCGGCCCCGCGCGGGCGGGGTTGAATATGTCGGCGTCACGCACCAGCGGCCGCGCCATGCCGCGGCGCCTTCCGGTCCCGCCGCCGCTGCACGATGCGGGCGGCGATCTCCACGTGGTGCTGCTGGTCGTGGCGGCCGGCTTCCTCCTCGCAATGTTTGCGGGCGCGCTTTACGACATCCGTTTGCTGCCGCTGTTCCTTGCAGCCGGCACGCTGCTGTGCGTCGCCGTTCCGGTCATCCGCTTTTCCGTGGCCACCTCGGCCGTGTGGTTGCTCATCGCGGCAACCACCCCCGAGATGTGGCTCGGCGAGGTGATCGGCAACGAGAGCGCGATCACGGCGGTCGTGAAGGTGCTGGGGCTTGCGCTGCTTGCCGTTTGCATCCTGCGCTACGGCGGCCGGTTCGACCGGTTCAATCCGGCGCTCGCCTACATCTCGATGTTCGTGATCGGCCTGATGCACGGGCTGTGGCCGACGCTGACCGCGATGGACAGCGTGCGCTCGCTGATCGGCTCGGCCGCGCCCTTCGCCTTCTCCTTCAGCCGCCTGTCGCGCCGTTGGTGCAATGCTATCATCACCGCGACGATCTGGAGCCCTTCGGTCATCGTCGGCTTCGGCGTGCTGCTGGCCGCGGCGCATGTGCGGCCGCTGTTCACCGGGCTTGAGGGCACGACCCGCCTGGAGGCCTCGACGCACCCCGCCTTCCTCGGCGGCTTCGCGGCGGCGGCGATCTATGCGGCGCTCGTCGAACTCTATCGCGACGGCCGGCGGCGGCATGTCTGGGCGATCGCCGTCAACTACCTGATCCTGTTCCTCTCCGGCGCCCGCGCGCCGCTCGCCGCGGCGCTGCTGGTCACCTTGGCGGCGTTCTTCTTTTTGCGCTCCGACCTGTTCCCGGCGCGGCGGCGGTTGCCGTTCATGCTTGCCGGCGCGCTCGCCGCGCCCGTGCTCGTGGCGGTGGCCACCGGCTCGAATTCCATCCGTCTGCTCAACGTGCTGTCGAGCAATGCGGAGAACCTCTCCGGGCGCAACCTGATCTGGCCGCTGTTCGAGCGGGCATGGGACGCCTCGCCTATCTTCGGCTGGGGCATCGGCGCGGGCAAGGCAGTGGTGGATCCGGACAGCCTGCTTGCGAAGCTCCTCGGTACCACGGCGGCGCACAACGAGTATCTGCGCATGGGTGTGGACGGCGGCTATTTCGGGCTTGGCCTGCTGATCACGATGCTCGGACTGTGGGCCTGGTGGTGGACACGCTCGGCGCCGCGAACCGACCGCTTCATCATGCGCATGGTGTTCATCGCCTTCGCGATCCACTCCTTCACCGACAACACGCTGATCGCGGCGACGGCCAGCCTTATGTTCACCTGGGTATCCGCCGTATTCGCCCGTGCCGCGCTGGAGCGCGAGGCGGCGCGGGACTCACGGGTCGAGCAGCACGACGCACAGGCCGCACAGATAGCCTGAGGCGAAGGCGAGCGCGCAGCGCTGGCGGATCATCCCCGGGTGGCGCTCCGGCCACAGCGCGAGCGGGGCGCGCAGCGCGGCATGCAGCGCCATGCGCGCGCCTTTGGCCAGCGCCTCGCGCTTGCCGGCCAGCCGCGCGGCGACGATCGCCTCGGAGACGCCGCTCCAGAACTGCCGCCGCAGCAGCCAGTGCGGCGTGAGCCGCACCGCCTGGATGCTGTGGGTGACGACAATCGACGGGTCGTAGTGGATGTCGTGCCCGGCGCCGCGCAGCGCCCGCATCACCCACGCCTCCTCGCCGGAGAGCAGCTTGCGCCCGATCCGACCAAGTTCCGGCGGAAACCCGCCCACGTCACGCAGCGCGGCCGTGCGGAACACCATGTTCGCGCCGTATGGTTCGACGTGGCGCGGCAGGCTGCCGTCGCCGACCCGACCGGGGCGGCTCCAGCTCAGCACGGTCAGCGCAGGGATCAGTTCCGGCGGCCACCAGCGCGGGCATGGCGCCTCCCAGGCGGGCAAGATGGGGCCGCCGAGCGCTGCGGCGCCGGGTGGCAGCCGCGCGGCGCACACGGCGATGGCACGCGCCCAGCCGGGGTCCACGCAGGCGTCGTCGTCGATATACGCGACCCAGGGCGTCGCCGTGACGGCGAGGCCGGCATAGCGGGCGAGCGACAGCCCGGGCCGCTTCACGCGCACCAACCGCACACCATAGGCCGCCGCGAGCGACGCGATCTCCGCTGCCGCCGCGGGGGTCGAGGCGCTGTCCACCACCAGCACGCACCAGTCGACGCCCGCCTCGGCGTCATTCGGCGCGCGCCCAGCCTCGAG
>Ga0335085_10013439_pt1 | contig 12007 bp, 11 predicted proteins | sample Lox_Sample_45_FD_206712 | JGI IMG/M metagenome (GOLD analysis project Ga0335085, IMG submission 206712) | Soil microbial communities from Loxahatchee National Wildlife Refuge, Florida, United States - Lox_Sample_4.5 | ecosystem: Environmental > Terrestrial > Soil > Wetlands | place: USA...
GATGATGGCGTTCCAGCCGGCCTCGTCGAAGCGGTGCTGCAGCGTGTAGCTTGGAGTGTGGCAGCTCGTGCAGTTGTTGCGGAAAATCTGTTTCATCCGCAATTCGTCCGGCGTGTTGCCGGGAAGACCGGCGAGGATGAGATCGCCCGGCATCTGCTCGATCTGCCGCTCGGCGTCGGCGATTGGGCTCAGCGCGAAGTCTTGATGCTTGACTGCTCCGAGTGCGAGCTCGTTCTTCGCGGTACCGAAGCCGATCGCCTGCGCCCAGACCCGGTATTGTCCCTCCGGCAGCGGCGGAAAGACGTAAGCGCCGGCGGGATCGGTGAACACCGTCGTGGTGATGGTCGTGCCGACCTCCTTGGCCGAAACCGTGACGCCACCCATCTTCTCGCCGGCGGCGGACGCGATGGTGCCGCTCAACGTCACGTCGGCCGCCGCGGCCGGCGGTGCGGCTGCAAGCGTCATCGCCAACACTGCGAAAGCAGCAGCGCCGACAGGCAGGACGGGACCGTTACGGGACCCGCGACCATGGCTCATTGACCGGTTCGTCGCATGCTTAGTCATCGCTGCGGTCTCCTCTGGCGGCCTTGCCGTCGCGCGGGGCTGGGCGCGGCGGCATGGGCAAGGCTTTCACATAGGTGACGATGGCTTTGATCTGGTCCGGGCTGAACAGGTATTTGAAGCCCGGCATGTTCGGCGAGCCGTTGCTGATCTGCGTGAACAACGCGTCGTCTTTGCCGCCGAGGGATTGCCCGGAAATGTCGGGGCCGAAATGCCCCGCCGCCGTGATCTGCGTGTGCTCGTGGCAGACCATGCAGTGTTGCGTGAACAGGTCGCGGCCGATCGTTTGCGTGGCGTTCAGCGAAGCCGCGGCAGGATAGGGCTGCGCTGACGCCGCTGCCGCCTGCGCGGCGACGAAGAAAGTTGCGGCGAACGGCAGAACACGGCGCTGCATCCGCTTCCTCCATGCAGTGGGCGGGCCGTGGCGAAGCCCACCGCTTATCGTCATTGCGGGCTTCGCCTCGCCCGACTCTGCCGGCCTTGCTATTTGGCCTCGGCCTGCGTCTTCAGCGCAGCGAGATCGGCTTCGCTGCGGAATGTCATCACCGCGACCTTGCTGGTGCGCGAATAGGGAATGACGACTTCCATCTTGCCGTCTTTCTCGAGCAGCGAGACGTAGCGCGCCTCGGTGCCGCGGGTCGGCAGATCGAATGTCGTCCATTTGTTGGCGGCGGGGTCGTAGCGCAGGATCACATCGGAGGTCCAAATGTTGAGCCACGCATTGTGGTTCTTGTCGACGGCGATGTGATAGGGCTGCATCACGCCCGGTCCCGGCAGCGGCACGAAGCTTGTCTCCATGGTGCGGGTGTTGATCTTGGCGAGGTTGCGGCCCCAGGAATCGCCGACCCAGAGCACGTCACCGTCCTTGTCGGCGCCCATGCGGCGCGGGCCCTGGTTCCACGGCACCGGCGCGTTGAAATCCGGCGCGGCGAAGCTTTCGTAGAAGGCGCGGTCGCTATCGGTGATCGCGTCCTTGTCGAGTAGCACGCGCGGCAGCTTGAGTTCGCTGACCTTGCCGGTCGCGCTGTCGCCCTTGTTGACGGTGTCGATGATCATCTCGGCCCACCAGCCGTTGCCGTCGCGGTCGCCGGCGGCGCCGTAGGTGATGCCTTTGCCGTTGGGCGTGTTGAAGGTGGGCGATTTGAAATCGACGAAGGTTTCGGTCTTGGGGTCGAACCGCAATGCGCCATCGGGCGCCGACGCCCAGATATCGCCCTTGCCGTCCCAATCGACCGTGGTGGCGCCGCCGGTCGGCGACATGGTGGTGGGCGGCAGATAGACCTCGATCTTCTGCGTCTTCGGATCGAGCCGGCCGAGGCCGCCGCGGCCGGTATTGACGTTGAACCAGATGATGCCGCTCGGGTCGCGCGTCATGCCGTGGGTATTGGCGGCGAGGCCGTCGGCGCCCAGCACCTTGAACATTTTCACGGCGCCGGTCGCGGTGTCGATGCGGCCGACGGAGGTTTCGTGATTGGGCACGTTCGAGGTGAACCACAGATTGCCGTCGAGATCGGCCCAGGCGTCATGGACCAGCGAGCCGCGTCGCGACGGCGTGCCGTTGAGCCAATCGCTGCCGTCGGTCATCGGATTTTTCGCCGGCACGTCGATGTCGGCTTCCATCGGTACGTCGTATTCCTTGAACACGACGCGCGCAGTTTCGCCGGACGGTCGCGGCCGCAGCACCGTCTTCACGTTGCTCTCGCCCGGACCGCGGGCGCGGGCGAGATACGCGGCAAGCTCCTGCTCGTTGTGATCGAGCACGCCTTGCGCCTTGTGGTCGGCGCCGAGATAGATGCCGGAGACGTTGACGTGCTTCATCAGGTCGATGATGGCGGCCCAGCCCGCGGTGTCGAAGCGATGCTGCAGCGGAAAGTTCGGCTGATGGCAGCCGGTGCAGTTGTTCTCGACGAGCTTCTTCATCCGCTTGTCGCCGTCGGTCGCTTCGGGCAGCGACGCCATGGCGAGATCGCCGGGCAATTGCCGGAAATAATCGCCGCTGAGCGGCGCCAGCGTGAAGTCCTGATGACCGTTGGCGGCAAGATCGACGGCGCCTTTCGCCGTCGCGAACGACAGCGCCTGCGCCCACACGCGGTAATGGCCGTTCGGCAGCGGCGGGAAGTAGTAGTGGCCGCTGTCGTCGGAAAACACCGTCGTGGTGACCGTTGCGCCGTCGGCCTTGGCCGAAACCGTGACGCCGCCCATGGCGTCGCCCGCCGACGATTTGACGCCGCCGCTCAACAGCGCATCGGCGTAAAGCGGGCTTGTTGCGAAAATCGTGGTCAGCGCGGTCGCTGCGGCGAGCGCGGCAATGCGGGATGCTTTCAAGCGCGTCATGGCGTTGTCCTTCCTGGACGGCGTTAATCGAGGCCGCCCCCGCCGCCGCCCGCTTTGCGCGGCGCGGCCGTATCGGCGGGAGCGGGAAGGGTCTTGATGTAGGCAACGATCGAATCGATCTGCTCCGGCGTGAACTGAATCTTGAAGCCGGGCATGCGCGGTGTGCCGTTGCTGATCGTCTCGTGGATGATGTCGGCCTTGCCGCCGAGCGTCTTTTCGGAGAGCGCCGGCGCGTAGGTTGGCGCATTGATCTGCGGATTCTTGTGACAGAGGACGCAGGATTGATTGAACAGCCGCTCGCCGAGCGCGCGATCCTGGGCGAAGGCGGAGGTAGCAACTGCGAGCAGAAACGGCGAGACAAGAGCCACAACCGATGCGCTGCGCAGCATACTGTCTCTCCCCAATGCCGTGTTTTGCTTTTAAAAAAGCCTACGCCGTCGCAGCACTGTTGGAAAGCGGCGGATCAATTGCCGGCATTGCGCCGATCGCATGTCAAATGCCGTGAGGAACGGCGGTCTGGCGAAAGCGTTTCCATTCCGGTCGGCAGTTCCTCGTCCCCGAGCCTGCCGCCCAACATACCCCCGGCGGATACCCCCGGTTCCGCCGGGGACCATTTTTGCGTCGCCGGCGCCCTTGCATCGCGGATTTCCGTCGGGATAGTTGGCGTCTGAAGTGTCGGCGTTGGGGGAGGCGATGCTCAAAAAGCGACTGATTCTCGCTGCGCTCGTTGCATCCATTGCGGCGTGCGCTCCCGCTCAAGCGTTCCAGCTTGCCATCAGCCAGTACGGCCGTGTCACCGCGACGCTGCCTTGGGCGGTGGCCATGGAGAAGGGCTATTTCGACGACGCCGGCATCAAGATCGACCAGGTGATCGCCGGCGCCGGCGGCGGCACGACCTTGCGCAATGTGCTTGCGAGCGACCTGCCTTACGGCGAGGTCGCCACCTCGGCCGCTATCGCCGCAAGCCGCGCCGGGCTCGACGTCGTCATCGTCAATTCGTCGAGCAGCCATATCGGCGAAATCTCGCTGGTGGCCGATCCGAAATCCGGGATCCGCAAGGTCGCCGACCTTGCCGGCAAAAAGGCCGGCTACACCGCGCCCAAATCCACCAGCGACGTGCTCTTGCAGCTTGCTTTGAAGGCTTCGCAGCTCACCGGCAAGGTCGAAACCGTGGCGACCGGCGGCTTCGGTCCGGGCCTCACCGCGCTCACCACCGGCGCCATCCAGGCCGCGCCGCTGATCGATCCGATCCTGACGCTCGAGCCGGAAAAGTACCGCGTCATCCTGCCATTCGCCGATCTGATCCCGCGCATGACGTGGCTCGTCGGCATCACCACGCGCGACTTTGCGAACAAGAACCCGGAGCTGTTGCGCAAGCTCATCGCGGTGCGCCGGCGCGGCGTTGATTTCATCTATCAGAACCGCGACGAGGCGATGCGCATCTACGCCAAGGTCTGGCAGCAGGACCCCAAGCAGGTCGCGACTTATTTCCCGAAATATTTCGGCTATGAGGGCGAGTGGACGCGCGGCGCGTTCGAGCGGGCAAGCCTCGATAAGATGTCGGAAGGCCTTCAACTCGTCGGCGAGACCGACAAACCCATCGACTGGAATGCGATCATCGATCAGGAGTTTCTGCCCAAGGATTTGCAGAAGCCTTTGTGATCGTGATCGCTTGCCGGCTGCCGCGCCGACCTTCTGATGCCCGCCAGGGAGCCTGACCCATCCTGTCGCGATCGACCAAGCTCACTGTGGCGCGCATCGCCGTGGTCGTCGGCGCTTTCGCCGCGATCGAGGCGTTGTGCCGCGGCGGCATCATCCCGCGCGCCACGATGATACCGCCGACCGAGATGGTTGCCGCCCTGTGGCAGATCCTGCGCAGCGGCAGCGCCAATGCCGACATCGCCTTTACCGTGGTCAATACGCTCGCCGCCATCGCGCTGGCGGTCGTCGCGGGGTTTTGGCTCGGCGCCGTGCTGCACGCCTTGCCGCGGGCGCGGCGCGCCGTCGAGCCGCTGCTGTCGGCCTATTATGCGGTGCCGGTATTCATCTTCTATCCGCTGCTGATCGTGGCATTCGGCGTCGGGCGGACCGCGCTCGTCGTCATGGGCGCCATGTTCGGCGTCGTGGCGATGATCGTGAACACCATGATCGGCCTCGACCGCGTGCCGTCGGTCATGGTCAGAACCGCCGCGGTAATGCGGCTGCATCCCGTGGCGCGCCTGGTGCTGATCAGGCTGCCGGCTGCGGCGCCGCATCTCGTCACCGGCGTCAAGCTCGCGGTGGCCTATTCGGTGATCGGCATCGTCGCCGGCGAGTTCATCCTGGCGACCGCCGGGATCGGCAAGCGCATCGCGTTCGGCTACCAGGATTTCGACAACCGCACCATGTACGGCATGCTGCTGTTGCTGCTGATCCTGGTCACCGCGGTCAACGGCGCGCTGTCGCGATGGGAGAAGCGGCTGCATCATCGCTTCGGCCGGCAATGAAGCCGCGCTATTACGACGGGCTTGTTCTCGCCATCTGCCTGCTGACGTGCTGGGAGCTGCTTTACCTCGCCGTCGGCGCCGACGTGGTGTCGTCGCCGGCGCAGACCATCGCGCGCGCGGCCGCGCTGCTCGATACGCGCAACTTCTGGCACGACGCCTCGAGCACCGGCATCGCCTTCGGTTACGCCTGCGCGATCGGCATCGTCGGCGGGCTGTTGTGCGGGCTTGTCCTCGGCCTCAACAGCTTCGTCAGCGATGTCGCCGATCCGATCCTCGGCACCGTCTATTCGATCCCGAAGATCACGCTCTATCCCATCATCCTGTTGCTGTTCGGGCTCAGCCCCGCGGCCAAGGTAGCGTTCGGCGTCATTCATGGCGTCTTTCCGGTCGCCATCTTCACCATGAACGCGGTGCGCAACGTCGCGCCGGTGCACCGCCGCACCGCGAAGGCGCTGCGGCTGTCGCGCACCGCGACCATCGTCACGGTGCTGGCGCCATCGGCATTTCCCGAAATCCTGGCCGGCATCCGCATCGGCGTCGCGGTGACGCTGCTCGGCATTCTGATCGCGGAATTCTTCGCGGCGTCGTCGGGCATCGGCTTCGCCCTGATCCGCGCCACCGAGATTCACAACGTCGTCGATACGTTCGCGCTGACGCTGTTGCTGTTTCTGTTCGCTGTCGCCCTCAACGCATTGCTGCACCTCACCGAGCGCCGCAATCGTCCTCACGCATAGGAAGCCCGTCATGAAAACGAGCCGCGATCGGATCCTGACCACCCATGTCGGCAGCCTGCCGCGCAGCGAGGCCGTGCTGCAGCTTCTGGAGTCGCGCGAGAACCGCCGAGATTACGATGCGGCCGAGTTCGACCGCGTCATGCGCCAGGCGGTGCTCGACATCGTGCGCCGCCAAGCCGATATCGGCATTGACGTCGTCAGCGACGGCGAGACCAGCAAGATCAGCTACGCCACCTATGTGCACGACCGGCTGAGCGGCTTTTCCGAGGGCGGCAATCCCGGCCCGTCGCGGCCGCATCTCGACGTCGCGCCGTTTCCGGACTTCCGCAAGAAGATGGCGCAGCTCACCGGCGCGCAGCGCTTCAAGCGCGTCACCTGCATCGGGCCGGTCAAGGTGCAAAATCGCGAGGCGCTGACGCGCGATCTCGCCAATATGCGCGCCGCCGTCGAGGCCGCGCATCCGACCGAGGCATTCCTCACGGCGGCCTCGCCGGGCGTCGTCGCGAGCTTCCTGCCGAACCAGTATTACCCGAGCCACGAGGCCTATATCGAAGCCATCGCCGAGGCGATGCAGGAGGAGTACACCGCCATCGTCGAGGCGGGCTTTTTGCTTCAGCTCGATTGTCCCGACCTCGCCATGTCGCGCCACACCGGCTTTCAGGATCTCACCGAAGCCGAGTTCCTCAAGCGCGCCGCGTTCCACGTCGACGTGCTCAATCACGCGCTCGCCAAGGTGCCGGCGGAGCGGGTGCGCCTGCACGTGTGCTGGGGCAACTATGAAGGCCCGCACACCCACGACATCGATCTCGTCAAGATCGTGCGCATCGTGCTCGGCGCCAGGGTCCAAGGCATTGCCATCGAAGCTGCCAATCCGCGCCACGCCCATGAATGGGTGCTGTGGCGGGACGTGAAGCTGCCCGACGACAAGCTTCTTCTTCCCGGCGTCATCGACACCTCGACCAACTATGTCGAGCATCCGGCGCTGGTGGCCGAGCGCATCGTGCGCTTCGCCGAAACGATCGGCCGCGAGCGCGTGATCGCCAACACCGACTGCGGCTTCGGCACCGCGGCAGGGCACGGCAAGCTCGATCCGGAGATTGCGTTTCTCAAGCTCGGTGCGCTGGTCGAGGGGGCGCGGCTGGCGAGCAAACGATTGTGGAACTGATCCGTCATCCTCAGCTGCTCGCGCGCAGCGCGAGCCTCGAAGGACGACGGCCCGGGCGCCTTGGCCGCATCGTTCGCGGGCCGAGTAGCCTGTCATCGGGCCGGCCACTTCGGGCCGGACCCGTTGGCGGCCACCTCAGGATGACGGTACTGGCTCAGCGCCACAGCCGCTTGCTGGCGATCCGCGCGGCCTCGTTACGATGCTTGTTCGGCGCCTTCGATCACGAATACGCGAATCGTCTTGACCGCCTTGTCGCGCAACGGTGCGAGTTCGCTGAACGGACGCGATTTTCGCCAATCTAGAGCCTGCTGGAGGCTGTCCCATTCAGTAATGCCGATGCGCCTGGGAGCCCCGCCCGCCAGCGCTATTGTTTTTGCCCCAACGGGGGCGATTCTTCGACCGCCCGCAGCCTCGATTGCGGCATGCGCCTGCGGGACGTAGACCGCAAGCGCCGCAGAATCCCGCACTTCGGTCTCGATGACGAGGTATGCCTTCGGCATCGGCGTCTATTCCGGCTTGATGCCGGCCTGCTTGATGAGCGGCCACCACTTGTCGATCTCGGATTTCTGAAACGCCTTTAGCGCTTCGGGCGACTGCCGATCGCGTTCCGGGACCGCCAATCCGATATCGCGAAGCTTCAGGCACACCGCCGGATCGGCCAAGCTATAGACGACTGCGGCATTGAGCTTTGCGATAAACTCTCTCGGCGTGTTTTTCGGTGCCCACAAGCCGAACCAGGCAAAAGCATAAAGTCCAGGGACGCCAGCCTCATCCACAGTTGGGACGTCCGGTGCTGCTTCTAGGCGGTTCTTGCTGGTGACCGCATAAGCTCGAATGTTGCCGGAACGCAGCTGCGGCAGCAGATCGGGCGGCAGGCTCATGCTCAGATCGATCCGTCCGGCAAGCATGTCCGGAATCGCCGTGCCGCGGTACGGCACGAATTGAAAGTCGGTATTTGTTTCGCGCTGAAACAACAGCCCGGTCATGTGCATGATGCTGCCCGGGCCGTTGGTCCACTGCGTCGCCTTGCCGGGATTGGCTTTGAGCCAGGCAATCAGCTCCTTCAAGCTGCTCGCTGGAATGCCCTTTCGGCCGGCGATCAAAAGCGGAGTGTTCGCAATCAGTGCGATCGGCGTAAAATCGCTCTGCACGTCGTAATGCAGGGCGTAGATGGCGCCGTTAGCAACATGCGTCGACCAGTTGCCTTCAACGAACGTGTAGCCGTCGGGTGCCGCGCGTGCGGTCCGACCTACACCGATGCTGCCTGACGCGCCGGGTGCGTTTTCAACGATGACGGGTTGGCCGAACGAGACAGCCATTCGCTCGGCGATAATGCGCGCAACCGTATCGGCACCGCCGCCCGCTGCATACGGGACGATGAGCGAAACCGGACGTGACGGGTAATCCGACGCCGACGCGGCTTCAACCGCGCCCAGAACGCAGGCCATCACGAGCGAAGGAAATACAGCTTTCAGCACTAGCCTTGCCGCTTCTCGTCGGAAGTAGCTAAACGACCGGGCACTAATACCCGTGGTCGATTGTGAGGCTATCGCGGAGTTGATATAGACAGAATATCAAAATTGTCTTTGTCGCTATAGTCGAAAATCTATGGCTAAAGGGATTGACTGGCAAAGCCGCATCGGCCGTCGACTAAAGCTGCGAGACCTGCACGTCTTTTTTACGGTCGCGCAATCGGACAGCATGGCCAAGGCGGCGGCACATCTCGGCATCACGCAACCGTCCGTCTCGGCGTCTATTCGCGCTCTTGAAGCCACCCTCAACGTGCAGCTGTTTGATCGCAGCCCGCAGGGTGTGACGCTCACGGTGTATGGGAATGAATTGCATAAGTGCGGCCTGACCGTGTTCGACGATCTCCGGCAAGGCATTAAAAGCATTGAGTTTCTGTCCGATCCAGATGCCGGAGAAGTTCGAGTTGGCAGCGCCGAGGCAATGATGGCGGGCTGCGTTCCGGCAATTATCGATCGTCTCTCACAGACGCATCCGCGCGTCGTGTTTCACACCGCCGAAGGAACAGGACATGCGCTCAGAAATGCACTGCGCGAACGCCGGCTTGACCTCGTGGTGGCGAGGAAACCGCCGTTGCCGCTAGAGGACGATTTTTTATCGGAAATCCTATTCCACGATGAACTGCATGTTGTCGTTGGTGCAGGCAGTCGATGGGCGAGCCGCCGCAAGATCAAACTTGAAGAACTGCTGGATGAGCCCTGGATCATCCCCATTTCTGACTCTGTCTTGGGCGGCCTTTTCAGAAAGCATTTCCATGCCGCGGGCATGAGTCTGCCGCGACTGAGCGTCGCCTCAAACTCGATGATCCTGCGTAATCGCCTTTTGGAGACAGGTCGTTATGTTAGCATATTGCCGCGCTCTATTCTCCATTTTAGCGGCAATCTTCCTAAGTTGAAGATTTTGCCGGTGACTCTTCCTGGCGTTAGCCCTGTCACTGAAATTCTCACATTGAAGAACCGAACGCTCAATCCGGCGGCTAAGCTCTTCATCCAATGCGCCCGAGACGTAGCGAAATCGATAACCGCACCCAAGGTGAAGCATCGTCCGTGACGCTCCGAATGGGTCATTTTTAACCGAGAAGGCCGATGTTAGTCCGAGGTCCGTCGCTTAGCGGCGTCCGCATGACGAGTTACATCCATAATCTATTGCTTGCGATCCGCGCGCCCTCAACCAGCGCGCCGAGCTTCGCCCAGGCAACATCGGGATGCACCTCGTCGCCAGCGCCCGAGGTGCCGAAGCCGCAGTCGGTGCCGGCGATGACGCGCTCGCGGCCGACGACGCTGGCGAAACGCGCGAGCCGCTGCGCCACCAGTTCGGGATGCTCGACCAGGTGGATGCAGTGCGAGACCACGCCCGGGATGAGGATTTTGTCGTCGGGCAGTTTCACGTCGCGCCAGATTTCCCATTCGTGCTCATGGCGCGGGTTGGCGGCCTCGATGGCGTAGGCGCCGGCGCGGATGTTGAGCATCAGATCGACGAAGTGCTTGAGCTCGAAATCGAACACGCGCGGCGCGATATTGACGCTGTAGCAGGTGTGGAAGCGCACGCGGTCCTCGGGAATGCCGCGCAGCGCGTGATTGACGCACTCGACGCGCAGCGCCATGAACCTGCGGCATTCTTCGATCGAGGCATTCGGCGTGCGGTTATAGTGCGTCGCCATGCGCGGATCGTCGATCTGCAGCACCAAGCCGGCGTCGACGATTGCGGCATATTCGACGTGCATGGCGTCGGCGAGCGCCGCCAGGTAGTCCTCCGCCGTCGCGTAGTAACGGTTCTCGTAATAAAGTTCCAAATTCGACGGCGAGATCGCGGTCATGAACGCTTCTTCGGCGTTCACGCCTTTCAGCGCAGTGCGCAGATTGGCGATGTCGGCGCGCAATTCGTCTTGGCCGATGTAGGCGATGGGCCCGGTGCAGACCCAGGCCTTGGGCCGCACCGTGCGCTTGGCGACGAGCGCGCCCGAGCGCCCGGCCAGCATCACTTTCATGTCCTCATACGCGCCCGGAAAGGCGAGCCAATCCCGCGTCGCGCCGCGAAAGCTCACCGGGCTGTCGATCTCTTCGAGGCCGGAGAGGCGCGCGCGGGCATAAGCCATCCAGCTCACCTTGCCGTGCTCGCCGTCGTTGATGATGTCGAGGCCGGTGTCGGCCTGCCGGCGCACCACTTCGGCAATCGCTCGCTGCACCCGTTGCTCGAGCGCGCGCGGCTCGTAAGGCTCGCCGAGTTCCTTGGCATTGAGCGCGGCGACGAGGTCCGGCGGCCGCGGCAGGCTGCCGGTATGAGTGGTGAGGATTCGCTGTTCGCTACGCTTCATGCGCCGCCGTTGTCCGCCGGCCCGCGATTAAGGCCGGCCGGCCGCGGGAAAAAAGCGCTCGCCGTTCGTCCACTCGCCGATGCGGTTGTCGAGAATCCATTGCGCCAGGTCGTCGTGACGCACGATCCAGATGTCGGGGAAGCCGCGGATGTATTTCAGGATGCGATCGACCTGCGCCGCGATCAGCGGCCGGCCGCCGAAATGACAATGCACGGTGACGTTGAGAAAGGAGGTCGGCTCGTTGCGATAGAGATAGTCGAACGTGTCCTGATAGACGTCATACCAGTCGCGCGGGTTGCCGCGCAGCACGCGATGATCGGCGAAATCCGAATGCGGCAGCGCGACGATGGTGCGGCCGGCGACATCGACGCAGAACGGCAAGTCGATGTGATTGTAGTCGCCGTACCAAAGAAGACCTGCTTCGGCGACCAGCGCTTCGGTATGCTCGCTCGACGCCAGCACCGGGCTGAGCCAGCCCTTCGGCGGCTTGCCCGACATCTTTCCGATCACATCGATGGTCTTGCCGATGACGGCGCGCTCTTCCTCCTTGGTGAGGTAGGCGAGGATCGTGTCCTGCAGATAGGAATGCGCGCAGATTTCGTGGCCTGACGCGATGATCTGTCTGGCCGCGGCGGGATTGAGCTCCAGGGAATGGGCGTTGGCGGCAAATGTCGCCGGCACCTCGTTGTCGCCGAGAATCTTAAGAAGCCGCCAGACGCCGGCGCGCACGCCATAGGTGCCCCACGTCATCGCGGCGCGATCAGGCGTGCCGGGCTTCAGTGCCGTGGTTTGCACGGTGAAGGGCGGTCCTTTGCCGTCGGACCAGTTTTCCAGCAAGCAGGTGACGACGACCGCCACGCGGGCGCCGTGCGGCCATGCGAAGCCG
>Ga0335085_10013440_pt1 | contig 12006 bp, 9 predicted proteins | sample Lox_Sample_45_FD_206712 | JGI IMG/M metagenome (GOLD analysis project Ga0335085, IMG submission 206712) | Soil microbial communities from Loxahatchee National Wildlife Refuge, Florida, United States - Lox_Sample_4.5 | ecosystem: Environmental > Terrestrial > Soil > Wetlands | place: USA: Florida...
GGGGTGCACGTCGTGCTCGAGCCGGTCCCGGCCGTCGCGCTTGAGCCACGACCACGCGACGATCCGGCCGTCCTCGACCCAGAGGCGGATCCTCCACTCGCTCTCCCGGCCGTCGTGCTGGCGCGTCCCCCACGCGATGTCGCCGACGTGCCAGGGCGCGCGCACGCCGAGCAGCCGCCGCTGCTCGAGCGCGAGCTGCTGCATCCCGGCCACGATCTCCGGCGCGAGTCGAGTCACGGCCGCAACGTTAGGCTCTGGTCGAAATGGTCTGCGCGAGCTGCGGCACCGAGAACAGCGTGGGAAGGCGGTTCTGCGGCGGCTGTGCGGCGCCGCTCGAGCAGCTCTGCCCGTCGTGCGGCAGCGCGAACGAACCGGGCATGCGGTTCTGCGGCGCCTGCGCACATCCGCTCACGGTGGACGCCGCGTCCGTCTCGGAACCGGGGACGGCCAAGCCGGTCGCCGAGCGCCGCCTCGTCTCGGTGCTGTTCGCCGATCTCGTCGGCTTCACGACGCTGTCCGAGTCGCGCGACGCCGAGGAGGTCCGCGAGCTCCTCTCGCGCTACTTCGACAGCTCGAAGCGCCTGATCGGGCTGTACGGCGGCACCGTCGAGAAGTTCATCGGCGACGCCGTGATGGCCGTGTGGGGAACGCCGACCGCCACCGAGGACGACGCGGAGCGCGCCGTTCGCGCCGCGCTCGATCTCGTCGCGGCCGTGGCGGCGCTGGGCGACGAGATCGGCTCGCCGCTGCAGGCCCGCGCCGGCGTCCTGACCGGCGAGGCGGCGGTGACCGTTGGCGCGGAGGGCGAGGGCATGATCGCCGGCGACCTCGTGAACACCGCCTCGCGAATCCAGTCGGCCGCCGAGCCGGGCTCCGTCTTCGTCGGCGAGGCGACACGGCGCGCATCGGAGCGGTCGATCGCGTTCGAGCCCGCGGGCGCGCACGAGCTGAAGGGAAAGGCAGAACCGGTTCCGCTCTGGCGCGCCCTCCGGGTCGTCTCCGGCGTGGGCGGGCAGCTCCGCTCGGAAGGGCTCGAAGCGCCGTTCGTGGGCCGGGATCGCGAGCTCCACCGGATCAAGGAGCTCTTCCGCGTCTGCACGGACGAACAGCGCGCGCATCTCGTCTCCGTGACCGGGATCGCGGGCATCGGCAAGTCGCGGCTCGGCTGGGAGTTCTACAAGTACTTCGACGGGATCGTCGAGCAGATCTGGTGGCATCGCGGCCGCTGTCTGGCCTACGGGGAAGGAGTTGCGTACTGGGCGCTCGCCGACATGGTGCGCATGCGCTGCCGGATCACCGAGGACGAGCCCGCGGACGCAGTGCTGCGCAAGCTGCGCGCGACGCTCCTCGAGCACATCCTCGACGAGACCGAGCGAAGGTTCGTCGAGCCGCGGCTCGCACAACTGCTGGGCGCGGGCGACGGCGAGCCGGGCCAGCGCGAGGACCTCTTCGCCGCCTGGCGCCTCTTCTTCGAGCGGCTCAGCGACTCGAATCCCGTCGTGCTGCTGTTCGAGGACCTGCAGTGGGCGGACGCCTCGCTGCTCGACTTCATCGAGTACCTCCTCGACTGGTCGCGCACGCATCCGATCTACGTCCTGACGCTCGCCCGTCCGGAGCTGAGCGACCGCCGGCCGGACTGGGGCGCCGGTCAGCGCAACTTCACCTCGATCTACCTCGAACCGCTCGGCGACGAAGCGATGAGCGCGCTCCTCGCCGGCCTCGTTCCGGGCCTTCCGGACGACCTGCGCGACCGGATCCTCGCCCGGGCCGAGGGCGTGCCTCTGTACGCCGTCGAGACCGTCCGGATGCTGCTCGACCGCGGAGCGCTCGCGCGCGACGGCGACGTCTACCGGCCCACCGCCGAGATCGAGACGCTCGAGGTGCCGGAGACGCTGCAGGCGCTCATCGCTGCACGGCTGGACGGGCTCGGCGACACGGAACGGCGCCTGCTGCAGGTCGCGTCCGTGCTCGGCAAGACGTTCACGCGGCCGGCCCTCTCCTCGATCAGCCGGCTCGACCAGCCGGCGCTCGAGCCGGTGCTGACGGCGCTCGTCCGGAAAGAGGTGTTGTCGCTGCACGCCGATCCCCGCTCGCCGGAGCACGGCCAGTTCGGATTCCTCCAGGACCTCGTGCGCCGGGTCGCCTACGAGACGCTGGCGCGGCGCGACCGCAAGCAGCTGCATCTCGCGGCCGCCGACCATCTGACTTCAACGGGCGCCGACGAGGAGCTCGCGGCGGTGACGGCATCCCATCTGCTCGCCGCCTTCGAGGCGGCCCCCGACGCAGACGATGCGGTGGAACTGCAGCTGCGGGCCGCAGCGGCACTCGAGCTCGCGGGCGAGCGCGCGGCGTCGCTCGGGGCGATCGCGGAGGCGAAGCGGTACTTCGAACAGGCGGCAGGGCTCGTGGACGACGAGGCTCTTCGCGCCGAGCTCGTGATGCAGGCCGGTCGCATGGCGTACCGCGCCTCGGGGCCCGCGGAGGCGGCGGCGCTCCTCGAGCAGGCGCAGGCGACGTTCACCGCGCTCGGCGACGTCGGGTCGGCGGCGCGCGCAGCATCCGTGCTCGCAGACATCGACTTCGAGGACGGGCATCCGCCGAAGGCGGTCGAGCGGCTCGAGCCCGTCGTCGCTGCGCTCACGCCGCTCGGCCCGGGTGACGTGCTCGCCGAGGTCGAGGCGCAGATCGGCCGGTTCCTGATCTTCGCCAACCGCTACGACGAGGCGTTCCCGCATCTCGAGCACGCGCTCATGCTCGCGGAGATGCTCGAGCTCCCGGAGACGTTCGTCCAGGCCCTGAACAGCAAGGGTGTGCTCGTGTTCAGCGTCGGTCGGCCGCGCGAGTCGCGCATCCTGCTCGAGGGCGCGCTCGAGGTCGCCCTCGCGAACGACCTGCACGGCGCGGCACTGCGGGCCTACAACAACCTGTCCTTCCAGCTCTGGGCGCGCGACGAGTGGAAGACGAACGTCGTCTTCGCCGAACGGGCGCTCGAGCTCTCGCGGCGGGTCGGATACCGCAACTGGGAGGCGAACTTCACGGCGGGCCCGATCGGAACGCTCGTCCAGCTCGGGCGCTGGGACGAGGCGATGGCGCTCGCTGCAGAAGCACGCGAGCTGGTCGTGAGCGGGTTCACGCGCGGGCTGACGCTGCAGATCATCACCGTGCTCGCCAACCGAGGAGCGTTCGAGGAAGCGCGCGCCTTGTTGCAGGAGCACGAGGACATCGCTCTCTCCGAGAACAGCGACTTCGCCGGCGGCTACCTGCTGGAGGAGTCGCAGCTCCTGCGGATGCAGGGAGACACGGCCGGGGCGCTCGCAGCCGCGGAGAAGGCTCTCGCCCTCGACTCGGCGCTGTTCGGCATCTCACGGCTGTTCATGATCGAGGTGCTGGAAGTCGCTGCCGCCCGCGACGATCTCGAACGGATTCGCAGCGCGATCGCAACGATCGACGCACTGCCACCGGGGCAACTCGCGCGATCCCTGGAGGCCCAGCGAGCCCGGTTTCGCGCGCGCCTCCCGGAGGCCGATCCCGACTCCGAGTTCCCGACGGCCGAGGAGATCTTCGACGAGCTCGGGCTGGCGTTCTACCTCGCGTTGACGCGTTACGAGCATGCGCGCTGGCTGTTCGCACAGAACCGCGCGGACGAGGCGGAGCCGCTGCTCGCCGCTGCCCTCGAGACGTTCGAGCAGCTGCGGGCGACGCCGTGGGTCGAACGCGCCGCGCAGCTTCGCACGCAGGCACTCGTCTCCTGAGCGGCCGATGGAGGTTCGCCCGATTCCGGGGCTGGAGCACCTTCCGTATGCAGAGGTGTGGTTCCGCGAGATCGACGAGGCGGCCTTTCGCGAGGCATCCGCGGCCGCCCTCGACCTCGGCAAGAGCGGGCTCGAAGCCTGGACGACCGACGCGACGCCGGAGGTCGTGTCGTTCCTCGAAGCGCGCCGCTACGTGGAGGTCCGCCGCTACGTGATCTCCGAGCTCGAAGTCGCGGCGGCAACTCCGGCCGCGCCGTCGGCGATCGGGCTCACGACACTTGCCGAGCGACCAGACCTTGCCGAGGCCGTGTACGCGATCGCGTGTGATGCGTACCCCGACCAACCGGGGCGCTCCGACTCGCACATCGGGACGTTCGCCGAGTGGCGCGCCTGGGGGCTCGACCGCCACCACCCCGACTCGTACTTCATCGCGATCGAGGACGGCCGGGCGCTCGGGTACGGCTACCTCGAAACGGACGGAGCGACGGTGACGCACGGCTTCCTGGCGGTGAGTCGCGACGCGCGCGGCCGCGGCATCGCCGGCGCGATCAAGCGGGCCGAGATCGCGTGGGCGCGCGAGCACGGGGTGCCCGCGCTGCGCACCGCGACCGAGACCCGCCTCACGGGGCTGCGCGTTCTGAACGAGCGGCTCGGGTACCGGCCGCTCTACGAGGAGATCGTGCTCCGCGGCCCGGCGGCCACTCCGGCTTGACACCGCATATCTCTTCGCGATATATCTGTTGGATATATGGAGTCGTCGGCCGTCACCTGGGCGGTGCTGGGGCTGCTCGATCAGCGGCCCCGGAGCGGGTACGACGTCAAGCGCGCGATCGACCGCACGATCCGCCACATCTGGGCGGGCAGCTACGGCCAGATCTATCCAGAGCTCCGGCGACTCGAGGAAGCCGGATGGATCACCGGCAAGGACGACGCCCGCGGCGCACGGTCGCGCCGCGTCTACTCGGTGACCGCTAGCGGGCACGCCGAGCTCCTCGACTGGCTCCGGGGGACGCAGTACCGGATCGAGCTTCGCGACGAGTCGCTGCTCCGGCTGTTCTTCGCAGACGCACTGCCGCCCGACGACGCGCTCGGACTGCTCGAAGCGCGGCGCGAGGGCTACCGGCAGCTCCTGGCGTACCTCGTGTCGCTCGACGACGGCACCGGGCCCGATCCGCCCTACATCGATCTCGTCTACCGCTGGGGCCTCGATTACTGCCGCTGGGGTGTCGAATGGTGCGAGCAACAACAGCAACGGCTGCGCCGCGCGGCCGCCTAGAGGACCTTCCCGACCCGACCTGGCGGTCGCTGCTCGGCCGCGGCCTGCCGCAGTTCACCGGCGAGGCGGTGGCGCCGGTCCTCGTCTTCTACGCGGGCTGGCAGCTCGGCGGCCTCACCGTTGCGATCCTCGCGTCCACCGTCTTCTCGCTCGCGGTTGCCACCTGGCTCGTCCGCGCCGGCAAGGACGTGACGCCCGTGGCCGTCGGTGCGCTGTTCGTCGTCATCCAGGCGGCGGTCGGCCTCGCGTCGCACCAGGCGACCATCTACCTCGCCCAGCCCGTGGTGCTGAGCGGCCTGTGGAGCGCGGCGTACTTCGGATCGGTCGCGATCGGGCGGCCGCTGGTCGGCGTCTTCGCAGGCGCCTGGTATCCGTTCCCGCCGTGGTTCCGCGCGAGCGCGCCGTACCGCCGCGAGTTCGCGCTGCAGTCGATGGTCTGGGGCGCCTACTGCCTGCTGCGGGCGGCGCTCAGGCTGTGGGTGCTGCTCGAGTCGGGCGTCGGAGGCTTCGTGCTGATCTCGGTGGTCACGGGGCCGCCGCTGCTGGTCGCGCTCGTCGGATGGGGCATCTGGCACGCGCGCCGCTCGTTCTCGCGGCTCGACGAGACCGCGTTCGCGGCGACGTGACGGAGGCTACTTGCCGCCGCCGCGGCCGTCCTTCGAGCCGTGACCGTGCGTCGGCATCGACGGGGCGTGCTGGCCGCCCTTCGACTTGCCGTGGCCCTTGGGGGTCGGGGGCAGGGTGTCGCCACACGGCCCGAGATGATCGCCGTGCTGTAGGTGACCCGGCCACGCATGGATGTTGATGTGCAGCGTGACCCAGGGCGGCGTTCTCGACTTCGTGTAGTGGCAGATCGCAATCGTCTTGCCCGCCTTGTTCGTCGGCGTCTTCGGGCTGCTCGACCCGGAGCAGGCACCGAGCGTGTCGCCGTGCTGCAGAAATGCCGGCCAGGCGCGGATGTCGATGTGGAGCGTGACCCAGGGATGCGTCTTCGACGCGGTGTGGTGGCAGATCGCGATGTTCTTCCCGTACTGGTACTGCGCCGCGCTCGGCGTGCTGCTCGCGAAGCCGATCCCGGCGAGCACCGACGCTGCGAGCATCGCGACCGCGACGAACGCGAGGCCGGCGCCGAGACGGGCGCGACGAGAGGCGGCGTGAACACGGGCACTCACTTCCACGATCGTTATCGGCCGGCGAGGGCGAACCGACGCTCCCTCATCCGGGGGTCCCGCCCAGGCCGCGCGGGTCGAGCCGCCGTGCCGCCGCGAGCGCCTGCGAGCGCGCGGCGCCGGCCGAGGCGTCGGCGAGCTCGAGCCACAGCGTCGCATTCGGGCGATCGAGTGCAAGCGCGCGACGGAAGCTGGCGCGGGCGACACCGACGTTGCCCCCGGCGAGCTGGGCCTCGCCGAGCGCCTCGAGCGGCTCGAACGACCACGGCTGCCAGCGCTCGGCGCGGCGCGCGAGCTGCGCCGCCCGGTCCGGATCGTCCCGGTCGAGGGCGCTTCGGCTCCCCGCGAGCGCGCTGTTGCCGATCTGAGCGACGATCGCCAGCGCCGCGGCCGCCGCGAGCACGGCGCCGCCGATCCAGCGCCCGCGCGAGCGCATCGTCCCTTCGTGCGCGCTCCGCGCCGAGACGAGCACCGCCGCAGCGCAGAAGAGCGCCGCGAGCGTGACCGCGACGAGCTGGAAGTCCCAGTCGACGGCTGCGTGCACCGCGAACGCCGCGAACGCTGCACTGCCGGCCGTCGCCGCAGGATGCCCGCGTGCGCGGCGGGCGGCGCCGAGCGGGACCGCGAACACGGCCAGCAGCAGGGCGAGCCCGACCGGGCCGAGCTCCGCCAGCGTCTCCAGGTAGAGGTTGTGCGCGTTCTGCGTCTGGAGGTCCGTCGAGCGCAGCAGCAGCCAATTGCCGGCGAAGCTGCCGGCACCGCCGCCGAGCACCGGGTGCGCCCGCGCCTCGTCCCACGCGACGCGCCAGTAGGCCGACCGGCCGTCGCTCGAGGCGCTGAGCAAGCGCCCGTCGAGGTCTCCACCCGACCGCAGCGGTCGTGCGATCCGGCCCGGCCCGCCCGCGGTCGCGAGCGTGCCGAGGACTGCTGCCGCGACGACGAACAGGACGGCCGCGCCGGCGAGACGGCGACCGCGCGTGCCCATTCCGACCCGTTGCAGCTTCGGCAGCTCCCATCCGATCGCGAGCGCGATCACCGTGGCCGCCACGACCGCTACGCCGAGCCGGTCGCCCGTCGCCTCCACGCCGGCCAGCCAGACGGCGAGAGCCGGCGCGGCGCACGCGAGCAGGAGCACGGCGAGCAGACGCATGCGCCGCACGTCGACGAGCAGCGCAACGCACAGGCCGGCGGCGAGTGCGAGCCACGACCCACGGCTGAACGTGAGGTGGACGGTCGCCGCGAGCAGCGGCACGGCGCCGAAGGAGAGGGCCCGCCCGGCCCGCGACGGGACGTTCGCCGCCAGCCCGAGCGCGACGAGCATGCCCAGCACGGCGAGAATGCCGGCCCCGTTCGCATAGCCGACCGGTCCGGCGAGACGGCCTGCACCGGTGTAGGTGAGCAGCCCGTAGACCGACACCAGCACCGTCCCGGCGAGGACGCCCGCAAGCAGGCCGGCCGCGGTACCGGGCCTGCAGACGAGGAGGACCGCGAGCAGCGCGAGCACGTACACGGCGATTCGCTCGAAAGCGAGCACCGGCTGGGCGGCGCTCGGAGACCACAGCACGGAGACGAGCGTCCACACCCCGAGCGCAGCCAGCAGGGTCACGGCCGCCCACTCGCGGACTTCGAGCTCGACGCGATCGCCGGCCAGGACGCCGAGCAGCGCAAGCAGCGCGAACGCGAGCGCCGCCCAGCCCCACGCCGACGGGAAATACCCGCCGCTCGCGAACCCGGCCGCCACGACCGCCGTGAAGGCGGTCAGGCCCGGAACGAGCGCAGCGGCGTCGAGCGGACGGGTTGCGCTGCGGGTGAAGGACGCGACTGCGATGCCTCTTTCATCGGCCAAACGGCCGCCCGCTCAAGCAGCCGCGCCTCGGGGCCGATATTCCCGTCGAAGGACTGCGGTCATGAACAGGCTTCCCGGTATCCCGCGGCCGCGCTTCGGGCTGCTCGCCCGTTTCGCGCTCGCGAGCTTCGTCGCGGTGGCGCTCCTCGGCGTCGTGCTGGCGCACACCTTCGCCCACGGCGTCCGCAGCCGGGCGCTCGCGGATGCCCGCCGGACCGCCAACCTGGTGGACGGCTCGCTCGTCCGCCCGCAGATCAAGGACAGCGACCTTGCCACCGGGCTCTCGCCGGCGCGGGTGACGGCGCTCGACCGCGCGCTCGCCGCCGGCCTCACCGGCGGGCAGGTGGCGCGGATCAAGATCTGGAACAGCGACAGCCGGGTCGTCTACGCAACCGACCACTCGATCATCGGCAAGCGGTTCCCCACGGTGGACGACGAGCTCGAGGAGGCGCTCGAGGGCGAGACCGCGTCGGATGTCGACGACCTGCGGAAGGCCGAGAACGCCGGCGACCGGCACTTCGGGCAGCTGCTCGAGGTCTACACACCGATCCGCTCCCGGGCAAACGGCCGCGTCGTCGGTGCCTTCGAGCTCTATCTGCCGTACCGTCCGATCGCCGCCGGGATCGCGCACGACACGCAGCGCCTCTACCTCTTCCTCGCGGCCGGGCTGACGCTGCTCTACCTGCTGCTCTTCCGGATCGTCGCAGGCGCCTCGACGCGCCTGCGCCGCCAGGCGGCCGAGAACCAGCACCTCGCCCTGCACGACCCGCTGACCGACCTCCCGAACCGCAGCCTCTTCCACGACCGCGCCCAGCAGGCGATCCTGGCGTCTCGGCGCGACCAGACGGGAATCGCGCTCATGATCCTCGACCTCGACCGGTTCAAGGAGGTCAACGACACGCTCGGCCACCACAACGGCGACCTGCTCCTCCAGGAGATCGGTGCGCGCCTCCGTGGCGGGCTGCGCGAATCGGACAGCGTTGCGCGCCTCGGCGGCGACGAGTTCGGGCTCCTGCTGCCGAACGTCGCCGACGGCGCCGAAGCGCTCATGCTGGGCGAGCGCGTGCGCGCGGTCCTCCGTCGACCCTTCACGCTCGAAGGCGTGACGCTGGACGTCGAGGCGAGCATCGGCATCGCGATCTACCCCGAGCACGGCGACGACGTCGACAGCCTCCTGCAGCGCGCCGACGTCGCGATGTACCTCGCCAAGGAAGACCGCAGCGGCTGCGAGCTCTACGCATCCGACCGCGACGAGTACAGCCCGCACCGCCTCGCGCTCGCCGCGGAGCTGCGGCGCGCGCTCGACGAGAAGGAGCTCGTGCTCCACTACCAGCCGAAGGCCGATCTGAGCGACGGCCGCATCGTCGCCGTCGAAGCGCTCGTCCGGTGGCAGCATCCCGAACACGGTCTGCTCACGCCCGACCAGTTCGTCCCGCTCGCCGAGGCGACCGGGCTGATCCGCGAGCTGACACTGACCGTCCTCGACGAGGCGCTGCACCAGCAGCGCGTGTGGCGCGACGACGGCATCGACATCCGCGTCGCCGTGAACCTGTCCGCGCGCGATCTCTACGACCTCACGCTGCCGGCGAGCACGGCCGAGCTCCTCGCGAAGCACGACGTCCCCCCGACGTCGCTCGAGCTCGAGATCACGGAGAGCGTGATCGTCGCCGATCCGATGCGTGCGCGCGCGATCCTGAACCGCCTGAGCGAGATGGGCGTCGTGCTCGCGATCGACGACTACGGCACCGGCTACTCGTCCCTCGGCTACCTGAAGCGGCTGCCGATCGACGAGATGAAGATCGATCGATCGTTCGTGATGCAGATGGCCGACGACCGCAACGATGCGGCGATCGTCCGGTCCACGGTCGAGCTCGGACGCAACCTCGGGCTCAAGGTCGTCGCAGAGGGCGTCGAGACGGCCGCCGCCTGGGCGCACCTGAAGGCGCTGGGCTGCGACTTCGCGCAGGGCTACTACCTGAGCAAGCCGGTCCCGGCGGCCGAGATCGCGGCGCTGGTCGGGGCGGGCGGGTCGTCCCCGGCGCGCGCGGCGACGAGCTAGGAGCGAAGCGAACCCGATACCGTGGCGGCGTGCCGGTCCGCACTGCCACGGCCGCCGATCTCGACGACGTTCTCGCGCTCCTCGCCGCCCGCGATCGCGCCGTGCTGGGCGAGGTCGAGGTTCGGCGCCGCTACCTGGAGCATCAGCTGGCGCGGGCGAAGGACTCCGTCGTCGCCCGGCAGAACGGCACGCTGTCCGGGTACGGGTCGCTCGACGCCGAGCAGAACATCGCGCTCGCAGCAGTCGACGGCGCCGTCGCAGACGACCTGCTCGGCGAGATCGAGACGAGAGCCCGTGGGCGCGGCTTCGGCCACGTGACCTGCGTCGCCGTGCCCGAGGACCGGATCGTGTGGGAGCTGCTCGAGCGGAGCGGGTACGCGCGCGAGCGCGACATCGTCCGGATGCGGCGCTCGCTCGACGGCGACCTTCCGGCGCCGTCCTGGCCCGACGGTGTCGAGGTTCGTAGCTACGACGACCGGGATGGCGAGCGCGTGCACGCGCTGCTCGACGCCGCCTATGCCGGCTGGGACCCGGACAACGTCGAGCTCGGCCACGACGACTGGCTCGCCTTCATGACCGACCACGAGGACTTCGACCCGTCGCTGTGGTTTCTCGGCGAGCGGAACGGCGAGCTGGTCGCCTGCGCGCTGCTCTGGCGTCCCTCCGACGGAAGCGGGTGGGTGAAGGACATCGTCGTGACCGAGGACGAGCGCGGCAGGGGCCTCGGCCGGGCCCTGCTCGAGCATGCGTTCCGCGCGTATCGGGACCGCGGCGCGGCCCGCGTCGGGTTGAAGGTCGACACGAGCAATCCGACCGGCGCCGTGAGGCTCTACGAGCGCACGGGCTTTGTCGTCGACCGCACATATCGCATCTGGAGCAAGCCGCTTTGACGACCACACCAACGACGGTTTCCCTGCTGCGCTGGCTGCGACGGCAGCTGCGCGAGCCGACGGCGGAGCGGGAACGCTTAGAGGCAGCCATTGCAAACAACGATCCCGCCGAAGCGCGCCGCCTCGTCCAGTTGATGCCCTTCAACGAGGCGCAGCGGCGACATGTCGAGCGCCTGCTCGCCGAATGGGAGAAGGCAGCATCGAACTAACCGGACCGCCGTCTCGTCGTCAGGGATTCCTGGTGAGGGGTCTTGCAGTTCTCGTCGCGGTCTCCGCGGCGCTCATCGGCACGAGTGCGTCGTCAGGCTCGTCGTTGCTGCCGTCCCAGAAGACGGCACTGAACGCCGTCGGCAAGGCGTTGAGGAACGGGCGCATCGACGCACCCACGGCCGCGAGCGCCCGCGCCGAGATCGCTCGTGCCGCGCGTCTGATCCGCGGGCTGCCTGCCGGCCGCGGATCGCACGTCGCCGTCGCGCTCTCCGAGCTCGCCGCGTTCAACGGGCGCATGACGGAGCCGCGGATGCTCGCGCTGCTCGGGCAGCTGAAGGCGAACGACGACTACTTCGCGGTTCACTGGGCGCCCGCGGACAAGACCGACATCACCGACAGCGACGGGATCGTCTACCGCTACTTCGCCGGTCGCTGCTTCGAGTTCCATCCGCTCGCCGACTTCGGGGCACTCAACGCACGCATTGCGGCGGGTGACGCTGCCGGCACCGAGACGCTCGCAGATGCGCTGATTGCGCGCAGTGTCTTCCAGCACGGCGGCGGTTACGGCTGGGAGTACTACTTCGACTTCTCGGGCGGGCGCGCACCGTGGCTGTCCGGGATGGCGCAGGCGGTCGCAGCGCAGGCCTTCTCGCGCGCCGCGGCACTCGTGCCGGAGCGGAAGACGGCCTACCTGCGCGCAGCGAAGAACGCGTACGAGCTGATTCCGCGGCAGCTCCTCACGAGCGTCGCGGCCGGGCCCTGGATCCGCCTCTACGCGTTCCAGTCGCTCCCGGTCCTGAACGC
>Ga0335085_10013441_pt1 | contig 12006 bp, 9 predicted proteins | sample Lox_Sample_45_FD_206712 | JGI IMG/M metagenome (GOLD analysis project Ga0335085, IMG submission 206712) | Soil microbial communities from Loxahatchee National Wildlife Refuge, Florida, United States - Lox_Sample_4.5 | ecosystem: Environmental > Terrestrial > Soil > Wetlands | place: USA: Florida...
CCCACCATCAGGCCGGCGATGAAGACGGAGAGGAGAGCCATGACCAGCATCCCGTAGAGGCCGGCGCCGACGCCCCCGAAGACCACTTCGCCGAGCTCGATGTTGAAGAGGGGGACGAGCCCTCCGAGCGGGGTGAAGCTGTCGTGCATCCCGTTGACGGCGCCGCAGGAGGCGTCGGTCGTGACGGTGGCGTAGAGGGCGGAACTGGCGATTCCGAAGCGGACCTCCTTGCCTTCCATGTTCCCGAGGCCGGGAGCGACCCCCTGGGCGTTCACGATCGGGCTCCCCGCCGCTTCGGCCCAGTAGGCGACGCTCACGCCGGCGAAGAACAGGAACGCCATCGCTCCGAAGAGCGCCCATCCCTGCCGCTGGTCCTTCGCCATCCGGCCGAAGGTGTAGGTGAGGCCGGCCGGGATCGCGAAGATCAGGAACATCGAGAAGAAGTTCGTGAGGGGATTCGGGTTCTCGAAGGGATGGGCGGCGTTCGCGTTGAAGAAGCCGCCGCCGTTCGTCCCGAGCTGCTTGATGACCTCCTGCGAGGCCACCGGGCCCATGGCGATCACCTGCTTGCCGCCCTCGAGGGTCGCGACGTCCTGGTAGGGAGCGAGGTTCTGGATCATCCCCTGGGAGACGAACAGGAGGGCGAACACGACCGAGATCGGGAGGAGCACGTAGACGGTGGCGCGGGTGAGGTCCACCCAGAAGTTGCCGATCGTGCCCGGGCCCTTGCCCTCTCCGCGGCGCGTGATGCCGCGGGCGAGGGCGACGGCGATCGCGATCCCGGCCGCGGCCGAGATGAAGTTGTGCCAGGCGAGGCCGGCCATCTGGCTGAGGTAGCTCATCGTGGCCTCGCCCGTGTAGCCCTGCCAGTTCGTGTTGGTCGTGAAGCTCGCCGCGGTGTTGAAGGAGGAAAAAGCCTCCACCGGGCCCAGCTTCTGGGGGTTGAAGGGCAGTACGTGCTGGAGGCGCTGGATGGCGTAGGTGACGAGCATCGTGAAAGCGCTGAAGGCCAGCATGCCGACGGTGTAGGCCGACCAGGTCTGCTCGCGGCCGTCCACGCCCCCGATGCGGTACACGAGCCGCTCCAGCCATCCGAGCGGCCGGCGCAGGAAGTGGCTCTCTCCTTCCATCACGCGGTACATGAAGGCGCCGAGGGGCACCGTCACCGCCAGAATGGTGAGGAAGAAGAAGAGGATCTGGGTCCATCCGTTGGCGGTCAAGGGCGTCTCTCTTTCTTCAGAACCGCTCGGGCTTCAAGAGCGCGTACAGGAGATACGCGAGCAACAGAAGCGACAGAAGCAGACTGACCAGGTATTCGAGGCCCATCGGCATCCCCCTCAAACGCGCTCGCACGCGCGCACGTAGAGCCACGCGAGCAGGAAGAAGACCAGGGTGAGCGCGACCATCGCGATGTCGTTCATGAGACTCCTCAGATCTTTCCGCCGAACGTGACGACGACGCCGGCCAGGAGCGCGTGCTGCGAGTCCTTTTTCCGGCCGGTGTCGTCGACGAAGAAGGGCTGCGGCGTGAAGTCGCCACGGTACTCGAGGCGCAGCTTCAGCGCTCCAGCCAACAGGTGGTCGGAGGTGATGGTCAGCGTCTGCGCCTTCTGGCCGATCGTCATGAAGCCGCCGTCAGAGTCGTCGAGGTACTCGTAGCGGGCGACGACCGCCCAGCTCGGCCGCAGCTGCGCCTTCGCGTACGCGGCGATCCCCCACCAGGTCATGCCGCCCTCCTTGCCGTAGTCGTAGTTGGCCTGGAGGCTCAGCTTCGTGGTCGCGGCGAGCGTGAGAGTGGTGTCGAAAATGTGGCGCGTGTCCGCGGTCTTCGCCTCCTGGCTGGCCATGTAGTTGGCGATCCAGGTGAGTTTCGGGCTCGGCTTGACGGTGGCCGTCACGCCTACGCCCGGGAAGCCGCCGTAGATCTCGCTGCTGTTGTTCCAGCCGTTCACCAGGTAGCCCGCGAAGCTCAGCTTGTCGCTCACCGGGAGCGTGGCGCGAACGCCCATGTGGTAGAAGGGAATCGCGTAACCGAACAGCACCGAGCGGCTGTAGTTCCAGTTGTCCTGCGACTCGATCACCTCGGCCCCGAGCGGGGTCACGAACTTGCCCGCGTCGAGCTGCAGCTTGGAGCCGGCCAGGACGCTCAGGTAGGCCTGCTGAACGTGCTTGTAGATCTCCTTGCCGTCCGGCTCGGGCTCGTAGGCCGCGACGAGGTCGGCGGTCTTGCCGAAGTCGAGGTCCACGCGGAAGCCCACCCGGCTGTCCGTCGTCACTCCCTTGGCGAAGGCGATCTCGGCCAGGCTCAGGGAGAAGGCGTTGTGCTGCACGTCGAAGGTGCGCAGGGCCGGGTCGACCTTGTTGAAGTTGTACTCGTAGTAGACGTCGACGAATCCCGTGACGTCGATCCTCGGTGACGGCGGGGCGGCCGGCGCGGCCTCGGGCGCAGCGGGCGGCGTCGCTCCGGGAGTGGGGGCCTCCTGCCCGGAGACAGCGGGCGCGACCAGGAACGCCAAAATGAAGGCCAGGAGCCCTCGGCTGACGGCCAGGTCCGGCTTGGGCACGAGCGCAGATCGGCGCTTGTCCATGCCTCCCAACGTAGGCAACCTGGCGTCAGGACGGTGTCAAGACCGGGGCCGGGCACCTCAAGCCCACGTCAAGAGCTGCGGGAAGCCGCGGAAGGGGGCTGAGCCGTTCGATCCGGGGCGCGGCGGGACGGGGCTGCCTATAATCCCGGCCGGAGGGGCGCTCCATGAGGCACTCGGCTCCGGGCACGGCCTTCTTCGTCTATCTTCTGGCCATGGCAGCCGCAGGAAATGCCCTGGCCGCGGCGCGATCGAGGGTCACCCTCCACGAGGGCTGGACCTTTCGGCAGGTGGGCCGCGCGGAGTCCTACCCGGCGAAGGTGCCGGGGGTCGTGCATCTCGACCTCTTCCAGAACGGCCTCATCGGCGATCCCTTCTACCGCGACTACGAGAAGGGCCTGCAGTGGATCGGCAAGACCGACTGGGAGTACCGAACCGAGTTCGGGGTCGCCCCCGCCACACTCGGCCGGCGGAACGTGGATCTCGTCTTCGACGGCCTCGACACCTACGCGACGGTGTTCCTGAACGGCAAGAAAGTACTGGCCGCCGACAACATGTACCGGCGCTGGCGGGTGCCAGTCGGCGGGACCCTGAAGGCAAAGGGCAACGAGCTGCGGGTCGTCTTCCGCTCGCCGATCAACGAGGACCTCGCGAAGGTGGCGGCTCGGGGCTACGAGCTGCCCGCGGTAAACGACCAGGGAGAGAGGACGAGCCCCTACACTCGCAAGGCGCCCTACAGCTTCGGCTGGGACTGGGGCCCGCGGTTCGTGACCTGCGGCATCTGGAAGCCGGTGCGGCTCGAGGCGTGGGACGACGCACGGCTCGTGGACGTGGCCATCCGGCAGAAGGATCTCGGGAAGGACAAGGCAGCGCTCACCGCCGAAATCGAGGTGGTGGCGGCGAAGCCCGCGAGGGGGGCTCCCCGGGCGGCCTCGCTGGAGGTCGACCTCGAGGGCGGCGGCCCTCCCGTCAGAGCGAGGATCCCCCTCGCGGCCGGGGCGACGACGCACACCGTCGCCTTCGAGATCGCGAACCCGCGGCTCTGGTGGCCGAACGGCTACGGCGAGCAGCCGCTCTACACGGTCGCGACCCGCCTCCTCCTGAACGGCCAGGCGGTCGACGAGTCGAAGGACCGCATCGGGCTCCGGACGCTGCAGCTCCGGCGGACGAAGGACGAGTGGGGGACGAGCTTCGCGTTCGTGGTGAACGGGGTGCCGGTCTTCGCGAAGGGCGCCAACTGGATCCCCGCCGACAGCTTCCTGCCGCGGCTGACCCGGGACCGCTACGCGCAGCTTCTCGCCTCGGCGAAGGACGCCCACATGAACATGCTGCGGGTGTGGGGCGGCGGCATCTACGAAAGCGACGACTTCTACGAGCTGGCCGACGAGATGGGCCTCCTCGTCTGGCAGGACTTCCACTTCTCCTGCAGCCTCTACCCGGCCGACAAGGCGTTCCTCGACAACGTCGCCGTCGAAGCCGAGGAGGCCATCCGAAGGCTGCGCAACCACTCGTCGGTCGCGCTCTGGAACGGCAACAACGAGATGGAGTCGGCCTGGTTCTTCTGGGGCTGGAAGGAGCGGCTGCCGGCGTGGCTGTGGAACGACTACCAGGCGATCTTCCACGAACTGCTGCCGAAGGCGGTGGCGAAGCACGACCCGACCCGCAGCTACTGGCCGAGCTCGCCGAGCGCCAACCTCGAGGCCCCGGCGGGTGACGCCGGCAACGGCGACATGCACTACTGGGGGGTCTGGCACGCGGCGGAGCCATTTGCCGCCTACGAACGGCAGAGAACGCGCTTCATGAGCGAGTACGGGTTCCAGTCGTTCCCGGAGTTGAGGACGATCCGGTCCTTCGCCCGTTGGGACGACCTCGCGATCGACTCCCCGGTCATGATGAGCCACCAGAAGCACTCGCGCGGCAACCAGCTCATCCGCGAGTACCTGCTCCGCGATTACCGGGAGCCGAAGGACTTCGCCTCCTTCCTGTACCTGAGCCAGGTGCTCCAGGCCGAGGGCATCAAGCTCGGGGCGGAATACCTGCGAAGGTCGCGCCCGCGGACGATGGGCTCGCTCTACTGGCAGCTCGACGACTGCTGGCCGGTCGCCTCCTGGTCGAGCATCGACTACTTCGGCCGGTGGAAGGCCCTGCAGTACTACGCGAGGCGCTTCTACGCGCCGGTCCTCGTCAGCACCTCCGAGGAGGACGGTCAGATAGGCGTCCACGTGGTCTCCGATCTCACGGCGCGCCTCACCGGGGTCCTCGAAGCCCGTCTCATGGACCTCGGCGGCGCGGTGCTCTGGGAGGAGGAGCGGCCGGTCGACGTCGAGCCGCTCTCCAGCAGCAAGCTCCTCGCCGTGGAGAAGGCCAGGCTCGTCGAGGGGCGCGCGCCGGGGGCCGTCTTCCTCGAGGCTCGCCTGCTCGCGGACGGAAAGGAGGCCGGGTCCAACACGCGCTTCTTCGCTCCGCCCAAGGACATGGCCCTCCGGAAGCCGGCGATCGCGGTGGACGTCGCCCCGGCCGACGGCGGCATGCGGGTGAGGCTCTCGTCCGACACCCTCGCCCGCCACGTCCGGCTCGCCTACGACGTGGACGACGGGACGTTCTCGGACAACTACTTCGATCTTCTCCCCGGCCGGCCCATCGAGGTCCTGTACCGGCCGAAGGGGGCGGTCGAGCCGGAGGCCTTTCGGAAGGGCCTCGCCGTCGTCTCGATCCTGGATGCGTACTGATCCCCGGCGATCGTCGACGAGTCCCGGGGGGGGAGGCCGTATCCCGGAGGGCAGCCCGGTGAAACAAGTGAGTGTGGGCCTCCAGGTGGGGGCGTATGCATGATGGCGCCGCGGAAGCCGAGCTGCTGCTGAAGGCGGGTCGGGGGGACGAGTCCGCGTTCCTGCTCCTCTACGAGAGGCACCGGACGCCGGTCTTCCGGTTCGCCTGCCGGATGCTCGGCTCCGCGCCGCAGGCGGAGGACGTCACGCAGGAGTGCTTCCTGCAGGTCCTCCGGCGGCCGGACGCGTTCCGTCCGGAGCGGGCCTCGCTCCGGACGTACCTCTGCGCCATCGCACGACACCTGGCCCTGAAGCTCCTGCGAAAGCGGGGCCAGGAGACGGTGGTGGACGACCCTCCCGAGGAGGCCGCCGGGGGGTCGGGGACCGCGTCCGGCCGCGATCCCTTGAGCACGGTGATCGAGGCGGAGGCCGCGGAGATGGTCCGGGCGGCGGTCGAGGGGTTGCCACCCCTGCAACGCGAGGCGGTGGTGCTGTTCGAGTACCAGGAGATGAGCCTGGCGGACATCGCGGCGGTGTGCGACACGGACGTGGGGACGGTGAAATCACGCCTCCACCGGGCCCGTGAGCGCCTCCGGAGGACACTCACGCCCCTGCTGGCGAGCGAGCCGTCCTCGAGGCTCGAGGGAAGGGAGACGAGAACATGACGCGCGACGAGCAGGATCCCGAGCGGGACGACGAGCTGCACCGCCTGCTCCTGCGCTGGAGCGCCCCGGTGGTGCCGGAGGGCCTGGACGACCGAGTCCTCGCCGCCTACCGCCGCGACGTGGGCGCTCGCGAGGCGTGGTGGTCGCGGCTCTTCACGGCCAGTGTCCGGGTGCCGCTGCCCGTCGCGGTGGGCGTCCTGATGCTGCTGATCGTCACCGTTGCGCTCGCCCTCCGGCCGGCGAACGCGCCGCCCACCGCCGGGACGACCGGCCCTTCGGAGCCGGTGCAGGCGGCCCTCCACGTCGACGTGCCGGTGGTGTCGCGAACGAGCCTCGCCGGGTTCAAGCCGGTGACCGAGGTGACGGCCACGGTGGTCACCGACCGGTCGGAGAGGCGGCAATGAGGGCGAGGGCGGCGGCCTGGCTGGCGGCGGCGTTCCTCGCCCCTACCGCCGCCCCGGCCGAGGAGCGCTTCGCGTTCGCCACGCTCGAGAACGGGGCCTCCATGGGCTTCGCCCTCGTGCGCACGGGCGAGACCTCATCTTCGGAGACGATGGGGGCGGCGGCCCTGCCGCGCTCGAACTCGGTGAGCCGAGTGCTCTGGGACCGCGAGAGCGGCGCCTACTTCGGCTACCGGGTGGAGGTGGAGAGGAAGGACGGCGCGCGCCCGTTCCGGGTCTCCTTCAAGGCCCTCGATCGCGCGGTGGTCGAGCGCGAGCTGAGCCAGCGCGGCGACTGCCCGGCTTGTCCTCCGCCCGCCCCCCTCGGGGCCGGGCCCCGCTTCCCGGCGCCGCAGCTCCTCGCCGAGGACGAGACCCTGACCCTCGAGCTCCTCGCCAACCCGACGACCGGGGAGCGCATCCTCGACGTGGTCCGGATCTCGGGGAAGCCGGTCACCCCGGACGCCATGCGGTCCGGCGCTGCGCTGGCCCTCGAAGGCCAGCAAGCCGTGCGCCGCGCCTCCGCCCACGTCGCCCGGGGCCGCTACTCCGCTGCCGCCGAGGAGTACCGCAAGGCGCTCGAGGTCGCGCCCTACGACGCGAGCGTCCACAACAAGCTCGGCTTCTGCTACCAGCTGCTCCAGAACGACGCGATGGCCCGGCGCGAGTACGATCGCGCGCTCCAGCTCGATCCCGCGTACGCCGAGGCCTGGAACAACATCGGCACCCTCGAGCAGGCCCGCAGACGCTTCAAGCCGGCGGTGCGTGCGTACAAGAAGGCGATCGAGGCGAAGCCCGCCCTCGCCACCCCGTGGAAGAACCTCGGCAACGCCTACCTCGCCCTCGGCCAGCTGCAGGAGGCCTTCGAGGCCTACCAGGAGGCGTTCCGCCTCGACCCCACGATCGTCGAGAGCCAGGGGCCGGGCATCCCTGCCGCGGGCATCGACGCCGCGACCCAGAGCTTCTACCTCGCCAAGCTCCTCGCCGCGAACAAGCAGAAGGACGCGGCGATCGAGTTCCTGCGCCGCGCGAAGGAGGCGGGGTTCCGCGACTTCGGGCGCGTCCAGTCCGACCCCGACTTCCGTGAGGTCGTCGCCGATCCGCGGTACAAGGCGCTCGCCGGTCCGCAGTAGGCGTATCCACCGCCCCTCCTCGGGCAACAACCGTCGAGAGCACACGAGGAGGAAGCGATGAGAACGAGAACCCTGGCCTTCTTCACGGCGGCATTCCTGGGCGGCCTGCACACCGCCGCCGCGGCGGACCTGCCGGCGCAGGCCCGCGGGACGACAGCCCTCGACACCCTGCAGCGGGCGGAGCTCATGGTCGCCCGCCAGTCGTGGGACGCCGCCATCGCCGCCTACAAGGAGGCGATCGCCGCCAATCCGAGCGACCCGACCCTCAGCAACCGGCTCGGCATCTGCTACCAGAGGAAGGGCGACGACAAGGCGGCCCGCGCGGCCTACAAGAAGGCGCTCGACCTGCGGAAGGACTATGCCGAGGCCTGGAACAACCTGGGAACGCTCGACCACGCCCGCGGCCGGTACAAGCAGGCCGTCTCCGCTTACAGCAAGGCCATCAAGCTCCACCCGCAGGACGCCGTCTTCCACAAGAACCTGGGCGCGGCCTGGCTCGCGCGGGGCGACGCGGAACGGGCGCTCGAGGCCTGGACCGAGGCCTTCCGCCTCGACCCCGCGACCTTCGAGAGCGACGCGATCAAGGTGCCGGCGGCCGGAGTCGCCCTCGCGCAGCAGTACTACCTCTACGCCAAGCTGCTCGCCGCCCGCGGCGCCACCGAGAAGGCCCTCGAGTACCTGGTGAAGGCGCAGGCGGAGGGCTTCCGGGACTTCGCCAGGATCGAGCACGACGGCGACTTCGCCACCCTGATCGGCGACCCGCGCTACGCGGCGCTGAAATAGCTCGAGGAACGCCAGTGCCCGCTCTGAAGGACCTGAAACAGTACTGAGACCCCTCGGGACCCGCCAGCAGGGGTCCCTCGGGAGAAAGGGGGGCGGACGGCCGGGGAGGCCGCCCGCCCCTCCACGCATCCGGTGGCGGTCCCGTCTTGGAGAGAGGCGCCGTCCGCGCCGAGGCCCGTGGGGAGCGAGCCTTCCGCCGCGGGCGGGACCGCACCGGCTTTCCGATGTTGGACCGAGGGCCGCCCCCGTCTCCGGTGAGGGAGCGCACAGCACTCCGCGGTGTGCTCGGGATCACCCTCGAGCCCGGCTCAAGCCGGGAGCAGCCTCTCGACCTCCTCGGCGATCGCGAGGGCGGCGGTCAGACCCGGGGACTCGATCCCGACGAGGTCGACGAAGCCGGGGAGGCCGCGCGCGGTCTCCTCCGCGATCACGAAGTCCCGCGAAGCCTGGCCGGGGGCGAAGAGGCGCGGACGGATCCCGGCGATGTCGGGGGACAGATCCTCGTCGGCGATCGCCGGCACCAGGCGGCGCACGGCGGCCCCGAACGCCCCCCGCTTCGCCTCCTCCACCGCGTAGTCCGGCCGCCTCTGCGGGAGATGGTCGGCGTCCGGGCCGAAGCGCACCCGGCCATCGAGGCCGAGGACCGCGTGAACGCCGAGGCTCACGCGGGTGGGCACCGGGTAGACGAGTCGGGAGAGGAGCCTGGCCGACGCGCCGGAGACCGCGAAGTAGCTGCCCTTCCACCACTGGAGGCGGTAGCCGGCGGCGTCCACGTCGATGCCGGCGCACGCGGCCACCGTGTCCGCCTCGAGCCCGGCCGCGTTCACGACCCGCTCGCTGGTCAGGGACTCGATCCCGTCCGGCGTCCGGATGTCGAGGCGGTAGTCGCGGTCGCGCCGCTCGACCGCGACCAGCTCGGCTCGCGGCTGGAGGATCGCGTCGTGGCGCCGCGCCTCGTCGAGGAGAGCGTCCATGAGGCCGTGCGCGCTCACGATCCCGGTCGAGGGCGAGAAGAGGCCGGCCACCGCGGGGACCGCCGGCTCCAGCCTTCGGCACTCGTCCGCGGTCTGCATCGCGAGCTCGACGCCGTTCGCGCGGCCGAGGGCGAGGAGGCGCTCGAGGTCGGCCGCTTCGGCCGGAGTGGTGGCCACGATGAGCTTCGTGACACGCCGGTGGGGCACCTCCAGCCGCTCGCAGAGCTCGTAGAGCATCCGGTTCCCCCGCAAGCACAGGCGGGCCTTCAGGGTCCCCGTGGGGTAGTACATCCCGGCGTGGACCACCTCGCTGTTCCGGCTCGACGTCTCGGTCCCGTGCCGCTCGCGGCGCTCGAGGAGCACCAGGTCGGGGCAGCGCGGGGCGAGCCGCGCCGCCACCGCGAGGCCCACGACGCCGGCGCCGACGACCGTCAGGGGAGTATCGGCCATGGAGTCGGATCATACCCGGCGCCCGTCGTGCCGAGACGCTCCGGGCCGATAATCGCTCCTCATGCACCCGCTCCTCCTCCTCTTCGTCCTCCTTCGGCTGGCGCAGCAGGCCGTCGAGACCGTCCTCTCCCGCCTCAACCGCCGATATGCCCTCGATCCCGCCCGCCTCGCCGCGGCGGGGCGCGCCCTCCGAGTCGGCGACGACGAGATGGCGAAGGCCGTCGCGTACTCGGGCGACCGGCACCGCTTCGGCCTCGTCTACGGCTGGGCCGAAGTCACCACCGGGCTCGCGTTCCTGGCCGGGGGCTTCCTGGGCACGGTCGAGGTCGTGGCCCGGCGCGTGGCGACCGGCGTCGGCCTCGGGACGATCGCCGCCGGCCTGGCCTTCTTCCTTATCCTCGGGGCGCTGGCCGCCCTCTTCGAGCTGCCCTTCGACCTCCACGCCACCTTCCGGATCGAGGAGAGGCACGGCTTCAACCGCCAGACCCTCCGCGGCTTCGTCCTCGACCGCCTGAAGGGAGCTGCCGTCGCCGTCGTCCTCGGCGGGCCCCTGCTGGCCGCCGTGCTCGGGCTGATGGAGCGGACGGGGCGGTCCTGGTGGCTCTGGGCCTGGGGCGTGACCACCGCCTTCAGCGTCTTCGCCGCCTGGATCTACCCGGCGGTCCTCGCGCCCCTCTTCAACCGGTTCACGCCGCTGCCCGAGGGCGAGCTCCGGGCGGCGATCCTCGACCTCGCCCGCCGCACCGGCTTCCGGGCGGGGGGCATCTCGGTCATGGACGCCTCGCGCCGGACCGCCCACGGCAACGCCTACTTCACCGGTGTCTTCGGGCAGAAGCGGATCGTCCTCTTCGACACCCTTCTCGAGGCCGTGAGCCCGCGCGAGGTGGTGGCGGTCCTGGCCCACGAGCTCGGGCACTTCAAGCTGCACCACGTCCGGTGGGGAATCCTCCGCAGCGTCGCCGCCAGCGGCCTCCTCTTCTTCGTCCTCAGCCGCTGCCTGCCCCTCGCGGCCTTCTACACGGCCTTCTCGGTGGAGAAGACCTCGTACGGCGCTCTGGCGGTGTTCGGACCGTGGTTCGGCCTCGTCGGTTTCCTGCTCCAGCCGTTCGAGAACGCCTTGTCGCGCCGCCACGAGTTCGCCGCCGACGCCTTCGCCCTGCGCTCGGGCGCGGCGCCCTCCGATCTCGGGGCCGCGCTGCGGAAGCTGAGCGAGAGGAGCCGGCACCTGCCCGTGACCCACCCCCTCTACTCGCGGATCTACCACTCCCACCCGCCGCTCCTCGAACGGCTGCAGGCGATGGGGGCGCCGGAAGGCTGACCAGGGATCAGCCGAGGAGGGCGCCCGCCTCTTCCTCGAGAGCGAGGACTGCGTCGCGCACCCGGTCGGCGTGGGTGCGGAAGCTGAGGACGCAGATCCTGAGGGCGTAGCGCCCGCGGACGCGGGTGCTGGAGAGGAAGACGCGCCGGCGGGCGTTGACGCGGCGCAAAAGCTCGGGGCCGAGCCTCTCGGCCTCCGCCTCGGGCGCGCGCAACCGGAAGGCCACGACCGAGAGCTGGGGCTCGTCGAGAATCTCGAACCGCGGGTCGCCCCGGAGCCTCTCGTGCGCCCACCGCGCAAGGGCCAGCTTCTCGCCGAGCTGCTCGCGGAAGGCGGCGACGCCGTGGAGCATCAGCGGCAGCCAAAGGCGAAGGCCGCGGAAGTCGCGCGAGAGCTCGGGGGAGAGATCGGCCGAGCCCAGCGAGCCCTCCCCGGCCACGTCCTGCACGTAGCTCGCGGTCCCCCGGTGGGCTCGGGCGAGCGCTCCGCCGTCGCGGACGAGCAGCGCGCCGAGGCCGTAGGGAAGGAAGAGGCCCTTGTGGGGGTCGAGGGTGATCGAGTCGCACTCCTCGACGCCGGGCATCAGGTCTTCGCCTCCGGGAGTGAGCCGGAAGAAGCCGCCGTAGGCGGCGTCCGCGTGGACCCGGAGGCCGTGGGCGCGCGCGATCGCGAGGATCTCGGGCAGGGGATCGACGGCGCCGGTGTTCGTGGTGCCGACGTTGGCGACCACCAGGAACGGCCGACGTCCCCGCCTCCGGTCGTCGCGGATGGCCGCTTCCAGCGCCTCCGGAATCAGGCGGAACCGCTCGTCGGTCGGCAGCGTGCGCAGGCTCGAGCCCGGGAAGCCGGCGAGGCGGCCGGCCTTCGCCACGCAATGGTGCGTCTCCTCGG
>Ga0335085_10013442_pt1 | contig 12005 bp, 9 predicted proteins | sample Lox_Sample_45_FD_206712 | JGI IMG/M metagenome (GOLD analysis project Ga0335085, IMG submission 206712) | Soil microbial communities from Loxahatchee National Wildlife Refuge, Florida, United States - Lox_Sample_4.5 | ecosystem: Environmental > Terrestrial > Soil > Wetlands | place: USA: Florida...
CGGCAGCGGGCAACTGCGGAGCCACGTTCGCGCTCACCGTGATCTCGTCGGGAAACGCGACCGGCACGAACGTCGGCAACGTGTCACCGTCCGCCGGCTGCGCGGCCGCGCCGCCGCCCGCACCACGGCTGGTGGCGGGATCGGTGCTTCGCGGCTCCCCGGTCGCCGGCGGGCGCCTGGCTGCGACAGCGCCGCTCTGGAGCGTCCCGGCAACTCGCCTCGCCTATCGCTGGCAGCTGTGCACGAAGACGAGCTGCCGTTCGATCAGCGGCGCGACCGGGCCGACCCTGCGCCTGACCGCGAGCGAGGCCGGTCACTCCGTGCGGCTCGTGGTGACCGCCACCGTCGCCGGGCTGCAGCTCACGGCCGTGTCGGACCGCATCACCGTCGGCCGCCGGAAGAGTCTGGCAGAGTCGCGCTGACATGGAGTTCAGGCTCCTGGGCCCGCTGGAGGCTCAGGCGGGTGATGCCCCACGCTACGCCTCCGCGGCGTAACGGGTGAAGCGGTTACTCGACTGCTGCCAGCGCCTCGACGAGCTGCTCCTGCAGCCACGACAGGTACGCGTAGACGCCGTACTCGCGGGCCCGCGGGTTCCGGGGTGAGAGCTCGGCGAGCGACAGGCCCTCCTGCACGTCGAGCCGCGTGCCGAGCACCAGGCGGAGGTCGTTCAGCGCCGTCAGCCAGGCGTGCGCCTCTTCGTCGTCGAGCCGCTCGGCGCTGGCCGTGCGCTCGAGCGACTCGAGCGTGCGCTGACGGCCCGCGAGCAGCCCGTCGTGGGTCAGCTCGCGGTAGTCGATCTGGTCGACGGGATCGTCATAGGCCGGTGGGAAGAGCCGGCGAAGGCCCGGGTCGTCGGGCGCGGAGCCGAGGAGGCTTCGCAGCTCCTGCGAGAGCGACGCCAGCAGCTCTCGCTCTCCCTCCGGGAGCCGGAGCGCGATCGAGCCGTCGCTCGTGCGTTCGATCCTCCGGCGGGTCAGGAACGACATCGCAACGCTCAGTCCTGGCGCATCGTCGCCCACAGGCCGTGGGCGTGGAGCCGCGAGACGTCGTACTCGGCCTTCTCGCGCGTCCCGCTCGAGACCACCGCCTTGCCTTCGTGGTGCACCTGCAGCATCAGCTTCGTCGCCTTCTCGCGCGTGTAGCCGAAGAGCTTCTGGAAGACGAGCGTGACGTAGGACATGAGGTTGATCGGGTCGTTCCAGACGATCACGATCCACGGCCGCTCGTGCCGGCGCTCCTCGTGGCGCACCGGCTCGCGGACCTCGACCTCCGACGGTGTGAGCGTCGTCGACACGCCTCCATTGTGGCGAAGCCCGGCCCCGATGAGGAACTGCCGGCGCCGCTCAGCTCGACCCTTCGAGCCAGAACTTGGCGATGAAGTAACCGAAGGCGACGCCTGCGCCGAGCGCGGCCGCGAGGCGAGCGACCGCACGAGTTAGACCTGAGGGGCTCACGGCGACCTCCTGGGCGACGAGGGATGAGCGGCCCGGCGTCAATCTTGGCGACGAGCGGCGCGCGCAACGTAAATGCTGTCTAAATTACGGCGACGCGTCCGGGACCCAGCGGATCGTGAATGCGCTGCCGTCCGCCGAGACCGGGCCGGGGACGGCGCCGGCCGGCGAGCCGGTCGGCCGGTCGGGTGTCACCGTCGCCACGGGCTCTTCCACCCCGAGGGTCCCGGTGAGATGGCCGGGCACGATGCGGAGCGCGCTGACCTTCCAGGCTCGGTCCGCGAGGCTGCCGGTGACCGCGCCGTCGACCGCGTGGATCCCGAGCATCGTGACCGTCCCGAAGTCGGCGAGCGGGGCCTGCTGGCAGCTCGAGCGCACGCAGCTGCCGGGTGCCTCGACGATCCATTCGGCGGAGCTCGTGTCGGGGAGCGGCCAGGTGACCCTGCGGAGCGCTGCCCAGTGCCGCGTCGCATCGGCGAGCCGGAGCTCGGCCCAGCCGCCGGTCACCTCGACGGAGGCGGAGACGACGTCGCCGGCGCCGACCGGCCTGGCGATCGAGTACGCCGGGTAGGGCACGAGCTCGAACCAGGCGGAGTACGAGGGGTTTCCGTTGCGGTCGCAGCCGACGTCGACGCCGATCTGCTCGAGCTTCTGGCGCGTGACGAAGCCGCCGAGGCCGACCCAGATCGCCGCCAGCTGGCGGGCGGCTCCGGGGCGGCAGTGCACGGCGGGGACACGCCACGTCGCCTGCGCCGACCGGAATGAGGCGCGCCCGGAGGGAGAACTCCGGGCGCCGGCGCAAGGTGGTTTGCGCGGTCAGCACATGTAGGAGTTGTCCACGCAGAACTGCGATACATCGGCCGGCTGCGAGAGGCCCGCGCTGCTCGCGCCGCCGACGGCGACCAGGGTGAACGCGCCGGCCGAGATCCCGATCGTGACCGGTGAGTGCGAAAAGCTTCATGAGGTCTCCTTTTGGCGAGGGAAGGCGGGGCTTGGTGACTTGCCTTGCCGTCGCAGCGATTGCATCCCGGGGCGGTAAACGCCCGGTGTCATCCCGGTAACCAGCGGGAGCGGAGTCGGTGCGGGATAGTTCCGGTGCGTGAGCGAGGTCGTTCAGCCGGCCGGGACGGTGACGCTGGTCTTCACCGACATCGAGGGCTCGACGCGCCTCCTTTCGGAGCTCGGAGAGGACGTGTACCGGGACGCCCTACGCGAGCACCGGCGGGTGGTGCGGGAGGCGTTCGGGAGGCGCGGCGGCTACGAGATCGACTACGACGGCGATGCGTTCTTCTACGCGTTTGCCTCGGCGGGCGACGCTCTCTCGGCGGTCGAAGAGGCGATGTCTGCCCTCGGGGCTGGACCGATCCGCATCCGGGTCGGCGTCCACACCGGCGAGCCCGCGCTCGACCCGCCGAAGTACGTCGGCCTCGACGTTCACCGGGCCGCCCGGGTCATGGCTGCCGGCCACGGCGGGCAGGTGCTCGTCTCGCGCCAGACCCGCGAGCTGGCCGGCGAGGGTTTCGAGTTCCGAGACCTGGGCGAGCACCGCCTCAAGGACCTGACCGGCCCCCAGCGCCTCTACCAGCTCGGCGCCGGCGAGTTCAAGCCGCTGAGGACGCTCTACCGCACGAACCTCCCCGTGCCGGGAACGCCGTTCCTGGGGCGCGAAGCAGAGCTCGCGGAGGTATGCGCACTCGTTCGCGGTGGCGGATACGTGACGTTGACCGGACCGGGCGGCACGGGCAAGACGCGTCTTGCGGCGCAGGCCGCGGCCGAGGTCGCCGACGATTTCCCGGACGGCGTCTGGTGGGTGCCGCTCTCCGCCGTGAGCGATCCCGCGCTCGTCCTCGGCGCCGTCGCTCAGGCGATGGACGTCCAGGAGGAAGCGGGAGTGCCGCTCGACGTCACCCTGCGCGCGGCGCTCGGGGGCAAGCGTGTGCTGCTCCTGCTCGACAACGCCGAGCACCTGCTGCCGGACGCCGCAGAGCACGTCGCCTCGCTCGGCGGCAGCGAGGGTCCGGCGTTCCTCGTCACGAGCAGGGAGCGCCTCCACCTGAGCGCCGAGCGGGTCTTCCCCGTGCCGTCCCTGGCCGAGCGGGACGGCATCGAGCTCTTCACGCAGCGCGCCCGGGCGCTCGGCCTCGAGATCGACGACACGCCGGCCGTCAGCGCGCTCTGTGCGTCGCTCGACAACCTCCCGCTCGCGATCGAGCTCGCCGCCGCCCGCACCGCCATCCTCTCCCCGGCCGAGATCCTCGCGCGCCTCTCGACCCGCCTGGACTCGCTGAAGGGCCCTCGCGACGTCGATCCGAGGCACCAGACGCTCCGCGCGACGATCGAATGGTCCTACGAGCTCCTCTCCGAGGAGGAGCGGACGCTCTTCGCCCGGCTCGCCGTCTTCGCCGGCGGCAGTACGCTCGAGGCGGCCGAGGAGGTGACGGAGGCGGACCTCGACACGCTCGCCTCGTTGCTCGACAAGAGCCTGCTTCGGCGAAGCGGCGACCGGTACTGGATGCTCGCCACGATCCGGGAGTACGCGCTCGAACGGCTGGAGCAGCTTCCCGGGCACGACGAGCTCCGGCGTCGCTACGCGGCGCACTACCTTGCGCTCGCCTCGGCCGGAGAGGCCGAGCTGTGGGGCCGGGACCAGAAGCGCTGGCTCGACCTGCTCGAGACGGAGCACCCGAACATGCGCGACGCTCTCGCCTGGAGCATCCGCACCGGTGACGGCGAGACGGCGATGAAGCTGATCGCGGCCCTGCAGCCGTTCTGGGAGGCGCGCGGCCATGTCGACGAGGGTCGTCGCTGGTTCGCGGAGGCGACGGAGAGAGGGGGCGCCGTCAGCGGAGCGACGCGGTCGAAGGCGCTCTTCGCGATCTCGCGGCTCGCCGGGATGCAGTCCGACTACGCGGAGGAGCGCGACCTGCTCGAGCAGGCGGTCGCGCTCGCCCGGGACCCGTTCGCGCCACACGAGCTGATCTTCGCCCTGTCTCACCTGGGGAGCGTGGTCGCGCAGGCATTCGGCGACCGCGACCGCGCCGAGGAGCTGCACGAGGAATGTCTCGCCCTGGCGCGTTCGCACGGCGACCCGTGGCTGACCGCGATGGCGCTCAACAACTCCGGCTTCCGGCTCGTGACGCAAGGGGACCTCGAGGGGGCGCGGCCGCTGCTCGAGGAGAGCCTCGCCCTGCGCCGCGCGCTGGGCGAGAAGCGGGGAATCGCGGTCACGCTCGGGAGCCTGGCCGAGCTCGCCATCGCGGAGGGCGATTACGAGGGGGCAATGCCGGCGCTCACGGAGTCGCTGGAGCTGGCCCGGGAGATCGACCATCGGGAGGTGGTGGCGATCGCGCTGGCCGAGCGGGGCGTCGTGGCCCTGCTGCTGGGGGAGCCCGAGGAGGCGGGACGCGATCTGGAGGAAGCGCTCGCGCTCTGCAGGGAGCTCGGGAGCCGTGAGGTCGGGGCGATCTGTGCAGCAGGATTCGCAGCGAGCGCTGTCGCCGCCGGCGACGTTCGGCGCGGTGTGCGGCTCTGGGGCGCGGCCGACGCGCTGGTCGAAGAGACCGGGACGGCAGCCCAGTCGCAGACCCGGCCGCTCTTCGAGCGGTTTCTGCCCGACGCCCGCGCCGCGCTCGCTCCCGCGGAGTTCGAGCTGGAATGGGGGACGGGAAGACGTCTCGGGTTCCAGGACGCTCTTGCGCTCGCCTTTCCCGACACGCCGCTCACTTGGCCTGCACCGGGCTCTCAGACGAGCGGGCGGTCGACGACGTAGCGCCAGGTGCGGCGGATCCAGGCCATCGCGCGACCTCCTTTCGTGTCGTGTCGAAGCCGAAGACGCTTCGCCGAGCGGCACGACAAGTTCGATCGAGCCAGCAGGCATCCCCCGGTGCGGCCAGCCGCACTCGCGACGTCAGCGAATGCCGCGTGCGGAGAGCGCGAGGACCCGGGACGCGTTCGCCTTCGTGACGAAGACCGGCCCCGTGGGGATCACCGTGCCCGTCGCCGGGAGCACGCCGTAGCGGATGTACTGCGCCAGCAGCACGATCGGCAGGTAGCCCTGCAGGTACGGCTGCTGGTCGACGGCGAACTGGATCTTGCCGGCGAGCACGTCGCGCAGCACGTCCGCCGAGTGGCTCGCGAAGGTGGCGTATGGGATCCTCCCCGCAAGGTGCGTCGCCGCGAGTGCCTCGAGGGCGGGCGCGACGATCGTGGCGCCCATCGTGAGCACGCCGTCGAAGTGGCCGCTGCGCAGGGCAGCGGCGATCGCTCGCTCCGCGCCCGCCTGATCCTGCAGATCGACGGTCAGGGCGCGTGCGCTTCCTCCGGCCGCGGCGATCGCGCTTGCGAAGCCGCGGTAGCGCTCCTCCAGGCCGATGTTGCCCGCCTCCTGGATGACGCAGAGCGGATGCTCGATGCCTTCCGCGGCCATGCGCTTGCCGGCGCCGAGGCCGGCCGCGTACTCGGGCTGCCCGACGTGCAGGAGGATGCCGAGCTTGCGGAACGACTCGCTGCCCGAGTTGATCGAGACGACCGGGATCCCTGCCCGCTCCGCCTGGCGGATCGCGGGCGCGAGCTGCACCGGGTCGGGCAGCGAGACGACGAGCCCGGCCGGGTGCGTCTTCACGGCCGTCTCGATCAGCTGCCTCATGCGGCCCGGGTCGTACTCGGCGAGCGCCTCGTAGGAGACGGGGATGTCGAGCTCGCGTGCCGCGTCGTCGATACCGCGGCGGACGACCGCCCAGAAGGGATCCGACGCCTGACCGTGGGTGACGACGACGATCCGCTCCTTCGCCGCCGCCCCCGCGACCCGCGCCGGCGTCGCGGCATCGTCCGGTGGAAGCGGCGGAACAGCCGGGGCAGCCGGGTGGCGCACCTCGCCGCAGGCCGTGGTGGCGAGCGCGAGCGCGACGGCCGCGGCGACAAGAGCGAGACGCCTCACGCTGCCGTCTCCTCCAGCGGGATCGTGGCGACGAGACGGGTCCCGCCGCCGCCGGGGCTGTCGACGGCCAGCTGTCCGTCGAGCGCGGCGAGCCGGTCCTCCAGCCCGCGCAGGCCGCTGCCGTTCGCCGGATCCGCGCCGCCGACGCCGTCGTCGGCGATCTCGACACGGACGACACCGTCGGCCTGGGTGACCGTCACCTGAGCGTAGGTCGCGTGCGCGTAGCGCGAGACGTTCGTGAGCGCTTCGACGCAGACGAAGTACGCGGCGGTCTCCATGCTCGGCGGCAAGCGCCCCTCGAGCCGGACGTCGAGCTCGACGGGCAGCGGCATCCGTGCTGCCAGGGCCTCGAGGGTGGGGCCGAGGCCGTGCTCCGTGAGGATCGCCGGATGGATGCCGCGGGCGAGCTCCCGCAGCTCCGAGAGCGCGGTCCCGAGCTTCTGGGCGATCCCGTCGACGAGGGCGCGTGTCTCGTCGTCGGCGATCCTCCCTCGCAGGAGCTGCAGATCGAGCGAGAGCGCCACCAGCTGCTGCTGGGCTCCGTCGTGCAGGTCGCGCTCGAGCCGCCGTCGCGCCTCGACGCTTGCCTGCACGATCCGCCGCCGCGAGCGCTTGAGCTCCTGGAGCCTGGCTCGCAGGTCGGCCTTCAGCTGCTCGTTCTCGAGCGCGAGGACGGCGCCGGTGGCGGCGGCGTGGACGAGCTCGGGCCGCGCCTCGAGCTCCGCGTCGTGGATGATCGCCGCCACGCGACGGCCGCCGTTCTCGACCGCCGTCCACGAACGCCCCGACGCCGGCTCGGGCAGCTCCACCGGGTGGCCGTGCTCGTCCACGTAGACGCCTCGCTCGGCCAGCCAGTACGCGATCGTCAGCGTCCGGTCGCCCAGGCTTGCCGCCAGCGCGTCGCGAACCGCGCCCCCCTCGGTATGAGCGAGTACCCGCCTGCCGAACCGGCGGGCTGCCGTCCCGATCCAGTCGAGCGCGGCGACGCCGACGATCACCGCCGGGAGGGTGAGGAGCAGCGCGACCACCGCGGCGGGGCCGTCGAGCGCCCACGGCCCGAGGTAACGGTCGCCGCCCGCGGCGAGGCTGCGGATCGTCTCCGTGACCACGAGCACGGCGAGCACGATCGGTGCTGCGGCGATCGCGAGCCCGGCGAGCGCCAGCGGGAGGCGCGCGGCGAGCGGCAGGGTGGCGCGCCGCGTGAGGTCGTCGGGGACGGGCGGGATCCGTGCCCGCAGCAGGGAGTTCAGGCACGACCGCTCGATCGTGAGCGGCCGCCGCAGCTCCTCCCTGCCGCTGAGCGGGGCTGCTGCCAGCGCGAGCAGGTAGAAGACCCCGAGCGGCAGGCCGGCGATCAGGTAGACCCCGGCGCGGCCGGCAGCCGAGACGCGATCAACCAGGTGCGAGGGGCGCGGCTCGCTCGTGAGCGCATGCCCCGTCATGCGCCTGCCTGCACCGTCACGTCGCCGCTCGTGCTCAGCGCCTGGATCTCCCACGGCGCGTTCGGGTCGGAGGTCAGGCCCCGGACGGTCGCGGGCCCGCCGCCGGCCGATGCGTCGATGCGGTAATGGTCGACCGGCACGGTCACGGACACATCGCCGCTCGCCGAGTGCGCCTCGAGCTGCTGCGGTGCACACGAGGTGACGACCGACACGTCGCCGCGCGCGCTCGTGGCGCGAAGCGTGTACCCGCAGAACGCGTCGACGAGGATGGCGCCGGTCCCCGTCGTCAGTGCGGCGGAGCCTCGGTAGCCCTCGACCCTGATCGTGCCGTGGTCGGTGCGGATGCTCACCGGGACGTTGTCGGGGACCGCGACGCGATACGAAGCAGCGCAGTCGCCGACGACGAGCCTCGGGCAGGTGGAAGCGATCTCCAGCCGTCCGCCGACCATCCGGCGCCACTCGATCGGCCCGTGACCGAAGGTCGACCGATCGGTCCGGCGTACGGCGACGCTGCCCTGCGCGCCGCCGAGGAGCACCACGTCGCCGGACACGACGCGGATCTGGACGCCCGACGGAGAGCCGTCCACCACGTAGGACGCCGTCTTCACCTGTCCGGATGCGAGCCAGAGGGCGGCGACGGCGGCGGTCGCGCCGACCAGGAGCACGAGCGACACCGCGACGAGCAGCGGCCAGAGGCGTACGCGCAGACCCCCCGTCCGCTCGACCGCCTCGACCAAGTCGGAGGCGACTCCGGCCACGGGACTAGCCTAACGCGGTCGATCAACCTGCGGAATAGGCCGCCCGGCCTACGTAGTTTCTACGCCGCCAGCAGGGCCGAGACCGCGTCGGCCGAGAGCTCCGCCTTGCCGACGAAGCCACGTGCGGCCGTTGTTGCGACCAGCGGGCCGAAGTCGCCCGACTCGCGGGTCGACGTGAGGATCACCTGCGGGGGATCCTGCATCCCTCGCAACCGCTCCGCGACCTCGAAGCCGTTGAGGTCGGGAAGCTGCACGTCGAGCAGCACGACCTCGGGCCGGAGCGCGGCCGCGAGCGCGACCGCTTCGGCGCCGTTCGCGGCCTCGCCGACGACCCTGAAGCCGGCGCACTCGAGCAGCGAGCGCGCGCTCGCGCGAAACCCGGCGTGGTCGTCGACGATCAGGATCGTCTGCGTCATGACGCTCATCGTAGGCGGAAGCGTTCCCCGACATGAATACGGCTAACCCCCGTTCTGCCCGCGCAGGAACGCGAGCACTGCGAGCACGCGCCGGTGGGTCTCTGCCGCGGCCGGCAGCCGCAGCTTCTGGAAGATGCTCGTCACGTGCTTCTCGACCGCGCGTTCGGTGACGACGATGCGGGCTGCGATGGCTGCGTTCGACAGCCCTTCGGCCATCAGCTCGAGCACCTCCCGCTCGCGCTGGGTCAGCTCGGCGAGCGGGTCGTCGCGCCGGCGGCGGCCCACGAGCTGTGAGACGACGGCCGGATCGAGCGCCGACCCGCCCTCGCCGACGCGGCGGACCGCGGCCGTGAAGTCGTCCACGTTCGAGATCCGGTCCTTGAGCAGGTAGCCCACGCCTTCGGCGTTGTCCGCCAGCAGCTCGACGGCGGGGGCGGCCTCGACGTACTGCGAGAGGAGGAGCACGCCGACGTCCGGGTGCCTCTCACGGATCTCCTGTGCGGCACGCAGACCTTCGTTCGTGTGAGTCGGCGGCATGCGAATGTCCACGATCGCGACGTCCGGCTTGTAGGAGCGCACCTTCAGGAGCAGCTCGTCGGCGTCGGCCGCCATCCCGACGATCTCCATCCCCGCCTCGGCGAGCAGCCGCGCCACCCCCTCGCGCAGGAGCACCGCGTCGTCGGCAATCACCACGCGCACGGCCGCACTGTACGCGCCGTGAGGTAGCGCCCCCGGAGGGTGTGGCCAGCCACACCCGCGGACACGAGGTCGCCCCATTTCCGCCGGCGCTGCGCGCGACGAACCTCCGGACTGTGATCGGTTCCCCCCGCCAAGGAGGTTCGGAGATGACCCAGCAGTCGACAAATATCGCAGGACGTGCCGGCCGCTGGAGCGCGGCGCACTGGAAGACCGCGCTCATCGGCTGGCTCGCGCTCGTGGCCGTCGCCGTCGTCGCAGGCGGCGCGGTCGGGACGAAGAAGCAGACCGATGCCGACGCCGCCACCGGCCAGACCGCGACCGCGGTGAAGATCCTCGACCGGGCCGGCTTCCAGACGCCCGCGGGCGAGAGCGTCATCGTCCAGTCGAAGGCGCAGACCGTTCACGATGCCGCCTTCCGCGCCCTGATCGCCGACGTCACCCGGCGCCTTCGCCATCAGCCGAGCGTGATCCGGATCGAGTCGCCGCTCACAGCCGGGAACGCCGGCCAGGTCTCCCGCGACGGCCGTTCGGCCCTGATCCAGTTCGGCATCCGCGGTGAGGAGGCGAAGGCCAAGGACAAGGTCGCGCCGGTCATGGCCGCCGTCGCCGCCGCGCAGAAGGCGCACCCGGCCTTCTTCGTCGGTGAGTTCGGCACCGCGAGCGCCGACAAGGTCTACGGCGACAAGGGCAAGCAGGACTTCACGAACGCCGAGCACACGTCGCTGCCGGTGACGCTGCTGATCCTGTTCTTCGCGTTCGGTGCCCTCGTTGCGGCAGGGCTACCCGTGCTGCTCGCGTTCTCGGGCGTGCTCGCGACCACCGGGATGGCGCAGCTCGCGAGCCACGTCGTTCCGGCAGCCGACGCGACCCAGTTCATCATCCTGCTGATCGGCATGGCCGTCGGCGTCGACTACTCGCTCTTCTACATCCGCCGCGAGCGGGAGGAGCGGAGGAACGGCCTCTCGCACCGCGAGGCGCTGCTGAAGACGTCCGCCACGTCCGGCCAGGCGATCCTGATCTCCGGGCTCACCGTGATGATCGCGATGGCCGGCATGCTCTTCACCGGCTCGAAGATCTTCACCTCGATCGCAGTCGGCTCGATGCTGATGGTCGCGGTCGCGCTGATCGGCTCGCTCTCGGTGCTGCCGGCGCTGCTCTCGAAGCTGGGCGACCGCGTCGACCGCGGCCGCCTCCCGTTCGTCGGACGGCTGCAGCGCCGCCGCTCCGAGCCGCGCGTCTGGGGGTACGTGCTCGACCGCGTCGTGCGCCGGCCGCTCGTCTCGGCGCTCCTCGCCGGCGGCCTCCTGGTCGGCCTGGCCATCCCGGCGCTCTCGCTGCACACCCAGCTGCTGAGCTTCACCGACCTGCCGAAGTCCGTCAGCATCGTCGGCACGTACGACCGCATCCAGGCCGCCTTCCCGGGCGCGCAGGCGCCCGCCGAGGTGGTCGTGAAGGCGGACGACGTGACCGCGCCGGCGATCCAGCAGCAGATCACCCGCCTCGAGCAGCAGGCGCTCGCGACGGGGCAGATGAGCCGCCCGATCCACACCCGCGTGAACCCGTCCCGCACCGTCGAGGTCGTCTCGATCCCGCTGCAGGGCAACGGCGAGAACGGCGCCTCGAAGGCGGCGCTCGCGACGCTCCGGGGCGACGTGATCCCGGCCACGATCGGCACGGCGGCCGGTGCGACCGTCGCCGTCGGCGGTCAGACCGCCGGCTCGAGCGACTTCGAGGCCACGATGAAGCACCACATGCCGCTCGTGTTCGGCTTCGTGCTCCTGCTGGTGTTCCTGCTCCTGCTCGTCACGTTCCGCTCGATCGTCGTCGCAGCGAAGGCGGTCGTGCTGAACCTCCTGTCGGTCGGCGCCGCCTACGGCGTGCTCGTCGCGATCTTCCAGCACCGCTGGGCGGAGGGCCTGCTCGGCTTCCACTCGAACGGCGCCGTCATCTCGTGGCTCCCGCTGTTCCTGTTCGTGATCCTCTTCGGCCTCTCGATGGACTACCACGTGTTCATCCTGAGCCGCGTCAAGGAGCTCGTCGACGGCGGCATGGAGACCGGCGAGGCAGTCGCGACCGGCATCAAGCGGACCGCGTCGACCGTCACCAGTGCCGCGATCGTCATGGTCGCCGTGTTCGCGATCTTCGCGACGCTGAACATGCTCGACGTCAAGCAGATGGGCGTCGGCCTCGCCGTCGCGATCCTGATCGACGCGACCGTGATCCGCGCGGTGCTGCTGCCGGCGACGATGAAGCTGCTCGGCGACTGGAACTGGTACCTCCCGCGCTGGCTCGAGTGGCTCCC
>Ga0335085_10013443_pt1 | contig 12005 bp, 9 predicted proteins | sample Lox_Sample_45_FD_206712 | JGI IMG/M metagenome (GOLD analysis project Ga0335085, IMG submission 206712) | Soil microbial communities from Loxahatchee National Wildlife Refuge, Florida, United States - Lox_Sample_4.5 | ecosystem: Environmental > Terrestrial > Soil > Wetlands | place: USA: Florida...
CCCTGCTCCGGGGCGACTGGCATACGCCCTGCCGCGTCCGCCCCAACCTCTTCGCCGGCTACGCGCTCTACGATCTGACGCGGAGCACCCGGTGAGCCGCCACGGACGAGCGCTCCGAAATGCCCCAGATCCACCCGAAAAACTTGTCAACTAATAGTTGACATGATCGGTCGGGCCGGGCTGGCTGGGCGTGCGGCGCCGCTTCATGGTGGATCGCACGATCGGTCCCCATAAAGGATCCGGCGCGGGACAACCTCCGGCAAATCCGGCGGCCGCCCTCCTCCCGATCAACGCGGATCGGACGGCAGGTTCGTGCGGTGAACATGTCAACCAATAGTTGACACAGCTTCATAGGCATCGCCGCGCCCTCGAACGTGCGCAAGGGAGGGCGCCCCGGCCCGCCGCGCGCAGGCTCAGACCTCGTAGGGCGGGAGGATCTTGTCGATCCGGTGCTTCTCCAGCCGCGCGAAAAGAGGCAGTCCGTTCTCGTAAGGCACCGGCACTTCTCCCTGGATGAGCGGCAGCGCGTAGCGGAAAAACTGGAAGTTCATGCTCACGCCGTCCTCGTTGATCCACTCGCGCGGCAGCTTCTTCACGCCGTTGGCGATGTCGGTGAGCGGGGCGAGCCCGGTCTCGCAGGTGTAGTGGTCGGTGTCGCCGCGCACCAGCACAACGCATTTGTCCGTCTCGCCCGCGATGGCGGCCCTGACCGCGGCCTGGCCGGCGAGGCAAGCCTCGTCGCTGTCGGTCTTGGAGGCGCAATGGGCGGCGGCCCGCTGGGCAATGCCCAGTTTGGCCGTGCGCGCCTTGACGCCGACCTGCTGCTCGACCAGCCCCTTGAGATATTCGCCCGCCCCGCCGAGCTGCGCGTGCCCGAACGCGTCGGTGCTGGCGCTGTCGGTGGCCACGTAGTTGCCGTCCTTGTCGACCAGCCCCTCGCCGACCACCACGAGGCAGTAGCGCTCGCGCTTGAGCACGCGGCGCACGTCCTCCACGAACTTTTCGGGACTGAACGGCATCTCCGGCAGATAGATGAGATGCGGCGGGTCGTGCGGGTGGTCGCGCCGCTTGGCGAGCGAGGCGCCCGCGGCGATCCAGCCCGCATTCCGCCCCATGACCTCGAGGACGGAGACGAGGTCGCCCTGGCCCATCGCCTCGTTGTCGCAGGCGAGCTCGCGCACGGTCGCGCAGATGTACTTGATCACGCTGCCGTAGCCGGGGCAGTGGTCCGTCACCGGGAGATCGTTGTCGACGGTCTTGGGCACGCCGATGACGCGCAGTTCGTAGTTCTGCGCCTGGGCCAGCTTGGAAATCTTGTCGGCTGTGTCCTGCGAATCATTGCCGCCGCAGTAGAAGAAGTAGCGGATGTTGTGGGTCTTGAAGACCTCGAGCACCCGGTCGAAGTCCTGCTGTTTCTTGAGCTTGTAGCGACAGGTGCCCAGGGCCGCGCCCGGCGTGCACCGGAGGGCGCGGATCTGCTGCTGGGACTCCGCCGCGAGATCGATGAACTCCTCGTTCAGGATGCCCAGTACTCCGTTGAGGCCGCCGTAAACCTCTTCGATGCAATTGTGATTGAGCGCTTCGGCGACCACGCCGGCCACACTGGCGTTAATCACCGCAGTGGGGCCGCCGGATTGGGCGACCAGGCAATTTCCTACGAGTTCAGCCATGGATGATGAAGATAAAAGGGTTCAGATTCAGATGAAGCGCAGCAACGAAAGGCCCCGCTCCGAGGCGTGGCAAATCAAATCTCCCGCGGCGGTCGCCCGTTCACCTTTTCCCGGCCAAGCCTCCCTCCGCCGGCGGGGGAGAGAATCCTGTTTTCAGGGGGTCCGGATTGTGCAAGCTGGCCGGTTGCACCCTCAACCGTCATTGCCGGAAGACCCCATGACCACCCCCCGCCAGCTGCTGTTTCTGACCGCCCTCGCCTTCGTCTCCGCCGGACCGGCTGCCGCCGCCGATATCGCGGGCCAATGGCGGGCGGAATTCGACACCCAGATCGGTCTCCAGAAATACGTCTACGCTTTCACGGTCGTCGGGGACAGGATCACGGGCCGGGCGTCGTTTGAACGGGAGAACGGCAAGGGCGAGGTGGACCTCAAGGAGATCAAACTCACCGGAGACGACATCTCCTTCATGGAACCGCTGGAGTTTGACGGCCAGCAGATCCGCATCGACTACCACGGCAAGGTGCTGGGGGACGAGATGAAGCTCGTCCGCCAAGTCGGTGACTTCGCCACCGAGGACGTCGTGGCGAAACGGGTGAGATCCGAACCGGCCCCGCCCAAGCCCTGAACCGCGGCCCCGCCCGTCGGCGGGCGCTTCCCGCCACCTCCGGCCGATCATCCCCGGCACGCCTGCGTCGATCCCCTCGACACCAACTGTCAGTGGTTGGATGGTGGGCGCCGCGGGGGAGCGGGGATCGCATCTTCGCCGGATTCGAGCCGCGCCGCCGCGGCGAGAGGTTCCGCCGCCTCCGCGTCGCGGCCGGCGCGCCGCAGCTCCTCGCCCAGATTGCGCTGCGCCGGAGCATAGTCCGGATTCAAACGCACCGCCTCCCGGTACTGGGCGATCGCTTCGGCCGTGCGCCCCGCTGCGGCCAACGCATTGCCAAGGTTGTTGTGCACATCCGCCGCGCCGGCATCGAGACGCAGCGCGTGTTCGAAGCAAGCGATCGCCTCCGTCGTGCGGCCGGTCTCGGCGAGCGCAATGCCCAGCGTGTTGTGCGCGTCAGCGAATCCCGGCTGCAGCCTCACCGCCTCGGTGCCCGGCGCAACCGCCTCCGCCGGCCGGCCAGCCCTGATCAGCGCATAAGCCAAACCCACCCACGCCGCGGCATAGCGGGGATCGAGGCGCGCCGCCTCGCGATAGGCCGCGATGGCCTCGTTGCCGCGACCGGTCAGGAGCAGGGCGTAGGCGAGATTGTTGAACCCGGGCGCCCCAGTGGGCGCCAGGCGCACCGCCGCGCGACAATGCGCAATGGCCTCCCCGGTCCGGCCTTCGTGCAGCAGGGCGTCGCCGAGTTCCCCCTCGGTCGCCGCGTCACCCGTCTTCAGCCGCAACGCTTCCTCATAGTGGCGGATCGCCTCGGGATAACGCTCAAGGCGCGCGAGCGCCCGTCCCAGGTTGTGATGGGCGACCGCGTAATCCGGCTGCAGGCGCAAAGCCTGTTCGTAATGCGCCACGGCCTCCGGCAACCGCCCGAGCATGGCCAGGTCGTACCCGAGCTTGTTGTGGATGACAGGCGCCTTCCTCGCGGAAGCCCTGCCGTCGTCAAGCTGCAATGCCGCCTCCTCTTGCTCAATGGCCTGGGCGTACTGACCCTGCTCGGAGTAGGCGATGCCGAGGTTGTAGCGCGCCCGCGCGTTGTGCGGCACCTTCGCCACCGTGTCACGCCACAGCGCGAGCTCGGACCCGTAGATCTCGTTGCGCTCGAAGGCCAGCCAGCCGAGCCCGACGGCCAGCACCAGCCAGAGCACCAGACTGCGGCGGCCGAGCACGGCGTAGAGACCGCCGACGGCACCGGCGATCACCGCGGCCAGCGGCAGGTACATGCGGTGCTCGACGATCATCTGGATCGTCCCCGGCACAACGCTGGTCGGAGCGAGAATCGCGAAGAACCACGCCCCCAGAAAACCGGCGACCGGCCGCCGCCAGAGCGCCGCCCCGGTCGCTATCACCAGAGGCACAACGATCAGGGCGAACGGCGCCGCCTCCCGGAAACCCCTCCAGAACGTGCCGTACTCGAAGATCAGCGGGTGGGGCCACAGCGCCTGCTTCAGGTAGACCGCCACCGCTTCGAATTGCGTCCGCCAATAGGCCCACGGCGACACGCCCACGTCGAAGCCGGCGGTGCCGCCGCGGTTCCATCCCGTGCCGGCCACCAGCAGCGCCAGCGGCACCCAGGTGGCGGCAAGACCCACATGCAGCCAGCGCCGGCGGTGCCACGTCCCGCGGAAGGTGCCGGCCACAAACGTCCGGTCATACAGGAACACCAGCAGCGGCGCCGTGGCGGCCACTTCCTTGGATCCGACGCCGCCGAGACAGGCCAGCACCGTCAGCACGCGCCACGGCCACGGTCGCGGCGACGAAACCGCGCGGATAAAACAATAGAACGTGAGCAGGAAGAACAGCCCCATCAATGACTCGGTGCGCTGGGTAATGTAGGTCACTGCCTCCGTCTGGAGCGGGTGCAGGGTCCACAGCAGGGCGACGGCGAACGCGGCCGCTGTTCCGTCGCGGGCAAGGGGCCGGGAGCCAGGGCCAGAAGGCAGGTTTGCAGGCGCCGATGGCACCGAGCCAGCGATGCCCTTGCCCCTCGCCCCTTGCTCCCGCTCCCCCAAGAGCATGAGCGTTCGCCGCACGATGCCGAAAAGGGTCACGCCAGCCAGGAGGTGGATCAGAAGATTGAGGGCATGGTAGCTCCACACCGCCTCCCCGCTGATCGCGTAGTTGACTGCCAGGCTGAAGTTGATGACCGGCCGGCCGCTCACCGTCTCTCCGCCGGGTGGCGGGAAGAACGCTCCCAAAAACGGCCAGAGCTGACGGATGGTCGGGTTCTCCGCGACGGAGCCCGGATCATCCGCCAGAAAGGGAACCGACCAGGTGTTGCGATAGGCGGCCAGAGTCGCCACGGCAAGCAGGCCCACCGCCAGGAGCACCGCGCGCCGCGTGGCCGGAGGGGGCGGGACGGATGACTCCACCGCATTCACGTCTTGGGTAGAACAGGAATCCCCTGCCACGGAAATCCTAAACCCGTTGCACGCCCGCGTCGCGCGCAGGGCCTCCCGCACCCGCCCAACCTACAGCAACTTCTCCGGCTGGTAATCCGCCGCGCCCTTCACCCGTCTCGCCAGCGGCTGTACTTCGGCCACAAACGCGTCCACTTGATGCGGTGCCGCGCCGACAAAGCGGTTGCTCTCCGCCAGAATGGCCTGCAGCTGCTTTTTGTTCAGGCCGATCCGCTTGTCCCCCGCGAGACGAGCCAACAGGTCGGTTTCGCCGTTGGAGCCGCTCGCACGCAGGGCGCGGGCCGCCGCCAGCGCGTGCTCCTGGATGGCGGCATGCGCGGTTTCCCGGCCGGCGCCGTTCTTGACCGCTTCCATCAAGATGGTGGTGCTGGCCAGGAACGGCAGATTGCGCTCGTTCTCGGCGGCGATGGCGGCCGGAAACACTTCCATTTGGCGGAGCACGGTGAGAAAGGTCTCCAGCAGGCCGTCGATGGCAAAGAACGCGTCGGGCAGCGCCACGCGGCGCACGACCGAGCAGGAGACATCGCCCTCGTTCCACTGGTCGCCGCTCAGCGCCGCCGTCATGGTCACGTAGCCGCTGAGCACGACGTTGAAGCCGCAGATGCGCTCACAGTTGCGGGCGTTCACCTTGTGCGGCATGACGGACGAGCCGACCTGGCCCTCCTTGAAACCCTCGGTGACCAGGCCTTGCCCCGCCATGAGCCGCAGGGTGTGCGCAAAACTGGCCGGCGCCGCCCCCACCTGGTGCAGGGCCGAGACCACGTCGAAATCCAGACTGCGCGGGTAAACCTGGCCCACGGCAGGCAGCGGCGCCCGGAAACCAAGATGCCGGAGGACGCGCCCTTCGAGCTCCGCCACCCGGTCGGCGCGACCGCCGAGCAGGGTGAGCTGGTCGAGCTGGGTGCCGACCGCGCCCTTGAGGCCGCGCACCGGGTAGCGCTCGAGCAGGTTCTCCAGCCGCTCCAGTGCGATGAGCAGCTCCTGGCCGAACATCGCGAACCGTTTGCCGAGGGTGGTGGGCTGCGCGGGCACATTGTGCGTGCGGCCGGTGATCATCAGGTCGCGGTACGCCTCGGCCTGGCGGGCGAGGCCCAGCAGGCCCGCCACGGTCTTGAAATGGATCACCCGGAGCGACCGGTGAATCTGGAGCTGCTCGACGTTCTCCGTGAGATCGCGGCTGGTGAGACCGAGATGGATGAACTGCCGGCCCGCCAGGTCGGAAAACTCCTCCAGCCGCGCCTTCACGTCGTGCAGGGTCACGCGCTCCCGCTTCAGGATCGAGCCGAGGTTGATGATGTCCTTGACCCGCTCATAATCCTTGATCGCCTCCGCCGGAATGGGCACGCCGAGGTCCTTCTGCGCCTTCATCACCGCGATCCAGAAGTCGCGCTCGAGGAGGATCCGCCCGTGCACCGACCAGATGTCCCGGATCGCCGGCGACGCGTAGCGCTCGGCGAGCACATTGGCCACCGGCTTTGGAACTGCAGGGGCCGCCGGCGGACCCGGCGTCTCCGCCGGCGTCGGGCCGGGCTCGGGCGATTTGTTGGCGGTGACCGCGGCAGCGTTGGACGACGGGGGCTTCACGGCGGGAACGAGCGAGCGGGGAGCCGTAGCAAAACCCCGGGGTGATAGCTACTGAAAAATCGCCGGGCTCCGCCGCGGGCAGGGCCGGCGGAGACGTCCTCTCCGGACCAGCCCATCATCGCTCTCTGTGGACGCATTATGTCGCCGGGGTCGCCGACCCCGGTTCCTCGTCGCCCACCGACCTCAACGCGGGCCGCGACAACGCTCGGCGGATCTATTTGGATCGAAACCGAGCTAGGTGAGGCACCGGACGGCCATGTCCCGCAGGACCTCCTCCTGCTCATCCGGACGGCGGGTGATCTCCTCGAAGGCGGTGACGAATTCCCGCTGGTTGTCGATCAGCCGGCGCAACGGCGGCAGTTGGCCGCCACCGGCCAATTTGCCCAGATACCAGAGATTCTGGGTAAAGAGGTTGAAGGAGTTCCTTTCCGCCGCCCCCCCGAAATGTCCGCGGTACTTCTCCGCGGCGCCTTCGAGCTGCGCCTTGTCCAGTCCATGCGGTCCCACCCTCACCTCCCCCGCGTCGACCAGCACGCGGAGCTGCACCAGCAGCCGGTTGCGGTTTTGCAGCGCAGTGATGACCGGCCGCGCGTCGCCCTCCGCGAAGAAATGCCGGTGGAGCGCGGCCAGCGTCCCCTTCAGGTCGCCCCGGCAAAAGGCCTCCGCCGCCTCGAAAAACTCCCCCTCGGCGAAATTGGGCGTCAGGTCCGCGACCTGCGCCTCCTCGATGACACCGCCCTCGGCCGCGTAGGCCGCGAGCTTGCGCACCTCCTCGGCCAGCAGCCGGCTGTTCGCGCCCACCTTCGCCAGCAGCAGCTCGAGCGCGCCCCCCGCCAGGGTGACGCCCTGCGCCTCCGCCTCCGCGCGCGCCACCTGCGCCAATGCGGCGGCCCGCTCCCGGTCCTCATCCCCCACCAGCGTGTAGTCCGCCGTGGCCTCGCACCATCGGCAGAAGGCCCGCCGCCGATCCACCGGCGCCGCGGTGACCACCACCGCCACCTCCTCCGGATTCAGCTGGCCCAGCAGCGCCTGCAAATCCTCCACTTGCTGCAGCGTGCCCTCGGCCCGGCCCAGAACCGTGTCGGCGAGGAAATTCACGTCCTTCAGCCAGACCACGCGACGGCCGCCGAAGAGCGAGAGGGTCTGTACGGCCTCGCGGAAACGACCCACGGTCCCCTCGACCTCGGCCACGTTGTTGGCGAAGGCGTTCAGCACCTCGCGCGAGAATTCATCCGTCACCTCCGCCGCCAGCGCGTCGTAGCGCTGCGTGCCGAGCCGGTTGACGAGAAAATCGTCCGGCCCGCAAATGAAGACGAAGGGTTTGGCGGGCATCGTGCTCCGGTTTGCCGGCGAAATCCGCGCAGGGCACGCCAAAAATGTCCGGCCGGTCCGGCGGATGATAATCTTGTCGCCCGCCCGCTTTCATGGATAAACCGTTTCCCAGCCCGCGCCATGCCTCCCGCATCTGTCCTCCCCCTCGTCTTCCTCGCGGTCTTCCTCGTAATCGGGAGCCTGGCCGTCGTGGCCGGCCTCAAACAGCAGCGCCAGGCGCGCGAGCAGCTGGCCGGCCTCGCCCGCCGCTTTGGCCTGGAACTCCTCCGCCAGCCGGCCAAGTTGGGCTTCGAGCCGCCGCCGACCGTCGTGGGCCGGTACCGCAACCGCCCGGTGCGCTTCTTCAACTATACGACCGGTTCAGGGAAGAGCCGCACCACGTGGAGCGCGGTGGCGGCCACGGCGGCCGGGGCTGGTAGTTTTACGCTCGAATTGTTCCCGGAGAACTTTCTTACCCGCGTGGGCGCGGCGCTGGGCCTGCAGGATATCCGCGTCGGCGACCCGGCGTTCGACCAGGCGTTCATGGTCAAGTCCAGTGATCCCGCCTACGCCGCGGCCGCGCTGCTCCCCGAGATCCGCGCCCGCCTGCTCGCCGAGCGCCAGCGCGGCGCCCGCGGCCACCTCACCATCAAGGGCGGCGAGGTGCGCTATGCCGAGATCGGCGCCTTCGACAACGCCGCCCGCGTGAACCGGCTGGCCGACATGCTCGAGGCCGCCTGCGATTTCGCCGAGGTGGCCGAGGTTTACAAAGCCTGACCCGCGGGGTGGGCCGCCGCGGTGAACGAAATTCCTTCCGGCCTGTCCCATCCCTTTTCACCGCCGTGCGCACGTCCTGTCTCCGCCTCGGGTTGATCGCCTGCCTCGCCGGCGCCGGCCGGCTGGCGGCGGCGTCCGCCGCACCGGACCCGCCAGCGGCGCCCCCGGGGGTGCCGGCCGGCGCCGCCACCAAGCCGGACGTGATCGCCCAGGCCACCGCCCGGCTCAAAGCATTGGTGGCGCGGCAGGACGCCCTGCTGGCCGCGCTCGGCAAGGAAGGCGCGGATGAGGACACGATCAAGCGCGACCTCCAGACCCTCGTATTTGACTACGACGCCTATCTGCGCGTCTACCCCGCGTTCGCGCCGGGTTATGTCACCTATGGGCTGCTCCTCGGCAAGGTGGGCATGCGCCGGGAATCGTCGGTCATCCTCCTCAAGGCGAACCAGCTCGATCCTGAAATCCCGATCGTGAAGAACCAGCTCGGCAATTACCTGGCCGAGGAGGGCGAGCCGCTGGAAGCGGTCAACTATTTCCTTGCCGCCATCCGCCTCGCGCCCAACGAGCCGCTCTACCACTATCAGCTCGGCACCCTGCTGACCGAGGCGCGCGACGATTTCCTCAAAAGCGGCCAGTGGTCCCGCCCGCAGCTCGACCGGGCCATGCACTCCGCATTCCAGCGCGCGGCCGAACTGGCGCCGGACAACTTCGCCTTCGCCTACCGCTACGCCCAGTCGTTCAGCGACTTGGCGGAGCCAAATTGGGACGAGGCGCTCAAGGTCTGGGGCACGCTCGAGGAACAGTGCTCTCCCGGGCTCGAAAAGGAAACCATCCGCCTGCAGGCCGCCAATATTCTGCTCAAGCAGAGGAAGTTCGACCACGCCCGTCTGCTCCTGGGCACCGTCACGGCCGAACCGCTCAAGGCGCAGAAGCAAAAGCTGCTCGACCAACTCGCGGCAAACCCCGAGAACTGAGGAGCGCGCCAGCCGGCCGCAGGTCCGTCGCCCGCGGCCGGCCGGCGCGTTCCTGATCATGTCCCTGCTCACCAAGCTCGAACGCCTGCTCGGGCGCTTCGCGATCCCCAATCTGGCAGTCTACCTCGTCGCCGGCCAGATCATCTTCTGGGGGCTGGCGCTGATGACCGGCTTCAACCTCGAGCGCATCGCCCTGCTGCCCGTGGCCGTGCTGGCAGGCGAGCCCTGGCGGCTGGTGACCTTCCTGTTCCTCCCGCCGAGCGTCAGCAGCAGCGCGGTCTCCATGGTCTTCATGGCGTTCGGTTGGTACCTGTTCTACCTCATGAGCGTCGCGCTCGAAGGCTTCTGGGGCACCTTTCGCTACGATGCCTTCCTGGGAATCGGTTGGCTGCTGACCGTGGCGGTCGCGTTCCTCACCCCCCAGGCCTACGCCTCCAATCTGTTTCTTGCCGGCAGCGTCTTTCTCGCCTTCGCCTACCTCAATCCGGACTTCACGCTGATGATCTTTTTCATCCTGCCCGTGAAGATCAAGTGGCTGGCGCTGCTGCAATGGCTCGGCTACGCCTACCTGGTCATCGTCGGCTCCTGGTCGGCGCGATTGCTGGTGCTCGCGGCCACGGGCAATTTCCTGCTCTTTTTCACACGTGACATCGTCGAGCGGATCCGCACGGGCCGCCGCCGGATGGCGCATCAGGCGCGCGTGTTCGCCGCCCGCGCGGACGAGGGCGCGGCCCGCCATCGCTGCCGCATCTGCGGCAAGACCGACCTGAGCCACCCGCAGCTCGATTTCCGCTACTGCTCGAAATGCGTCGGCAACCAGTGCTACTGCCCGGAGCACATTTTCAGCCACGAACACGTGCTGGTGGATGAGGATTCGAAGAAATAACGGTGTGAATATGGCTCACGCAAAGCCGCCAAGGCGCCAAGCGTGATCCACCGGGCCCGCCGCTCCGGGTGCCTCAACCACCCCCCATGTCCCTTTGCGACTCTGCGTCTTGGCGTGAGAGACAAAGTGCAAGCTCCTTCGTTCCCCAATAGTGGCCGCACGCTGGGCGACTGGCTCGCCGTCGCCGAGCGGGAATACGTCCGGCGCGGCGCGGCCCTCGGCCAGGTCGCCACCAGCGCCCACGACGAGGCGCTGTACCTGATCTTGCGGACCCTCGGCCTGCCGCTGGACAGCCCGCCCGCGGTGCTCGCGCGGCGGCTGCCGCCCGCCGAGATCAACGCGATCAGGCGGGTATTGCGCCGCCGCCTGGTGGATCGCGTGCCCGCGGCCTACCTCACGCGTGAGGCGTTTCTCGGCCCCGACCGCTTCTACGTCGACGAGCGCGCCATCATTCCCCGCAGCTATTTTGTCGAAATCATCCCGCAACTTACCCGCCTGCGGCGGGGGCCCGTGCGCCGCGCCGCTGACGTCGGCACCGGCTCGGGCTGCCTCGCCATTCTGCTCGCCCACCGGTTTCCGCGCGCGCGGGTCGATGCGATCGACAACTCCGCGGCCGCGCTGGCCGTGGCGCGGATCAACGTGCGGCGCCATCGCCTCGGCGCGCGCATCGCCCTGCACCGCAGCGATGTGTTCGCGTCCGTTCCGCCCGCACGCTACGACCTCATCGTCTGCAATCCGCCCTATGAACCGTCGGCGCTGATGCGGACGCTGCCGCCGGAGTTCCGGCGGGAACCGCGGGCGGCGCTGGACGGCGGGCCGGACGGGCTGGCGGTCATCCGCCGGCTCCTCGCGCAGGCGCCCGCCCGGCTCGCCCCCGACGGCCTGCTGCTCCTCGAGGTCGGCGGCCTGCGCGCCGCGATGAACGCCGCGTTCGGCCATCTGCGCCCCCGCTGGCTGCCGACACAGGACGGCACCGGCTGCGTCTGCCTGTTCGAGGCTCGCCAGCTCGCCAAGGCGCGGTAGAGCCGCCTCGTCCGCCGCCAACGCTCTGGTCGCCCGAGGCAGGACAAACATGTCAGCTATTCGTTGACATATTATGAATGCAGCGCGGCCGCCCCGCCTTGGCAGCGCGCCTCAGGGCTCCAGCCATCTCCCCGTCGCAGATCAACGTTTGGCTGACATTTGAATCTTCGAACTCTCACGGAATCCCCCCCGTCACCGTGCGCAGCGGCAACATGTCAACTAATAGTTGACATATTGCCGATCCGGGAAAACCGCGAATTCCCGTGAGCCTTCAATCGCCTGTTACCCGTGGCCACACGAGGGATCCGTCGACACATCGCGCAAGGTCCGGCCATCTGCCGCCCAGCGCAGCGGGAATATGTCAACGAATAGTTGACATGTTGTCGTTTCGGTGAGGCGGGGAACTCACCGACCTGTGATCCTCCGATCTGTCTTCCGCCCTGTCTGCCGGCGCCGCGCAGGGCGGAGGAAATCTGTCAACGAATAGTTGACATATTATGAATGCGGCGCGGCGGCCCGCCCCGCCATCGCGTCTCAAGGCTCGAGCCAGCCGCCGGTCGCCTGCAGCGGCGTGAGTTCGCCCCGGCGCGTGACCCACACTGCGAGGGCCCGGCGGGGTATCGCGGAATCGGCGGCAACCGGGAGATGCAACGCCGCGTGATAGGCGTCGCCCTGAAGGCCGAGTTCGCGGTGCTGGAC
>Ga0335085_10013444_pt1 | contig 12005 bp, 14 predicted proteins | sample Lox_Sample_45_FD_206712 | JGI IMG/M metagenome (GOLD analysis project Ga0335085, IMG submission 206712) | Soil microbial communities from Loxahatchee National Wildlife Refuge, Florida, United States - Lox_Sample_4.5 | ecosystem: Environmental > Terrestrial > Soil > Wetlands | place: USA...
GAACCGTCGCACGGATCGAATTGCCTTCGACCAAACAACTAACCACTTGAGCCTGTTTCTTTGGGTCTAAGCGATTCATCCTGACCCATATTACTACGCTCAAGCATAAAGAGTCAATATGAAAAACGTACTTTCTGGCGCTGCAGCATGGACACTATTTCTTGCTGGGGCCGTGGCGGGTGGATTTGGGATGGCTTGCGCCCTTGTGCTTCTCGGCGTGCTTCGGATCGGCAGCGCGCATTGACGGGACGGTGTATTCAGTCTTCGTCCCGTGGTTCGTAAACTGATCAAAGAGTTCGTTGATATCTACCTTGGCATCGATTTTAAAATCGCACGACTTAATAAACAGCGCTAAAACGATTAGCCCCGCAATCCCGAAGCGCTTTGCGGCGGCTTGGGCGACCACTTCGCCCAGTACTGGGTCGAGTTTTTCCGCCTCGGACCTCAGTTCGTCTGTAGTGAGTTCCCGTTTGGCCGTCTTATCAACTAGAGCGGCAAATTGCTCCAGGATTGTACGCGATAGCGTCGGCCCCGAAATCATCGCAATTACGTCATTCCGAACTTCGAATGTACCGTCGATGATGTTGGCCATCTTATGGCAATTGATGCAAGTTTCCTTATTACCAGACAAGATCATGCCAGCAATCGGACCGCCAAACCTAAATGCCCTCGATTGGAAAATTGCTCCACAATGCGAACAGTACGCAGGTATGCCAGCCATTTATTTATTCTTCCATCGCGCCTTGGCAGCCTTCGCCGCGATCTGGGAACGTTTCTTGGGCGCGAGCTTTGCGGCCCTCGCCACTCCACCCTTGAGCCCCCCGAGTCGCCCTAGCGCAACGGCGTGGGGGTTCTTATTAGGATCGGGAGCGGCTGGCGTTTCTTCGGCCGGATTGAACTTCGGTGCTTCGCCGATGGACTCAAGGAAAATCTGGTGCGCGAGTTCGTTCGGATCGCGCGGGCGTTTTTTGGAGCGGTCAAGCATGACCCTTCCAGTATGGCAAGGAGAGGACCAATGTCAAGATCAGCCAATTTCAAACTGACCCACTACCCTACCACGAACCAGCCAATATGGTATGCTTGGCCATAGATTGGCATGCTTCCGAAACTAGACGTTCAGCACGAATCCGATCTGCCGTTTTATCGGCAAGTCTATGAACAGCTTCGTTCTGCGATCCTTTCGGGGCAAATGGCGCGTGGAGATAGACTGCCGCCGACCCGGGAATTGGCTGAATCAATTGGACTGAACCGGACCACGATTTCGGCCGCTTATGAGCTTTTGGAGGCTGATGGACTGATTAAAGGCCACGTCGGGCGCGGCAGCTTCGTGGAGTGGAGCAATCGGGTCGATTGGGAGTCGATTGTGCCGGCGGAGGAGACTCCGCCCGCGGCGCCTCCGGCACTGATCAGTTTTTCCGCGTCACGGCCCTCGGAGCTGCAATTTCCCCTGGATGAGTTTCGCGCCACGTGCCGCGAGGTGATCGATTCGAAGCAGGCGGCGAGTATCTTGCAGCTCGGACCGGCCAGCGGCTACGGTCCGCTGCGGCGGTTCATCATGGAGCAGTTGCGCCAACGCGGCGAGGCCGGCGCCGAGGACGACATCCTGATCACCAGCGGATGCCAGCAAGCTTTCGATCTGATCCAGCGCGTGCTGGCGTCGCGCGGCGAGACGGTGGTGGTGGAGGATCCGGTTTATCCGGGACTGCGCAGCGCATTTCAGCGCGGCGGGGCCCGGGTGATCGGCGCGCCGATGGGAGAGAGCGGTGTTGATCTCGATTCGCTCGAACGGATTTTCGAGAAGGAGCGGCCGCGGCTGCTGGTGCTGACGCCAAATTTCCAGAATCCGACGGGCGTCACCATTCCCGAGGACGGGCGGCGGCACATTCTCGACCGGGCGCGGCGATGGGGCGTGATCATCGTCGAGGACGATCTTTACGGCGGGCTGCGCTATAGCGGAAGCGAGGTTCCGGCGATCAAGAAGCTGGACGAGACCGGCGATGTGATCCTTCTGGGAAGTTTCTCGAAGATCGCGTTTCCCGGGCTGCGCGTCGGCTGGGCGGTGGGGCCGCGGCATTTTATCGCGCGGCTGGCGGAGGCCAAGGAGGCGAGCGACCTGCATTCGGATCAGCTTTCCCAGGCCGTACTGCTGCGTTTTGCCGAAACGGGGCGCTTGGCGGCGCATCGCAAGAAGATGCTGGCGGCCGGGGCGGAGCGGCTGCGGGCGTGCCTGGCGGGATGCGCGAAGGAACTGCCGCAGGGCAGCGAATTCACCCGTCCGGAGGGCGGCATGAATCTGTGGGTGAAGCTGCCGGAGCCTCTCGATGCCGCGGAGCTGGCGGTGCGGGCGGCGCGGGAGAACGTCAGTTTCACGCCGGGAAAGTATTTTGCGGTATCGCGGCCGCAGACACACGGGCTGCGATTGAGTTTTGCGGGTCTGACGCCGGACAATATCCGGTACGGTCTGCAGGTGTTGGGAATGATTTTCCGGAGCGAGTTCAACCGCGCGCGCAAAGCGCAGCGGGAGGATCCGGCGCCGGCGCTGGTTTAGTGCCAGTGGTCAGTGGCCAGAGGCCAGTTAAGGAGACAAGAGCCAATGTACTTGAGTGACGAGTTTCGATTGAAGGTGGGGCTGGCGGAGATGCTGAAGGGCGGCGTCATCATGGACGTCACCAACGTCGAACAGGCGCGGATCGCGGAGAAAGCCGGCGCGACGGCGGTGATGGCACTGGAGCGCGTGCCGGCCGACATTCGCAAGGAAGGCGGCGTGGCGCGCATGGCCTCCATTCGCATCATCCGCGAAATCATGGACGCCGTGTCGATTCCGGTCATGGCCAAGGCGCGCATCGGGCATTTCACCGAGGCGCGGGTGCTGGAGGTGCTGGGCGTCGATTACGTGGATGAGAGCGAAGTGCTGACTCCGGCCGACGAAGAACATCACATCGACAAGCGCGCGTTCAAGGTGCCATTCGTGTGCGGCGCCCGCAACCTGGGCGAGGCGCTGCGGCGCATTGCCGAGGGCGCGGCGATGATCCGCACCAAGGGCGAGGCCGGCTCGGGGAATATTGTCGAGGCGGTGCGGCATATCCGGACCATCGTGAAGGAGATGAAGCAGCTCACGGTGCTCGGCAAAGAGGAGCTGGTGCACGAATCGAAGAATCTGGGTGCGCCGCTGGAACTGGTGGAGTGGGTGGCGGCGAACGGAAAGCTGCCGGTGCCGAATTTTTCCGCGGGCGGCATCGCGACGCCGGCCGACGCGGCGCTGGTGATGCAGTTGGGCGCCGAAGCGGTGTTCGTCGGCAGCGGGATCTTCAAGAGCGAGGATCCGGAGAAGCGCGCCAAAGCCGTGGTGAAGGCGGCCACTTACTTTAACGATCCGGCGAAGCTGCTGGAAGCTTCCGAGGAACTGGGCGAAGCCATGCGCGGCCTGGATGTGTCGAAGCTGCCCCAGGAAGAGCTGCTGCAAACCAGGGGCTGGTAGAAGCCGCAATGAAGACCGTAGGTGTTCTTGCTTTACAGGGGGATTTCGAGGCCCATCGGAAAGCCTTGGAACGGGCCGGCGCGCGCGCGGTGGAGGTGCGCACGGCGGATCAGCTCGGCCAGATCGACGGGCTGATCATTCCCGGCGGCGAGAGCACCACCATGATGAAGCTGCTGGAGGCGGAAAATCTGACCGAAGCGGTGCGGCGGTTCGGCGACAAGAAACCGATCTATGGAACCTGCGCGGGCGCGATCCTGCTGGCCCATGAAGTGACGCATCCGGCGCAGGCCAGCCTCGACCTGATGGATATAACGGTCGAGCGTAACGCCTACGGACGGCAGATCGATAGCCGGATTGCGAAAATCGACGGCGATTTTGAGGCGGTATTTATCCGCGCGCCGATTATCAAAAAGGTCGGCCGAGAGGTTCGCGTGCTGGCGACGTATCGGGGCGATCCGGTGTGGGTGGAGCAGGGGCGGCACATGGTGACGACCTTCCATCCGGAATTGACCGACGACGCGCGGGTACACCGGAAATTTTTGGAGAAGCTCTAAGAGGCTGCTGAAAAACGCGACGGGCGGCCGCTCCTTGCAGTTGCGGTTCCTGCCAGAGTTGATTAAGTCGACGGCGAAGCTGACGAACCTCGCCGCGTCGAGCGAGCCGCCGGAAGGCGTCCTTTTCCCCGGCTCTTTGAGTTCATCTCGACTCGGAGCTTCCACGCCGCGCGAAGCGCGCCCGCCATCACATCCTCGCTCGCCGATGCCAGGCGAATATGGGTGTGCCCCATTCTTCCCCAACCGCCCGGTATTGGCAAGAAGATCTCCGGCGCCTCTTCCACAAAGGCCTTCTGCTGCTCCGGCGTAAGCATCAGATTTCCGTAGCCCTCGGTTTGCGAGGCCAAAGAAGCGAATTTTCTGCCGCCGACGCGAAACGCCGGGAATCCGGCGTGCGCGTACTCTTCCACCCCTTCGAGGCGCAGGGCAATCCTGCGAAAATCAGCGGCGGTCATCGGCCGGCTCCCTCATCCGCAGATGAACTGACGATCCCGACATCTCCCCGTCCAGGCGAAACAGCAACACGGCTTATGTTTCTTTCTTAAGGACCACGTGCAGGGCGAACTCCGTGGAAACATGTTCCGTACAACGATACCCGAGTTTTGGCAGATCAATGCCTGCGAATAGATTCTCGCCCGAGCCCATGAGGATGGGACGAAACGCAACGTGCAGTTCGTCAAGGAGCCTGGCGCGGAGAAATTGCTGAACGGTGGCCACACCGCCGCCGATGCGAACGTCCCGATCTTTGGCTACATCCTTGGCCGTTTGTAAGGCGGCCTGGATTCCATCGGTCACGAAATGAAATGTAGTCCCGCCGTTCATCACCACCGGTTGACGTGGATGATGTGTCAGGACAAAGGTCGGAACGTGATAGGGCGGTTCGTCGCCCCACCATCCTTTCCATGAATCGTCGGGCCACGGGCCGCGCACCGGGCCGAACATATTTCGTCCCAGAATCCAGGCGCCGACGTTCTCCATCCCCCGCCGCGCCCATTCGTCGTCAACGCCAGTCGAGCCACCTTCCTGGCCATGCATCTGCTTCCAGGTGCGAGTAGAGAAAAACCACCCGAACAATTCCGGTCCCCGGACGCCGAGAGGATTTTCGAGGCTCTGATTCGGACCAGCAGCGTAGCCATCGAGCGACAGGGCAAAGGAGCTGACGCGGACCTTTGGCATGAATTGCTTAAGTATAGAAGACGCGGAGTTCCGTTGTCCGCGATTCGGCGCAAACGACGAAGGCAGGCGCGCGAAAGACCGGAGCAGGAAATCGGGGGATCGTGCCGTTCGCGATTTAGAACTCAATTGCGGGCCACAACGTGCTCGTGGTGCAACTGGTAACATCCGATGTTCGGGACGCTCGCGAGGGGCGAAAGGATGGTCGAGTGCGTCCTTTCGTTGGCAGCCGATGACGGCTTTTGACCCCAAGCAATCCACAATTAAGCCTCGCGCCTGTAACCAAACCGCCGATGCCGAGTATGGCAACTCGGACGGCCGCGAAGAATTTTCGACAGCAGAGGAAGCGAATGACGGAGTTACAGGAAGCGTTTCGGCAACTGAAGAAAGCACCCGGATTTACCTCGACCGCCGTGATCACGCTGGCCTTCGGAATCGGCGCGACCACAGCCATCTTCACCCTGGTCCATCAGGTGATGCTCAAGTCTTTGCCGGTCACCCGGCCCGAAGAGCTGTGGCGCGTGGGCGACAAAATCCGCTGCTGCAACTGGGGCGGCTATACGCAGGGCGACGACGGCGATTTTTCGCTATTCTCCTGGGAAGCCTACAAAAATTTTCGCGAGCACACGCCCGAGTTCACGGATCTGGCCGCGCTACAGGCGGGCAATGCGGCACTGGGGGTGCGGCGCGCCGGATCGCAGGCCCCGGTGGATACACGCAATGGCGAATATGTGTCGGGCAATTTCTTCCGCACGCTCGGAGTGAAGGCCTGGATCGGCCGTTTGATGACCGATGACGACGATCGCGAAGGCGCGCCGCCCGTCGCGGTGATGAGCTATCACGTGTGGAGCGACAAGTACGGCTCCGATCCATCCGTGGTGGGCGCCAGCTATCAGATTAACGGCCATCTGTTCACCATGATCGGCGTGGCTCCCCCGGGATTTTATGGGGCCAAGCTCAACGGCGGAGGGATGCCCGACCTGTGGATCCCGGTCACGACCGAACCGCTTCTTGCCGGCGAGGCGCAGCGCCTGAAGCGTCCCAACGCGAACTGGCTCGACCTGCTCGGCCGAGTGCGCCCGGGCGTGAATCCCACTTCGCTCGAAGCCAAACTCCGGGTTGAGTTCCACGACTGGCTCGCCAGCCATGTAGCCGACATGGAGCCGGGCGAAAAACAGACCTGGGGCCAGCAGACGCTGCATCTGGTTCCCGGAGGCGCAGGCGTGGCGGCGCTGCGCGATCAGTATCAGGCCGGGCTGACGCTGCTGTTCATCGCGTCCGGATGCGTGCTGCTGGTGGCTTGCGGAAATCTCGCCAATCTCACGTTGGCTCGCGGCTTGAAGGAGCGCGGGCAGCTTTCGCTGCGCGTTGCCCTGGGTGCTTCGCGCGGGCGGCTGGTGCGCAGGGCCCTGGTGGAATCCACGCTGCTCGCCATCATCGGCGGAATTTTGGGAGTCGGCATTGCTTATGCCGGCGGCAAGTTGATTCTCGATCTGGCTTTCCAGCCCGGCGGCGGAACCATAAATTACGTCCCTGTGGACGCGTCGCCGTCGTGGCCGGTTTTGCTGTTCACGCTGGTCACCTCCATCCTGACCGGGATTCTGTTCGGGATCGCGCCGGCCTGGATGACTTCACATGTCGATCCCGCCGAAGCCCTGCGCGGCAGCAGCCGGTCGGTGCGCGGCGGCGGCTCCATCGCGCAGAAGTCGCTGGTCATCGGGCAGGCGGCGATGTCGCTGGTTCTGCTTTCGGCCGCGGCTCTTCTGACCCAGAGCTTGCGGAATCTCGAGCACCAGAATTTCGGCTTCGAGACAAATGCGCGCTATCTGGTCTCCCTTAATCCTACGCTCGCCAACTACAAGCCGGAGCAAATGGAGGCGCTGTTCCGCCGAGTGGACGAACGCTTGCTGCGCGTCCCCGGCGTGCACATGGTGGCGCCGGCGCTTTACGCGCCGATGAGCGGCGACAGTTGGAACGAAGGCATTCGGATCGCAGGGCGCCCCGAGCCCGGACCCAAAGAAGATACCGGCGCCGGCTGGGCCCGGGTGATGCCCGGTTTCTTCGAAACGCTGGGCGTGAAGATCGTGCAGGGCCGCGCCATTGAGGAGCAGGACACTTCCACCACGCGGCCCATCGCGGTGGTGAATGAAGCGTTCGTGCACCGGTTTTTCAAAAATCAGAACCCGCTTGGCCAGCACTTCGGGATGAATCGCATCGCCTATTCCGGCTCCTTCGAAATTGTGGGTGTGGTGCACGATATGCGCTACATGACGTACGGATACAGAGATCCCGTCCGGCCCATGTTCTGGCTGCCCGAAACGCAGAGCCTCAAATACGACGATCCGCAATTCAACGCGTTCGATCTTTACTCGCATTTTCTGTACAACATCGTGATCTGGGCGCCCGGGAACCCGCCCGGACTCGAAACGGAAGTACGAAAAGCACTGGCCAGTACCGATCCCAACCTGGTGGTCTACGGCGTCGATCCGTACTCGAGAATTCTGGCCGGCGATTTTCAGCAACAAAACATGATCGCCACGCTCACCATGCTTTTCGGCGTGCTCGGGCTGCTGCTGGCGGCCGTGGGTCTGTATGGCGTCATGGCTTATACGGTGGAACAGCGGACCAGTGAAATCGGCATCCGCATGGCGCTGGGCGCGGATCGCGGCAGCGTGGTGCGCATGGTTCTGCGCGGGGCCTTCTCCCAAATCGGCATCGGACTCGGGATCGGCATTCCGCTGGCGATCGCCGCCGGGCGGCTGATGACGCGGCAGCTCTACGGGGTTGCGCCGTGGGATGCGCGAATGCTGAGCCTCGCCACGCTGTTACTGTGCGCTGCCGCGCTTCTGGCATCCTGGATTCCCGCGGCACGCGCAGCGAGCGTCGAACCGATGACCGCTCTGCGCACCGAGTAGCCAGGACGCCGCGCATGGTGACGTTCCATTACTGGCCCGTGCCAGTCAAGGCGATGGTCTGCGGGCTGGTCAGGGCGCTATCCGTAAAGCTCAGCGTTCCCGTGGCTGCGCCGCTGACGGTTGGCGCGAACTGGACTCCCACGCGGCAGTTTCCTCCAGCCGGAATGCTGGTACCGCACGTGTTGCTCGACACGATGAATCCGGCGCTTGCGGTCACGCTGCCGAGCGAGAGCGTCACGCTAAGGCGATTGGTCACGGTGACGGTCTTAGCGGAACTCGTTGTGTTCACCTTTACCGTCCCGAAATTCAGCGAACCAGTCGAAAATGTCACCGGCGCGCTGCCCGTTCCCGAGAGATTCACCACCTCGAGACTATCAGGAGCGCTGTCGGTAAACGTGAGCGTCCCGGTAACGGATCCGACGGCCGCGGGCGAGAACGTCACCCCAAGGGTACAGCTCGCCCCGGCGGCGATGTCGGGCGCCGCAGGTGTTGCTCGCGATGGCGAATCCGGCGCTTGCGGCAATGCTGGTGAAATTCAGGGCGACGGTTTGATGATTGGTCAGGGTCACCGTGTGTGCGCTGCTGGTTGCACCCGCCGTGGCGCTGAATGTGATGCTGCTCGCCGACAAACTGACGGGCGCCGTGCCGGTCCCACTCAGCCCGACCGTCTGCGGACTGGTGATCGCGCTATCGGTGAATGTGAGCGCTCCCGTCGCTGCTCCGAGCGCCACCGGTGTAAAGGTGACACCCACGGTGCAGTTTCCGTTCGCGTTCACGCTTGTGCTGCAAGTGTTGCTGGCGATCGCGAACGGCCCGGTGGCGACGATGCTGCTGAAGCTTAGGGACGTACTCAGCCGGTTGGATAAGGTTACGGTTCGAGCCGTGCTCGTGCTGCTGAGCGCCGCCGCATAGAATCGGCTGCAAGGTGGGGATGGCGACGGACACTAAGATTGTTTCCAGGTCATTTCGACACGGACGGGTATTTCGTTCTTGATCGGGATGGATAGCAGCGACGGCGGCTCGATCTCGGCCGGCCCGGCCACGAGCAGAAGCGGAAATAAAAGCGCCGCGATCCGTTGTTGCATCGCTCAGAACCTGAACGAGACCGATGCGACCGCCAACCCGAACGCCGCCGCCGTCACGATCGCGACCGGTCCGTGCGCGCTGGCGATGCCGTGAACCTTTTCGCCCGCATTCTTTTGATTGAAAGCCATCACGCCAAGGACGGGAGTGAGCACCATCCTCGGGCCATGAATCCAGGCGAGCGCCTTGTGTAGACGAATGGGGCCACAGGTTTTCGTTCCCGCGATTTTGGGCGCGAAAATCGAAAAATAGGCTGGCAAAGTAAAGGCTGCCGCTGACGCCGCCCAGCGCGGCGTGAAGGTCACGCATGTCAGACTGCTTGGCGCGGCCGCCGGCGAACCCCCCCGGTGATCACCGTGGCGATCAGAGGCACGGTGGTTATCAATCCGAGGCGCTGGTGGATTTTCAGCATGTGAGAGCGCTTGTTGAGCCTGGCTTGCTCCTGAGGATTCGGCTGCGTGGCCGACGTCGGGAAGCCGAGATCGCCGAGGAAGGGCTCTGGCGGCTTTTGCGGTGGGTTCGTGTGCGGCGCCTGATCCGGCGCGTCCGCGGCGAACTCCGGCGGAACCAGTGCGTCCGTCATCGCACGCGCGATGGCGTCCCGCATCGCGGTTTCGGCGACATTTTGCGCCCTTACCAGACCGCACATCAAAAACGGACCAGCAATCAAAAACGCGGCTGCCAGACCGGCACGATTCATTGCTCCTCTTTCGATTCCTGATTCCCGGGCCGCTCGGCGCTGGAATCCGCGAACTTGTCGGCTGTGGTCGAGCCGGGCGCACCCCATGGACGCACGCGTGCTAGCGTTGCCGGCAAACAGGGGACCACTCTTCAGTTTTTCGGTGTCACATGAATGAGCGCGCCGGGATTGGCGTCTTCGAGCATCCACAGCGAGCCGTCCGGACCTTCTTCCACGTCGCGAATGCGGCGGCCGACATCCCAGCGCTCGGCGCTCTGGGCGCCGCCGTGGCCGTCGAAGATAATGCGACTCAGCGAATGGGTCGCCATGCCGCTCACGAAGCCGTTGCCGTTCCACTGCGGGAAGGTCCTGGTTCCCGTGTAGAACATTAAATTGCCCGGAGCGATCACCGGTACCCAGTAGAGTACCGGCATCGTCAGATCGGGGCGCGAGTCAGGTTTTGGAATGGGCACGCCGTTATAGTTATTGCCGAAGGAAACCAGCGGCCAGCCGTAATTCTTGCCCTTTTCGATCAGGTTCAACTCATCGCCGCCGCGGGGGCCGTGCTCGACTTCCCACAGTTCACCGGCTGGGGAAAATGCCAGCCCGTAGGGTGTGCGCACACCGCTGGCCCACGTTTCGGCGGGCGTGAGATTCGGCCCGGTAAAGGTGTAGGTGCTGACGACCCGCGCGGTCTTGGCGGCTTCGGTGTCGCGCGGCGGATCGATCAAGGGAATGGTCGCGGCGCCGGTCTTGCCGAAATTGGGATTGCCCGGCGCGGGCTTGCCGTCGAGCGTTAAACGAAGGATCTTGCCTTCGGGCTGATTCGGATCTTGGGCGGGCGTAAAGCGCTGGCGGTCGCCGACGGTGAGAAACAGATACTGGCCGTCGGGCGAGAACGCGATCTGCGCGCCTTCCTGCCCGCCCTTGCCTTTGGGCATCTGGCGCCACAGCACCTCGAAATCGCCCAGCCGGGCCGAGGTGTCGGTGAGGTGTAGCTTGGCGCGGGCCAATGCCAAGCCTCCGCCATAATCACCCGGCTCGGCATAAGTCAGATAGATCGATAGGTCGGTCGCATAGTGGGGCGAGAGGAACACGCCCAACATCCCGTTCTGGCCCTGCCAGTAGACGGGAGGCGTATTGCCCACGTGGATCTTTTCTCCCTTCTGAGTGACCAGCCAGAGGGGACCGACCTTTTCGGTGATCAGCATTCGTCCATCCGGCAGGAAGGCCAGCCGCCAGGGCAGTTCGAACGTGGCGACCGTCGTCATGTTGAAGGGCAGGCTGCGTTCGGGCTTCTGCTCGCCTATATTGACCTGGGCCGAGGCGGCAACCGATGCCAGGGTGAAAAGCAGCGCTTTCGCGAATTTCATCGACATATTCCTTGTTTCTCCTCTTCACGAGCCTCGAAGCCCGCACGAGCGGGCCCGGATCGCTCCCGACGGGTCTTCAGATAGTATCTGATACGCGATGCGGTCCATGAAGCGATGCTTTTGGCAGCTTCAACTTGCAAACTCGCTGCGGCAACTCCCGTGGAGTCATCTCCTCGGCAATAAGCTGCGCGGTCCAGGTCTCAAACGCTTGCGACGGGCCGGGCTTAGTCGCTTCCGTATCCGTGCCACAGGGGCGGGAGGACTTTCTTGCATCTGCGAATCGGGGGATCGAAGTGCGAGGAGAAGCTATCGCCCTACGGGGAGGAGGACTTGAGTGCGTGAATCGCTCAATCCTGACGTGCCGGAAGGAACGGGCGTGCGAGGTCGCGTTGCCCGATGGCGGAGGAAGAGGGATTCGTTCGCCCGTAAGCTACTGATATGCCGTAAGTTATTGAATTGCAAATTGGCAGAATTGGCACAGTTTGCGGAATGAACGCGGTTTTGGCGGCTTTGACTTGCAAACTCGCTACAGGATTCTGTCATCCGCCAGTACCGGTTTGGCCTGCAGCCCAAACGGACACGATCAGGAGCTGACATGAGCGTGCTTCCGGCCTGGAGACTTGTGCTCGGGTTCTTCGCCGCTTATGCCGGACAGCACGACGGGTTCGCGATCGGGAAATTCGGCGACAAGGGAGACAGTGCCGCCCATGGCTTCAACAGTCTTGCGCAGAGTGGAGATCATAAGGTCGG
>Ga0335085_10013445_pt1 | contig 12004 bp, 13 predicted proteins | sample Lox_Sample_45_FD_206712 | JGI IMG/M metagenome (GOLD analysis project Ga0335085, IMG submission 206712) | Soil microbial communities from Loxahatchee National Wildlife Refuge, Florida, United States - Lox_Sample_4.5 | ecosystem: Environmental > Terrestrial > Soil > Wetlands | place: USA...
CGGGGGCTCGATGATGCCTTCGACGTCGCGCGCCGCGGCGCAGAGGCGATGCGGCCCGAGGCGGAAGACGAGCCACGCCCCGTGCTCGGGGTCGGGCGCGCGCTGCGATCGGGCGAGGCTCATGCGGTCGGATGGGCGATGGGCGCAGGGCGCCTCGATCACCAACGGCCGGACGCGGGAAACCTTTAGCGCTCAGCGCGCGCGGGCCGGCTTTCGATCGCAGGGAGCTGGTGCCGAGGAAGGGATTCGAACCCCCACAGTGTTGCCACCGCTAGGACCTGAACCTAGTGCGTCTACCAATTCCGCCACCTCGGCAGGGGACGCGAATCTTAGTGTCTGACCCGCGCAGTGTCAAAGGCGCGCGGCGCCCCGCGCGATTCCGGTAGACTCGTCCGCTTCCATGCGCAGACGGTCCTCGAGAGACGCCGCCGACCCGCGCGCGCTCGAGCGCGCGATCCTTTCGGCGCTGCAGCGCGCCGGCGCGCCGCTCGGGCGGCGCGAGCTCGCGCAGCGCATCGCGCCGCGCGGCGCCGGCGCGAAGCGCGCGTTCGAGGACGCGCTCGCTGCGCTGCTTCGCTCGGGCCGCATCCTCGAGAACCGCGCGGGCAGCCTGCTCGTCGCGGAGCGCATCGACCTCGTCGCCGGCCGCATCGAGGGTCATGCGGACGGCCACGGATTCCTGGTGCCCGACGCGGGCGGTCCGCCGGTGTTCCTGCCGCCGGCGGAAATGCGCCAGGTCCTCCACCGCGACCGCGCGTCGGTGCGGGTCACCGGCGCCGACGCGCGCGGCCGGCCCAGCGGCGTCGTGGTCGAGGTGCTCGAGCGGGCCAACCGCCGCGTGGTCGGGCGGCTGCACGGCGAGCACGGCGTGCTGGTGCTTGCGCCCGAGGACCGGCGGATGGCGCAGGACATCCTCGTGCCGCCGGATGGCGCGGGGGGCGCGCGCGCCGGGCAGGTGGTCACCGTCGAACTCGTGTCGCAGCCTTCCAAGCACGCGCAGCCGGTCGGGCGCGTGGTCGAGGTGCTCGGCGACTACGGCGACGCCGGCATGGAGATCGAGATCGCGCTCCGGAAGTTCGACCTGCCGCACGAGTTTCCGCGCGCGGCGATTGCGCAGGCGCGCGGGGTGCCGGAGGAGGTGCGCGAGGAGGATGCGCGCGGCCGGCGCGACCTGCGCGAGCATCCGTTCGTCACCATCGACGGCGAGACGGCGAAGGACTTCGACGATGCGGTGTTCGCGGTACGCGAGGGCAAGGGATTCCGCCTCTGGGTCGCGATCGCCGACGTCAGCCACTACGTGCGCCCCGGCGACGCGCTCGACCGCGAGGCGCGCGCGCGCGGGACCTCGGTCTACTTCCCGCGGCGCGTGATCCCGATGCTGCCCGAGAAGCTCTCCAACGGGCTGTGCTCGCTGAACCCCGACGTCGACCGGCTGGCGATGGTCTGCGAGATGCCGATCGGGCCCGACGGCGAAGTGGGGCGCTACGAGTTCTACCCGGCCGTGTTCCGCTCGCACGCGCGGCTCACTTATCGCGAGGTGTGGGCGAAGCTCGAGTCGGGGCGCGCCCCGGCGCACGTGGCGACGCTCTACGGCGTGTTCAAGGCGCTCGTCGCGGCGCGCGGGCGCCGCGGCGCGATCGACTTCGAGACCGTCGAGACGCGCATGGAATTCGACGCGCACGGCAAGATCCGGCGCATCGTCGCCGAGCCGCGCAACGACGCGCACCGGCTGATCGAGGAGTGCATGCTGGCGGCCAACGTCTGCGCGGGCGAATTCCTCGCCGCGCGCAAGCAGCCGGCGCTGTACCGCGTGCACGGGGTGCCGGCCGAGGAGAAAGTGCGCGCGCTGCGCGACTTCCTCGCCGAGCTGGGGCTGCAGCTCGGCGGCGGCGACGAGCCGCGGCCGAAGGACTACGCGCAGCTGCTGGAGCGCATCAAGGCGCGCCCGGACTTCGCGCTGCTGCAGACGATTCTGCTGCGGTCGCTCAAGCAGGCCGTGTACACGCCGGAGAACGTCGGCCACTTCGGCCTCGCGTTCGACGCCTACGTGCACTTCACCTCGCCGATCCGGCGCTACCCCGACCTGCTGGTCCATCGCGGCATCAAGGCCGCACTCGCGGGCCGCCGCTACGAGGAGCCCGACTGGGAGGCGCTCGGCCGTCACTGCTCCGAGACCGAGCGGCGCGCCGACGACGCGAGCCGCGACGTCGAGAGCTGGCTCAAGTGCCACTACATGCAGGACCACGTCGGGCGGGTGTTCGAGGGTGCGGTCACCGGCGTCACCGCATTCGGCCTGTTCGTCACGCTGGACGACTACTTCGTCGACGGCCTGGTGCACATCTCCGAGCTCGGGCGCGACTATTTCCAGTTCGACGCCGTGCGCCACCAGCTGCTCGGCGAGCGCACGAAGAAGCGCTACCGGCTCGCCGATCGCATGAAAGTGCGCTTGGTGCGCGTCGACCTCGAGACGCGCAAGATCGATTTCGTGCCGGCGTGAAGCGCACGCGCGAGCCCCGGGTGCTGTTCGGCTTCCACGCGGTGCTGGCGCGGCTTCGCGCCGACCCGAAGTCCGTGCTCGAGATCTACGTCGACGAGTCGCGCCACGACGCGCGCATCCGCGACGCGGCGGCGCAGGCCGAGCGTGCGGGCGCAAAGGTGCATCGCGTGCCGGCGAAGCGCCTCGACGGCTTCTATGGCGGCGGCCGCCACCAGGGCGTGGTCGCGCGCGTGGAGATCGAATCGCCGTCGCACAGCCTGGACGAGATTCTCGAGTCGGTTCAGGGGCCGCCCCTGCTGCTGCTGCTCGACGGCGTGACCGATCCGCACAACCTGGGCGCTTGCCTGCGTGTGGCGAATGCCGCCGGGGCGCACGCGGTCGTGGCGCCGAAGGACCGCGCCGCGGGCATCAGCGCCGCGGTATCGAAGGTGGCGAGCGGGGCGGCGGAGGCGACGCCCTACGTCATGGTCACCAATCTGGCGCGGACCATCGACGAGCTGAAGGAGCGCGAGATCTGGGTCGTCGGCACCGACGAGCGCGCCGGTCAGCCGATCTACGAGGCGAGCCTGCCGGAAGCGGTGGCGTGGGTGCTCGGCGCGGAGGGCGAGGGCATGCGCCGGCTCACGCGCGAGAAGTGCGATCTCCTGGTGCGCATTCCGATGGCGGGCGCGGTGGCGAGCCTCAACGTCTCGGTGGCAGCAGGTATCTGCCTGTTCGATTCCGTTCGTCGTCGCGCACGGACGCAGCGATAAAGCCGGCGCGCTTGCGTCGCTCCGGATCGGACGCGAGGATAAGCCCGCGACACTTTTTGACCTCCGCGAGTTTGCCGGCGCGGTGCAACCGGCGCACTATGGGCTCGCGCCGACAAGGGGGCATGCGTGGCCCAGCAACGCAGGTTCTACCGACTCACCGCCGAAGGGCGCTCGCTCTGGACGCGACGCGAGCGGCTGCCGTTGCCTCTCGAGTATCGCCGGGTGCTGGGGATGGTGGACTTCTGCGGGTATCCCGAGGTCATTCGAACGTACATGGCGCGGTTTCCCGGCCGCCTCGTGGATCAGTGGCTCACCGAGTTCGAGGCGCTGCGGCTGATTGAATCGATCTCGGCCGAGGAGACGAGCCTCTCCGAGATCTCCAGGAAGTCGCCGCCGCCCGTCGAGCTCGAGGACGCGCGCGGTGCCGAGTCGGAAGCCACGTTTGCGGACATCTCGCTGTCCCGCCTCGGCGTCTATGTCGCCTATGACCGGGTCGCGAACCGGGCAGCAAGCATCAAGGCGCCTCGGGACACGGTGGCGCTCATCGTGGAGGACGACCCCGACCAGCTCGCGCTGGCCGTACTGCGGCTGACCGCCGCGGGCTACGCGGTTCGCACGGCGGAGAACGTCAAGGCGATGTTCGCGGCGTTGCGGCAAGGCGCGCCGGATGCGATCTTCCTCGATATCGGGCTGCCTGACGGGGACGGCTTCGAGGTGCTGACGGCGCTGCGACAGCATCCGGCCTACGCGCAGCTGCCGATCATCATGCTCACGGCGAAGAAGGAGCCCGAGGAGATCGCGCGCGGCATCGACCTGGGCGCGGACGGCTACATCACCAAGCCGTACGGCAGGAATACGCTGGACTACGCGCTGCGCTACGTTCTCAAGCAGGCGGCGCCCGATCCGCTGGCAAGCGACGCTGCCCTGGAGCGACGCAGCGCCGCCTGAGTGTCCCGGGTGCGGAAATGCAGTACAATCCGCCCCCTTCCTTGCCATACCACCTTCGCATGAGTGGATGGCCTACCCATAAGGAGACACTGAGCATGCGGCATTACGAGATCTGCTTCATCGTCCATCCGGACCAGAGCGAGCAGGTGCCGGCGATGATCGAGCGCTACAAGGGCGTCATCGGCCAGCGCCAGGGCATCATCCACCGCCTCGAGGACTGGGGCCGGCGCCAGCTGACCTACCCGATCCAGAAGGTGCACAAGGCGCACTACGTGCTCATGAACATCGAGTGCGACCAGGAGACGGTGGACGAGCTGGAGCACTCCTTCAAGTTCTCCGACGCGGTGCTGCGGCACCTGATCCTGAAGATGCCGAAGGCCGTGACCGCGCCCTCGCCGATGATGAAGGAGGAGAAGTCCAAGTCCATGATGGAGCGCGCGCCCGAGGCGAAGCCCGCCGAGGCGGGCGCGGCCTGAATCGGGTCCGGATCGACGGGCGGATCTGCGAGCTCGGCGCCCTGCGGCACACCCCCGCGGGCGTCGCGGTCATCGAGTTCCGCCTGCGCCACGACTCCGAGCAGACCGAAGCGCGCACGCACCGCATGGTGAACGCCGAGATCCCCGTCATCGCCTTCGACGCCGAGGCGCGGCTGCTGGCCGGCCGCGCGCTCGACACGGCGCTCGCGGTCGAGGGCTTCCTCGCCGCGAAGAGCCGGCGCTCGAAGAAGCTCGTGCTGCACGCGCAGACCATCGAATTCACGGAAAACCAGAGATAGGAGAAGCTTCATGCCCCCGCCGCGCAGAGGCAAAGGTAAAGGCAAGTTCGGCAAGGACAAGAAGGAGCGCGGGCAGCGCGCGCTGTTCCGCCGCCGCAAGTTCTGCCGGTTCACGGCCGACAAGGTCGAGTGGATCGACTACAAGGACATCGAGACGCTGAAGGACTTCGTCAACGAGACCGGCAAGATCATTCCGGCGCGCATCACCGGAACCGCGGCCGGCTACCAGCGGCAGCTGTCGGCCGCGATCAAGCGCGCGCGCTTCCTCGCGCTGCTGCCCTACACCGACCTGCACTGAGGACGCCGCGGCCATGCAAGTGATCCTTCTGGAGAAGGTGACCAACCTCGGCAACCTCGGGGACGTGGTCAAGGTCAAGGACGGCTTCGCGCGCAACTTCCTGATCCCGCAGGGCAAGGCCAAGCGCGCCACCGAGGCCAACCTGAAGGCCTTCGAGGCCCGCCGCGCCGAGCTGGAGAAGGCGCAGGCCGACGCGCTGGCGAAGGCGCAGGAGCGCGGCGCGAAGCTCGAGGGGCTGATGCTGCAGATCGCGCAGAAGGCGGGCGTCGACGGGCGCCTGTTCGGCTCGGTCACCAACTACGACATCGTCGAGGCGCTCGGCAAGCAGGGCCACGAGGTCGAGCGCTCGCAGGTGCGCATGCCGACGGGACCGCTGAAGCAGGTCGGCGAATACCCGATCCAGGTGCAGCTGCATACCGACGTCGTCGCCACCGTCCACGTGGCGGTGCTCGGCGAAAGCTGACAGGCTGTCCACACGATAGCGACAGCTTAGTCACAGGTTGTGCACACGGGCCGCCGCGCGCGGCCCGTTGCTTTTTGCGCATTTGCGGTACAGTCCGCGCATGGCGCTCCCGCAACCCGCAGTCCGCAACGACGCCGGCGATCCGCAGCTGGTCGCGCTGCGGCTGCCGCCGCACTCGGTCGAGGCCGAGCAGTCGGTGCTCGGCGGGCTGCTGCTCGACAACCAGGCCTTCGACCGCATCGCCGACCTCGTCGCGGGCGCCGACTTCTACCGCGACGACCACCGCCGCATCTGGCGCCACGTCGCGCGGCTGATCGAGGCGGGGCGGCCCGCCGACGTGGTGACGGTCTCGGAGTCGATCGAGGCGAGCGAGGACAAGGACCGCACCGGCGGCGCGGCCTACCTCGCGCAGCTCGCGCAGAACACGCCAAGCGCGGTGAACATTCGGCGCTATGCCGAGATCGTGCGCGAGCGCGCCGTGCAGCGCCGCCTGGCGCAGGTCGCCACCGAGATCGCCGAGAGCGCGCTCAGCCCCGCGGGCAAGGACGTCGGCCAGATCCTGGACGAGGCCGAGTCGCGCATCCTCGAGATCGGCGAGTCGGGCACGCGGCACGGGCAGGGGCTGGAAGAGATCAAGCCGGTGCTCGCGCGCGTGCTCGAGCGCATCGACTACCTGTACCACCGGGACAGCCCTTCCGACGTCACCGGCATCCCGACGGGCTTCAACGACCTCGACTCGAAGACCGCGGGCCTGCAGCCGGGGGACCTGATCATCGTCGCGGGCCGGCCCTCGATGGGCAAGACCGCGTTCGCGCTCAACATCGCCGAGCACGTCGCGCTGCATGCGCTGCTGCCGGTCGCGGTGTTCAGCATGGAGATGAGCGGCACGCAGCTCGCGACGCGCCTGCTCGGCTCGATCGCGCGCGTCGACCAGCACAAGATGCGCACCGGGCGCCTCTCGGACGCCGAATGGCACGAGCTCTCGGAGGCCATGGGCCGGCTGCACGAGGCGCCGATCTTCATCGACGAGACCGCGGCGCTGAACGCGCTCGAGCTGCGCACGCGCGCGCGGCGCCTGTGGCGCCAGTTCGGCGGCAAGCTCGGGCTCGTGGTCGTCGACTACATGCAGCTGATGTCGACCGCGAACCCGCGCGCGGGCGAGAACCGCGCGACCGAGCTGTCGGAGATCTCGCGCTCGATGAAGGCGCTCGCCAAGGAGCTCAATGTCCCGGTGATCGCGCTCTCGCAGCTCTCGCGCGCGGTCGAGCAGAGGAACGACAAGCGCCCGATGATGTCGGACCTGCGCGAGTCGGGCGCGATCGAGCAGGACGCGGACGTGATCCTGTTCATCTACCGCGAGGAGGTGTACTTCCCGGAGAAGCCCGAGGCCAAGGGGCGCGCCGAGGTGATCATCGGCAAGCAGAGGAACGGCCCGATCGGCAAGGTCGAGCTCACCTTCCTCGGCCAGCACACGCGCTTCGCCAATTTCGCTGACCCCGGCGGCTTCTGAGACAATCGCCGGATCGCATCCGGACCGGAGGGGGCCGACATGCCTGCGCCGAACATTCCGCAGAAGGGGCCGTACGCGGTCGAGCTCGCGCCCGGGGACTACTTCTGGTGCGCCTGCGGCGGCTCGAAGCGCCAGCCGTTCTGCGACGGCACGCACAAGGGCGGCCCGTTCGCGCCGGTGAAATTCACGGTGGCCGAGGCGCAGAAGGTGTGGCTTTGCGGCTGCAAGCACACCGGCAAGCAGCCGTTCTGCGACGGCACGCACCAGAAGCTCGGCCCGGCCTAGGCGACGGCTACTTCTTCGCGGCCGTCCAGCGGCCCTCGGCGCCGTCGCCGGCGCGGAAGGTCCCGTCCATGCGCGGGCCGTCCACGCGCCCCTCGAACTCGAGCCGTACGCCGCGCGCGTCGACGTAGGCGAACGCGATCCGCGTGCCGGCGAGGCGCGCCTCGCGCAATCCGGCGAGCACCGGGCCCAGGCCCACCGTGCCCTCGATCTTCTGGTAGCGCTGATCGAGCGTCAGCTCGACCCGCGCCGGCGCCCCCTCGCCCGCGAGCTCGAGGGTCCAGGCGCCCGCCACCGAGGCCGGCACGATCCAGAAGTAGATGCGGCGCCCGTCGAGCAGCGACAGCTCGTCGGGCTCCCAGTCGTCCATGCCGAACGAATGCGACACCACGCGCGTGCCGGGGCGCATCGAGAGCAGGATCGGCCGCAGCCGCAGGTTGAGCGCGGGCAGCAGGTACATCGTCACCACGGTCGCCTGCGAGAAGTCGGCGGCGAAGATGTCGCCCTGCACGACGCGGGCGCGGCCGGCGACGCCGGCGCGCTCGATCGCGCCGCGCGCGAACGCCACCATGTCGGGGTTGTATTCGATGCCGAGCGCGCGCGCGCCGAAGTGCTTGGCCGCCGCGATCGCGATCTTGCCGTCGCCGGCCCCGAGGTCCACGACCATGTCGGACGCGGTCACCTGGGCCATGCGCAGCATGCGCTCGACCACGGCGTCGGGCGTCGGCACCCAGATGACGTCCTTGCCCGCCTGGCCGACCTGGGGCTCGTAGTCCTGGGCCGCGCGCTGCGCGGCGGCCGGCGCCGCGACGAGCAGCGCCGCGAGCGCCGCGGCGGCAAGGCGAAGCCCTGACACGGCCGGCGCGCGACTACAGGGCGGTGGCCGCGTGGTCGGCGAGGCGCGAGCGCTCGCCGCGCGCGAGCGTCACGTGCCCCGCGTGCGACCAGTCCTTCATGCGGTCGACCACGTAGGTGAGCCCCGAGGAGCCCTCGGTCAGGTAGGGCGTGTCGATCTGCGCGATGTTGCCGAGGCACACCACCTTGGTGCCGGGCCCGGCGCGCGTCACCAGCGTCTTCATCTGCTTGGGCGTGAGGTTCTGCGCCTCGTCGATGATCAGCCACTTGTTGACGAAGGTGCGGCCGCGCATGAAGTTGAGCGACTTCACCTTGATGCGCGAGCGCACGAGGTCGCGCGTGGCGGCGCGGCCCCACTCGCCGCCCGACTCGTCGGAGGCGTTCAGCACGTCGAGGTTGTCCTCCAGCGCGCCCATCCAGGGCTGCATCTTCTCCTCCTCGGTGCCGGGCAGGAAGCCGATATCCTCGCCGATCGGCACCGTGACGCGCGTCATGATGATCTCGGTGTAGTGCTTCTGGTCGAGCACCTGCGTCAGCCCGGCCGCGAGCGCGAGCAGCGTCTTGCCGGTGCCGGCCTGGCCGAGCAGCGTGACGAAGTCGATCGCCGGGTTCATCAGCAGGTTCAGCGCGAAGTTCTGCTCGCGGTTGCGCGCGGTGATGCCCCAGACCGAGTTCTTCGCGTGCGTGTAGTCGCGCACGGTCTCGAGCACCGCGGTGCGGCCGGCCTTCTCGCGCACGCAGGCGTACAGCGGCCGCTCGCCGGAGTCGTCGTAGACGAACTCGTTCAGCAGCAGCTTCGGCACCAGCGGGCCGCGCACGCGGTAGTAGGTGTGGCCCTCCTTCTTCCAGGACTCCATGTCGCGGCCATGCGAGTCCCAGAAGTCGCGCGGCAGCGCGCGCACGCCGGCGTACAGGAGGTCCGTGTCCTCCAGCACCTTGTCGTTGAAGTAGTCCTCGGCCGCGAGGCCGAGCGCGCGCGCCTTGACGCGCATGTTGATGTCCTTGGACACGAGGATCACCGGGCGCTCCGGGCTCTCGCGCTGCAGGTGGCGCACGACCTGCAGGATCTGGTTGTCGGTCTTTCCCGCGGCGAAAGTCGGCGGCAGGTCGCCGTTGATCGCCTGCGTCTGCAGGTACAGGCGCCCGCCGGCGACGGCGCCGTCGCGCGTGCGGATCGGCAGCCCGGCCTGGATGTCGGCCACCGAGTCCGAGACGATCTCGTCGAGGAAGCGGCTCGCCTGGCGCGCGTTGCGCGCGACGTCCGACAGGCCCTTCTTGTGGTTGTCGAGCTCCTCCAGCGTGCCGATCGGCAGGTAGACGTCGTGCTCCTCGAAGCGCAGCAGGCTCGTCGGGTCGTGCATCAGCACGTTGGTGTCGAGCACGAAGAGCTTGGTGACGCGGGGCTTGCGGCGGGCGGCGCGGGCCTTCTTCTGCATGGCCGTGGGGGGTTCGCTGCTGACTTCGGTCCGGTCTTGTTCGAGTGCGGCGTCGAGCGGACTATCAGAGGGTCTTAACAAAGTCGAGTACCTCCTGTGCGTGGCCGGGCACCTTGACCCCGCGCCATTCGCGCGCCAGGCGCCCCTCGCCGTCGATGACGAAGGTGCTGCGCTCGATGCCGCGGACCTTTTTGCCGTACATGTTCTTCATCTTGATCACGCCGAACTGCGTGCAGGCCTTCTCCTCGGCGTCCGACAGCAGCTCGAACGGGAAATGGAGCTTGGCCTTGAAGTTGTCGTGCGACTTCACCGAGTCGCGCGAGACGCCGAAGATCTCGCAGCCCGCGCGCTGGAACGTCATGTGCAGGTCGCGGAACTGCATGCCCTCGGTGGTGCAGCCGGGCGTGTTGTCCTTCGGGTAGAAGTAGAGCACCAGCTTCCTGCCGCGGTGCTCGGAGAGGCGGAACGTGCCGCCGCCGGTGGAAGGCAGGGAAAAATCCGGAACCGGTTTTCCTGTCATCCGGGCGGACTGTTAAGCCGCGTTCTCAGGTTCGGGTTGCAACGCTTTCATTGGACACGTTTTTAGATTCAGCCGCAAGCGCCGCGCAGGGCCCTGAAATGTAAGCGCTTTTTGCCGGCACGGCCCACTCGACCAGCTCGAGCCGCCCGTCGCCATGCTCGAGGATCGCGGTGCAGCTGTCGACCCAGTCGCCGCAGTTCGCGTACGTGATGCCGTCGATCTCCCTGATCGCCGCCGCGTGGATGTGGCCGCAGATCACCCCGTCGAAGCCGCGCTCGCGCGCGTAGCGCACCACCGAGGCCTCGAAGTCGAAGATGAAGCTGACCGCAGTCTTGATCCTGCGCTTGGCGTAGCCGGCGAGCGACCAGTAGCCCGGAATACCGAGCTGGCGGCGCGCCCACGACAGCATCATGTTGACGCGAACGAGGAGCTCGTAGGCCCGGTCGCCGAGCACCGCCAGCCAGCGGTGGTACTTCGTCACCTGGTCGAAGGCGTCGCCGTGCAGCACGAGGAAGCGGCGGCCGTCGGCGGCGAAGTGCTCGCAATCCTTCATGACCCGGATGTCACCCAGCGAGATGCCGTCGTGCTCGCGCAGCGCCTCGTCGTGGTTGCCCGGGACATAGACGACGTTCACGTTGTGCCGGGCACGCTTCAGCACCTTCTGCACGACGGTGTTCTGATCGGCGCTCCAGGACACCGACCGGTGCATCGCCCAGAAATCGACGATGTCGCCCACGAGGAAGAGGTTCTCGCATTCGTGCTCGCGCAGGAAGTCGAGCAGCCGCCCCGCCTGGCAGGCGCGCGTGCCGAGGTGGATGTCCGAAAGGAAGATCGACCGCACCCGCTTCAACCCGAATCTCCTTCATATTTCGCGGGATGCCCCGCGAAGTTCGGGTCGAAGCTTAGGTGCCGACCGTTACGCTTGCGTGACGGCGCGGCCGCGGAGGAACCGCCGCAGTTCGGCGAGCACCTCGGCGGGCCTTTCCTCGGGCAGGAAATGCCCGCAGTCGAGCGATCGGCCGCGCACGTCGCGCGCGACTTCGCGCCAGTCGCGGATCGGATCGAACATGCGCTCGATCACGCCCTTTCTTCCCCATAGCGCGAGCAGCGGCATGCGCAGCTTGCGCTTCAGGTCCTTGCGGTCGTGCTCGAGGTCGATCGTGGCCGCGGCGCGATAGTCCTCGCACGTGGCGTGCACGCAGCGCGGGTCGCGGAACGCGCGCGCGTATTCGCGCATCGCCGCGGGCGAGAAGCGCACGCTCTTGCCCAGCCGGTCGAAGACGACCCCGGGCAGGCGCCCCGCGAGAAGCTTCTCGGGCAGCGGTGGCTTCTGAATCAGGAAGAACCAGTGGTAGTAGGCCGTGGCGAAGGCCTGGTTCGTGCTCTCGTACATCTTTAGCGTCGGGCAGATGTCGAGCACCGCGAGGGATCGCACGCGCTCGCCGTGGTCGCGTGCGAGGCGATGCGCGACCCGGCCGCCGCGGTCGTGGCCGACGAGGTCGAAGCGCTCGTGCCCGAGCCTGGTCATCACCTCGGCCATTTCGAGCGCCATCGCGCGCTTGGAGTAGTTCGAATGGTCGGGCAGGCCCTTGGGCTTCGACGAATCCCCGTAGCCTCGCAGGTCGGGGCAGACCACGGCGTACTCGCGCGCGAGCGCCGGCGCGATCG
>Ga0335085_10013446_pt1 | contig 12004 bp, 8 predicted proteins | sample Lox_Sample_45_FD_206712 | JGI IMG/M metagenome (GOLD analysis project Ga0335085, IMG submission 206712) | Soil microbial communities from Loxahatchee National Wildlife Refuge, Florida, United States - Lox_Sample_4.5 | ecosystem: Environmental > Terrestrial > Soil > Wetlands | place: USA: Florida...
GCTGTGCGAGAAGATCGCCCTGGAGGTGCGCCACCTGCAGCGTACCGAAGTCCGCGAGGCGGAGGAGTATTTTTCGCGCGGGCAAAAGGGCAGTTCGGCGATGCCCCACAAACGCAATCCGGTGACCTGCGAGCAGATCTGCGGCCTGGCGCGCGTGGTGCGGTCGAACGTACAGGCGGCTTATGAGGACATCGCCCTGTGGCACGAGCGGGATATTTCGCACTCCTCTGTGGAGCGCGTGATTCTGCCGGATTCAACCATTCTGGCCGACTATCTGCTGGACAAGACTACGCGGCTGGTGGGCCAGTTAGTGGTTTACCCGGACCGCATGCGGCGCAACCTGGAGATGACCAAAGGGCTGGTCTTCTCCGGACAGTTACTCCTGGACCTGGCGGCCTCGGGCATGCTGCGAGAGGACGCCTATCGCATCGTGCAGACGCATGCGATGCGCGCGTGGGAGCAGGAATCGGACTTCCGCGCGGCGGTGGAGGCGGATCCCGAGATCCGCGCGGTGCTGGATGAGAGCCACATCGCCGAGGCGTTTTCGCTCGAAAGACAACTGCGCAATGTCGATCGGATCTTCGAGCGCGTCTTCGGTGCGGCCTCAGGCGACAAGGGAGTGTAGGACCTTCACCTTGGTTAACTTAGCCGGCAAACTCCGCACATTACCCTTCCTTCATCCCTAACCTTTGGCCGCGCGCGCCGCAACTTTCCGCCGCCGTCTTGGGTTCATGTTTCCGTGCACTCGTCTGAGGGGGTTATGCAGAGTTCCAAAAAGCTCCTGGTTCTGTTATTGCTTCCGTGCTGTTGGGCACAAACCAACGCGCCGGTGATGACACCTCGCGTCGCGGCGCGCTTTCTCGATCAGGCTACTTGGGGTCCGACGCCGGCATCCATCGCCGAACTGCAGCAGATGGGAATTTCCAAGTGGCTGGCGGCGCAGTTCGCTTTAAATACTTCCGATCTGCCGGATCAACCGATTCTGGACGCCAATGGAAAGAACAACCGGAACCTGGCTCCCGTGCAGCAGGCGTTTTTTCAGAACGCCGTTACGGGGCAGGATCAGTTGCGGCAGCGGGTGGCATTCGCGCTGTCGGAGATCTGGGTAGTGTCGGCCGTATCCACCAAGCAGGCCTACGCCTTCCCGCCTTACTGGCGCATCTTCCGGGACAACGCCTTCGGCAATTACCGCGACTTGATTCGCGCAGTCACTCTTAGCCCGGCCATGGGGAACTATCTCAACATGGCCAATAACAATAAGGCGAATCCTTCCAAGGGCACGGCCGCCAACGAGAATTACTCGCGCGAATTGATGCAGTTGTTTACTCTGGGCTTAGTGCAACTGAACTCCGATGGCAGCCCGGTGCTGGATAGTAACAAGAATCCCGTACCCACTTACGACCAGGCCGTAGTTACCAGTCAGGCAAAAGCGCTTACCGGGTGGACTTACCCGACCGCTCCGGGAGCGACCGCCAAGGCGAATAATCCAGCCTATTACCTGGGCCAGATGGTGGCCGTCGAGGCGGAGCACGATCGGACGTCGAAGACGTTGGTTGCGGGCGTCATGATTCCCGCCGGGCAGACCGCCGAGCAGGACCTGGAATCGGTGCTGGACGCTTTGATGGCGCAGAAGACCATGGCGCCGTTTGTGTGCCGGCAACTGATCGAGCACCTCGTGACCAGCAATCCGTCGCCGGCCTATATCGAGCGGGTTTCGAGTGTGTTCCTGGACGACGGGACGGGCGTGCGCGGCAATTTGCAGGCGGTGATCACCGCGATCCTGACCGATCCGGAGGCGCGCGCGGGCGACGATCCCAGCGCTGCGCCGGATCCCAACTTCGGCCACATGCGCGAGCCGGTCCTGTTCATGGCGAATCTGCTGCGCGGATTGAACGCTACGCTCGGTCCGTCGAGCGCACCGCAGAACGACGCTACATTGATGGGCCAGCAGTTGTTTTATCCTCCCACGGTGTTCAGTTACTTCTCGCCATCCTACACTTTGGAGACCGGACTTGCTGCCCCCGAGTTTGGTATTTACTCGACGCAGACCGCGGCCGAACGGGCCGATGTCGTGAATGCGGCGATTTACGGCGCCCTGGATAAGAGCACTAAGGTGGACTTATCGCCGTTTGCTAAGTCGGCCACCAGCGTCAGCGATCTGCTGGATTACATCGGCTATGTGTTTCTGCATAACCAAATGTCCCCGGCGCTGCGGCAGGCGGCCACCAGCGCGGCGTCGGCGGTAACTACACCCGCGGCCAAGGCGCAGGCGGCCCTATACATTGTGTTGTCGTCCGGCGAGTACCAGATTATTCAATAGAGGATTCATGCCATGTTGAGCCGTCGAGGATTGATCAAGTTAGGAGCAGCGTCGGTAGGAACAATGGCGCTGCGGCCCTTCGGCCTGCTGCCCACGCTGGCGCAGAGCGGCCCGGATTATCGCGCGCTGGTGTGCGTGTTTCTGTTTGGCGGAAACGATTCCAACAACAGCATCGTTCCGCTGGACGACACCAGCTACAAGTCGTACCAAACCGCTCGCGGGAGCCTGGGGCTGCCGGCCAGCGCGATGGTGCAGGTGCAGAGCGCAACCGGCGCGCCATACGGATTTCACGCCCTGTTGAGCGAAGTGGCCAGCCTGTTTTCGAGCAAAGAATTGTCGGTGGTGGCTAATGTCGGGTCCTTGGTGCAGCCCGTTACGCGCGCGCAATACCAGGCGCAGCAGAAGCCCGTGCCGTCGAATCTGTTTTCGCATTCCGATCAGCAGGCGCAGTGGCAAACGTCGGTGGCGCAGGGCAACTCCGCGACCGGCTGGGCGGGCCGAGCGGCGGACTACATCGCGGCGCAGGGCGTCAACTCCTCGAATTTCCCGACGTTCCTCTCGGTGGCCGGCAACACGCTCGAGGGCAGCGGACTCAAGACACAGCCGGCGGCCATTGCGCCCGGCGGATCGCTCAAACTGACCGGCTTCGGAACGTCGGCCGCGGCACAGGCGCGCTGGACGGCGCTCAACGAACTGCTCACGGCGAACACCGGCGTCTCGCTGGTGCAGTCGGCCAACAACACGCTGGCTAACAGCATCGCCGACGCCACCGCCCTCGATAGTGCGCTGGCCAAAGCACCCACCATTCAGACGCAGTTTCCGGCCACGTCGCTGGGGGCGCAGCTGCAGCAGGTGGCCCAGATCATCTCGGTGCAATCGGCGCTGGGCATGCGGCGCCAGATCTTCTTCTGCTCGCTCGGCGGGTTCGACACGCACACCGGCGAACTGGGCACGCACAACACGCTCTATCCGCAGGTGAGCCAGGCGCTGGCGGCCTTCTACGACGCGACTCAGGAGTTGGGCGTGGCAGAAAATGTTACAACCTTTACCGAGTCGGAATTCAACCGCACCTTCCAGCCGACTTCGGGCGACGGCAGCGATCACGGTTGGGGCGGCCATCAACTGGTGATGGGCGGCGCTGTCAAAGGCGGGCAGATTTTCGGCAAGTTCCCCACCTTCGAACTGGGCGGCCCCGACGATACCGACGTGCGCGGCCGCTGGATTCCCACAACCGCCATCGATCAGTACGGCGCGACGCTCTGTACGTGGTTCGGCATACCAGCCTCGGCGCTGGCGACGGTGTTTCCGAACCTGCCGAACTTCAGCACCTCGAATCTCGGCTTCTTAGGCTGAAGTCTTGAAGTGTGAGGCGGGCGCTTCCCCCGGCCAACCCGCTCTTCCAAACCCAATTCCCGCCGTTGTCCCCGCGGCGCGGCGCGGTGTATCCTGGGGCTGTCCGTCACTCACTCATGGAGGGTCGTTCATGTCCGATGCACCGAAAGCTCGATCTGCGGGAATCAGCCGCCGGGGAATGTTTGGGGCCGCGGCGCTGGCTCCGTTAGCGGCAGTTCCGCTGAGCAGTACCGCCGAAGCCGCGGAGATCGAGCCGCTCCCGAATTTCAAGTTCGATATCGAGAAGGAGACCGGCTGGGTGGGCGAAGGCGGCTCGGCCAAAGAAGCTACCGTCGCCGAGTTTCCGGTTTCGCAAAGCATCGCCGGCGTCTCCATGCGGCTGAAGCCCGGCTCGATCCGCGAATTGCACTGGCACGCGCTCGCGGCGGAGTGGGCGTATGTGATCGACGGCCGCTGCCGGGCTACCGTGATCGCGCCCAACGGCCAGTCCGCCATCGACGACTTCGGCCCCGGCGACACCTGGTATTTTCCGCGCGGCCACGGACACGCGCTGCAGGGGCTGGGTCCCGGCGAATGCCATTTTTTGCTGGGCTTCGATAACGGCCATTTTTCCGAGTACGGCACCTTCAGCATCACCGACTGGATCGCTGGTACGCCTCCCGCGATTCTGAGCCGCAACCTCGGACTGCCCGCTGAAGCCTTCTCGCGTTTTCCGCGCAAGGAAGTGTACATCGGCACGGGCAAGGTGCCGGAAACGCCGCTCGAGACCCTGCGCAACGCGGCGCTCGAGCCCTCCCAGATCTCGCACAAGTACCGGCTCGACATGCAGCCGCCCAAAGTGTTTCCGGGCGGGCGCGAGTTCATCGTTTCGCAGAAAGAGTTCCCCATCCAGACCACCCTGACAGCGGTGAAGATGGAACTGCAGCCCGGCGCGTTGCGCGAGATGCACTGGCATCCGCACGCCGATGAGTGGCAATACTACGTGCGTGGACGGGCGCGCGTGGGCGTGTTCGGCTCGCATGCGCGGCACAAGATCGACGAGTTCGGACCGGGCCAGATCTGCTTCGTGCAGCAGGGCCACGGCCATTACGTGGAGCAGGTCGGCGACGAACCTACCGAGATTTTGATCCTGTTCAACCATCCCGAATTTCAGGAGATCTCGCTGGCGTCCTGGTTGGGTGGCAATCCCGCGTCGCTGGTGTCCGATAATTTCGGCGTGCCGCGTAGCGTGGTGGATCAACTCGTGAAGCACGAGTCAGGCATCCTGGGACGAAAAGGGTAGCGCCGGACAAACGCCGTGCGCACCAGCCTCTTCGATCTGTTTAAGATCGGCATCGGACCTTCGAGTTCGCACACCATGGGTCCGATGCGCGCCGCGCGAGCCTTCGCGGAGCGGCTCGATGCCGCCGGCGAGCTCGCACAGACCACCGAAGTAGCCGCCGAACTCTACGGGTCGCTGGCACTGACCGGCGTCGGCCACGGCACCGACCGCGCGGTGCTGCTGGGCCTGTCGGGCGAACGTCCAGAAGCATTGGATCCGGACGCGGCCGTCGAGCGCGTTGCGGAGATTCGGAACAGCGGCCGTCTTCTGCTCCTGGGCGTCCGCGAGATCGCTTTCCAGGAACCCCGCCACCTGCTGTTTCATCGCGATCTCATACTGCCGGGTCATCCCAACGGCATGCGCTTTTCGGCCTACCGCGGCGATGGCTCGACCGCTGCCCGCGAAGTGTACTTCTCCATCGGCGGCGGCTTCATCCAGCGCGAGGGCGAGCGCGTCGCAGAGCAGGCGCCCGTCCCTGTGCCGTATCCATTTTCCAGCGCGGCGGAACTGTTGGACGCAGCCGAGCGCGATGGGCTGGCTGTGTGGCAGGTGATGCTGGCCAACGAATCGGCACTCCACGGCCGTCACGCAGTCGAGGCTTACATCCGTAAAATCTGGGCCGCTATGGACGCTTCGATCGAGCGCGGCTTGGCGGCCCACGGCACTCTGCCGGGCGGCTTGAACGTGCGCCGTCGCGCGCCGGGACTGTACGCCCGCATGCTCGGGTCGGACGGGCGCGATCCGTTCCGCGGCATGGATTTCGTCAATGCGTTCGCCATGGCGGTGAATGAAGAGAACGCCGCCGGCGGCCGCGTGGTCACGGCGCCGACGAACGGGGCGGCGGGCGTGATTCCGGCGGTGGTCCGCTATTACATGCAGTATCTGGCCAAGGCCGATGCGACCGCCGAAGACGGGTTGATGCGCTTCTTCCTGACAGCCGCGGCCGTGGGCGTGCTCTTCAAAGAGAACGCTTCCATTTCCGGCGCGGAAGTGGGCTGCCAGGGCGAAGTCGGTGTGGCCGCGTCGATGGCAGCCGCAGGCCTGACCGCGGCCCTCGAAGGCAGCAACGCCGAAGTCGAGAACGCCGCCGAGATCGCCATGGAGCATCACCTCGGCATGACCTGTGATCCCATAGGCGGTTTGGTGCAGATTCCGTGCATCGAGCGCAACGCTCTCGGCGCGGTGAAAGCGATCAACGCCAGCCGCCTCGCCATGCAGCAGGAGGGCGAACACAAGGTCTCGCTCGACCAGGTGATCAAGACCATGTACGAAACCGGACTCGACATGCAGGCGCGCTACAAAGAGACGTCACTGGCGGGCCTGGCGGTGAATGCAGTCGAGTGTTGAGGCCTCCCCAACTTATTACAATTACAAAGCGGTTACACCAGCCTGTGCAACTTGACACGGCTCCGCCCGCGGTATGTAATAGCCCCAGACCATGATCCCTCGCAGAGCCTTTCTCCAGACCGGCGCCCTTGCGTCCGTGCTGGGTTTCGATCTCGCACCCGCCCAGGCGCAATCGCGAGAGCTGAAAATTTCCCGCACCACCGAAACGCGATCGACGTGTCCGTACTGCTCCGTGAGTTGCGGCATCATCATCCACACCCTGGGCGACAAGGCGAAGAACGTGACGCCGCAGGTGGTGCACGTGGAAGGCGATCCCGACCACCCCATCAATCGCGGCACGCTCTGCCCCAAGGGATCCTCGCTCGAACAGGACATCGTCAACGATCGCCGCCTAATGAAGCCGCAGGTGCGCCGGCCGAGGTCGGACAAGTGGCAAGACATTTCCTGGGACGCGGCCATCGACGAGATCGCGCAGCGCGTCAAGAAGACCCGCGACGAAACTTTCGTCGAGAAGGACGCGCAGGGACGCACCGTCAACCGCTGCGAAGGCATCGCCTGGAACGGCGGCTGCACCGATACCAACGAGTTCAATTACCTGGTCGTCAAGACCATGCGCAGCCTGGGGGTCTGCTACCTGGAAAACCAGGCCCGTGTTTGACACGGCCCCACGGTCTCCAGTTTGGGGGCCACCTTCGGTCGCGGGGCCATGACAAACGGCTGGATCGACATCAAGAACACCGACATGATGTTGATCATGGGCGGCAATCCCGCCGAGAATCATCCCTGCGGGTTCAAATGGCCCATCGAGGCCAAGCGGCAGCGCAACGCCACCATGATCGTGGTGGACCCGCGCTTCACCCGCACCGCCGCCACCGCCGATCTGTTCCTGCAGATCCGCGTCGGCAGCGACATCGCCTTTCTCGGGGGGCTGATCCGCTACGCCATCGAAAATGGCCGCATTGCGCACGACTATCTGACGAATTACACCAACGCGGCCTACTTGATTAAGGATGGCTTTAAGTTACCCGATGACGGATTATTCTCCGGCTTCGACGCCGCCAGCGGTAGTTATGATCGCGCCAGTTGGAATTACGAAGATCCCGACAAAGCTTACGACTTGAAGTTAGAGCATCCCCGCTCGGTCTTTCAGTTACTCCGCCAGCATTACTCCCGGTACACGCCTGAGATGGTCGAGCGCATCACCGGCATTCCGCGCGATCAATTCCTCAAGGCCGCCGACCTGTTCACCTCGATCCGCAAAAACGGCGACATGAAGAAGGCGGGCACCATCATTTATGCGGTCGGATGGACCCAGCATAGCTCGGCCACGCAGACCATTCGCGCGGCGGCGATCCTGCAACTGCTGCTCGGCAATGTGGGTCGCGCGGGCGGCGGAGTGAATGCCCTGCGCGGACACTCCAACATTCAGGGCGCCACCGATATGGCCGGCGTCTTCGACATCCTGCCCGGGTATCTGAAGATGGCCAACCCGGCAGACACCGACTTAGCCGCTTATCTTACTCGCACCACGCCCAAGCCGTCCAAGCCCGGTCCCTGGGATTCCATGAATTACTGGTCGAACACGCCGAAGTTTATGATCTCGTTTCTGAAGGCCATGTACGGCGACGCAGCTAAGAAGGACAATCAGTGGGCGTTTCATCATCTCCCCAAAATCGACCGCAAATATTCCTGGGCCGAGATCTGGGACGACATGTATGCCGGCAAAGTAAAAGGTTTGCTCGCCTTCGGCATGAATGGCGTGGCCATCGGACCTAACTCGCGCAAGAACATCGACGCGCTCAAGAAGGCCGACTGGCTGGTGGTCTGTGAAATCTATCCCGACGAGACCAGCGAATTCTGGAAAGCACCCGGCACCACCGCCGAGGAAATGAAGCAGATCGGCACGACGGTCTACCGCCTGCCGGGCGCCGGTTTCGCCGAGAAGGACGGCACCTTCGTCAACTCGGCGCGCTGGCTGCAATGGAAAAGCGCCGCGCTGCCGCTACCAGGCGACGCCAGGTTAGATCAGGAAATCTTGGCGCGCATTTTCCTCAAAGTGCGCGACCTGTATCGCGCCGAGGGCGGTAAGTTCCCCGATCCGATCCTGGATGCTACGTGGAACTACACCAATCCGCAGAATCCTTCGCTAGCTGAAGTGGCGCGCGAGATCAACGGCCGTGCGCTGGCGGATGTCACCGACGCGAAGTTAAACCAGACGATCAAAGCCGGCCAGCAGTTGCCCGGCTTCGGATGGCTGCGCGACGATGGTTCGACCGCATCGGGCAACTGGCTGTATTGCGGGTCGTGGACCGAGGCCGGAGCGATGATGCAGCGACGCGGCATCGAGGATCCCTCGGGGCTCGGCATCTACGCGAATTGGGGCTGGTCGTGGCCGGCGAACCGGCGCGTACTCTACAACCGGGCATCGTGCGATTTGAACGGCAAACCGTGGGATGCCGCCCGGGCGCAGGTTTGGTGGAACGAGGCGCAGCAGAAATGGCTCGGCAACGACGTGCCGGATTTCCGCGTGGATTCGGCGCCCAAAGAGCACATGGGCCCCTTTATCATGAACCCCGAAGGCGTCGGCCGCCTCTTTGCGCCGGGTGCCACCCTGGTGGATGGCCCCTTTCCGGAGCACTATGAGCCGCTGGAAAGCCCGTTGGTCAATCCGCTGCATCCGCAGCAAACCAGTAATCCGATGGCCAAACGGTTTAAGTCGGCCGCCGATAAGTTAGGCACCCCGGCGGAAGGTTATAACATCATCTGCACCACTTACCGGCTGACCGAACACTATCATTACTGGACTAAGAACAATCCCATGAACGTGCAGTTAGTGCCCGAGCCGTTCGTGGAGATTCCCGCCGAGCTCGCCAACGACCTGGGCCTGCGCGGCGGCGAGAAAATCAAAGTCTCCAGCGCGCGCGGCCAGTACGTCGCGAAGGCCATGGTCACCCGCCGCATCAAGCCCATGACGATCGATGGCAAGCGCACTTACCAGATCGGCATCCCCATCCACTGGGGTTACCGCGGCATTGCCGAAGACGAAGGCCGCACCGGCCTCACGCTGGCCAACCAGTTGTCCGCGGCCATCACCGATCCCAACGCCAACACGCCCGAGTTTAAAGGATTCCTGGTGAAGGTGGAGAAGCTATAGCATGCCGGCGAACCTGCGAATCCAGAAGATCTCCGGCCATGCCGGCACGGTTCCGGGCGCCGGCACGCAGCGGCAGGAAACGGTCGCCAAGCTGATCGACACCACCACCTGCATCGGCTGCAAGGCCTGCGAGGTCGCCTGTCTGGAGTGGAACGACCTGCCGTTCCGCGAGACCAGCTTTCAGAACACCTACCAGACCATGCCGCAGACGGAATGGAATTACTGGAACCTCATCCAATTCCGCGAACATCAGCGCGACGACGGCACGCTGATGTGGCTCATGCGCAAGGATCAGTGCATGCACTGCGCCGATCCCGGTTGCCTGGCCGCCTGCCCCGCCGACGGCGCCATCGTGCAGTATCAGAACGGCATCGTGGATTTCCAGCAGGATGCCTGCATCGGCTGCCAGTACTGCGTCACGGGCTGCCCCTTCAACATCCCGCGCTTCAATCCGCAGACCAAGAAGATGTTCAAGTGTACGCTGTGTACCGATCGCGTCGGCCAAGGTCTCGAACCCGCCTGCATCAAAGCCTGTCCGACCGGCTGTCTGCACTTCGGCACCAAGGACGATATGAAGGCCCTCGCCGAAACCCGCGCGAAACAGTTGCGGGAACACACCGCGCACGCCAACGCCGGCGTCTACGATCCCGAAGGCGTGGGCGGCACCAGCGTCATCTATGTGCTCCACGACATCACCAATCCCGAAGCCTACGGCGGCCTGCCCAGCAATCCGCGCGTGCCGTGGACGGTGCGGCTCTGGAAAGGGCCACTGAAGTGGCTGGGTAACCTGGCAATGATCGGCGGACTGATCGGCGTGACGATGCACTATCTCCGTTACGGCCCCAAGCAGGTGCACGATGACAAGTAATCGCATCCTGCGGTATTCCTTAGGCGAACGCGTCATGCACTGGATCGCTGCGCTGGCCTACATGTACGTGCTCGCGACCGGACTAGCCTTCTATTCCCCGCACTTGTATTGGATGGCGACCGTCCTGGGCGGTCCGGCCACCTCGCGCTTCTGGCACCCGCTGGTAGCGCTGCTGTTCACGGGCACGCTCCTCTGGATGCTCATGAGGTGGCGCGCGGATATGCAGATCACTGCCGCCGACCGCAAGTGGAACGCGTCCATCGACCGCTACATCCGCAATCAGGACGAAGACCTGCCCCCGATCGGCCGCTTCAACATCGGACAGAAATATTTCTTCTGGGCGATGCTGTGGGCCGGCATTCTGCTACTGCTCTCCGGACTCGTGCTGTGGTTTCCAGAGATGCTCCCCTGGTCCGCGCGCATGGTACGCTACGCCTCCATCCTGCTGCACGTCACGGCGGCTCTGGTGACCATTGGCGCATTCATCATCCACGTGTACATGGGTACCGCGGTAGTGCGCGGCGGCTTCACCTCCATCATCCGGGGAGAAGTTTCCCCCGCGTGGGCGCGCCTGCATCACCGCCTCTGGTACGAGCGCGTCAGCGGCAAGTAACAGCCTCTCTGTTATACTCGACTGAACTTAATGCTGGCAACCGGCACGCGCCTGGGTCCCTATGAGGTCCTGTCACCCCTCGGCCAGGGAGGCATGGGCGAGGTGTACCGCGCGCGCGACACCCGCCTGGACCGCACCGTAGCCATCAAGGTCTTGCCTGCCGGCCGCGCCAACGACCCACATTTTCGCGAACGATTCGAGCGCGAAGCGCGCGCCGTCTCCAGCCTGAACCATCCCAACATCTGCGTGCTGCACGATATCGGCAATGAAGGCGGCGTCGCCTACCTCATCATGGAGTGCCTCGAAGGCGAATCGCTGGCCGCACGGCTCGAACGCGGTGCGCTGCCGATGGCGGATGCCTTGCGCTACGCCATCGAAATCGCCTCCGCGCTCGATGCGGCCCATCGCCGCGGCGTGGTGCATCGCGATCTGAAGCCCGGCAACATCATGCTCACCAAAACCGGCGCCAAACTCCTCGATTTCGGCTTGGCGAAAATGAATGCCGTGCAGGCCTCGGCCGCCGAGCATACCGCCGCCATCACCGTGACCACCGAAGGCAGCCTCGTGGGCACCTTCCAGTACATGTCGCCCGAGCAGTTGGAGGGGCACGAGGCCGATGCGCGGTCGGACATCTTCGCGTTCGGCGCAACCCTCCACGAAATGCTCACCGGCAAGCGCGCCTTCACCGGGCCGAGCCAGGCCAGCCTGATCGGCGCCATTCTTCGCGGCGAACCGGAACGCGCGATTCCCGGTCCGCTGGGCCGCGTGGTCAAGACGTGCCTCGCGAAGGCGCCCGACGATCGCTGGCAATGTGCGCACGACCTCGTGCACCAACTGCGGTGGATTCAGGAGGGCGACGCCGCGGCGGTCGAAAAGCCACCGGCCCGCCTCAGGTCCACGGCCTTCGCCTGGATTGCCGCAGCCGTCTGCGCCGCCGCTGCCGTTGCTTTTGGAATCGCCCTCTTGCGCCACTCGCCGCCCGCGCCGCCCCGCGCCGTGCGCTTCGACGTGCTGCCGCCTGAAGGGAT
>Ga0335085_10013447_pt1 | contig 12004 bp, 7 predicted proteins | sample Lox_Sample_45_FD_206712 | JGI IMG/M metagenome (GOLD analysis project Ga0335085, IMG submission 206712) | Soil microbial communities from Loxahatchee National Wildlife Refuge, Florida, United States - Lox_Sample_4.5 | ecosystem: Environmental > Terrestrial > Soil > Wetlands | place: USA: Florida...
GATGTCGGTCAATGAGGACTGGCAGGTGACAGCCTTCGACGAGAAGCCCGAGAGCCCCCGCTCGGTGCCAGGGCGCGATGGTACGGCACTGGCATCGATGGGCATCTATGTCTTCAACACCCTGTTCCTTTACGAGCAACTGATCCGCGACTCCGACACTGCGGCATCAACCCACGACTTCGGCAAGGACATCATCCCGCGCATCATCGACCGCTATCGCGCCGTGGCTTACCCGTTCCGCGATGAGAGCGGCGCGCAGGCCTACTGGCGCGATGTGGGCACGGTCGACGCCTTCTGGCAGGCCAATATGGAACTGGTCGGCGTGACTCCGGAGCTGAACCTCTACGACCAGAGCTGGCCGATCTGGACCTATCAGGCCCAGCTGCCGCCGGCAAAGTTCGTGTTCGACGACGAAGGCCGCCGCGGCATGGCCATCGACTCCATGGTCTCCGGCGGGTGCATCGTGTCGGGGGCCGACATCCGACGTTCGCTGCTGTTCTCGAACGTGGTGATCAAAGAAGGCTCCTCGCTGCGTGACTGCGTTGTGCTGCCGGACGTGGAAATCGGCAGGCACTGCCGCCTGCGCAAGGTGGTGGTGGACAAATTTTGCCGCATCCCCGACAACACGGTGATCGGCGAAGATCCTCAGCGCGACGGCGAGCGTTTCTATCTGTCAGCGGACGGCGTGCTGCTGGTGATCCCGGAGATGCTGGGCGACCGCAGACACTATGTCCGATAGCAAGCCCCTGCGGGTGGTGCTGTGCTGGCACATGCATCAACCGGAATACCGCGACCTGGTAAGTGGCGAGTATCAGCTGCCGTGGACCTATCTCCATGCGCTGAAGGACTACGTCGACATGGCCGCCCACCTCGAGGCGGCGCCGTCGGCGCGGGCGGTGGTCAATTTCGCGCCGGTGCTTCTCGACCAGTTAGAAGACTACGCCAATCAGCTTCACGCTTATCTTGAGGACAGTGCGCCGCTGCGTGATCCGCTGCTGGCGGCCCTGGATAGCCCGGTGCTGCCGGTGCGCGCTGCGGAGCGCCTGGAACTGATGCAGGCGTGCCTGCGCATCAACCGCGAACGCCTCATCGACCCCTTTCCAGCCTACAAGCGCCTGGCCGAAATGATTGACTGGCTGGCGAACCGGCCGGAGGCGATCCTGTACATGGGCGAGCAATTCTTCGCCGACCTGCTGGTCTGGTATCACCTCGCCTGGCTGGGCGAAACCGTAAAGCGCAGCGACTTGCGGGCCAAGCGTCTCATGGAGAAGGCCTCGGGCTACACATTGCACGAGCGCCGCGAACTGCTGGCGCTCATTGCTGAACTGGTGCGCGGCGTGATTCCGCGCTACCGGGCGTTGGCGGAGGCAGGGCGGGTGGAGTTGTCGGTGAATCCCTACGCCCATCCCATCGTGCCGCTGTTGCTGGATTTCCACAGCGCCCGCGATGCCCTTCCGGCCTCGCCGCTGCCGCTGCTGGACCGTTACCCCGGCGGTGAGGCGCGCGTCCGCTGGCACATCGACAGGGGCTTGGCCGTGTTCGAGCGTCATTTCGGCTTCCGGCCGCGCGGCTGCTGGCCGTCAGAGGGCGGCGTCAGCGCCGCGGCCCTGCAGGTTTTATCGGACGCCGGTTTCCGGTGGGCCGCTTCCGGGGGCAGTGTCCTGCATAACAGCCTGAAAGTTGGCGGCGCAGCGGGAGACGGGGGGCGCGAACAGCGTCTCTATCGCCCGCATCGCTTCGCGGCCGGTGGGGCCATCGCCTGCTTCTTCCGCGATGACGGGCTGTCGGACAAGATCGGTTTCACCTACGCCACCTGGCACGGGGACGATGCGGTGAACGATCTAGTGCACTACCTTGAGAACATCGCCGACGCCTGCCGGGACGTCGGCGATTGCCTGGTGCCCATCATCCTGGACGGTGAAAACGCCTGGGAGTACTACCCCAATAACGGATACTATTTCCTGAGCGCCCTCTACAAGCGGCTGGCAGAGCATCCCCGCCTTCGGCTGACCACCTTTTCCGAGTACCTGGCAGAGGGCGGGATGACGGTGGTCGACTCGGCGAACGTGGTGGCCGGCAGCTGGGTGTACGGCACCTTCTCCACCTGGATTGGCGACAAGGACAAAAACCGCGCGTGGGACATCCTGGGCGACGCGAAGCGCGCCTTCGACAAGGCCCTCGCCGCCGGTTATCTGGTGGGTGACGTGCGGGAGGCGGCGGAGCGCCAGTTGGCGGTCTGCGAGGGCTCCGACTGGTTCTGGTGGTTCGGTGACTATAATCCGAGCGGTACCGTGCGCGACTTCGAGCGGCTCTACCGTTTGCATTTGGCCAACCTCTATCAGATGATTGGCGAGGAACCGCCGGCCTATCTTGCTCAGGCGATCAGCCAGGGTGGCGGCGCCCCCGCACACGGAGGTACCATGCGTCCCGGCCAGTCCAGCTGATCAGCACGTCATGAATCCGTTAGCCGTCCGCCGCGCGGGTATCCTGTTGCACCTCACTTCGCTGCCCGGCTCGGGACCTTGCGGCAATCTGGGCGAGGAGGCATATCGCTTCGTGGATTTCCTGGCGGCTGCCGGCCAGAGCATTTGGCAGTTCCTGCCGGTGGGCCCGACGCATGATGATGGTTCGCCCTACCAAAGCCTGTCGCTGCACGCAGGTAACCCGCTCTATATCAGCGCCGAGCCGTTGCGGGCGGTGGGCTGGCTGGACCGTACCGCCGCACCGCGGACTGTCGCGGAACAGGGGGCAATGATCGGCCTTGCCTGCGAGTCCTTCTTCCGCCGAGCGCGCGAGGCGGAGCGGCAGGAATTCGCTGAATTTGTCGCCGCCAACGCGGCGTGGCTCGAGGACTACGTCCTTTACGTGGTGCTGCGCGAGGTGCATGGCCACGTCTCCTGGACCGACTGGCCGGCGCCCCTGCGCGACCGCGAAGCGCCAGCCCTGGCGGAGGTGGGCAGGCAGTATGAGCCGGCCCTGCAGCGGGCGCGGTTCGAGCAGTTCCTCTTTCATCGTCAGTGGCAAGCGCTGAAGCAGTATGCCCATCGCAACGGCGTGCTGCTGTTCGGCGACTTGCCGATCTTCGTCGCCCACGACAGCGCCGACGTCTGGGCGCGGCGCGACCGCTTCCAATTGGACGCCACCGGCCGGCCGACGGTGGTGGCGGGGGTACCGCCGGATTATTTCTCCGCCACCGGACAGCGCTGGGGCAATCCCCATTATCGCTGGGACCGCATGCAGCAGGACGGTTTCGAGTGGTGGATCCAGCGGTTCCGCACCCAGTTCCGGTTATTTGACCTGGTGCGCATCGATCACTTTCGCGGCTTCGAGGCCTACTGGGAGATCCCCGCCGGCGAGAGCACGGCGATGAACGGCCGCTGGGTTGCCGCCCCGGGCGACGCCCTGTTCGAAGTCCTGCGCCACCACTTCGACCCGCTACCGGTGGTGGCCGAGGACCTGGGCGTGATCACCGAGGAGGTGGAGGCCCTGCGGCTCCGCTACGGATTTCCCGGCATGAAGATCCTGCAGTTCGCGTTCGAAGGGGGGCCGCGCAACCCTTATTTGCCCCATAATCATCAGACCTTGTCGGTGGTCTATACCGGTACCCACGATAACGACACCACGGTCGGTTGGCTGGCGACGCTGCCGGAGGCGACGCGGCGCTACCTTGATGACTATCTGGCCGCGGGCGAGGCCATGCCTTGGCCCTTGATCCGGGCGGCGCTGGCCTCCGTCGCGCAGCTGGCCGTGGTCCCGCTTCAGGACGTGCTGGGCCTGGGCAGCGAGCACCGCATGAACACGCCCGGCAAGCCCGGCGGCAACTGGCGCTGGCGCTTCGACTGGCAGCAGGTGCCGACCGACACCGCGGCGCGGCTGCGGCGGCTGTGTGAATTGTATGGGCGGCTGAGCGGCAGCAACTGACAGCCCCGGCCTCGGCTTCGCGCGTCAACGCCTTCGCCCCTTGGGGTTCACAATGAAACGGGCGCGGGCAGGCCTGTCGTCATGCCCTTGCATGGAGGCCACGGAAGCGCCTGCCGCAGCGTCCCAGCGTCCTGTCTACACCAGCCGGCCTGGAGGCGCCGTACTTAGATCCACATCAGACATCCCATCTCGAAGCGGTGACTGAGCAGCGGATGCGACGGATAGAGGCGGATTTTGTAGTACTGTAATCCCGACAGCGGAGGATGGAGGTCGAGACGGTAATGCACCTCGTCCCCGCGGCCGTCCGTTGCCTGGAAGGCATGGCTGGAGTGGGGGACGAAGTCGGAGGTTTCGTCGGCACGGCCAACCAGACATTCGACTGTGACGTCCGCCGGGGCCAGCTCGTGCAGCCGGACCGCCACCTCCAGGGACAGCGTCTCGCCGGCGGCGATCCGCTCCGCGGCGGATTCGATGCGCCGGGCGCTGACGCGGGGCCAGTTTTGCATAACGCGCCTCTTCCAACCTGCCAGTTCGCGCGCCGGCGCTCCCTCCTGGCCGCCGAGCGACTGGCGCTGTCGGCTGGCGGGACCATAGAAGCGGGTTACGTAGTCCATGAGCATGCGCTGGGCATTGTAGCGCGGGATCAGTGACTTCATGGACGCCTTGGACATCGTCACCCATTTCTCCGGATAGCCGTGTCCGTTGCGATCATAATAGAGCGGCACGACGTCTTTCTCGAGAATGTCCAGCAGTTCCTGCCCTTCCTCGCGGTCGCGCTCGTGATGATCAAAATCGGCCCCGTGCGGCGTGACCGCCCAACCGTTTTCGCCGTTGTAGCCTTCGCCCCACCAGCCGTCCAGCACGCTGAGATTGAGCACGCCGTTGATGCCGGCCTTTTGGCCCGATGTACCGCTCGCCTCCAGCGGGTGTTCGGGGGTGTTGACCCACACGTCCACCCCGGTGACCAGTTTGCGGCCGAGCGACAGGTCATAGCCCTCCAGCAGCAAAATCTTGCCCTCGAACTCGGGACGGCGGGAGAAGTCGTGGATCACCTTGATGAGTTGCTGCCCCGGCATGTCGTGGGGGTGGGCCTTGCCGGCGAAGATGAGCAGCACCGGCCGGTTCGGATCGTTGACGATGCGCGCCAGCCGCGCCGGATCGGAGAACAGCAGGGTCGCCCGTTTGTAGGTGGCGAAGCGGCGTGCGAAGCCGAGGACCAAGCTGGCGGTGTTCTCGGCAGAAAGCGCATGGGTAATCCGCTTGATCTGGGTGGTGTTGAGGCCGTTGCGGCGGTGCTGCCGTGCTACCCGGTCGTACACGTCCACCAGCAGTCCCGACTTGAGAGACTGCCGCAGGCTCCAGAAGCTATAGTCAGGGATCTCGTTGATCCGCTCCCAATAGGCATTGTTAGTGAGTTCATTGCGCCACTCACCGCCGAAGCGCATGTCGAACAGGCTCATCCATTCGCGGGCCAGAAAGGTCGGCACGTGGACGCCGTTAGTGATGTGGGAGATGGGATTTTCCGCCGGCGGCACCTGCGGCCACACGTATCCCTCCATGCGGGAGGCGACCTCACCGTGAATGCGGCTGACCCCGTTGCGGAAACGTGAGCAGCGCATGGCCAAGGAGGTCTGGTTGAAACCGTGTTCGTTGCCGGGGCTGACTCCCAACGCCAGAAACTGCGGCAGGCTGATTCGCAGATGCTTCACGAATTCCGAGAAGTACTGCTCCATGAGGTGGCGGTCGAAGATGTCGTGGCCGGCCGGTACCGGGGTATGGGTGGTGAACACGGTGCCCGCGGCCACCAATTCCAGCGCGGCATCGAAATCCATGCCGTACTCCACCTGCTCGCGGATACGCTCCAGGGTGAGAAATGCGGCGTGCCCCTCGTTGATGTGCCACACCGTGGGCGCGAGGCCAAGGCTGCGCAGCGCCCGCACACCGCCAATGCCCAGCACGATTTCCTGCTGGATGCGGGTGTGGATGTCGCCGCCGTAAAGCTGGTAGGTGATGGAGCGGTCGGACTCGCTGTTGGCCGCCACGTCGCTGTCGAGGAAGAACAGCCGGATGTGACCGGCCTTGGCCTCCCACACCTTGATCGAGACGCGGCGCTCGGCAATCATGACGTGAACGTAAAGCGGCTGGCCGTCGCTGTTCAGCGCTGGGCGCACCGGTAGGTCGTCGAAATTGGTGGGCGTGTAGGTGGCGATCTGCTTGCCGTGGCCATCAATGCTCTGGGTAAAAAAGCCCTGGCGATAGAGCATGCCCACCGCGACGAAGGGTAGTGCCAGGTCGCTGGCGGCTTTGCAGTGGTCACCGGCGAGGATCCCCAAGCCGCCGGAGTAAATCGGCAGGCTCTCGTGGAGGCCGAACTCAGCGCAGAAGTAGGCGATCAGGTCGCGCTCGGGATCGAGGTGAGCGCTGAAAATGGTATGCGGGCTTTCCTGGTGATAGGTGTCGTAGGCGGAGAGGGCGCGGTTGAAATCCTCGACGAAAACCCGGTCCTCCGCCGCCTTCTCGAGCCGGTGCTGGGCCACCCGGCGCAGGAACAGCTTGGGGTTGTGGCCGCACTCCTCCCAAAGCTCCCGGTCGAGACGCACGAACAGTCCGCGGACCCGCCGATCCCAGCTGTACATCAAGTCGTTGGAAAGCTCCTGCAGCCGCTGCAGGCGGGCCGGTAGCCGGGGTTGTACTTCTACGCTAAAGCGAGTGCCACTCATAATGCTCAGTGCCGCCGTCTTGTTCTGTTGTTAGGGGTTTTGGGAATGATGGTAATATTCGTGCCGCCTCAGGAATATAAGATCGGTGGCGCGAGTACGCCGCCCCCGTCATCATCGTTTGCATCATCGACCTTATTGGGCGGGGCTTGAGGTGGTGCCGGGAGGGAGAATCGAACTCCCACGATGTCGCCATCACCGGATTTTGAGTCCGGCGCGTCTACCAGTTCCGCCATCCCGGCCAAGGAGCGCGGGTCCTGCGGGCCGCTCCCCGGCCGAGTAGTATATGATTTTCTCTTGGTGGGGCAAGTAAATAATGGTGCGGTGCGGGAGCGGCTCGCGCCGCCGCGGGGAAGTTGCTACCATTCGCGGCGATTTTGACTACCCGCTTCCCACTGAGCTGGTCGCGCAACGCCCGTCCGCGACACGCAGCGACAGCCGCCTGCTATGCCTGGAGCGGAGCCTTGAAGATGGTATCTTTACGGACCTTCCCGGGCGTTTGCGGCCCGGCGATTTGTTGGTGTTCAACGACACCCGGGTGATCCCGGCGCGCCTGCCCGCCCGCAAGGCCAGCGGCGGCCGCCTTGAGGTATTGGTCGAGCGGGTGGTGGACGATGGACGGCTGCGGGCCCAGATTCGTGGCGGCGGCGCGCTGAAACCCGGGGCCCGCCTGCGACTGGCGGAGGCCTTCGACGTCGAGCTGCTGGGGCGCGAAGGCGAACTGTTCGAGTTGCGCGTCCTCGATCCGCGACCGGTGGCGAGCCTGCTGGAACTCTACGGCCGCATCCCTCTGCCACCGTATATCGATCGCGCGGCCGATGAACGGGACCGCGAGCGCTACCAGACCGTCTATGCCCGCCGTCCCGGGGCGGTGGCCGCGCCCACCGCCGGGCTGCATTTCGATGAGGCCCTGCTGAAAACCCTGCAGGCCCGGGGGGTGGAGCTGGCTTATCTCACCCTGCACGTGGGTGCCGGGACCTTTCAGCCGCTGCGGGTGGATGACTTGCGCGAGCACCGCATGCACGCCGAAGTTGCCCAGGTGAGCGAGGACCTGTGCCGGCGCGCGGTCGCGGCACGCGCCCGCGGCGGGCGTGTGGTGGCCGTGGGCACCACTGTGGTGCGGGCACTGGAGAGTGCCGCGGGCGGCGGAGAACTGCGGCCGTTCGAGGGGGAGACCCGGCTGTTCATCACCCCGGGATATGACTTCAAGGTGGTGGATGCCCTGATCACCAATTTCCACCTGCCGCAATCCACGCTCCTGATGCTGGTGTGTGCCTTGGGCGGCTATGAGCGCGTGATGGCGGCCTATCGGCATGCGGTCGCGCAGCGCTATCGGTTCTTCAGCTATGGCGATGCGATGTTTCTTCGGCGGCAGAACCATGGGTGAAAGCGGAAAATCGACGACTCGAAACCGGGACAGGACGTGAAGGGGATGCGATTTGAAATAATGGCGAGCGATGGGCTGGCCCGCACAGGGCGGATGACCTTTGCCCGCGGCACGGTCGAGACGCCGGCCTTCATGCCAGTGGGAACGTATGGGACGGTGAAGGCGGTGACGCCGGAGGAGCTGCGCGAGGTCGGGGCAGAGATCATCCTCGCCAATACCTTTCATCTGATGTTGCGGCCCGGGACCGAGATCATCCGGGCCCACCGCGATCTGCATCACTTCATGCACTGGCAAGGCCCGATCCTCACCGACTCCGGTGGTTTTCAGGTGTTTAGCCTCGGCGAGCTGCGCAAGATCTCCGAACAAGGCGTGGCGTTCCGCTCGCCGGTGAACGGCGATGCGGTGTTCCTGGGGCCGGAGGAGTCGATGGCGGTACAGCGGGCGCTCGGCTCGGACATCGTGATGATCTTTGATGAGTGTACTCCCTATCCCGCCACCGAACAGCAGGCCTGCGCCTCGATGGAATTGTCGCTGCGCTGGGCCCGGCGCAGCCGCGACGCGCACGGCGACAATCCGGCGGCGCTGTTCGGGATTGTGCAGGGTGGGATGTATCCCGCGCTGCGCCGCGCCTCGCTGGCAGGGCTGCTCGAGATCGGCTTCGACGGCTATGCGCTCGGCGGGCTGTCAGTGGGCGAGCCCAAGGAGGATATGCGCAACATCCTCAGCGACATTGCCCCCCATCTGCCGGCGGACCGGCCCCGCTACTTGATGGGGGTCGGCACGCCGGAGGATATCGTGGAGGCGGTGCGGCGGGGCATTGATCTGTTCGACTGCGTGCTGCCAACCCGCAATGCCCGCAACGGGCATCTGTTCGTTCGTGGCGGCGAGATTCGACTGCGCAATGCCCGTTATCGCGCGGATACGCGACCGGCGGATCCAGCCTGCGGTTGCTATTCCTGCCGCCACTACAGCTTGGCCTATCTTCGCCACCTCGACCAGTGCAATGAAATCCTGGGGTCGCGTCTCAATACCCTCCACAACCTCCATTACTACCAGAGCCTGATGCGGGAGCTCCGCGAGGCCGTGGCGAACGCACGACTTGAGAGCTATGTACGGGATTTTTATGACCGACGGGTGCAAAGCGACCCGGCTGTGGCATAATAGCGGCCGTTTGCGCCCCCGCGCAGGGGCCGTTCAGGGTGACAAGTTCAAAAGGGCTGATCATGAGTTGGTTTGTTACCAATGCGTGGGCCGAGGCCGCGCCCGCGTCCGGCGCGGGCAGTCCTGCCGCGGTGGGCAACATCGTGGTGATGGTGGCGATCTTTGCGCTGTTCTACCTCCTGCTGCTCCGGCCCCAAATGAAGCGAGCCAAGGAGCATCGCAAGATGGTGGAGGCGCTGGCCAAGAACGATGAGGTGGTGACCAGCGGCGGCCTGTTGGGCAAGATCATCGACGTCCAGGAGAGTTTTTTGACTGTGGAGATTGCCGACGGCGTGCGGGTCAAGGTGCAGAAGACCGCCGTCACCTCCATAGTGCCGAAGGGGACGGCCAAGAGCTGAAGGGCCAGCGCCGTTCCCGAACCCCTGCATGAATCGCTATCCACTCTGGAAGTACCTGCTTATCGCCGGCATCCTGCTGGTCGGGGTTGTCTACGCCCTACCTAATCTCTATAGCGAGGACCCGGCGCTGCAGATCTCATCCCAGCGCGGCGCCCAGATTGACAACGGGGTGGTGGACAGGATCAAGCTGGCGCTGAGCCAGGCCGGTCTTGCCACCCGCAGCGTGGGCATCGAAAACGGCCACCTGCTGGTGCGCTTCAAGGACACGGAGGACCAGCTCAAGGGCCAGGAGGTGGTGCAGCGCGAACTGGGCGACAACTATGTGGTCGCGCTCAATCTCGCCCCCACCACCCCCGCCTGGCTGCGCGCCATCGGCGCCAAGCCCATGTATTTGGGCCTGGACCTGCGGGGCGGCGTGCACTTTTTGATGTCCGTGGACATGGACGCCGTAATCCAGCAGAAGGCTGAGAGTTACGTGGAGGACTTGCGCACGGCGCTGCGCAGCGCACGCATCCACTATCAGGATGTGGCGCGGCACGGCGCGGGCGTGGAGCTGAAGTTCGAGAGCGCGGCGGAGCGGGACAGCGCTCGTACCGCCATCCACAGCCAATTTCCCGAGTTGGTACTCACCGACGCGGAGGAGGCCGGCAGCCATAACCTGATTGCCACCATCAGCGACCAGCAGCTGCGCGAAATCCGCAAGTTCGCGGTGCAGCAGAACATCACCACCCTGCGCAATCGCGTCAACGAGCTCGGGGTCGCCGAGCCGGTGATCCAGCAGCAGGGCGAGGACCGCATCGTAGTAGAGCTCCCCGGGGTACAGGATACCGCCCGCGCCAAGGAGATCCTGGGCGCCACCGCCACGCTTGAATTCCGCATGGTGGATGAGGAGCACAATGCCGCCGAGGCGGAGGCGGGCCACGTGCCGGTCGGCTCACGCCTCTATCACACTCGAAAGGGTGTGCCGGTACTGCTGCAGAAACACGTCATCATCACCGGCGATGCGATCACCGACGCCTCCTCCGGCCTCGATCAGCGCGACGGCAGCCCCGCGGTGTTCATCACGCTGGACGGCAAGGGCGCCCGCGCCATGTACAACACTACCAAGGACAACGTCGGCAAGCTGATGGCGGTGGTGTTCATCGAAAACCGGACCGAGACCCGCTATGTCGGCGGCAAGGCCCTCAAAACCAAGCAGCGGGTGGAGGAGGTGATTAACGAGGCGACCATCCGCGAGCCGCTCAGCAAGCGCTTCCAGATCACCGGCTTGGACAGCACCGAGGAGGCGCGCAACCTGGCGTTGCTGTTGAGGGCGGGGGCCCTGGCGGCGCCGGCCGACATCATCGAAGAGCGCACCGTCGGCCCCAGCCTGGGCGCCGAGAACATCCAGAAGGGCTTCCACTCGACCCTGATTGGTTTCGCCGCCATCGCGTTGTTCATGGCCTTTTACTACCGGATGTTCGGGGTCATCGCCAGTATTTCGCTGTTCGGCAACATCGTGCTGATGTTGGCGGTCCTGTCCATGTTTCAGGCGACCTTGACCCTGCCGGGCATCGCGGGCATCGCCCTCACCGTGGGCATGGCCATCGACGCCAATGTGCTCATCTTCGAGCGCATCCGCGAGGAGCAGCGTAACGGCAACAGTCCGCAGGCCTCGATCCATGCCGGGTTCGACCGGGCCTGGGACACGATCTTGGACTCTAACATCACCACGCTCATCGCCGGGCTAGCGCTGTTCATGCTGGGCTCCGGTCCGGTGCGCGGTTTTGCCCTGGTGCTCTGCATCGGCATCCTGACCTCGATGTTCAGCGCGGTGATGGTGTCGCGGGCCATGGTGAACCTGCGGTACGGGCAGCGCCGGCTCAGCAAGCTGGTGATATAACTTCGGGAGCGGGCATGGAATTCTTCCCCATCAAGAAAGACATTCCGTTCATGAGCTATGGGCGCTTCACCACGTCCATATCTCTGGTGACCTTCATCCTGGCGATCGCGGCCCTGATTCATAACGGCCTGAACCTCAGCATCGACTTCACCGGCGGCACGGTGGTCGAGGTGCATTATCCCCGTGCCGCGGACGTGCAACAGATCCGCGGCGCGTTGGAGGGCGGCGAATTCCGCGACGTGACCGTGCAGAGTCTCGGTAGCCCCGAAGACGTGCTGATCCGTCTGCGCCTGCAGCGCGACCTGTCATCGGCGCAGGTGAGCGAGGATGTGCTGAACGCCCTCAAGAAGCAGGACCCGGCAGTTGAACTGCGCCGTGTCGAGTTCGTCGGGCCCCAGGTCGGCCAGGAGCTGTACGAAAGCGGCGGGTTGGCGATCCTGCTGGTGTGCGCGGGTATCATGGCCTACCTGGCGATACGCTTCGAATGGCGCTTTGCAGTGGCCGCCATCATCGCCAATATGCATGACGTGGTGATTAT
>Ga0335085_10013449_pt1 | contig 12002 bp, 10 predicted proteins | sample Lox_Sample_45_FD_206712 | JGI IMG/M metagenome (GOLD analysis project Ga0335085, IMG submission 206712) | Soil microbial communities from Loxahatchee National Wildlife Refuge, Florida, United States - Lox_Sample_4.5 | ecosystem: Environmental > Terrestrial > Soil > Wetlands | place: USA...
GCAGATATGGAACCGCCGGGGATTGGCACTGGGTGACCGGCCGGCCGAACCCGACGGAGCCGTATTGACATAGCATAATAGCTATTTTACTATAGCAACCATGACGACTGAACTGCAGCGCGCTCCGCTCGATCCGAGGGTCCTGGCTGAGGCGGCCGAAATGGTCAGAGTCCTGGGCCATCCGGTGCGGTTGAGGATCGTGGAGCTGTTGGAGACGGGCGAGCGGACTGTGAAGGAAATCCAGGAGGCGCTGGAGGCGCCGCAGGCCCTGGTCTCCCAGCAGCTCGCTCGCATGCGCGGGGCCGGGATCGTGACGGGCCGCCGGGGCGGGGCCAACGTGTGGTACTGCATCGCCGACCCCCGGGTGATCCGGATGCTCGACTGCCTGCGCCACTGCGACCTGCCCGCGGCGGGATCGCTCGAGGAGAGGGAGAGCGCATGAAGCCGCAGGCACTTCGCTACGGTTTCAGCGCCGACGTGGCGGTCCCATACGATGCGGCCGTGCAGCTGACCCGCGAGGCGCTGGCCGCCTCGGGCTTCGGCGTGCTGACGGAGATCGACGTGAAGGCGACGCTGAAGAAGAAGCTCGACGCCGACTTCCGGCCGTACGTGATCCTCGGCGCATGCAATCCGCCTCTGGCGCACCGGGCGTTGTCGAAGGAGCTGCCGATCGGTCTCCTGCTGCCGTGCAACGTGGTCGTCTACGCCGGCGAGGCGCCGGGGACGAGCGTGGTGGCCGTCCTGGATCCCGTGGTGCAACTCGGGGTCACCGGCCGCACCGACCTGGAACCGCTCGCCAGGGAAGTGCGCGACTTGCTGCAACAGGCGCTCGAGCGCGTCCGCGCTGGTGCCACAACGACTCAACCTCATTCGACGAGGAACTGATGCAGAACGTGACTGCCGTGACCGATGCTTCCTTCGAGAGCGACGTCCTCAAGGCCGACGCTCCCGTGCTGGTGGACTTCTGGGCCCCATGGTGCGGGCCGTGCCGGATGGTCGGACCCGTGATGGAAAAGGTCGCCGAGCAGTACGCGGGCCGCGTGCGGGTCGTGAAACTCAACGTGGACGAGAACCAGAGGACCTCGATGGCCTACGGGATCCGCAGCATCCCCACCGTCGCGCTGTTCAAGGGCGGCGAGGTGGTGGACGGCGTGCTGGGCGCGGCTCCCCTGCCCTTCTTCACCGAGATGCTCGACAAGCACCTGACGCCCGCCGGCGCGCAGCCGGCCGACGCGCAATCCGCGGCGCAGGCATGAAGCCGATCACCGTGACCTGGGACGGCGGGGTCCACTTCACCGCCGACATCCGCGGCCACAAGGTGGCCGTGGACCAGCCGCCCCAGGGCGGCGGGACGGACAGCGCCCCCATGCCGCTCGAGCTGGTGCCCGCCGCACTGGGCACCTGCGTCGCCCTGTTCGTGCAGCAGTTCCTGGTGACGCGCGGCCTCGACGCCACCGGCATGGAGGTGCAGGTCTTCACCGCGCCCGCACCGAATCCGCACCGCATCGGGACGTTCGAAGTCGCGGTCTCGGTGCCCAGGGGCATCCCGGAGAAGTACCGGGACGCCGTGAAGCGCGTGGCCGAATCGTGCACCGTGCACCACACCCTCACGCACCAGCCGGACATCGCCGTGGAGATTCTCGAAACCCCGGTGACCGCCTAGTCCCATCCTCGCTGCCGGGCCGGCGGGCAGCCGTCCGCCGGCCCCATGTCATCTCGTTCCATCACAACGACTTACAACGTAGCGGCGGGATACCCGAATTCCGGAACGCATCTTGCGGAACTGGGTGTGGGACGAAGTACACCCACCAACCAGGTCTGTGCGCGGACCATAGGCGCCGGACACGGAGATCGAAATGGGCAGAGCGAAGATCACCATCGACGGCAACGAGGCAGCCAGTCGCGTCGCCTATCAACTCAACGAGGTCATCGCGATCTACCCGATCACGCCCTCCTCCCCGATGGGCGAGTGGTCGGACCAGTGGGCGTCGGAGAAGAAGCCCAACCTGTGGGGCACGGTGCCCACGGTGGTCGAGATGCAGAGCGAGGGCGGCGCGGCCGGTGCGGTGCATGGCGCGCTGCAGGCGGGAGCGCTGACGGCGACGTTCACGTCGTCGCAGGGCCTGCTGCTGATGATCCCGAACATGTACAAGATCGCCGGGGAGCTGACGCCGGCGGTCTTCCACGTGGCCGCGCGGGCGGTGGCGGCGCAGGCGCTCTCCATCTTCGGCGACCACAGCGACGTGATGGCGGTCCGCTCGACGGGCTGGGCGCTCCTCGCCTCGAACTCGGTGCAGGAGGTGACGGACCTGGCGGCCATCGCGCAGGCGGCCTCGCTCGAGTCGCGCATCCCGTTCCTTCATTTCTTCGACGGGTTCCGCACCTCGCACGAAGTCGCCAAGATCGAGGAGCTGACCCAGGACGACCTGCGGGCCCTCATCGACGAGGAGTCGGTGCGCGCGCACCGGGCCCGGGCGCTGTCGCCGGACCACCCGGTGATCCGGGGCACGGCGCAGAACCCCGACGTCTTCTTCCAGGCGCGTGAGAGCGTCAATCCGTACTACCTCGAGTGCCCCGCCGTCGTGCAGCGCGTGATGGACCGCTTCGCGAAGGTGGTCGGGCGCGCCTATCACCTGTTCGACTACGTGGGCGCTCCCGACGCCGAGCGGGTCATCGTCATGATGGGCTCGGGCGCCGGGGCGGCCGAAGAGGCCGTCCGGTATCTGAACGACAAGGGCGAGAAGGTCGGGGTCCTGAAGGTCCGGCTGTTCCGGCCCTTCTCGGTCCAGCACTTCGTCGCCGCCCTGCCCTCGACGGTCGAGACGATTGTGGTCCTCGATCGCACCAAGGAGCCGGGGGGCGCCGGCGAGCCGCTCTACCAGGACGCGGTGACGGCGCTGAGCGAGGCGATGGCCGGCGCGGTACCGCCGCTGCCGACCTTCCCGCGGGTGATCGGCGGCCGCTACGGCCTCTCCTCCAAGGAGTTCACGCCGGCGATGGTCAAGGCCGTGCTGGACGAGGCGGCGGCGTCGCAGCCCAAGAACCACTTCACGATCGGCATCGACGACGACGTCACCCGGACGAGCCTGGTGTGGGACCCGTCGTTCTCCACGGAGCACCCGGACACGGTGCGGGCCATGTTCTACGGGCTCGGGGCCGACGGGACCGTGAGCGCGAACAAGAACTCGATCAAGATCATCGGCGAAGGGACGGACAACTACGCGCAGGGCTACTTCGTCTACGACTCGAAGAAGTCGGGGACGATGACGACCTCGCACCTGCGGTTCGGCAAGCGCCCGATCACCTCCAGCTATTTGATCGACCGCGCCAGCTTCGTCGCCATCCACAACTTCACCTTCCTGGAGCGGTACGACCTGCTGGCGCCGGCCGACAAGGGCGCCACGGTCCTGCTCAACAGCCCGTTCGGGCCCGACGAGGTGTGGAACCGGCTGCCGGCGACCGCGCAGCGCGACATTGTCGAGAAGCAGCTGAAGCTGTACGTGATCGACGGCTTCAAGGTCGCGGCCGACGCGGGCCTCGGCACCCGCATCAGCACGGTGATGCAGACCTGCTTCTTCGCGATCAGCAAGGTGATCCCGGCCGACCAAGCGATCGCGGCGATCAAGGAAGCGATCGAGCACACCTACGGGCGGAAGGGCGAGGCGGTCGTCAAGAAGAACTTCGCCGCGGTGGATGCGGCGCTGGCCCAGCTGCACGAGGTGAAGGTGCCGGCCGCGGTGACGAGCGGGTTCGACATCCGCCCGCCGGTCCCCGCCGAGGCGCCGCCGTTCGTCCAGAAGGTGACCGCCGAGATCATCGCGGGGCGCGGCAACCAGCTCCCGGTGAGCGCCATGCCGGACGACGGGACGTATCCCAGCGCGACGACGCAATGGGAGCGGCGCAACATCGCGCTGGAGATCCCGGTGCTCGACGAGGCGCTGTGCATCCAGTGCGGCAAGTGCGTGCTGGTTTGCCCGCACGCCGCGATCCGGGCGAAGGTCGTGGACGCGGGCGCCCTCGCCGGCGCGCCGCCCACGCTGAAGTCGATGGCGGCCCGGTGGCGCGAGTTCAAGGACCGCCGCTACGTCCTGCAGGTCGCGCCCGAGGACTGCACCGGGTGCGAGCTGTGCGTGATGGTCTGCCCGGCGAAGAGCAAGACCGACCCGGCGCACAAGGCGCTCGACATGCAGCCGCAGCTCCCGCTCCGCGAGCCGGAGCGCGTCAACTGGAGTTTCTTCCTGTCGCTGCCGGAGACCGACCGGACGATGCTCCGCCCCGACCAGGTCAAGGACGTGCAGCTGTTCCGGCCGCTGTTCGAGTTCTCCGGCGCCTGCTCCGGGTGCGGCGAGACGCCGTACCTGAAGCTGATGAGCCAGCTGTTCGGCGACCGCGCCATCGTGGCGAACGCCACGGGGTGCTCGTCCATCTACGGCGGCAACCTCCCGACCACGCCGTGGGCGGTGAACGCCGATGGCCGCGGCCCGGCGTGGTCGAACTCGCTGTTCGAGGACAACGCCGAATTCGGCATGGGGATGCGGCTCTCGCTCGACAAGCAGGCGGCGTTCGCGCGCGAGCTGGTGACGCGGCTCGGCCCGCGCCTGGAGCAGGGCCTGGCCGAGGAGCTGGTCGCGGCCGACCAGACCACCGAGGCGGGCATCGCGGCCCAGCGAGTGCGCGTGGACCGGCTCAAGGCGCAGCTGGCGCGGCTCCCGGATCCGGAGGCGCGACGCCTGGAGTCCCTCGCCGACGCCCTCGTCAAGAAGAGCGTCTGGATCGTGGGCGGCGACGGGTGGGCCTACGACATCGGCTACGGCGGCCTCGACCACGTGCTGAACTCGGGCCGCAACGTCAACGTGCTGGTGCTCGACTCGGAGGTGTATTCGAACACCGGCGGCCAGGCCTCGAAGGCGACGCCGCGCGGCGCCGTGGCCAAGTTCGCCGCGGGCGGCAAGCCGGTCGCCAAGAAGGACCTCACGCTGATGGCGATGTCGGTCGGCAGCGTGTACGTGGCGCGCGTCGCGTTCGGCGCCGACGACAGCCAGCTCGTCAAGGCGATGCTGGAGGCCGACGCCTACGACGGCCCCTCGATCATCGTGGCCTACAGCCACTGCATCGAGCAGGGCTACGACATGATCAACGGGCTCGAGCAGCAGAAGAACGCGGTGAAGTCGGGCCACTGGCCGCTGTTCCGGTACAACCCGATGCGCGCGCTCGAGGGGAAGAACCCGCTGCAGCTCGACTCCAAGGCGCCCTCGATCCCGATCACGGAGTACATGAAGGGCGAGACGCGCTTCACCCGCCTGAAGGCGAGCGACGCGGAGGCCTTCAAGGCCCTCGGCGAGCTGGCCCAGCAGGACGTCGCGGCCCGGTGGCGGCTGTACGAGCACATGGCGGCGATGGCTATCAACGGCAGCAAGAAAGAGTGAGAAGTGAGAAGAGAGACGTGAGAAGGCGAAGTGAGAGGTGAGAAGACGAAGTGAGAAGCGAAGGCGTGAGAGGCCGAAACCCAGCTTCTCACGCCTTTGCTTCTCACTCAGACTCCTTACTTCTCACTTCGCCCTCTCACCCCTCACGCCTCACTCCTCACTTCTTCACGCAACCCCTCACGCTTGCATGGTCTTCAAGAAGCTCATATCATGCCCCTTGGCCTTGAGCATCGCCTCGAGGCCCGACTTGTCCGCGCACTTCATGTAGGCCTCGGCCGGCTCGACGAGCTTCTTCTCGACGACCTCCATCAGCGCGTCGTTGAGCGTGATCATCCCCATCTTCTTGTTGGTCTGGATCATCGAGGGGATCTGGAAGGTCTTGCCCTCGCGGATGAGGTTCGCGATGGCCGGGATCGCCAGCAGGATCTCGCGGACCGCCACGCGGCCCCCGCCGATCTTCTTGCAGAGGATCTGGGCGACCACGCCCTTGAGCGACTCCGAGAGCATCACGCGGATCTGGCTCTGCCGGTCGGCCGGGAACTGGTCGATGATCCGGTCCACCGTCGAGGCGGCCGTCGTCGTGTGCAGCGTCCCGAACACGAGGTGGCCGGTTTCCGCCGTCTCGATCGCGATGGCGACGGTCTCGAGGTCGCGCATCTCGCCCACCAGCACGATGTCCGGGTCCTCGCGCAGCGCGGCCCGCAGCGCACGCTTGAACGAGTCCGTGTGCAGCGCCACCTGCCGCTGCGTGATGACGCAGCTCTTGTTGGGGTGCACGAACTCGATCGGGTCCTCGATCGTGATGATGTGGTCGGTTCTCTTGCGATTGATGAGATCGATCATCGCCGCCAGGGTCGTGGACTTGCCCGACCCCGTCGGTCCCGTCACGAGGACCAGCCCCTTGGTGAGGAAGCAGAGCTTCTGGACCTCCTCCGAGATGTTCAGCTCCTCCGCCGTCTGGACCTTGGTCGGGATGACGCGGAAGACGGCGGCCGGCCCCTTCCGGTCCCGCAGCACGTTGCACCGGAACCGCGCCAGGTCGAGGATCTCGTACGCGAAGTCGGTGTCGTTGGTCTCGCCGAACTCCTTCTTGTTGCGGTCCGGCATGATCGAGAAGAGCAGCGCCTCCATCTCCTCGATGGAGAGCTGCGGCTTCCCTTCCAGGCGCTGCATCTCGCCCTGTTTCCGGATGATGGCCGGCTCGCCGACGCGGAGGTGCAGGTCGGAGGAGCCCGACGAGACCAGCGTGCGGAGATACTCCTGGATGCGCTCCTCGGCAGCCGAAGCGGCCTCCGAGGCCGCGGCGGTCGGCGGCGGGCGCCGCGGCGCCGGCGCCGCGGCCTCCGCCGCGGGCACCCGCGCCTCCATCGGCATCGAGACGGCGGCGCTGGAACGGCGGGGCCTGGCGGGGCCGATCGTGACCGTCACGTCGTCCCCGGCGTGGAGGATCTCGACGTCCACCCGCTTGCCCTCCACCGCGTAGCCGAACGCCATCCGCGACTCGGCGTCGAGATGGTCCTTCATCCCGTCGGGCGCGATCTCGCGCAGCAGCGCCATGATCTTCGGCTTGGTGAGGACATCCTTGGTGACCGGGCGCTCCGCCCCCTCCACCTCCAGCACGACCGCGGCACCGCTGGCCAGGCGCATCCCCGACGCGCCCTGCTGGAACATCACCTGGATGAACTTGTCGAGTGTGGCCATCCCTGGTCCCTAGCTCTCCATCCTCAAGGTTTGACGGGTGTCGGGCCCGCGGGCTTGACCGCGCCCGCGGCCGGAGGTGCGGGCGCTCTGGGCGCCGGCGGCGCGCCGCCGGCGGGTGGGGCCGTCGCCGGTCGCGGCTGAGGCGCGGGCGCAGGCCTGGGCGCGGGGGCAGGCGAGACCTTCGGTGCCGGCGCCGGGGCGGCCTTCGGCTGAGCTGCGGCCGGCGCCGCAGCCGCCGCCTTTGGGGCCGTCGCGGCCAGCTTCGCCGCCTCCTTCGCCTCTTCCTCCATGACCCGGTGCTTGACCGCTTCGGCCTGGGCCTTCGCCGCCTTCTGCGCCTGGAACTCCTTCTCCCGCTTCTCGCCTTCGTCGGCCTGGATCGTCCCCTTGATCGTCCGCTCGATCAGGGCCCGGAGCGACACGACCCCGTCGCGCAGCATCCGGGCCTTCATCATCGGACTGCCGCCCCGCGAGGCGGCCACGCTCAGCTGCCCTGCCGAGTCCGCGATGAAGCCGACGTTCCGCATCATCGCCTTCTGCCTGAGCTGCGCCAGCTCCCGCGACAGCAGGCTCGAGTACTGGTCCGGGTTGGATTTCGCGGCCGCGTACTGCTCCACCAGGCTCGCGAAGTGGTCCATTTCCCTGAGCAGCGCGTCGAGGTAATCGACCAGTTCCTGGTTCTTCGCCGTCAGCTTCTGCGCCATGATCCCTCCGCCTCCTGCGACCTGTATTCTACCGCACCGGCCTCACACCGTAAGCACCAGCTTCCCGAACGAGGCGTTGTCTTCCAGCCGCCGGTGAGCGTCGGCCGCTTCGGACAGGGCGTACGTGCGGTCCAGGATGGGCTGCACCATGCCCGCCTCCAGGAGCGGCAGGATGTCCTGCACGAACGCGGTCGTGACGGCGATCTTTTCGTTCAGGGTGCGGGCGCGCAGGACGGTGCCGACGATCGTCAGCCGTTTGCTGAGCACCGCGCCGAGGTCGATTGGGGCGCTCCGTCCTCCCGTGAGACCCACGACGATCATCCTCCCGGCGCGCGCCAGAACCTGGATGTTCCCCGCCAGCACCGGCCCGCCGACCAGGTCGAGGATGACGTCCACGCCCGCGCCATCTGTCTTCTCCCGGACGACCTCGACGAAATCCTCGCGGGAGGTGTCGATGGCGACTTCCAGCCCCAGCTTGGCCGCTCGCTCGAGCTTCGCCGCCGAGCGCGACGTGCCGAACGTACGGGCGTGGATCGATGTGGCGAGCTGGAGTGCGGCCGTGCCGACGCCGCTCCCGACCGCGTGGATCAGGACCCGCTCGCCCGCCCGCAGGAGCATCTGGCGCAGGAGCGCGTCGTACGCGGTGATGAACACCTCGGGCACGGCGGCCGCCTGCTCGAACGACCACGCCGGGGGGACGCGCATCGCCACCGCCTCGTGGGTGGTGACGAGCTCGGCGCAGGCTCCGCCCGGGACGAGCCCCATCACCCGGTCTCCCACCTTCCACCCCCGCGCGCCCATGCCGAGCGCCGCCACCTCGCCCGCGTACTCGAGCCCGGGGATGTTCGCCGGCGCGCCGAACGGCGCCGGATACTGGCCCATGCGCTGGAGCAGGTCGGCGCGGTTGACCCCGGCGGCCCGCACGCGCACGAGGATCTCCCCGGTCGCGGGCTCCGGCGCCGGCACCTCCTGCACCTGGAGCACCTCCGGCCCGCCGGCCTTCGTGATGACGACGGCCTTCACGGCGTCGCCCGGGCGCGCAGCACCGGCTCCCGCTCAGTCACTTGCGAAGTGCCTCGGTAAGGACTCTCCCGTCCAGCTTCTCGAGCGGCGCTACCCCCAGCATCGACGCCAGCGTCGGCGCGATGTCCGCCACCTGCACCCGTCCCGTGTATCGCCCCGGCTGCACGCCCGCGCCGGCGATGATCAGCGCCACGTGCGTGTCGTCCTCCGACGGCTGACCATGCTCGGCGGTCAGCACCGGCCCCCAGACGTCATGGGGCTGCAGCGTCACCACCAGCTCGACACCCATATCGGGCGGGATGGCGTTGAGCCAGCGCCGGGCGATGGCGTCCCGCGCCGTGTCCGCCGCAGCGAGGCTGCGCGGCGTATCCACGCGCAGCACCCCCGGAGCCGCGCGGATCCGCGCCGAGAGGTCCGACACGACGTTGTCCACGTTGATCTGGTTGGCTTCGAGCCGTCGCCGGTCCATCACCAGCATGCCGAGGTTGAACCATCGCATCCACGTGCCCGGTCCCGCGCGTGCGACCAGCGTCACCTCCGCTTCGCTGAGTATGTCGCTGATGTTGACCTCCGTCGCGGCCGTATCGCCGTGCGTACGCGACCACCGCGGGTACGACGTGACGCCGTGGTCCGCGGTCAGCGAGACGATGACGCGCTGCGGGTCGCGCAGGCGGAACAGCGAATCGAGGAACTGGCCCAGGTACCGATCGAGACGAAGGACCTGGTCGTGGATCTCGCGCGAATCGGGCCCGAAGGCGTGGCCGATGGCGTCGGTGGACGAAAGGCTGACCGCCAGGAGATCGGGCGCCGGCCCCCTGCCAAGCCGGAGCCGGTTCAGGCCGTCCAGCGCCAGAGCCAGCGTCAGCGAGTCCATGAACGGCGTGGCTACGACCGGGTACGTGCCGTCCCGGCTCCCCCGAAGCACGTGCGGGAAGGTGATGTCGCGCCCCAGGTGCGGGTTCGGCGCGCTGTCGGGCTCCGCGTATTCCCTGGCGGGGAGGAGCGGGTCCCACTCGCGCAGTGAGGCCACCGCGTCCGCCAGGTCGAGGTTGAAGCCCCTGACCCAGTCGGGGAGCGAGCTTGCGTAGTAGCGGCTCGTGGTGAACTGCCCACCCTGGTACCAGTACACCTGCTGGCGTGCCTTGCCGAGCTGGAGGATGGCGGCGCGGTCCTTCCGGCTGACTGAAAGTGCGCGGGCGTCGTGGTAGCGGGCCGCGATCCAGTCGAACAGCTCCGTCCCACGGAAGCGCCACGGCGACGCCCCCGGGCCGTTGACACTCACCAGACGCCCGTCCGCCGAGCTGTCCTGTACCCCCAGGTCGTTGTCCACGATGCCGGTGGAGTGCGGGTTGCGCCCGGAGAGCACCGTCGCGTGACCCGGCGCCGTCTCCGTCATCGCGTGGTCCTGGTAGGCGTCCGAGAAGACCGCGCCGTGTTGAAGCAGCCACGCCAGCCCGCCGGTGAGCTGCGACCGCCACCGGTCGAGATAGTCGGCGCGGAACTGATCCACCGTGATGTGAACGACGAGCGTGGGTGTGGGGGTGGGGGTGGGGGTGGCGGTGGGGCTCGGCTGCGGTCCCGGGACCTGCAGGGCGGCGGCCGCCAGCATCAGCATCGCGTTGAGCAACGAACGTCTCCGGTCAGCGGTACCACGGGAATATGCGCGCGCGGTGCCGGGCGCGCGACGCTAGAGCCAGCGGAAGATCCTGAGGGCGATCACGAACGAGACCACGCCCCACGCGGCGCAGATCGCGGCCGGGCCGGCCACCGCCGACAGCGAGGCGCCGTCGAGCATCACGGCCCGCAGCGCGTCGTTCAAGGCCGTGAGCGGCAGCGCCTTGATGAACGGCTGCATCGCGGCCGGGAAGTTCGCCGAGGAGAAGAAGACGCCGGACAGGATCCACATCGGCATCATGATGAGGTTCATCAGCCCGTTGGCGGTCTCGGTGGTCCGCGCGCGGCTGGCCGTCAGGAGGCCGATGCCGGCGAAGCACATCGCGCCGATCAGGGCCAGCAGGAGGAAGGTCGCGACCGATCCCCGCATCGGGACGCCGAAAGCCAGCATCCCGAAGCCGATCAGCAGCACCACCTCGGGACCGAGCATCGTGAGGCGCGCCGCGATGAACGAGAGGAGGTAGTGGCTCTTCCGCATCGGCGACGCGAGGAGCCGCTTCATCAGCTTCTTCTTCCGCGCGTCCACCACCGCGTAGCCGAGTCCCCACATCCCCGTGCCCATCAGGTTGAGCCCCAGCAGCCCGGGAACGAGGAAGTCGATGTAGCGCGAGCCCCTCGCCATCACCTTCTGCTCCGCCACCGGGCGCGCGTCCCGCCGCCCGAGGGCACGCTGCAGCGCGTCGTCGGTCGCGAGCCGCGCCATCCGGCTCTCGGTCCGCGTGGAGTCGTAGCGGTACAGGATCGTGTCGCCGGGGACGACCACGACGGCGACGCGCCCCTTCCGCAGCTGGTCCGCGGCATCTGCGGGCGCGAGCACGACCGGCCGGAGCAAGCGCGTTTGCGCGAGGAGCGCGGCCACCGAGTCCGCGTGCGCTCCCGCCTCCACGCCGACGCGGATCACGTCGGCCGGCCGGTTGCGGAACGCCAGGCCGAGGGCCACCGCGAGCAGCAGCGGGAACCCGAAGACCCAGAACAGCACTTCCGGCTGCCGGAGCTGCTCCCGGAACCGCGCCAGCGTCAGCTGCGCGAACGGATGATGGGCCTTCACTCGTCCCTCAGATGCCGGCCCGTCAGGCTGAGGAACAGGTCCTCGAGCGTGGCGTGGTGCGTGACCAGCTCCGTCATCCCGACCCCGCGCCGCTCCAGCTCGAGCATCAGGGCCGGCACCGCCCGGTGCGCCTCCGTGACCGTGAGGCTGAAGCGCGGACCGTCCCGCCGCGCCGCCTTGACCCCGGGCAGTGCGGCGAGCACGGACTCCGGCAGCGGCTCGGTCCCTCCGTCGGCGAGGGAGAACTCGACGATGTGGTCGGCGCCGAGCGAGGCGATCAGCTCGCGCGGCGACCCGAGCGCGATGACCTTGCCGTGGTCCATCACGGCGACCCGGTCGCACAGCCGCTCCGCCTCTTCCATGTAGTGCGTGGTCAGGACCACCGTGCCGCCCCCGCGCTTGAACGAGGCCACGATCTCCCACAGC
>Ga0335085_10013450_pt1 | contig 12002 bp, 8 predicted proteins | sample Lox_Sample_45_FD_206712 | JGI IMG/M metagenome (GOLD analysis project Ga0335085, IMG submission 206712) | Soil microbial communities from Loxahatchee National Wildlife Refuge, Florida, United States - Lox_Sample_4.5 | ecosystem: Environmental > Terrestrial > Soil > Wetlands | place: USA: Florida...
CACTTCGGCGGAACCGTACTCGAAAACAACAACACCTACACCGAGTACACGGTGGCGGCAGCCGCCATCACCAGCCCCACAAGCGGGAGCACGTTGACCGGGGCATCGACAACCTTCACCTGGTCGGCAGGCAGCGGCGGAGTGACCGCAATCTACCTCCACGTTGGCACGACCCCCGGCGCCGCCGATCTGGTTAACATCGGTCCTCTGAGCGGCACCTCAGCGACCGTGAATCTGCCCACCAATGGAGCCACGATTTACGTGCAGCTGGAGACTCATTTCGGCTCAACAATAGTTGAGAACAACAACACCTACACCGAGTTCATGCAAGCTGCCGCCGCGATCGTCAGCCCCGCAAGCGGCAGCACGTTGACCGGGGCATCGACAACCTTCACCTGGTCGGCAGGCAGCGGCGGAGTGACCGGAATCTACCTCCACGTTGGCACGACCCCCGGCGCCGCCGATCTGGTCAACATTGGTCCTCTGAGCGGCACCTCAGTGACCGTGAATCTGCCCACCAATGGAGCCACGATTTACGTGCAGCTTGAGACTCACCTGGGCGGAACCGTACTCGAAAACAACAACACCTACACCGAGTACACGGTGGCGGCAGCCGCCATCACCAGCCCCACAAGCGGGAGCACGTTGACCGGGGCATCGACGACCTTCACCTGGTCGGCAGGCAGCGGCGGAGTGACCGGAATCTACCTCCACGTTGGCACGACACCCGGCGCCGCCGATTTGGTCAACATCGGTCCTTTGAGCGGCACCTCAGCGACCGTGAATCTTCCCACCAATGGAGCCACGATATACGTGCAGCTGGAGACTCACCTGGGCGGAACCGTACTCGAAAACAACAATACCTACACCGAAGCCTCGCAATAGCGTCGCGGCCAACCCAGTTTGGATAGACTCGCCGTTCCCTCCAGATTCCCGGGCGCAAGATACGTGTGGTGAGCTGGACTTTTTCGGCCCTTGAGCGTCGTTGACGCGAAAAACCCAGACGGTGGGCTCTGCCGCTCAATTAGTGCCCGAAAATCCACAATATCGGGCCAAACTCGCTCGAAATACTCCGGAAAGCTCGTTCCACACCCAGAATGACTCAATATAATAGGCCCAAAGCAGGCGAAGTAGACGCGGATCTGGTGGACTCGATAGGCGAGGCAATTTCTCATGTCCCGAGGCAGAAAATGTCTCACATCGGGGCTCGTGCGGATTCAAGCGTCCTTTAAATTAAATTGTTTCAAATGAAAACGTTATAGAAAGATCAGCGGACTCAAAGTTGTCAAGCATTTGTCATACATTATTCTTGCTTCCATCCTGTCCGCCGTGCTATTTCTTGGTCATTCTGAACTTCGGATCGAAGCGAAGAACGGAGCTTGGCGTTCTTGCCAGCGTGTGTGGGATCGCCATGCCACGACTATCCATAAAAGTGTGTTTGGTTCGTTAAGGAATTACCGATTTGTCTGGGACTGAGAGGGGCGAAGCCTTCTCTAAACTCAACCTGAGTCCCGACTTCTTAAAAGGCCGACGTATTTTCATTCCCTCCCCGCCATTTCAATGACAGCCGAGATTAAACGGGACTGATTCGCAGCTCAAACCTGGCTCAGGGGTTAACTATGGCAGTTCTGAAGCCTCGCTCACGTAAGGTAAGCGTCCGTCTTTCCGAAGAGGAGTACGTAGCTCTCAGGCGTGTCTGCTCGTTGACGAGCGCACGCAGCGTATCCGACCTTACCCGGGAGGCGGTACGCGCCGTTGTGAAAGACGTGAGTCGGGAAGATCAGCTTGGGCGCCACCTCGACGAGTTTCGTACCGGCATGAAGAACCTGGAAAAAAAGGTCGAGCAATTGGAGGCGAAGATTGCGACCTTCGAGGACGAGAGTGCCTAGTGATCGATTTCGGCCGATGCAGCTGAGACAGACCTTGCCCTCGCTGTCTTCCTCCATGTGCAAGGACGCGGAGACTAAACGCGAACTGCTTTTCTCTCTCACCTCAAAGATTGCCATGGGACGGCCGGGCTGGAAATCAGTCGTTGAGCTCGCAGAAGGCGGCGAGCTCTAAGCGCGAACCTGTAAGAACAAACCGAAGCCTGAGAAGGTAGCGAATTGCAAAAAGTATTCAACTTCATTCGAAGCATGGCTGAATTAGAGCCGCATTGGACCCGCATCCGCAGTCTCCTGGTCACGTTTGGGTTGGCGATATTGGTTTGTGGTGTGTTCGCTGTCCAGCGCGGACACGCGCAGGACACCGAACAGAACTGCGGCCCCGAGGGCTCGCCTGAAGCGTGTGCGCCAAACGACGCGGCGCAAGGACCCTATGCGGGCCAGGCACAAGGGCCCTCCGGCGGCGAGGCTGAAACACCGTCTGCCAGTGAACCCGAAGCACCAACCGCTGGGGACAACGCGCAAAGAGCGAGCCAGAACTGTAGTTCTGGCCAGGGTTCGTCTGACGCATGCGGCCCGAACGGAGAGGCCCAGACGCCATCAGCCAATGGCGGTGGCACGCAAAGCGGGAATCAGAATTGTGACGCAGAAAGTTCTCCGGGAGCTTGTTCCGCGAACAGTGAGGCTCAAACGCCCAATGCTTCCGGCCGAGGCGCGGCCGGGGAGAACGGCACTCCGGGAACGGGGTACGGCGTCGACGTCGAGAGTTGTCTTCAAACTTGTGCCGATAGCGGCGATGTTGCGAGTTGCGTTCAAAACTGCGCGCAAATCAGCCAGAGCAAGGTTCCTGTTAAGAACGGCGGTGCCCGGGCGCCTTCTCCAAACAATTCCCAGCAAACGACGGGCGCCCACGCCTCGCCTCGGGGACAGGTTCCCCAGATGCGTCCAGGCGAATCGCACACGATACAAGAGCAGGTGCCTTACAGGAATCTGCCCTCGCTGGATGATCTCTACACCCAGATTCCATTGGCCGGTGGCAAGCTGCAGCGCTTTGGCAGCAGCGCTTTTGTAACTGGCACTGGGAATGCGAACGAACTACCGATGGATCTGCCTGCCGGTCCCGACTATGTTCTTGGTCCCGGCGATGCTCTGATTGTGAACATGTGGGGCGGCCAGTCAAGCCGTCTGAACAGAACGATCGACCGCCAAGGCCAGATTGAACTCCCTGAAGCGGGCACAATCATGATCAATGGAATGACGATCGCCGAAGCGCAGAACGCCATCCAGCAGGCCCTCAGCGCGCAGTTTCATGATGAACACGTAGAGATCTCTCTCGGCCGCCTGCGCACGGTGCGCGTTTATGTCGTGGGAGATGTGCAGCGCCCCGGTGCTTATGACGTGAGTTCGTTATCGACCCCGTTAAGCGCGCTTTACGCCGCCGGTGGCCCTACGAGTCGAGGATCGCTTCGTATCCTGCGCCAATATCGCGGTGAGCATCTTGTTCGCGAGATTGACTTGTACGACTTTCTTTTGAAGGGTGTCCGCTCAGATGTCGAACGGCTTCTGCCCGGCGATACTCTGCTGGTTCCAACGGTCGGTCCCCAGGTCACCGTGGAAGGGATGGTGCATCGCCCTGCGATCTATGAACTCAACGGTGAGAAAACGTTGGATCAGGTGATTGAACTTGCCGGCGGTGTTCTGCGTACCGCGAGCCTGAAACAGATTAATGTTGCGCGAATAGTGGCCCACGAAAGCCGCACAATGGTGAGCCTGCAACTCCCCGACGATCCGGCGGACGCTGCAAAGAAACTGGCAGATTTTCCGGTGCAGGGTGGTGATGACGTCGTCATCTCGCAGATTCTGCCCTACAATCAGGACGCGGTCTATCTTGAAGGGCATGTCTATCGTCCTGGTAAGTACCCCTACAAAGATGGAATGACGATTACCGATTTACTGCATTCGTATCAGGACGTGATGCCGGAGCCATCCGATCATGCGGAACTGGTTCGACTTCAGCCACCCGATTTCCGGCCCGAGATCGTAAATTTCAACCTGCGCGACGCGCTGATTGGCAATGACTCATTTCCCTTGGAGCCCTTCGATCTGATTCATGTCTACGGCCGCTATGAAGTCGACCCCCCGATGGTTTCGATTAAAGGAGAGGTCCTTCGTCCCGGTATATACCCCATGTCCCAGGGTATGACGGTAGCCGGATTGGTGAGCTTGGCGGGCGGGTTTACCCGCAGCGCCTATCGGGATGAGGCCGGCCTTTCGAGTTATGAAGTGCAGAACGGCCAGCGGGTGCTGGTGACACATACCACTGTAGCTATCGGGAAGGCGCTGGACGGAGACAAGAGTGCCGATGTGGCCCTTAGCCCGGGAGACGTCGTGAGCATTCAGCAACTGGCCGGCTGGCAGGATATCGGCTCGTCAGTAACGATCAGAGGGGAAGTTGAACATGCTGGCAGTTATCCGATTCAAACGGGAGAGCGCCTTAGTTCTGTGTTAAAGCGCGCGGGAGGATTCCGGACGGACGCATATCCGCCCGCTGCCGTGCTGGAGCGAGCCCAGGTTCGACTGCTGGCAGAGCAGGCGCGTCAGCAGATGATTCGACAAGTCGAGGATACGCCCGCCCAGGTCCGGCAAGGCACGCTCGGTTCACAATCAACGACAACCATCCAGCAGTCGCTCGAGGCCCAGCGACAGGAGATTCTCGCAAGTCTTCGTAGTCATCCCTCCAGTGGCCGGCTGATCATCAATATCTCTGCGGATATTAGCCGATGGGAAAATACGCCGGAAGACATTGAGATGCGCGCCGGCGATACTCTTTTCATACCCAAGCGGCCAAATTTCGTCGTAGTAAGTGGCCAGGTGTATAACCCCGCCGCAGTAAGCTACGTTCCGGGACGAGATCTTATCTGGTATCTACGAAAGGCTGGCGGTGCTACCCCTAACGGCGACAAGAAACAGATCTACGTGCTTCATGCCGATGGATCTGTAGTGCCCCGCAGCAGTGGCTGGTTAAGTAATAACTTCATGGACCTTCGCATGCGGCCCGGAGATACGATCTTTGTTCCTGAAAAGGTTGTCGGCGCATCGACGGTTTGGCAAAACATAGCAGCCGTGGCGCAGGCCATGTCGGCGGCTGCACTACCGATCGCCGTTTCAGGAATCTACTGATCGTTGCTTGGGGATTCCTCAATCTGTCTGAATCGCGCGGTCAAACGATGAGCAATTGCTTCGGAGGCGAACAGGTCATCACGACGAAGTTGAGTCGGTGACTTTGTCGGAGGTCCCCGAGAGTGGGTTTCAAATGGATGATTATCAGAGCACAACAGAAATTCCCGAGCTTCCCGCAGAGACGGATGAAGTCGAACCCGTCGGCGATGAAGAATCTGGCGAAGGTCTGAGCGTAAGAATCGCGGATTTCGCGCGGATATGCTGGCTGAACCGGAAGATGGTTTTCGGCATTGTCGGCGCCGGCATCGTGGTCTCGGTGCTATTTGCCCTCTCCCTGCCCAACAACTACGTTTCGACGACAACGCTCATGCCTCCCGACAATAGCTCACCCTATTCCAGCATCATGAGCCTGGTATCGCCTGGCAGCGCAGCGGCTCAACTTGGCGGTGAGGCGCTTGGGCTGAGTACTCCCGGGGACTTGTTCATTAGTATTTTGAAAAGCCGCAACGTTGAGGATGGGTTGATTCACGGCCTGGACCTTTCTGGCCACTACAAGTCGCACGACATAGAAGATGCCCGCAAGTCATTGGAGGGTGCCACAAAGATCGATGATGACCGCACGAGTGGAGTTATTACGATTAGCGTCACGGATACGAATCCAGTGATGGCTTCGCGGATCGCGAGCCGGTACGTAGAGGAACTGAATCGCGTTGTGACCGACAACGCCACTTCTGCTGCTCGGCGAGAGAGACTGTTCCTGGAGGAAAGGGTAAAAGAAGTTAAACAAAGTCTCGATGATTCCGCGAAGCAACTTAGCCAGTTTTCCACTAAAAGCGGCGCCATTGATATTTCCTCACAGACGAAATCGATGGTTGAAGAAGGTCTTAGGTTGCAAGCGGAACTCATTGAGGGCCGAAGCCAACTGGCGGCGCTCAAACAGACATACTCTGAAGATAATTCCAGGGTCCGGGCACTGGAAGCGCATAACGCCGAGTTGCAAAGAGAAATTGACAAAATGGGAGGGCTAACTTCGAGTTCCGGGAGTAACACCGGAATGAGCGATTCGACATACCCTACCGCCGACGAATTGCCGGCGTTAGGACTTACCTTTTTCGATCTGGAGAGGAAAGTCCGCGTTGATGAAGCTTTATGGGAGGCCCTCACAAAGCAATACGAAGCCGCTAAGGTGGAAGAGGCCGAAGAGATTCCGACGGTCCAGGTGCTGGACGTGGCCAACGTCCCACTAAGGAAGTCCTCGCCTTCGCGCAGCTTGATCGTCGAGGTGGGTACATTCCTGTCTTTAGTGTTGTCACTTATCGTGATTGCTGTAACGACACTGTGGAAAGATGCGGACCCAGAGGGTGAGCCTAAACGGCTGCTGACTGAAGTTACTGGCTCCGTGATGGATTCCCATCGGTGGTATTGGTCGATGCCGGGAATGAGATGGCTGCGGTCACGTATGACGGGTCAAGCGCAGTCTTGATAGCCCGTTCTGCGTTGCTCGCGGAAAATCGGTTCATAACATTTGATCGTCTGGTAACTGGCCTTCTTTGTCCTCAACCATTACCTGGCTCACGAACGAGTGCCTCTACCTGACAACGTCCATGGGGTCGCCAGAGGCCGGGGAAAACAGAACATCGACTTCAATCCTGACGGGACAGCTAACTGAACAGCATACAGAATCGGCGGCTTAGTCGATCGCTGGGGCAACGGGAGAACTGAGTGGAAAGATATCCAAGTCAAATCGGTGTGGGCGGTTTGGTGGTTTCTGATTTGGAGAAATCGCTGGTTGAGGAGGTTTTGGCCTCTAACCGGTTGACGTACGGCCCGATGACCAAGAGATTCGAGCGGGAGTTCTCCTCGATCCATGGTTGCCGGTTCGGATTGTTTATGAATAGCGGCACGTCGGCTCTTCATATCGCCTTGGCGGGACTCAAAGCTCGCAATGGCTGGAGCAATGGGGACGAAGTGATCGTGCCCGCTGTGACTTTTGTCGCAACCAGCAACATCGTCTTGCACAACGGCATGACGCCGGTATTTGTAGACGTCGAGCAAGGGACGTATAACATCGATCCCGCGAGGATTGAAGAGAAGATTACAAGCCGCACTCGAGCGGTGATTCCCGTGCACCTGCTGGGATTACCTGCAACGATGGGACCGATCCAGGAGTTGGCCAGGAAACATAATCTGTCGATCATTGAGGATTCGTGCGAGACGATGTTCGCCAAGTATATGGGGAATCCAGTTGGCAGCATGGGCGACGTTGGCTGTTTCTCAACCTATGTGGCGCACTTGTTGGTGACGGGTGTCGGCGGCTTCGCCATCACAAATGATACGAATCTGGCGGTCGATATGCGCAGCTTGATGAACCATGGGCGTGACAGCATCTATATAAGCTGTAGCGACGATGAAGGCGCGGGTGGCGACCTGTTGGAAGAGATTATCGATAAGAGATTCTCATTTATCCATGTCGGTCACTCTTTCCGTTGTACGGAGTTGGAGGCGGCGCTCGGCGTGGGGCAATTAGCGCGGGCCAACGAGATTATGGCCCGGCGGAAGAAGATCGCCGATTATTTTACTTCGGAGTTGGCCCAGTACTCCCAGGCACTTCAACTCCCAACATGCCCTCCCGATCGTACCCACAGCTTTATGCTCTATGGATTGGTATTGCGGCACCAGCCCAAAAAGGACCTTGTGAACTTTCTTGAGCGCGCCAATATCGAGACCCGAGATATGCTGCCGCTGACCAATCAGCCGATCTATCAGCGGCTGTTTGGCAAGGAGTTGGAAGATCAGTACCCAGTGGCGAAATGGATCAACAGGTCAGGGTTTTACATCGGTTGCCACTCGTATATGTCGGACGGGGAAGTCGAGTTTGTAACCAAGACCTTTCACCGGTTCTTTTCCCAAAATGGCCACAAAGTTGGATCTGAATCTTAACCCCGGGCGGCTAGCACCCCGTTCCGTCCAAGTTCGGCCTATACAGCACCTATGAAATTGGGATTGGAGCAGTTTAAGAGCGTCGTTAGGGATACGGTTCTTGTTTCGCTCGATCTGCTTTTGATGAACGAACGCGGCGAGGTGCTGGTCGGACGGCGGAGGCATGGGCCGGCTCGCGACTGCATTTTCGTTCCCGGCGGGAGAGTGATGAAGGGCGAGACCCTGTCTGCGGCGCTGCAGCGAGTGGCGAAGAAGGAGACAGGTTTGACCCTGTCGCCGGACGATGTGGTTCTTCAAGGGATTTACGATCACATCTATGCTGACAGTTGCTTCGACGACCCGGCCATATCAACACAATATGTGGTAATTGCATGCCGCTGCCCGGTAATGTCCAGCGCGCCGATCGTCGCGGATCATCAGCACGAAAGCCTCCATTTCATGTCCATTGTCGATCTTATGTCAAACCCAGAGGTTCACTCCTATACGAAAGGCTATTTTCAGAAGAATGCTGAGAATCTTTTTCTCGGCGAAGCGTACGGAGCTGCGTTGGAGATCACCGAATGGTCGGCTATGCGCCGGCCCGATGCCAATCGGGACGCCGGCAGCGCAAAACGATATTGAATTCTTCATGGTTGAAACGAGTGCTTTCATGAATTGGTTGTATGGGGATTGGCCCAGATTGGAGCCGCGGTAATGCCAGAATCGATCGACCTGAAGATGATCTACCGCAAGTTACTTCTCATACGGAGAGTCGAGAGCGAGATCGCGCGGATCTATCCCACCGATAAGATTAAGAGTCCTGTCCACCTGTCAATCGGGCAGGAGGCAGTTTCGGTCGGTGTTTGTTACGCACTTCGAGATGACGATGCCGTCTCGGCAACTTATCGCGGTCACGCGGCGTATCTTGCCAAGGGCGGCAAACTTGCCCCGATGATTGCGGAACTCTTTGGCAAGGCGACAGGCTGCGCCGAAGGCAAGGGCGGCTCGATGCACTTAGTCGGAATGGACAAACACATTCTGGGTTGTTCCGCCGTCGTTGGAACGACGATTCCCCTGGCCGTCGGTTATTCCCTGGCATTCAAACGGAAGGGCACTCGTCGTGTCGTGGCGTCGTTCTTCGGTGACGGTGCGACGGAAGAGGGTGTCTTCTACGAGAGTCTCAATTTCTCGGCGCTACACCGTCTTCCGGTTCTCTTTGTTTGCGAAAACAACGGCTACGCGATCCATAGCCCACTCAAGAAACGATGGGCCACGTCCATGCTTTGCGAGCGCGTTCGCACCTATGGCATCACAGCGATTTCGATAGACACCTCTGACGTATTAGAGATTCAACGGATCGCTTCGGAGGCGATTGAGGGTCTGCGCAAGAATGAAACCGGGCCTGTATTTCTGGAGTGCCACACGTATCGATGGCGCGAGCATGTTGGCCCAAATGAGGATTATCAAGCTGGCTACAGGTCTTTCGAAGAGTTGCAGAAGTGGAAAGCGAGAGATCAAGTGGAAGCGATAGGCGCCCGGCTAAGGCCTGCCGAACGGGATGAGATTGACTCCGAGATCGATGCTGAAATCGCTGCAGCGTTCGACTTTGCAGAAAAGAGCGCATTTCCAAATGCCGAAGAGGTGCTAACGCATGTATACGCCAGCTAACGGTCAGCGCTCAATTCGCTATGTGGATGCGCTACGCGAAGCGACGATGCAGGAGATGGAGCGTGACAGCAACGTCTTCCTCTTCGGTCTGGACGTTGATGACCACAAGGGCATACAAGGTTCAACGCTCGGTCTTCTCGATCGGTTCGGCCCGGAGCGAGTATTCGGCACCCCGCTCTCTGAAGACGCTATGACGGGCGTGGCGATTGGCGCCGCGATGGCGGGCATGCGTCCTATCCATGTTCACATTCGCATGGATTTTATTCTGCTCTGCATGAATCAGCTGATCAACATGGCGGCGAAGGCCCACTATATGTACGGAGGGCAAGTAAAGGTGCCGTTGGTCATTCGCTGCATGATCGGCAAGTCGTGGGGGCAGGGAGCTCAACATAGTCAAGCTTTGCACTCGATGTTTATGCATGTGCCCGGACTTAAGGTCGTCATGCCATCGAACGCATACGATGCGAAGGGCTGCATGATTTCAGCGATACGCGATGACAATCCCGTGATCTTTGTTGAGCACCGATTGCTCTATTCAACTGAATGTTACGTCCCGGAAGCGCCTTATACCGTCGAGTTAGGCCGGGCTCGAGTTTGCGCGAAGGGTACAGACATTACGCTGGTTGGGTTGTCGAATATGGTGCTGGAGTGCCTTCGCGCGCGGGATCTGCTTATGGAAGTTGGCATCCATGCGGAGGTCATCGATCCGATCTCGGTGGCGCCTTTGGATATGGATACGGTGATCGAGTCCGTCAATCGAACAGGGAGACTTTTGGTCGTCGACTGCGCATGGACCAACTGTGGCGCAAGCTCGGAAATACTGGCGCGGATTGCGGAATCCCCTGAATGTTCCGGACCAGTACAGATGGAGCGGATCGGCTTTGCATTTTCACCATGCCCTCCCAGCCCACCTCTTGAGCAGGCGTTCTATCCTGATCCATCGAAGATTGCTGCGAAAGTGCACGCGATGGTTCGTCCCGATGACGGTGCATGGACGCCCGATCCGGAGAAGACAATCTTGTCGCATGAGCTGCAGTTTCGTGGCCCATTTTAGTTAATTGCTACATAAGTGCGCATCTCGCCATTTGATTCCAACTATTCCAGTCAGACGTCATCGCAGGGCGCGAGACGCGTCCGCGGTGGTCTCGAGTCTTGCTCCCTGTGGCGCCCCCAGCCATGATTGATACGCATTCGCCCATAGCTTCACTGAAGCCCGCGATTCAATTGCTCCGGCTCGATGCTGAGTGCGCGCTGAAAGGCCTGTCTTTCGAGGCTCTGCGCGGCAGCAGAGTTCTCATTACAGGCGCGTCTGGTTTTATTGGCTCCCACCTATTAACTTGCCTGCTCCAGATGCAGAAGGCGCTAGGGGGCGACCTATCAATTTATGCGGTAGTTCATCGGAATGTTTCCCCGTGGCTGGCTTCGATGTGTTCTGAGGGGTCGGTTACGTTTTGCAAGGGCAATTTGTCGCAGGTTGACTTTCTTTCATCGCTTCCTCCCGCAGATGTGATCATTCACGCCGCGACTTATGGCCAGCCCGGGAAGTTTGCCGACTTCCCCGACGAGACTCTGAAGCTGAACACGCTTTCCACGTTTCATCTGCTAGACAAGCTATATCCGGGAAACAGATTCTTGTTTTTAAGCAGCAGCGAGGTCTACGACGGTCTCGAGAATCCGCCATTCCACGAAGAGCAGATCGGATTAACAAGCACGACGCATCCGCGTGCCTGCTACATAGAAGGGAAGCGATGTGGAGAAGCTATTTGCAATGCGTACCGGACCAAGGGGATTGACGCAAAGGCAGTTCGCTTAAGCCACACCTACGGACCTGGCACGCGAAACGACGACCGGCGGGCCATGAATTCTTTTATTAAGATGGCGCTGAGCGACAAGAAGATCACATTGCTTGACGCGGGTCTGGCGCGGCGCAGTTACTGCTATATCTCTGACGCCGGGGCGATGCTCTGGCGAATTTTATTAGATGGTAAGGAAGTCATCTATAACGTCGGGGGCGACTACAGGACGACGATTGCCGAGATGGCGCAGGCAATCGGAGGCATCTTGAATGTTGATGTCGATGTGCCGGAAGACAGCACCAGATCAATGCCTGGGGCGCCAGGTGAAGTGCGTGTGAGCATCTCAAGGTTTGAGAACGAGTTTGGAAAATTAGCGCCTACAGAACCTGCCACCGGGCTGCGCCGAACAGTCGAATGGTATCAGGCAATCAGTGGACTTGAACCATGATTTACGAGAAGGCTCCCGGGTCATCCCGAGCGCCGTTCCCGCGGCGATAGCCGGCAAAGCATTGGGATAGGAACTGCGATCCCTTCAAGGTCTAAAACTTATCTGCGG
>Ga0335085_10013452_pt1 | contig 12000 bp, 5 predicted proteins | sample Lox_Sample_45_FD_206712 | JGI IMG/M metagenome (GOLD analysis project Ga0335085, IMG submission 206712) | Soil microbial communities from Loxahatchee National Wildlife Refuge, Florida, United States - Lox_Sample_4.5 | ecosystem: Environmental > Terrestrial > Soil > Wetlands | place: USA: Florida...
GGCCTGGGGACCGGGGGCGTCGTGGTTGCTCGGCGCGCTGCCTGCGGCACTGGGGGCGGAGGACGACCGGGAGGGGTTCGACCCGGCCCACCCGCTGCTGCGCGAGCTGTCCACCCGGTTCCCTGGCATCCGGGTCGGCCGCACCGCCCGGGTGCTCGAAGCCCTGGTGCCCGCGGTGCTGGAGCAGAAGGTGGTCGGCGTCGAGGCCCGGCGGGCCTGGCGCTACCTGCTGCTGCGGTTCGGCTCGCCCGCGCCAGGACCGGCCCCGGCGGGCATGCGGGTGCCGCCGCCCGCCGCGGCCTGGCCGCGGATCCCGTCCTGGGAGTGGCACCGGGCCGGGGTGGAGGGAGTGCGGGCGCGCACCATCATCGGCGCCGCCGAGGTGGCCGGGCGGCTGGAGGAGATCGTCAGGATGAGCCCGGCCGACGCCGACCGGCGGCTGCGCGCGCTGCCCGGCATCGGCGTCTGGACCTCGGCCGAGGTGCGCCAGCGGGCCTGCGGCGACGCGGACGCGGTGTCGGTCGGCGACTACCACCTGCCCGCCCGGGTGGGCTGGGCGCTGGCCGGCCGGGTGGTGGACGACGCGGGCATGCTGGAACTGCTGGCCCCGTACCCGGGGCACCGGCACCGAGCGGCCCGGCTGGTCGAGCTGAGCGGGCTGGCCCCGCCGCGCCGCGGCCCGCGGATGTCGGTGCGCGACTACCGGTCGTTCTGAGCCATGGCGGGCCGCCTACTGTTGGGGGGATGAGCGCCGATACCCCCGCCTCGCGACGCCCGCCCCGAGCCCAGCCCAAACGGCCGGCGCAGCCGGCCTCGCCGCGCAGCGGCGATCCAGCCCCGCCTGCACGGCCGGCGCAGCCGGCCTCGGCGCGCAGCGGCGATCCAGCCCCGCCCGGACGGCCGGCGCAGCCGGCCTCGGCGCGAAGTGGCGATCGGGGGGTTCCGGGGGGTCGCCCCCCCGGACTACAGAGAGTGCTGGCCCGGGCCCGCGACGGGAAGGCGCTCGACCCGGGCGAGGCGGCCATCCTGCTGCATGCGCGCGGCGACCAGCTGACCGAGCTGATGAGCTACGCGGCCCGGGTACGGGACGCCGGGCTGGCCGCGGCCGGGCGGCCCGGGATCATCAGCTACTCGCGCAAGGTGTTCATCCCGCTGACCCGGCTGTGCCGGGACCGGTGTGCGTACTGCACGTTCGTCACCGTGCCGGGCCGGCTGGACAGCGCCTACCTGCCTCCGGACGAGGTCATCAAGATCGCCGCCGACGGGGCCGCGCTGGGTTGCAAGGAGGCCCTGTTCACGCTGGGCGACCGGCCCGAGGCGCGCTGGCCGCAGGCCCGCGACTGGCTGGACGCGCACGGCTACGACGACACGCTGTCCTACGTCCGGGCCATGGCCATCCGGGTGCTGGAGGAGACCGGGCTGCTGCCGCACCTCAACCCCGGCGTGCTCAGCTGGCAGGATTTCCAGCGGCTCAAGCCGGTCGCGCCGTCCATGGGCATGATGCTGGAGACCACCGCGGGCCGGCTGTTCACCGAGCGGGGCGGCCCGCACTTCGGCAGCCCGGACAAGGACCCGGCCGTCCGCCTGCGGGTGCTGGAGGACGCGGGCCGGTCCAGCGTGCCGTTCACCACCGGCATCCTGATCGGCATCGGCGAGACCCGGGCCGAGCGGGCCGAATCGATCTTCGCCATCCGCCGGGTGGCCCGCGAGTACGGCGGCGTCCAGGAAGTGATCGTGCAGAACTTCCGGGCCAAGCCGGGCACCAAGATGCGCGCGACGCCCGACGCCGAACTGGACGACCTGGCCGCCACGATCGCGGTGACCCGGCTGGTGCTCGGCCCGGCCATGCGCATCCAGGCCCCGCCCAACCTGATCGGCGACGAGTACGGGCTGATCCTGGCGTCCGGCATCGACGACTGGGGCGGCGTGTCACCGCTCACCCCGGACCACGTCAACCCGGAGCGGCCCTGGCCGCAGATCGGCGAACTGGCCGCCCGCACCGCGGCGGCCGGGCTGACGCTGCGCGAGCGGCTCACCATCTACCCGGGCTATCAGCGCGAGCCGTGGCTGGACCCGCGGCTGGCCGCTCATGTGGCCGCGCTGGCCGACCCGGGCACCGGGCTGGCCCGGGAGGACGCCCGGCCCACCGGGCTGCCCTGGCAGGAGCCGGACGGCGGCTGGGGCGAATCGTCCGGCCGGACCGACCTGCACACCGCGATCGACGCCGCCGGCCGGAGCGCCGACCGCCGGGCCGACTTCGCCGAGGTCTACGGCGACTGGGCCGAGGTCGCGGCGAGAATCGCCCCGCAGGCTCTGCCAGCCCGGGGGGACGGCCCCCCGGAACCCCCCGATCGCCACTCCGCGCCGAGGCCGGCAAGCCGGCCGTCCGGGCTGGGGCCAGATCGCCGCTCCGCGGCGAGCGGCGGCACGCCGCCGCGGTCTCGGGTGCGCTCGGAGATATCCTCCGCGCTGCGTAGTGCGGAGCGGAACCCGGGCGGGATCAGCGACGCCGAGGCGCTGGCGCTGCTGGACGCGGACGGGGCCGAGCTGGAAGCCCTGGCCGCGCTGGCCGACGGGCTGCGCCGCGAGGCCGTCGGCGACGACGTCACGTACATCGTGACCAGGAACATCAACTTCACCAACGTGTGCTACACGGGCTGCCGGTTCTGCGCGTTCGCCCAGCGGCGCACCGACGCGGACGCCTACACGCTGTCCCTGGAACAGGTCGGCGACCGGGCCGAGGAAGCCTGGGCGGCCGGCGCGACCGAGGTCTGCATGCAGGGCGGCATCCACCCGGACCTGCCCGGCACGGCCTACTTCGACATCGCCGCCGAGGTCAAGCGGCGCTGCCCGGACCTGCACGTGCACGCGTTCTCGCCGATGGAGGTGGTCAACGGGGCGGCCCGCACCGGGCTGAGCATCCGCGACTGGCTGGCCGCCGCCCGGGAGGCTGGGGTCGGCTCGCACCCGGGCACCGCGGCCGAGATCCTGGACGACGACGTGCGCTGGGTGCTGACCAAGGGCAAGCTGCCCGCCGCGGCCTGGATCGAGGTCATCACGACCGCGCACGAGCTGGGCATCCCGACCAGCGCGACGATGATGTACGGGCACGTGGACACCCCGGCGCACTGGGTCGGGCACCTGCGGGTGATCCGCGGCATCCAGGAGCGCACCGGCGGCTTCACCGAGTTCGTGCTGCTGCCGTTCGTGCACGCCAGCGCGCCCATCTACCTGGCTGGGCTGGCCCGGCCCGGGCCGACCCGGCGGGAGAACCGGGCCGTGCACGCGCTCTCCCGGATCATGCTGCACGGCGCGATCAGCTCGATCCAGTGCTCCTGGGTCAAGCTGGGCGACGACCTGTGCCGGACCGTCCTGCAGGGCGGCGTGAACGACCTGGGCGGCACGCTGATGGAGGAGACGATCAGCCGGATGGCCGGGTCGCAGAACGGCTCGTACAAGACGATCAGCCAGTTCGCCGCGCTGGTTGCGCCGCTGGAGCGGCCGCTGCGGCCGCGCACCACCACCTACGGGCAGCCGTCCGCCGAGCGGCTGGCCGCCGCGGCCGCCAGCGACGGGGTGACCCCGGCCGTGCGGGCCCCGCTGCCGCTGGTGACGCCGTAGCGCGCGCGCCGGGGCCGCGCAGCGGGCATGATGCTGCGGTGGCGAGGGCCACCGTGGAGAGGGGATGAGCCAGATGGCCGATCGGGTGGCCGAGGCGGCCGCGCCGCCGGTGCGCCGCGCGCGGCTGACCGGGTGGGGCCGGATCGCGCCCTCGACCGCGCAGCTGGCCGAGCCCGCCGACCCGGGCCAGGTCGCCAGGCTGCTCAAGGAGGCCCCGCCGGGCCGCGGCGTGATCGCCCGGGGCCTGGGCCGCAGCTACAACAACGCGGCCCAGAACGGCGGCGGCCTGGTCATCGGGACCAGCCAGCTGAACCACATCATCAGCCTGGACCCGGACACCGGGCTGGCCGTCTGCGAGGCCGGGGTCAGCCTGGACCAGCTCATGGTGGCCGGGCTGCCGGGCGGCTGGTTCGTGCCGGTGTCCCCGGGCACCCGCCAGGTCACCGTCGGCGGCGCCATCGCGGCCGACGTGCACGGCAAGAACCACCACCGGGCCGGGAGCTTCGCCAGCCACGTGCCCTGGCTCGACCTGCTGCTGCCGGATGGCTCCGAGCAGCGGATCACCCCGGCCGGGCAGCCCGGGCTGTTCTGGGCCACCACCGGCGGCATGGGGCTGACCGGCGTCATTGCCCGTGCTGGCGTTCAGCTGAAAAGGGTTGAGACGTCACGGCTCAAAGTGGATACGGTGCGCACCGGGGACATCGACGAGACGATGGCCTACCTGTCCGCCACTGACGACCGGTACGGGTACACCGTGGCCTGGACCGACTGCCTGGCCCGGGGCGCGCAGCTGGGCCGCTCGGTGATCACCAGCGGGGACTTCGCCGAGGTCAGCGACCTGGCCCCGTGGGATCAGCGGGACCCGCTGGTGTTCCGCCGCGGCGGCCGGCTCGGCGCGCCGCCGGTGTTCCCGAACGGGCTGCTGAACGCGCGCACGGTCGGGCTGGCCAACGAGATCTGGTACCGGAAGGCGCCGCCGCGGCTGGACGCGCAGATCCAGACCATCGGGCAGTTCTTCCACCCGCTGGACGGCATACGGAACTGGAACCGGGTGTACGGCCCGGGCGGCTTCCGGCAGTACCAGTTCGTCGTGCCGCTGCGCCAGGAGCGGGTGGTGCGCCTGGCGCTGGAGCGGATCAGTGCGGCCCGCGCGCCGTCGTTCGTGACGGTGCTCAAGCGGTTCGGCCCGGCCGACCCCGGGCTGCTGTCGTTCCCGCTGGCCGGCTGGACGCTGGCGCTGGACTTCCCGGCCCGCACTCCCGGCCTCGACCCGCTGCTGGACGGTCTCGACGCCGAGGTGCTGGCCGCGGGCGGCCGGGTCTACCTGGCCAAGGACTCCCGGGTCCGGCCCGAGGTGCTGGCCCAGATGTACCCGCGGCTGGCCGAGTTCCGCGCGCTGCGCGCCGAGCTGGACCCGGCCGGCCTGTTCGCCTCCGACCTGTCCCGCCGCCTGAGCCTCTAGCCGCGCCCCGATCCGGTCACCTGGTTAGCGGTGTACATCGCTGCCCTTATAGGGGCAGCGATGTACACCGCTAATGGGAGTGTGAGCCGGGCGAGTCACAAGAGTCGCAGGAAGTCACCGGGGTCGCGCGGGGGGCGGTCCTTGGCCGGGGCCGCGGCGTGGCCGACGCCGACCGCGCCCATGGGGTCCCAGCCGTCCGGGAGGCCGAGCGCCGCGCGGGCCACCGGGCGGCAGAACATGGTGCTCGACACCCAGCACGACCCGAGGCCCTCCACGGCTAGTGCGACCAGCAGATTCTCCACCGCAGCGCCGGCCGCGACGACGAACATCTCGCGTTCCGCCGCGTTCCGCCGCGGGTCCGGGTAGGTGTGCGCGGCGTCGGTCACCAGGCACGGCACGATGATCAGCGGCGCCCGGCGCAGCGGCTCGCCGCGGCGCACCCGGCGGGCGATCTGCTCCTCGGTGAACCCGTCCCCGCGCAGGTCGGCGACCCACGCCGCCAGCATGTCGTCCAGCAGCCTGGTCTTGGCTTCCGCCGAGGCCACGACCACGAACCGGACCGGCGTCGAGTGGTGCGGCGCGGGTGCGGTCAGCGCGGCCGCGACCGACCGGCGCACCATGGCCAGGTCCACGGGGTCGCCGGTGAACTCGCGGACCGTCCGCCGCGCGGTGAGCACGTCGGCGGCGCCGTACCGGAACATGTCCTCCCCGGCGGGCCTGATCAGGGCCTGCGCGCCCGGCCCGTCCTCGTCGGTGACCAGCCCGGCCAGGCCCCGGACGACGGCCACCGGCATGCCGCTGACCTTGCCCTTGACCAGGTCCGCGGCGGACGCCAGTTCGTCGGCCACGGCGGCCAGGGTCACCTCCATCGGCGTGCCGAACGTGTCCGGCTGGCCCCGGTAGTCATGCACCGGCGCCAGCCCGGCCGCGCCGATGGCCTGGTCCGTCTGCCCGACCCGCCACGGCCGCCCCATGGTGTCGGTGATCAGCACCCCGACCCGGACGCCCAGCCGGCCGCGCAGCCCGGCCCGGATCCGCCGGGCCGACCCGTCCGGGTCCTCGGGCAGCAGCGCCACCGTCCCCGGGGCGATGTTGGAGGCGTCCACCCCGGCCGCGGCCAGCACCAGGCCGTGCCGGGTTTCCACGATGCGCGCCGGGCCGCGCCGCGCCACCACGCGGACCGTCTCCGCCTCGATGGCCTTGTCCCGGTCGGCCTGGATGAGCCGGCCCTCGGCCTTGCTGACCACCTTCGAGGTGATCACCAGGATGTCCCCGTCGGCCAGGGTGGGCGCGGCCTGCGCGATCAGCCCGGCCAGGTCCGTGCCCGGCTCGACCTCGGGGAGGCCGCTCAGGCCGGTAACTTCGAAACGATTCCTGCCCAACGCCACTGCCGGGCCGGTCCCGGCCGGCTCGTGCCCGGTCATCCGGCCAGCTCCACGGCCAGGTCCAGGGCGGCGCGGGCGATAGCCGTGGTCGCGGGCAGGTCGGTCATGTACAGCGGCCGCGCGCGGACCGTGATGCCGGCCAGTTCGGGTGCGTCCACCGCGTCCTTGTCCTGCTCGTCCACCAGCCAGCCGGACAGCAGGCCCGGCCCGTAGTGCGCGGCCACCGCCTGGGCCGTGGCCGGCACCCCGATGGCGGCCAGGCAGGCGTCGGCCATGCCGCGGACCGGGGCGCCGCCGATGATCGGGGACACCCCGGTCACGGTCTTGTCCCGCAGCGCCGCGGCGATGCCCGGCACGGCCAGGATCGAGCCGATGCTCACCACCGGGTTGGACGGCGGGAACAGCACCACGTCGGCCGCGGCGATCGCGTCCAGCACGCCGGGCGCGGGCGCCGCCTGGGCCGCGCCCTCGAACCGGATGGCGGTGGCCGGCACCCCGGCGTGCAGCCGCACCCACCACTCCTGGAAGTGCACCACCCGGCCGTCGGCCAGCGCGACGTGCGTCTGCACCGGGTCGTCGGACATCGGGATCAGGGTGACCCCGGGCTGCCAGCGCCGGCACAGCGCGGCCGTGGCCGCGGACAGCGGCTGGCCCTCGGCCAGCAGGCTGGTCCGCGCGATGTGCGTGGCGAAGTCCTTGTCGCCGAGCTGGAACCAGTCCGGCCCGGCGTGGTACCCGGCCAGCTCGGCCAGCACGCCGAACGTGTCCCCAGCCCGGCCCCAGCCCTGGTCCTCGCTGATCCCGCCGCCCAGGGTGTACATGACGGTGTCCAGGTCGGGCGAGACATGCAGGCCGAACAGGGTGATGTCATCGCCGGTGTTGCCGATGACGGTGATGTGGGCGTCCGGGGCCGCTGCCCGCAGCCCGCGCAGGAAGCGCGCGGCCCCGACTCCGCCTGCCAGCACGGTGATGCGCATGCCGGCCAGTCTTGCAACCCCGGCCCGGGGCGTCCCGGTGCGCCCCCCGGAAACCGCGGCCAGGCAGCAGAATGGGGCTCGCGTTGGCTTGGGACCCCAGGATTCTCGGCGGACTTTCCCGTCATCAGGGTCAAGAACGCTGCCTCTATCACGTATCCAGCTTGACGCGAAGCAAGACACGCGGGTGTAATTTCAAGCGTGTAGTTCTCGCGCTCCGGGGGAGAGGGCGCGGGGGATCCAAGGGGTAGGAGGTGCGCTGTGGCCGACGTGATCGTGGCGCTGGCGCCCGGCGGCGGGTTCGGAATCGACGCGGAAGACGCGGCGGAGCTAGGTTGGCAGGATCGCGCGCTCTGCGCGCAGACAGATCCGGAAGCCTTCTTCCCCGAGAAGGGCGGCTCCACCCGGGAGGCCAAGAAGGTCTGCCGTGGTTGCGAGGTCCGGGCCGAATGCCTGGAGTACGCGCTCGAACACGATGAGCGGTTCGGCATCTGGGGCGGCCTGTCTGAGCGCGAGCGGCGCCGGATGAAGCGCGAAGCCATTTAGCGCTTCGCCCTGACAGCCGGGCCGCAGGTCAGCCCGGTCGCGGTCGCTGCGGTCGCTGCTGCCCGGGAAACCGGGGTCTGCACGGAAGCGCCCAGAGTGCCTGCCCGGCCGGCATCGGTTCGCGTATTGTTCACCGCGTACCCGCGCCTGCCGGAGCCGAGCGGGCATTCTGTGCGGTGTCGGGCGGGCGGCCATCCTGAGCAGCAAGCGGACTCGTGTCGTCAACTAACCCGCACGGCCAGCATGTCGTAACCGCGGTGATTGTCGCCCATGATGGCGCCGCGTGGCTGCCGCGCATCGCCGAGGCGTTGCTCGGCCAGACCAGGCCGGTACAGCGGGTAGTCGCGGTGGACACCGGGAGCCGGGATCGCAGCGGCGCCGTGCTGGCCGAGCTGCTCGGCCGCTCGGTCGTGTTCGGCATGGACCGGCGTGAGGGTTACGGCGCGGCGGTGGCGCAGGCCCTGCGGCACCGCGCGGCCAACACCAACGTGCCCGGGCCGGCCGGGCTGCCGTCCGGCGAGCGCACCGAGTGGATCTGGCTGCTGCACGACGACAGCGAGCCGGAGACCGACGCGCTGGAGCAGTTGCTGCGCGGCGCGGCCGAGGCCCGGGGCGCGGCCGTGCTCGGCCCCAAGGTGATGGACTGGGCCGACCGCCGGGTGCTGCTGGAGACCGGCGTGACCATCGACACCGCGGGCCGCCGGATCACCAACATCGAGCCGCGCGAGGTCGACCAGGGCCAGCACGACGGTGATCGCGATGTGCTGGCCGTGGGCAGCGCGGGCATGCTGGTCCGCCGGGACGTCTGGGACCAGCTCGGCGGGTTCGACCCGGCCATGCCGCTGCTGCGCGACGACGTGGACTTCTGCTGGCGGGTGCACGCGGCCGGCCACCGGGTCCGGGTGGTCACCGACGCGATCGTCTATCACCTGGAAGCCACCGCGCGGAACCGGCGGGCCGCCTCGGCCGCGCCCCGGCCGCGCCGGATGGACCGGCACAACGCGCTGCTCACCCTGCTCGGCAACCTGCCGCTGGTGCGCGCCATGACCGCGCTGGCCGGCAACCTGGTGCTGTCCACGCTGCGCACGCTGTTCTTCCTGCTGGCCAAGCGGCCCCGGGCCGCGCTGGACGAGTTCACCGGCGTCGGCTCGGTGCTCGGCCACCCGTTCGCGCTCCTCGGCGCGCGGCGGCGGCGGGCCCGCGGGCGCCGCGCCGCGTACGGCAAGCTGCGCGCGGAGCTGCCCCCGGGTCGCTCGCTGCGGCGGCTGGCCGAGTTCGCCGCCAGCGTGTTCTACACCTCGACCCAGATCGACACCCGGGGCAGCCACCACGCCACGGACGACCCCGACGAAGACGAATACCTGCTCACCGACACCGGGTTCGCGCAGCGGATCCTGACCAATCCCGGCGTGCTGCTGTTCGCCGCGCTGCTGGCGATCACCCTGGCCGCGGAGCGCTCGCTGATCACCGCGGGCACGCTGACCGGCGGCGCGCTCACCCCGGCGTTCGGTGGTGTGTCCGGGCTGTGGCACGAGTACCTGCAGAGCTTCCACCCGGTCGGGATCGGCTCGGCCAGCAGCACCCCGCCCTATGTGGCAGTGGTCGCCGCGCTGGCCACCGTGCTGGGCGGCAAGCCCTGGCTGGCCATCGACGTCATCCTGGTCGGCGCCGTGCCGGTGGCCGGGCTGACCGCCTACTTCGCCGCCCGCCGCATCACCACCTCGGTGTGGGCCCGGGTCTGGGCGGCGGCCGCGTACGCGCTGCTGCCGGTCGGCATGGGTGCGGTGGCGGCCGGCCGGTTCGGGGCCGCCGTGGTGTTCGCGCTGATCCCGCTGCTCGGCATGCTGGCCGCGCGGATCTTCACTGCGGCCGGCCGGCGCGCACGGCGCGCGGCCTGGGCGACCGGCCTGTTCCTGGCCATCGCGGCCGCGTTCGTCCCGCTGATCTGGCTGATCGCGCTGGCCGCCGCGGTGCTGGCCGCGGTGACCAGCACCGGCCGCCATGGCCGCCGCGGCACCCTCATCAACCTCGGCATCGCCGTGCTCACCCCGGTCCTGCTGCTGCTGCCCTGGACGCTGCAGGTGGCCACCCAGCCCGCCCTGCTCTTCCTGGAGGCCGGGCAGAAGATCCCGGGCCTGGCCACCATCGGCCTGCCCGCCCGGTCCCTGCTGCTGCTGTCCCCGGGCGGCCCGGGGCTGCCACCGTACTGGGTCACCGGCGGCCTGGCCCTGGCCGCGCTGGCCGCGCTGCTGCTCACCGCGCGGCGCTCGCTGGTGCTGGCGGGCTGGGCCATGGCCCTGCTCGGCCTGCTGGCCGCGGCTGCGGCCAGCAGGATGCTGGTCACCCCGGCCGGCGCGTTCCGGCCGGTCGCCGCGTGGCCCGGGATCGCGCTGGCCGTAGCGGCCGCGGGCCTGGTGCTGGCCGTGGTGGTGGCCGCCGATGCGCTGCCCGCTCAGCTGGGCACGGGCGGCTGGCGCCGCCCGGCCGGCCTCGGCGTGCTGGTGCTGGCGCTGGCCGCGGCCAGCGCGCCGCTGCTGGCCGCGGGCGAGTGGCTGAGCACCGGGGTGCGCGGGCCGGTCACCGCGTCCAGCGGTCCGGTGCTGCCCGCCTTCGTCAGCGTGTCCGCCGACTCCGGGCTGCGGCTGCGCACCCTGGTGCTGCGCCAGGGCGACGGTGGGGTCACGTTCGAGGTCCTGCGGGACAGTGACCCGCTGATCGGGTACACCGACCTGACCCAGCCGGCGGCCAGCCAGCGGGCGCTGGACAGCGCGGTGTCCACCCTGGTCGCCCCGAACGGCGAGGACGCGCGGGACCAGGGCCGGGCGCTGGCTGCCCTGGGCATCGGCTACGTGCTGCTGCCCGCGCCGGTAAGCAGCACGCTGGGCGGCACGCTGAACGACGTACCCGGGCTGCGGCCGGTGAGCAAGACCGGGGCCTTCCAGCTGTGGCGGGTCGCCGACACCACCGCCCAGGCCCGGGTCATCGAGCCGAACGGCACGGTGGTCCCGGTGCCCGCCGGGCAGGTGGGCGTGTCCGGGGCGGCCGCGCCAAGCAGCGGCGGGACGCTGGTGCTGGCTGAGCCGGCCGGCGGCTGGTCGGCCGCGCTGAACGGCACCGCCCTGCAGTCGGTGGCGCCGGTGGACGGCTGGGCCCAGGCATTCCGGCTGCCGTCCGGCGGCGGCACCCTGACCGTCTCGCACAGCCAGCTCGGCCGGGACCTGATCGTCGTGCTGGAGGCGCTGGCCTTCCTGGTCGTGGCGGCGCTCGCGCTGCCCGGCACCCGGGCGCCCGCGGAAGGCGCCGCCGCGTCCGCGGCCGAGCCCGCGGGCCGCCGTGAGCGCCGGGACGGCGGCCGTGAGCGCCGGGTGGCGGATGCTCCGGTGCCTGCCATGGCCGCGGGCCCAGACCGGCCAGCGGGCCGGCGGGCGGGCCGCGCGGACGCGGGCCAGGCCACCACGGTGCTGGCCAGCGCCACGGCGGCCGAAGCCGCGGCCGGGGCCGCCGGCGAGGCGACAGCGGGTGGCCGTCCCGGCCGTACCGCCGTGGCCAGCACCGGCCTGCTTGGCCGGGGCGCGGCCGGCCGGTCCATGTCCGCCGGGCGTGGCTCCCGGGCTGCGGCCCGTGCTGCGGCCCGTGCTGCGGCCGGCGCGGCCGCCGTCGACGCGGGCGCGGGCGGGCGGCCGGATCCGGGCGGGTCAGAGCCGGACCCGGGCGACGGCGGGAGCAAGCGCCGGCTCTTCCGCCGCGGCGGCAAGACGTCCGCCGGCGCGCCGGACCAGGCCGACCGCGGGGCACGGTCACGGCCCGGCCGGGCCGCGGGCCAGCCGGTGCCCAGCCAGCCCGGGGCGGCTGACCGGTACCCCGGCACCGGCTATCCCGCCCAGGCCGGCCGCGGCTACCCGGATGAGCAGAGCGGCGGTTACCCCGCGCAGCCCGGCCGGCGGTATGCGGATGACCCCAGTGGCGGGTACCCGGTGGCCGGGTACCCGGATGAGCAGAGTGGCGGGTATCC
>Ga0335085_10013456_pt1 | contig 11998 bp, 10 predicted proteins | sample Lox_Sample_45_FD_206712 | JGI IMG/M metagenome (GOLD analysis project Ga0335085, IMG submission 206712) | Soil microbial communities from Loxahatchee National Wildlife Refuge, Florida, United States - Lox_Sample_4.5 | ecosystem: Environmental > Terrestrial > Soil > Wetlands | place: USA...
TGCCACTGCACCGCGACCACGAACCGGCGCGATGGCATCTCGAGACCCTCGACCACGCCGTCGTCGGGGCAGCGGGCGGTGACGACGAGGCCCCGTCCGATCCGGCCCACCGCCTGGTGATGGAAGCTGTTCACCGACACCCTGTCCTGCCCGAGGATCTCGCGGAGACGGGAAGGCGAGATCAGCTCGACCGGATGCGATCGGCGCCAGCGCGGACCCGAGGCGTCGTGCTGCATCGCCCCCTCCACGAGTGACGCGATGTCCTGGACCAGTGTTCCGCCGGCGGCAACGTTTAACACCTGATGGCCCCGGCAGATGGCGAGGATCGGCAGGTCTCGGCGCAAGGCCTCCCGGGTGAGGGCCAGCTCGAACTCGTCCCGCCCCCGGTTCACCTTGCCGAGCCGGGGATGGGGGACCTGGGCGTAGAGGACGGGGTCGACGTCCACTCCCCCAGAGAGCAGGACCCCGTCGAGCCGGTCGAGGAGAGCGGGAAGGTCCTCGGCGCGCACCGGCGGCAGCAGCACAGGGACGGCCCCCGCCTGCTCGACAGACCTCACGTAGTCGAGGCGCATGGCGTGGAAGCCCGGCTTGTCGCCGTCTCCGAGCGTGAGGCCGACGACCGGCTTCGTCACATGCGCTCCGGGACGGGAATGCCGAGGAGGCCCAGCAGAACCTCCATCTGGCGGACGAAGGCGTCGACGACGAGGGTGCGGCAGGCTCGGAGATCCTCGGTCTCAGCATAGAGCACCGAGTACTTCGGCTTCTGGTAGTACGAGTGGAAGGCCTGGGCCACCGCGAACGTGTGCTTGGCCACCAGAGCCACGTCCTCCGCCCGGATCGCCTGCTCGGCCACCTCCTCGCTGCGGGCCATGAGCAGGAGGAGCGCCCACGCCTCGTCTCCCTCCTCGCCCGACAGGAAGGCGCGGAGATCGAGGGCCCGGGCCCGGCCCAGCAGCTGCGCCACGGGGTGCCCCTCGGCCCCGAGCTTCCCGAGGATGTTGCGGGCCCGGACCACGGCGTTCTGGACGTAGGGGCCGGTCTCGCCCGTGAAGGCGAGGGCTTCCTCCATGTCGAAGGTGATGACCCGGGTGCGGCCGAACCTGAGCATGAAGTAGCGGAGGGCCCCGGTGGCCACCGCCCGGGCGGTGGCCTCGCGCCCGGCCGCGTCCCGCCCGGGGTCCCGCGCGTCCACCTCGGCCTTCGCCTTGGCGACCAGGGCGTCCAGGAGGTCGTCGGCCTTCACTCCGAGGCCCTTCCTCCCCGAGACCTTCACCGCCGTCTCGTCGTCGGGGACGTCGTAGCCGAGGGCCCGGGCAGTCGCCGGCGAAAGCACGACCTTCTCGTAGGCGAGGTGGTGCGAGCCCTCGGCCGCCTCGTCGTGGCCTAGCGCCGCGACACCGGCCCTCACCACCCGCTGCGGGTAGGACTGGCCGACGTCGATGACGTTGTAGACCGCGTTCGCGCGGCCGAACCGGGGCGCGCCGCGCTCGCCCTCGCCGCTCGTCGTGGTCCACAGGGCGTGCCCGTCCGCCTCCTCGCGGTAGAGCCGGTAGCGGAAGTCCCGGTCCAGCTTCCCGAGCTTCCACAGCTGGTAGGCGATGTCCTTGCCCGTGTAGGTCACGGTGCCGTTCGAGCGGACGATGATCTTGTCGTCGTCCGCCGCGTCGTCGCCCTCGCCCATGGGCAGCACCCAGCAGCCCCGGCTCCGGCCCTCCGCCTCGAGGCGGATCGCGCCCTTCTCGCGGAGGAGCTCGAAGGCGCGATTCCAGAAGTGCAGGCGCAGGATGTCGCTCTCGTGGGCCAGCAGCTCGTAACGGATGCCGAGCCGCGCCATGGTCGCGAGGTGGCAGTCCACGATCCGCCGGGCCACGTGCTCCCCGAGGCGGGCGGTGTCGTTTCCGCCCTCCTCGATCGCGTGCAGGGTCTCGGCCTGGAGGGCCCTTCGCCCCGGGTCGGCGGCATAGAAGTCGCCCACCTTCGCGTAGAGGTCCCAGCAGTAGTAGTCGAACCGGCCCGGGATCCGCTCCACGTCGGCGAAGGTCTTCCTCTCCAGGTGGAGGAAGCCCACCACGACGTCCGCCACCTGAACGCCGGTGTCGTCGATGTAGTTCTGCACGCCCACGTCGTACCCTCGGTGCCGCAGCACGCGCACGAACGTGTCGCCCAGGCAGGCGTTGCGAAGGTGCCCGATGTGGGCGGCCTTGTTCGGGTTGATGCTGGTGTGCTCGACGATCACGTGGCCGGGACGCGGCGCGGCGGCCCGGGCCTCCGAGAGGGACCTGGTGAGCGCGACCGCGAAGGCGCTCCGGTCCAGGAAGAGGTTGACGTATCCCCCCCCCGCGACCTCGGCCCGGCGCACGCCGGCCGCCGACCGCAGCTCACCGGCGAGGTGTTCGGCGATCTCCCGGGGCTTGCGCCGCAGCGTCTTCGCGAGGTCGAAGGGAGCGGTGAGGGCGAGGTCGCCGAGCTCGACCCGGGGCGGGTACTGGAAGGCGACGTCCGGGAGGTCCACGTCGAAGGCGGTGCGCGCGGCCTCACGGACGGCGGCGCCGAGGCGCTGCTGCGTGCCCAGCATCACAGACCACAATGTTACCGTGCGCGCGTGCGCCGCTCCCCGCGTTGACGTCTTTTGACCCGGCACCGGTGATTTCGGAATCCGTTCCCCGGCGCCCGGGCCCCCAGACGGGCGCCGTCCGATATCATGAGAGGGTGATCCGAAGGACGGTCTTCATCGCCCTCCTCCCCGCCGTGGCCCTGGCGGCGTCGGCCCGGCATTTCGACGTGACCGCCGACTTCGTCCCCGCTCCGCGCGCCGGGGCCCCGGCCAGCGTGGTCGTGACCTTCCACGCCCTCGACCGCGACCTGCAGGTGAACGAAACGCCCGCCCCGAGGCTCAAGCTCGACCTCACCCAGACCGTCCTCGTGGACAAGCAGCCCTCCTCGACGAGCCTCGTTCCCGACTACGACCCCCGGACCGCGCGGTATCTCGACATGGCCAAGCCGGTCGTCTTCCCGGTGGCGATTGCGCCGACCGCGCCCCGGGGAGAGCAGCTGGTCAAGGCGAGCGTCGTCTACTTCTACTGCTCGACCCGCGAGGCTTGGTGCCGGCGGGGCACGGTGGACGTTCTCATCCCGGTCACCGTCCGCTGAGGGAGCGGAAGGGCCTCCTCGCCTCAGCCCTCGCGGGAGGCCCCGTCGAGGTCGGCCGGGGTATTGACGTTGCGAAAGATCTCGTCCGAGTCCCCGAACGCGGCGAGAGCCTCCGGCCCGACCTCGAGGACCCGCACCTCCGGCCAGAACCCCGACATCCTCCGATCGCCCCCCGCCAGCCGCCGACGGATCGGCTCCCGGCAGGCCGGCCCGTAGACCGCGCAGACGGGCTCCGGCCCCCGGGGGGACCGGGGGACGACGGCGTCGGCCCCGCCCGCCAGCTCGACCAGGCGGGCGAGCAGCGCGGCGGGGACGTGTGGAAGGTCGACCGCGAGGAAGAGCCCCGCGCGACCGCCGGCTCTGGCGAGGCCGGTCAGGACGCCGGCCAGCGGGCCGGCCTCGGGCACGAGGTCGGTCTCGACCGGAACTCCCCGGTCGAGGTAGCGGGGCTCGGAGCCGCACAGGATCCGGACGTCGTCGGTGACCTCGCGCAGGCGCCCCACCGCGTGGCCGAGGAGGTCCGTCTCCCGCCACGGGAGGAGCGCCTTGTCGCGGCCCATTCGAACGCTCCGGCCGCCGGCGACGACGAACCCGACGACGCTCACGAGCAGCGGCGCTTGAAGGACCAGCTCACCTCCACCTCGGCGACGACGTCCGACGCCTGGTCGCGGCCGACCGACCGCGCGGTGAAGGCCTGGGGCTCGTCGTCGTCGGCCGCCCGCTCGATGGCGGCGGACATTCCGGCCACGTCGTCGAAGGTGAACGTCCCCGTCCCGACGAGCTTCTTGGTGTAGATCGCGCGGAGCCCGACCACCAGGCTCGCCACCGATGCCGGGAGGTCCCGAAGCCGGACGAGGGCGGGAGCTCCGGTCGACATTTCGGCCGCCATGGCCTGCGCCGCGAAGTACGTCGAGCGGAACGGGTTCCGCGTCCGCCAGCCCCCCGGGAGCCGCACCGCGCAGGCCTGCTCGTCGAGGCGCACGACCCGCAGCCCGGCGAAGGCCGCGAGCGGCACCGACCGCCAGAGCCAGAAGGCGACCGGGAGCGGCCCGAGGACCTGCCGGCGGGCCTTTTCGCCCTTCGGCCCGAAGGTCACTCGCCCTCCTTTCTCCCGTCGGGCGAGGTGAAGATCGTGCTCCAGCCCCGCTTCAGCTCGACGTAGGTATAGACGACCCGCTGCACGGCGGTGACGTTCGAGAGGATGGCGATGATCCAGAGGACGGCGACCATCCGGTTGAGGATCGCGCCCGCGATGACCAGGACGACCCGCTCCGGCCGCTCCATGATGCCGACCGGACAGCGGGGGATGAGGCTCTCCGCCCGGGCCCGGGCGTAGGAGGTCATGAAACTGCCGAAGGCCGCCACCCATACGAGGACCATGAGGCCGGTGCGCTCGAGCCGGGCGTAGAGGATGAGGAGCCCGAGGAAGAGGAGCATGTCCGAGTAGCGGTCCATCGTGGAGTCGAGGTACGCGCCGAACTTCGTGCCCCGTCCCCGCAGCCGGGCCACGCGGCCGTCGAGCATGTCGAAGATCGCGGCCACCAGGGCGATCACCCCCCCGACCCGCAGCGTGGCCGGGCTCACGAATCCCGGCCCCCCGGCGAGGGCGAAGAAGGAGGCGGCGACGCCGGTGAGGGCGAGGCCGGTCATCGTGAGGACGTCCGCGCTCACGTGGGCGAGGCCGCGCACGAGCCCGTCGAGGAACGGGGAGAGGAGGGCTCCGAGCTTCGAGGTGAGCGTTCGGGGGGGCACCTGGGCTTCCTCGAGGGCCGTCGAGGCGGCGAGTGTAAGCCCGGCTCCGGGGAGAGTCAAAGACGCGTCCTTCCCTTGCCTCGGCAGGGTCTCCCGGCCGAAACTGGGCGCACGCCGGCCGTTGCCGGGGTCAGGAGGTCATCGTGGTGCGCAAGCCGGTCGTTCTCATCACCGGGGCCAGCGGGGAGATCGGCCACGGCCTCATCGAGAGCCTCGCCCGGGACGCCGGTCGGCCGATCATCACCCTGGACCTCAAGCCCCTCGATCCCGCCCTCGGCGCGCACGTCCAGCAGCAGTACACGGGCTCGATCCTGGACGACAACCTCCTCGAGCGCATGCTCTCGGAGTACGAGGTGGACCTCGTCTTCCACCTCGCCGCGCTCCTCTCCACGCGCGGGGAGTTCACCCCCACCACCGCGCACCAGGTCAACGTCGAGGGGATGCTGCGCATGCTGGAGTTCGCCCAGAAGGAGGGCGAGTCGCACGGACGGCCGGTCGCGTTCCTGTACCCGAGCTCGATCGCCGCCTACGGCCTGCCCGACGTGGCGACGAAGGAGAAGACGGGCAAGGTGAAGGAGGACGAGTGGAACGTCCCCCGCACCATGTACGGCTGCAACAAGCTCTACTGCGAGCACCTCGGCCGCTACTACGCGCGCCACTACAAGCAGCTCGCCGCGGAGACGCTCTCGGGGAAGGTGGACTTCCGCGCGGTGCGGTTCCCCGGGCTCATCTCCGCGGTGACCGAGCCCTCGGGAGGGACCTCCGACTACGCGCCGGAGATGCTGCACGCGGCGGCGCAGGGCAAGCCCTACGCCTGCTTCGTGCGGCCGGACACCCGCATCCCGTTCATGGCGATGCCCGACGGGGTGGAGGCCCTCCTGAAGCTGGCCGCCGCGCCCCGCGAACGGCTCACGCGGTCCGTCTACAACGTGGGGGCCTTCAACCCCTCGGCCGAGGAGATCCGCCTGCGGGTCCTGCCTGCCTTCCCGGGGGCCGAGGTCACCTGGGCGCCCCACCTGAAGCGGCAGCAGATCGTGGACTCGTGGCCGGCTGACGTGGACGACTCCATGGCCCGGCGCGACTGGGGGTTCGCCCCCCGCTACGACGAGGCGCGGGCGTTCACCGACTACCTCGTCCCGACCATCCGCGAGCGCTACCGCTGACGGGCGTGCGGGCCTCCGGTCAGGGCCGATTCCAGGCGAGGCCGACCCAGAACGAGCGGCCGGGGCCGGGGAAGCCGATGAAGGTCTCGTAGGCCCGGTCGGCCAGGTTGTCGAGGCGGACGCGCAGGGTGAAGCCGTCGTGGACGCGCCACGAGCCGGCGAAGCCGAGAAGGCCGTAGCCGTCCACGGTGTCTCGCTCGGGCACGGGGATCTGCTCGTCGAGGGAGCGCGAGACGCCGCGCGCCTGGAGCCTCAGGCTCAGCCGCCCGCCCGGCTGCCAGGTCACCCGGGCGCCTCCCGTCCAGCGCGGCTCGTGCAGCAGCGTGCCCCCATCCAGGTCCCGGACGTCGAGGTACGTGGCCTGGGCGTCGAGGGCGAGCGAGGGGTGGGGCTGCCAGCGGGCGACGAGCTCGACGCCCTGCACGCGCACCCGCGCGCGGTTGACGTTCTGGAACTGCTGGAAGTCGAAGTCGATGAGGTCCTCGTACCGCTGGAGGAAGTAAGTGGCGCCCAGCGAGAGCCGCGCCCGCCGGAGGTCGTGCTCGATCCCTGCTTCTCCGCCCCATGCACTCTCGGGCCGCAGGCCGGGGTTCCCGCCGAGGGCGCGGGGGCTGGCGAGGGCGAAGAAGCTCGGCAGCTTCGACGCCCGGCCCGCGGAGAGGCGGAGACGCGTGGTCCCACCGCCAGAGCGAAGGACGGCTCCGGCGTGGGGGTTGAGCTCGGGCGATCCGCTCGACGCGACGTCGGCCCGCAGGGCGCCTTCGAGGAGCAGGGAGCCCCGCCCGCCACCGAGGGTGGCCTCGTGCCGGAGGCCGGCGAAGGCCCCGCCGCTCCACCGCGTCTTCCGGTAGTCGCCCGCCACGTCGCCACCGAAGGACGGTGGCAGCTCGAGAACGCTCACGTTGTCGCCGAGCTCCCCGTCGCCGGAGGCGCCGGCGTCGACCTCTGTCCGGGACGCCCGCACCAGGGGCATCTGCCAGGACAGGCGAAGGCGGGTGTACGCGACCTCCTCGTTCGACGCCGGCACCAACGGGGGCACGGCCGGGCTCGTGCGCTCACGCTCGCGCCGCGACAGGCCGACGAAGACCTGCTGCCGTCGCCCGGCGGGGTCGCCGAGCCCGAGCCGGGCTCCGACGGCAAGGTCGTGGTGCGTGGTGTGGCGCAGCTCGCCCGAGCCGTAGACCGGGCCTCCCGAAGCGTCGGGGTAGTCGTCCCTCTCCCCGTCCGCGAATCGGCCGGTGAGGCGGAGGTCGGTCGCGGCTCCGAGGCCGAGGCTCGCGCTCGCCCAGGCGTCGAGCTGGCGGAACCGGTCGTCGGCGACGCGGTGGCGCTCGCTGTCCCACGAGAGGCCCCCCGCGAGACCGCCGCGCGCCCCGGCGGGCCCGGAGGCCGCGGCGAAGGCCCGGACGAGGTCGGCGTCGCCGGCCTCGGCGCCGAGGCTCGCCTTGACCGGGCCGGGTCCACCCGTCGGCGTGAAGAGCTGGATCACGCCGGACAGGCTGCTCGACCCGTAGAAGGAGGTGAGCGGCCCGCGGACGATCTCCGCCCGCTCGACGAGGCCCGCCGGCAGCTCCTCCAGGTTCACCGCGCCGCCCTGCGTGTCCGTGGCGTCGTTCAGGGGGATGCCGTCCAGCAGCACCAGCGCGTAGTTGGGGTCACCGCCCCTCAGGTAGGCGTTCGTCTCTCCGGCGCGGCTCCCGCTGCTCAGGAGATGGAGGCCCGGGACCTGCTCGAGGAGCTCGGTGGCGCTGCGGGCCGCGGCGGCCTCCGCCTCATGGGGAGAGACGACGTCCACCGCGCCGGAGGCCGACGACACGGACCGCGCCGTGACCGTCGTGGTCTCGTAGAAGACGGGGGGCCTTGCTTCCTTCTCGTCGGCTGCCGCCGCGGGGGCCGCCGCCGCTCCCGGGGGCTCGGCCGGGCCGCTGCCGGCCGATGCCTGCGGCGCGGCGAGGAGCGTGCAGGCGAGGACGACCCCCGCGGCCCCGGCGAGGACGGGCTCCATCGCTCCCATCCTAGCGGTCGGCCGTCGTCCTTGTCGCCCCTTCCCGTCGGAGCCGGCGGGCACCGTGTCGCCCGGGGGCCCTATACTGGGGGCGGCTGACCCCCGCCGGGCAGGGGGCAAGAGGCGGCTTCAAGGAGCTGACAGCAATGACCAAGGCCGTGGCGCTCCTGCTCGACGATCCCGGGAACCGTTATCAGCAGCTCCTCGCTCGCGAGGCCCGCGCCGGGGCGGCGCGCAGTGGGGTGGCGCTCCTCGATGCGGAGTTTGCGGGGGGCTCCTCGTGGACCCAGGTCGAGTCGGTCAACCGTCTCCTGCGAGAGACGCGGCCCGACGGCGTCCTCATCATGCTGGCCGGGGCCCACTGGACGCGGGCGCCCTTCGAGCGCCTCGTCAAGGCGGGCGTGGCCGTCGTCCTCCTCAACCGGATCCCGGACTGGGTCGACGAGCTGAGGCGGGAGCATGCGGCGGCGCTCGTCGCGGGCGTGACCCCTCGCCAGGACGCGGTGGGCGAGATCCAGGCGGCGCAGGCGCTTCGCCTCGCGCGCCCCGGCTCCTTCGCCATCCTGGTCACCGGGGACGCCGCGAGCCCGGCGGCGATCGCCCGGAAGCACGCGTTCCTCGGAGGCGTGGGCGGTCGATTGGACGTCCACGAGCTGGACGGCCGCTGGTCGGCGAAGGGCGCCGAGAAGGCGTTCGGGGAATGGTTCCGGGTGGGGGCCGAGCGCGACCGCCTGCCGGGGCTGGTCGTGTGCCAGAACGACGCCATGGCGGACGGGGCGCGGAGCGTGCTTCTGCGCCAGGCCGCGACATCGGGCCGCCGGGAGCTGGAACGCGTGCCCCTCGTCGGCTGTGACGGCCTCGAGGAGGAGGGACAGGCGATGGTCACTCGCGGCGCGCTCGCGGCCACGGTCATCATGCCGCCCACGACGCCGCCGGCCCTGGAGATCCTGCGTCGCTACTGGGAGGCGGGAGACCGGTCCGGAACGACCTTCCTCGACGCCCGCTCGCACCCCGCCCTGGAAGAGCTCGGTCCGCGCTGACCCCGGGAGCCCCCGATCAGCGCCCCATCCAGCCCCCGTCCACGACCAGGACGTGGCCGTGGACGTAGTCGGACGCGGGCGCGCACAGGAAGACGGCGGCCCCCACGATGTCTCCCGACTCGCCCCAGCGGCCGGCGGGGATGCGCTCCAGGATCTGGCGGCTCCGCGTCGGATCCGCCTGCAGCGCCGCGGTGTTGTCGGTGCGCATGTAGCCGGGGGCGATCGCGTTGACGTTCACCCCGCGGCCGGCCCACTCGTTGGCCAGCGCCTTGGTGAGCTGAGCGACACCGCCCTTCGCCGCGGCGTAGGCGGGAACGGTGACTCCGCCCTGGAAGGAGAGGAGCGAGGCCACGTTCACGATCTTGCCCCGCCCCTTCGACAGCATGAGGCGGCCGGAGGCGCGACAGGTCCGGAAGACCGCGTGCAGGTCGACGTCCACCACGGCGAGCCAGTCCTCGTCGCTGGTGTCCGCCGCCGGCGCACGTCGGATCGTGCCCGCGTTGTTCACGAGCAGGTCGAGGCCCTCGAGTCCGGCCAGAGCCTCCGCCACGATCCGGTCGGGCACCGAAGGGTCGGCCAGGTCGCCGACGACCGGCACGGCCTTCCGGCCCAGAGCCCGGATCCGCTCGCACGTCTGCTCCGGGGAGCGGGTGTTCCCGTGGACGGCCACGTCCGCCCCGGCCTCGGCGAGGCCGATCGCGATCGCCGCGCCGAGCCCCCGGGAGGCGCCGGTGACGAGAGCCGCGCGTCCGTCGAGGGAGAACAGCGCGCTCACTTCGCGGCTCGGCCCGGCTCGAGCCCCGACCCGCCGGCCGCATACTCGGGCTGCACGTTGACCACGCCGAACTGCCGGTCCACACCCTCGCGATGGGCCGCCATCATCCACAGGAAGTTGATGGACCCACCGGGAGCGGAGACGTTCGGGTGGTAGCCGTGCGGCATCAGGACCACGTCGCCCTCCCGCACCACCACCGCGAGCTCCGGTGCCGCGGGATTCGTGTACACGAGCTGGATGCCCCAGGAGGGCGCCGGCATGTCGACGTAGAGGTACGCCTCCTCCAGCATCTCGGCGTGCTCGTGGGGTGGCCAGGAGGTCCAGTTGCCGGCGGCGCTGAACGTGACGCCGGCCAGGATGCGGCCGGCCTCGACGTTCTTCCCGATGAGGATGTTGAGCATGCGCTCGGTGGGGGGCGTACCGGCCTTGAAGTGCAGGCCGGCGTCCCCCTGGACGTCCGCCCAGGAGACGAACTGCAGCGGGTACGCGCGGTCCACGGGCGCGGCGACCTCGGCGAGATCGCACCCCTCGGGTCCGGGCTGGACCTCGACGTCCACGTCCCGCGGCACGTAGAGGGCGTCGTAGGGCGACATCGAGAACGTCGTGTCTCGTGCCGCCACCACCGCCCGCCCGTGGAGGGCGATGAGGCCGGTCTCGAGCCGTCCGGTCGAGAACCGCACGGGCCCCGCTCCGGCGTCGAGGTTCACCCGCCCGTAGTGCAGCTGCTTCGCGGCGCTCGTCGAGGAGTCGAGAAACCAGCGGCGTCCCTTGTGGGAATGGGTCTCGCGCAGCACGCAGCGGTCGAGGGTCAAGGTCGCGCTCATCGGGTCTCCTCCTGCACGGTCATGATGTGCCGCCGGCGCGGGCGGCGCGCCGGAAACGAGAGGTAGGGTCGTGGCTCATGGCACGACCTCGACTCGGAGGGGCGAGCGCACGCGCGCGGCGAAGGCGTCCAGATGTCGGTCCCAAGCGGGGGCGTCGGGGAACTCCCCGGCCCCGTCCCAGCCGAAGCCGGCGTACCACATCGCGGACCGCCCCCTGGGCCTCCGCGACACGAGGAGCTGGTTGCCGCCCTCTTCCTTCGAGTCGACCACGTTGGCCGGGTCCACGACGAGGCCACACCCGAGCCAGCCGTTCTCGCCGTAGCGCGTCAGGTGCTCCCATGTCCGGACGAGGCCGTGCTCGCGGTCCACGCGGAGAAGGGCACCCTCAGCCAGCCGGATCCCGGCCGCCCAGGGGACCGGGCCGTCGCCGTCCAGCGTGTAGACGCTCTCGAAGCGGTTGAAGTGGCTTCCCGCGTCCAGCGTGACCCGCTTCACCTCGGTCGCCTTCAGTCCGGGCTTCTCCCATTCCGGATAGACGAGCTCGAAGACGAGGCGGATCGGGCCCGGGGCCAGCACCCGGGACGAGCGGAAGTTCCGGGAGACGGCGAGCGAGCCGCCGACCACGAGCCCGCTGCCCCCGCAACCGCGGCTCCGGCCTGCGGGATAGAAGTCGCCGCCTTCCCCGTGGTCGCGGTGGTAGTCGTCCACGAGGTACCAGTCGTTCAGCACGAGTCGGCGGGTGCGCTTGGTCCAGACGTCCACGGCGCTGCTCGTGAGCGGCTCCTCCGCGAACGTCTCCAGCCCCTCGCCGTAGACCCGGAACGCGACCCGGTCGTTCTCCCAGGCGAAGTCGTCGTGCCGCTCGCGAACGAAGCGGCCGTACACGCGATAGTCCTCGAGCCGTGCCTTGCGGGGCTCGGCCCGGGCGAGCAGGAACTCCCGCGACTCGCGGGGGGCGAAGTCGGCCTGGAACACCAGCCGGTCGAAGGTCCCGTCGCCGTCCTCGTCGACAGCCTGGGCCACGAGCGGCCGGCTGGTGCGAGGGTCGGTCACGGCGAGGGCGGGCAGATCCGCGGCCTTCCACCGTCTGGCGACGGCCGAAGCGGCCACCTCCACGGTCTCTTCCGGCCGCGCCGCGTCGAGCAGGCTGGTGACCCGGAGCCGGACCGGGCCGTCCTCGGCAGCCGCGTGCGAAGCCGCGAGCACGGTCAACGACAGAAGGACCCACAGCCGATACACGAGTGCCACCGGCGTCGGCTCCGGCCTCGATTGGTCCGACCAATGGAAGG
>Ga0335085_10013458_pt1 | contig 11996 bp, 12 predicted proteins | sample Lox_Sample_45_FD_206712 | JGI IMG/M metagenome (GOLD analysis project Ga0335085, IMG submission 206712) | Soil microbial communities from Loxahatchee National Wildlife Refuge, Florida, United States - Lox_Sample_4.5 | ecosystem: Environmental > Terrestrial > Soil > Wetlands | place: USA...
GGACGACTCCGGCCCGGCCCTCTCGCAGCTCGACCATCCCGTCGCGGCTGCGCGACAGACAACCCGCCGAGGCGTGCCAGTACGGCGACCAGCGCACGGCGATCCCGTAGGTTCCGCCCTGCGAGACGCGAATCCTCAAGCGCGACTCGCGGAAGGCGAGCACCGTCGGCCGGCCGGGACCGCGAACGATCTGCTGCGGCTGAGGTACGGCGTAGATCGAGATCTCGCGCGTCGCGAACACGGGGCGGAGAACGGTTCGGCCGCTACGGACGAGCCGCGCCTCGCGACGTGAGCTGTAGTCCGGTGGCGACCGCGTGAGCACGACGTAGGCCACTCCCAGCCGTCTCAGCCAGCGGAGGTACGCCGCCGGGGTGAGCGGCCGGTGCCGGTAGAGCAGTGCGTCGAACGGAAAGTCGTCCTGACGGAACCAACCGCGAGCTAGTGGGATTCGAGCAGAGGCGAGGTAGTACGCGGGCCAGTGCTCCGTGGTGTCGACCGCCTCCACGCGATAGCCCGGCTGGAGGTGGACGTGGAGGTAGGAGATCGGCGCCCGCCAGACCTTGGCGCGCGCGGTGACGTCGTGCTGCCCGCGCGCCCAGCCGGCGGCGAGCGGGCTCACGTTCCACGAGAGCGCGAGTGCGACGACGACGACCGAGACCTTGACCGGACGCCAGCGGCGGAGGGCGAGCACGAGCAACGCGAGCGGCAGGGCCAGGAAGCGCAAGCGGGCAACGTTGTCGCCCAGGCCCGACGGGACGACGTAGAAGATTGCGATTGCGATTGCGTACGCCGCGAAGACGTAACGGAGCACGCGTGCGCGCTCATGACCGAGCGTGCAGGCGATCCCGATCGCGCAGAAGACGAGCGCCGCCGCTGCCTCGCTCGGCGGGAAGCCGAGGGAACCGCCGAACGGGAAGAGCCTGATCAGGACGACCTCGACTCCGGCCGCGGCGGCGAGGCCGAAAGCCGGTACCGCACGCCCGCGCAAAGGCGCTCGGCGCGCGACGGCCGTCCCGACGAGAACCACGCCGAGGAGGACGAGTGCGACAGGGCTCGCCGCGAGCACGAGCAGCGTCAGCGCGGCCCCGATCCAGCGCCGCCCCGACCGGAACGCGAGCAGAGCGAACAGCGCCAGCGCCACGCCGAGCGCGAACGGATACTGGCCCGTGATCAGCACTCCCGCCCAGACGACGGCAAACGCGCGAACCGCCCAGCGTGAGGCGGATCCCCACTCGCGTTCGAGGAGCACGGCGAACGCGCCGGCGGAGAGCACGATCGTGAGCACGGCGAGGAGCCGGATTCCAAGCAGCGCGGCGAGCGGGTAGTAGAGGACGCTGTAGCCGACGAAGGCGTAGCGCCCGGCGTACCAGAAGTTGTCCCAAGGCGTGAGGCCGTGGACGAGGAAGAGTGAGCGCTGGTACTCGTGCGCCGCGAGGTCTCCGCTCGGTGGAGCGAGCCATACGAGCAGCGTCGCGGCGGCTGTCGCGAGCGCAATGCAGAGCACGACCTCGCGCGGGACCGGCAAGCGTCGCCACGACGCGCGCCCGGCGCCCGCGTAGGACACGTCGGCCATCCGCCGAAGCGTACGCTCGGCGGCATGAGAGGTGCGTTAGCAGCGGGTCACCGACTGACCGCCGAGACCGGCGCGGACGTTCTGCGTGCCGGAGGCAATGCCGTGGACGCCTGCATAGCGGCGGCCGCCGTGTCCTGGGTCTGCGAGAGCCCGCTGACCGGTCCGGGCGGCGGCGGCTTCCTGCTCGTGCAGCGCGCCGGGGAAGAGCGCGCGCACCTGCTCGACTTCTTCGTCGCGGTGCCGTTGCAGCCGGCGCCGGCGGCGGACCTCCTCGAGCTCGTCGTGGACTTCGGCGATTCCCAGCAGATCTTCTACTCCGGCGCGGCGTCGGTCGCCGTCCCCGGCGTCGCCCTCGGCCTCTGGGAGGCTCATGCTCGCTGGGGCTCGCTGCCGTGGCGGGAGCTGCTCGCTCCCGCTGCGCGGCTCGCACGCGAGGGTGTCGTTCTCGACGAGCCGCAGGCTTACCTCCATCGGATCCTCGACCCGCTGCTGCGCCATTCGCCCGAAGGCGATGCGCTCTACGGCCCGGGTCGTGCGCTCGAGGTGGGAGAGCGCTTCACAGCTCCGGAGTTCGCGGAGACGCTCGACCGGATCGCGGCAGAAGGTGCAGCGTGCCTCTATACGGGAGAGCTCGCCGAGCGAATCGCCGCGCATCTCCCGATCACGCTCGAAGACCTCGCCCGCTACCGGGTGATCGAACGGGAGCCGCTCGAGGTGCGTTACCGCGGCGGCGAGCTCTGGACGAACTCGCCGCCGTCACGGGGAGGCCCTCTGCTTGCGGTCGGGCTCGAGGCACTCGGCGACGCCGAGCCGACGCCGCCTGCCATGGCGAGGGCGATGGAGGCCCAGGAGGCCGCGCAGGGCGCAGGGGGCACGACGCACATCAGCGTCGTGGACGGCGACGGAGGCGCTGTCTCCCTCTCGTGCTCGCTCGGCTCCGCGAGCGGTGTCGTGGTCCCGGGCACCGGCCTGGCGCTCAACAACATGCTCGGCGAGACGCACCTTGCGGGTGAGGAGCGGCCGGGCGAGCGCGTGCTGTCTCTCATGGCGCCGTCGCTCTTTGTGCGTGACGGCAGCCCACGGCTCGTCATCGGGTCGGCCGGCAGCACGCGGCTGCACGGCGCGATCCTCCAGGTGGTGGCGAATGTCATCGGGCGAGGGCTCGGCGTGCGGGAGGCGATCGAGGCGCCGCGGATCCACCTGGAGGAGGGCATCGTCCACTGTGAGGATCCGGCCGTGGCGGACGAGCTCGAGGCGGCCGGCTACACCGTCGTCCGCTGGCGGGCGCGGAATCTCTTCTTCGGCGGCGTCTCGGCCGTCGAGATCCGGGACGACGGCTCGCTCGCTGCGGCGGGAGACCCGCGGCGCGGCGGGGTGGGCGTGGTAGTCCGGTGACGGACTTCCGGATCCGTCACGCCGATCCCTCGGATGCGGAGCAGCTGACGCGGCTCGCCGACGCGGTGAGCGCCGAGCCCGAGGGCTGGCTGATCAGCGTCGCAGGCGAGTGGCGCAGCGCGGGCGACGAGCGCCGCTTCCTCAAGGCGCTGCGCCGCTACGCGCACGCGGCGGTGTTCGTCGCGGAGCGCGATGACGGGACGCTCGTCGGGCGGCTGTCGGTCGGGCGCGACCCGCACCCGGCGAGCACACACGTCGCCGACGTGGGATTGATGGTCGCGTTCGACGCGCGCAGGCAGGGGGTGGGAACGGCGCTCCTGCAGGCGGCCGTCGACTGGGCGCGCGAGACGGAGGTACGCAAGCTCGAGCTCCACGTCTTCCCCTGGAACGAGGCGGCGATCGCCCTCTACGAGGCGTTCGGCTTCGAGCGCGAGGGCTACCGCAAACGGCACTACCGCCGCGGCGGCGAGTTCGTCGACGCGATCCTGATGGCCTACGCGGTCGAGTAGGCCAGCTCGACCGGGACGCCGCCGGCGAGCGTCTGGAAGACGACGCAGTACCGCTCCGTCCGCTCGAACAGCTTCGCCAGCTCTTCCTCCGACGCGTCGGCCGCGAGCTCGAAGCGAAGCCGGATCGCTGCGAAGCCGACGGGAGCTTCGCGGTCGACGCCGAGCGTGCCACGGAAGTCGAGGTCGCCCTCGGCGTGGATGGTGCCCGAGACGTCGAGCTCCATCGACGTCGCGACCGAGCAGAGCGTGACGCCCGCACACGCGACGAGCGCTTCGAGCAGCATGTCGCCCGAGCAGGCCAGCGCGCCGGTACCGCCTGTGGCGGGGTGGAGCCCCGCCTCCACGAGCACCCGTCCGGTCTCGACCTTGCAGGCGATCTCGCCCTCGTCGAGCTTTCCCTGGGCGCGAAGCGTGATGAGGGCCGCCGCGGGCTCTTCGCGATAGCGATCCTTCAGCGGCTTCTGCGCCGCTTGCAGCTCGGCCCGGTCCACGGCTGCATCTTGCAGGTCGGCGCGCACTCTCTGCTTGCGAAGACGGATGAGCGCTGGTCCGGCGGTCCGGTCGGCTACTGTCCTACGACCTTCAGGAGGTGGGGCAGACAAATGGACGTGCTCGTTCTCGGGGGCGACGGCTTTTGCGGCTGGCCGACCGTCCTTCATCTCTCCCGGCTCGGTCATCGGGTCGCGATCGTCGACAACTTCGCCCGGCGCAAGGCCGACGTGGAGCTCGAGGCGTCGTCGCTCACGCCGATCGCGCCGCTCGGTACGCGGCTGCGCGCCTGGCGTGAGCTGACGGGCGAGGAGATCGCGTTCCATCAGCTCAACGTCGCCGAGGACTACTCCGACCTCCTCCGGCTCCTGACCGACCTCCGGCCGGACGCAGTCGTCCACTTCGCAGAGCAGCGCGCCGCGCCGTACTCGATGAAGAGCTCGTGGCACAAGCGCTACACGGTCTCCAACAACCTGAACGCGACGAACAACCTCCTCGCCGCGATCGTCGAGTCCGGTATCGATACGCACGTCGTCCACCTCGGCACGATGGGCGTCTACGGGTACGGCGCAGCCGGGATGAAGATCCCCGAGGGCTACCTGCGCGTGAAGGTCCCGATCGAGGACGGCCCCGATCTCGAGCAGGAGATCCTCTTCCCGGCCAACCCCGGCAGCATCTACCACATGACGAAGACGCAGGACCAGCTGATCTTCGCCTACTACAACAAGAACGACCGGGTGCGCGTGACCGACCTCCACCAGGGCATCGTCTGGGGCACGCAGACCGCCGAGACCCGGCTCTCGGAGCAGCTGATCAACCGCTTCGACTACGACGGCGACTACGGCACGGTGCTGAACCGCTTCCTGATGCAGGCGGCGATCGGCTACCCGCTGACGGTTCACGGCAGCGGCGGCCAGACTCGCGCGTTCATCCACATCCAGGACACCGTCCGCTGCGTCCAGCTCGCGGTGGAGAACCCGCCCGAGCACGGCGAGCGCGTCCAGATCTTCAACCAGATGACCGAGGCGCACCGGCTGATCGACCTCGCCGGCCTCGTCTCGCGGCTGACCGGCGCAGAGATCGAGCACGTCGAGAACCCGCGCAACGAGGCAAGCGAGAACGATCTCTTCGTCGAGAACCGCCAGCTGCTCGATCTCGGTCTGGAGCCGATCACGCTGGAGGACCAGCTCCTGCTCGAGGTGACGGAGATCGCGACGAAGTACGCGCACCGGTGTGACCTCGACAAGATCCCGTGCCGCTCGGCGTGGACGAGGGAGCAGGCGGAGAGGCTCCTCGCCGCGCCGGAGCCGGAGGCCGTCGAGCTGGCTGCGGAGGCCTCCGGGGTGCCGACGCGTTGACCGAGTCGGCCCGGCCGGGCGCGGTTGTGACGGAACACGAGCGACGCGGCCCCGACGAACCGGCCGGAGTGGCAACGACCGGTATCGCCACAACCCTGAGGCCGTACGTGCCGGAGGTGCGCGCCGAGGCGGTGCGGGCGTTCGAGGAGCGTCAGGGGGACCTCCAGCTCGCGCCGGTGACGGTCGTGATCGCTGCCTACGACGAGGATCAGGCGATCGGCCACGTGCTCGACGGCATCCCGTCAGAAGCCTGTGCGCTCGAGGTCGAGACCATCGTCGTCGACGATGGCAGCACCGACCGCACGACCGAGGTAGCGGAGTCGCACGGGGCGCGCGTCGCGACCCTGCGGCGGAACTGCGGTCATGGAATCGCACTTCGCCTCGGCTACGAGCTTGCGTCGCGCTACGGAGCGCGCTTCATCGTCACGCTCGACGCGGACGGGGAATGGGATCCGGCGGACATTCCAACCGTGTTGCAGCCGCTGGTCGACGACGAGGCCGACTTCGTCATCGGCTCGCGCGTGCTCGGCAGCGATGAGGGAGACGACGTCATTCGTCGCGCCGGCGTGCGGCTCTTCGCGGCGCTCATCCGGCTGCTCACGGGCGTGCGCGTCACGGATACGTCGAGCGCCCTCCGTGCGCTTCGTCCCGAGGTGACGCAGACCGTGAGACAGGAGCAGGTGCAGTACCAGACGTCGGAGCTGCTGATCGGCGCGATCTGCCGCGGCTATCGCGTAACGGAGCGGCCCGTGTCCCATCACCCCCGGCTCGCGGGCGAGAGCAAGAAGGGGGCCAACCTGCTCTACGGCTTCAGGTACGCCCGTGTGATCGTGCGCACGTGGCTGCGGGAGCGCCGCACCCGCGAGACGTCGACGGACGGCCCGTCGTGACCGGCGAGCGCGGGACGCCTACCGACGAGCTGGCCGTGAGGTGGCAGTGGCGGGCTCGGCTCGAGTCGGTCGGCGGTTGGGTGTCGCGGTACCTGCCGGTCCTGCGCGTCCTGGCGTTCGTCGTCGCGCTCGCGATCGTCGTGGTCATGGCAGTGCGCTCGATCCAGGACGTGGACTTCTCGACGGTCGATCCCTGGCTGCTCGTGGCAGCGGTGGCTGCAGCGATCGTCTGGTGGGTGCTGCTCGCGCGTAGCTGGGCGCTGCTCGTGGAGGGCATGACCCACAGGAAGGACCTGGGCATCTGGTGCCGGACGCAGGCGATTCGCTACCTCCCGGGCGGGATCTGGGCGCCGGCATCGCGGGCGACGCTCATCTCGGGGACGGTTTTCGACCGGGTCTCGGTCGTCGGCGCGGAGAACGTGCTGGCCCTCTGCGCCGCCGTGGCCGTCGGCGGCGTTGCGTTCGCCCTCGACGGACAGCTTGTCTGGCTCCCGCTCCTGCTCGTCCTGGCCGCCCCGTTCGCGGCTCCGCTCATCGAGCGCCGGTCGCGGCTGACGCGTGGACGTCTCTTGCGGGTGATGGCCAACGACACGGCCGCCTTCGTCGCCTATGTCGTCGCAGCTGTGCTGGTCCAGGGAGCGCTTTCCGGCTGGGAGAGCGCCTTCGCCGTTGCAGGTGCCGCCGGCGTTGCCTGGGGGGTCGGGCTCGTCGTCGTGATCGCGCCGAGCGGGATCGGCGTGCGCGAGGTCCTGTACGTCTCGCTTCTCTCGGGCAGGGTCCCGCACAGCGAGGCGTCGGCTGCCGCCATCACCTTGCGCCTCGTCACCGTCCTCGCCGAGCTCGTCGTGCTCGTCCTCCTCGGACGGCCGACACCCGGCGCGGAGGCCGCAGGCGCCACACGTCCTTGAGGGCGCCGACGGCGGCGGGCGCGCGGCACACGCTGGCGCGCCACTGGGTCTTCGCCGTCCTGCTCTCCGCCGGGGTCGTCCTGCGCGTCGTGACGTCGCTGGCCTACCGGCCGGCGCTCGTCTACATCGATTCGATCGGCTACCTGGAGAACGAAGCGCACCTCAAGCCGGAGCTCGTGCGGCCGCTCGGCTATCCCGTGTTCCTGCGCATCCTCCCCCTCGGTGCCGGGCTCTGGACCGTCCCGCTCGCCCAGCACCTGCTCGGCGTCGCGATGGCGGTCGCGATCTACGCCCTCCTCCTGCGGTTCGACGTCACCCGCTGGCTCGCCGCGCTCGCGACGGCCCCCGTGCTGCTCGACGCGATGCAGCTCAATCTCGAGCAACAGATCTTGACGGAGACGCTGTTCGAGGCGTTGCTGCTCGCCGGTGTCGTGCTGTTGCTCTGGCGCCCGCGGCCGACGCTGCTCACGGCGGGTCTCGCCGGGCTCGCGCTCGCCGGCGCGACGCTCACGCGCTCGGTCTCCCTGCTCGTGATCGTCCCCGCCGTGCTGACCGTGGTCTTCCTGCGGGCGGGACTCACGGCGCGGGGTGTGCTGACGAGGGTGCTCGTGCTCGTCGCCGCGTTTGCGCTGCCGCTCGTCCTCTACGCTGCCTGGTTCCAGTCGCTCTACGGCGCCTTCGCGCTCAACGGCTACAGCGGGCACTTCCTCTATGCACGGGTCGCGCCGTTCGCCGATTGCCGCTCGCTCTCCGTGCCCTCGTACGAGCTCGTGCTCTGCCCGAAGCAGCCGATCGGGCAGAGGCCGTCGATCGAGGCGTTCTCCTGGTCTCGGAAGGAATCGCCGATCTTCCGGCTCCGCGTACCTCCCTCGGTCGCGGACGGCAAGGTCTCCCAGGTCGCGCGGTCGCAGGTGGCCGGCAACTGGGCGAAGCGAGTCATCCTCCACCAGCCCTTCACCTACCTGCACGAGGTCGAGAAGAGCTTCGTCCGCGGCTTTGCCCCGACCCGGACGACGCACACGGGCGAAGTCCCGGTGGGGCGGTGGCAGTTCCAGGATCACTACCCGGTCTACGGGCGGTCGGTGGAGCTCATGGCCCGCCGCCACGAGCACCCGCAGGTCGACGGCTCGCTCACATCGTTCCTGCGCTCGTACCAGCGCTTTGGCTATACGCCCGGTCCGCTGCTCGCGGTCGCGCTCGTCCTCGGCCTGCTCGGCGCAATCGGGGTCGGCCCGGCAAGGCGCTCGGGCCTGCGCTCCGCCTGCTTCCTCTTCTCTGCGTCCGCACTCGTCGTGCTCGTGACCGCCGCCGCCGTGAACCAGTTCTCCTGGCGCTACCAGCTGCCGGGACTGATCCTTCTCCCGCCGGCCGCCGCGCTCGGGCTCGTGGCCCTCACAGGGGGTCGCTCGTCGACCGCCTGAGGCGCGGTACCTGTTCGAGCTCGCGTTCGAGCTTGCGGATCTCGCGCCGTAGAGGCATCTTCGACGCTCGGCCGCTGCGGAGGGTGTCGAGCGCGCAGACGAGGAAGCACGCAGCACCGAGCGAGGTGTTCCAATTGGCCGCGGCCAGATCGAGCATCGAGCCCGTCGAGGGCACGACGTAACCGGCAACCGCGGAGATCCCGAAGAAGATGCAGCCGAGAAGGTTGACGCCCGGCTGCCACCAGCCTTCACCGGCGCGCCTCGGCAGCACTCCGTGCCATGCACCTCGCGGCGACGCCACGTACGCGATGACGCCGGAAACGAGGAAGCAGATCGAGCCGCGCCAATCGGGTCGCCAGACGAGCTTGTCGTACTCGGGGCTCGACAGAGCGACGTGCATCGCCTGATAGGTAGTCACGTTGAAGAAGAGCGTGCCGGCGGATTGGACGATCGCCGACCACCACGCTGCGCGACCGCCGTGGGGCAATCGGCGCTCGGTCCAAGCCAGCCGGCTCTGGAGTGCTCCACCGGCCGTGAAGAGGATGGAGCCGATGAAGAACGTGATCGCGTCGGCGGAGTCGCCGACGAGCTGGGCGTAGCCGGGAAACGGGCCGACCAGGAAGCACGTCGACCCGAGGGCGAAGAAGAGTGCCATCCAGCGACGGCAAGTCATCGGGCGGATCGTCGCGCATACCGACGCGGACCGACCGATGATCCGTGCGCCCGTGCCAGGTCTGAGTGAGATAGAGAACTCATCCACCCACTCCAAGGAGGGCAGCTTGAAGCTTCTGCTCACGTCCGCCGGAATCAAGAACGCGAGCATCCACGAGGCGCTCGTCGACCTACTGGGCAAGCCGATCGCCGAGTCGAGCGCCCTCTGCATTCCCACGGCGATGTACGGGCACCCCGAGGTCCGCCCCGCCATGACATGGGAGTTCATCAGCGGACGCGAACCTCAGTGCCCCATGACCGAACTGGGCTGGAAGTCCGTGGGAGTGCTGGAGCTGACCGCGCTGCCCACCCTCGACGAGGATCGCTGGGTCCCCTGGATCCGGGAGACGGACGCGCTGCTGGTGTCGGGCGGCGACGCCCTCTACCTGTGCCACTGGATGCGGCAATCCGGACTGGCGGACCTGCTGCCGTCGCTGAGCGAGACGGTCTGGGTGGGACTGAGCGCCGGGAGCATGGTGATGACCCCGAGGATCGGCGAGGACTTCGTCGAGTGGAAACCGCCGGCCGGCGACGACAGCACGCTGGGCATCGTCGACTTCTCGATCTGTCCCCACGTGGCCCAGGACGGGCTGCCGGGCAACTCCATGGCCTTCGCAGAGAGATGGGCGGCCGAGATCGCCGCTCCGGCCTATGCGATCGACGACGAGACCGCGATCAGGGTGGTCGACGGGACAGTGGAGGTCGTCTCCGAGGGGCACTGGAAGCTCTTTGCCCCCAGCCCGGTAGCAAGCGAGTCGGGCTAGCAGAGGCGGTCGCCATCCTCGCGATATGCTCGCTCGCCGATGGAGGCTCCCCTCGCTCGTGAGCATGAGGCCATCCGAAGCCAGGCGGAGCGGCTTGCAGGCGGCCCGGGTGACATCCCGCAACGCGTGGCGTTGCTCCACGCGATCTTCCTCGACTCGGGCGGGAACCACGCCTTTCCCGAGGTAGCGCTCCACGGCGCGCTGTGGGCGTACAGCTTCTACGAGCGACGGGGGGCGGTGAGCAGGGCGATTGCGTACCGCTACTTCTACGACCCGGACGAGCGTGCCCGTCGCGCGTACATGCTGTTCCGATTCTCGCAGGGGTTCAAAGAGGCAAACCGCTCTGTGTTCGTCGACACGTACACGAACTACGTGTTCGCAAAGCGACATGGAGATGCCGGTGGCGCCGACGAAGTTCTCGCCCCTGCGCTCCTCGAGGCCTTGAATCGAGTCCACCGGGCCAGACGTGCCGGCACACGGTTGCGCGAGCGAGATCGCGCCGAGGTCTTCGAGACGGCGCTGCTCTATGAGCAGGAACAGACGGTCGGCCCGAAGATTCGCGAGGAGGTCGCGCGTTTCGACTGTCCCATCCTCTCGGCGATCGTGCTCCGGCCGGTTGTTCGCTTTGCCTACTTCCCACGTACGACGTACCTGGCGTTCCGTGACTTCGGTGACACGGATGAGCGCATCGCGAAGGCCGTGCGAAGCCTGCAGCTGGCGGAGATCGCCGGCTGGCCTCGCGTGAGCCGCTTGATCGGCCGTGCCGGGGTGCTGCCGCCGGAGTTCGAGCGCGATCCGCTCGCGTTCTCGCGCGAGCTCGGCGCCGAGTTGGGCTAGGGGCAGGGGTCCGAGGTGACGCTGCTCGGGTCGGCGGTGACGGTGCCGCCGGGTCCGCTGTAGTGCGCCCAGTGGTCACCCGCGAGGGCTGAGATGCAGAACGTGTTGCCGTTTCCTTCGGACTTGGCCGACACGATCCCGGCCGAGCCGCCGCTCGAGATCACGAGCCCGGAGTCGTAGCTCGACTGCAGCGATCTTGGGGTCATGCCGGTGTAGCTGTTGCCGTTCTCCGCGGAGTAGGCATTTGCGTCCGGGATCGCCTCACGCACGTCGGAGGCGGCGGCCGTCGATTGGAACTTCCCCTGGAAGTTGAGGTACGCCGGGACGGCGACACCGATCAGGACGCCGATGACGAGCAGGACGACGAGCAATTCGACAAGCGTGAACGCCGTCTCGCCGGTCAGTGTCGCGCGAAGCGCCCGAAGGTGTGTTCTGTGGGGAGAGGTCATGTTCGCGTTCTCGTGGAGCCGGGCGCGGCTGCCTACATCCGAAGTGGGGGGCGTGGCCTGGCGATATGGGGGAGATGCTCATTGGCGCGGCGTCACAGTCGCGCGGACGATTCCGAGCCCGTGGCGACCGCGAGGCACGCGCGATACCTGATGGTTCCGTCGCGGCGGGCGAGATAGTCTCTGCCCGCGTGATTCCTTGGCTCATCTTCGGTCTGGTCATCGTGCCGCTGCTGGTCGTCGCCTTCGTGGTGACGCGTCGCAGAACGGTTGCCGCTGAGCATCCCGCGAACGAAACCGCGCAAGACAAGGCCCAAATCGAGCAGGAGTTCGCGGAGTCCGAGGCGTATCAGGCGAAGTGGCGTGAGGAAGACAAGGTGAGGCACGACCAGGAGCGCTTTCCCTAATCACTCGCCTGGGCCAGTGTCCTCGCGCTCGACGAGTGCTAGCGCCGGGCCACCCAGATGCCTGTTCCCGCTGCTCCCACGGCGGCCGCTGCGCCGACGGCCGTCAAGAGCAGTCCGTGGCTCGACGGCACTGCGGATAGGGCGACGACGAATGCCGCTACGCCGAGGCCTGCGAGGGCCAGGGCGCCGATCGCGGCGCCACGCCGCCAGGCAAGAGGCTCGTCGGAACTGATCCGCCACCGCTCGTCGAGCGACCAGGCTGTCAGCTCGCCGCAGAGGAGCAGGAGG